>Ga0265797_10003245_pt1 | contig 26276 bp, 10 predicted proteins | sample P2T30metagenome_FD_192433 | JGI IMG/M metagenome (GOLD analysis project Ga0265797, IMG submission 192433) | Plant litter microbial communities from East Loma Ridge, Irvine, California - P2 T30 | ecosystem: Environmental > Terrestrial > Plant litter > Unclassified | place: USA: California... | reverse complement strand
TCGAAGAGCATACTGGTGCAAGAGACATATGCTGGTCGAAAATAGTGTTCACGTAGTCCGGTCCCGCTCTTTGTTCCTTGAGACCTTGCGAGATTTGACTCAGAAGCGTTTGGCGGTCCTCGCGCAGACTGGCATACCGCGCGTGGAGATTGTCTGTCTGTATGGTGAGCTCCGCCAATACCGATAGCGTTGTTGCGATTTCGTTTTCTTTTTGCGTGGCTGCGTCCGAGGAAGCCTGCGAGGACATCAAGTCTTCTGCTACACGAAGTCTGGCTTGCAACGGTAGTGGTCTTCTGTCAAGAGTCGCGCTCACGCTCGCACTCCTTTTTGGGCCTGTGATGCGCAAGGCAGCTGGGACCATGGCGGTGCTGGCTTGTGACAATGTAGGAGAAGGCAAAGAAGGGCGGACCGGAACTGCGGGCGCTGCTGGAACAAAGGCTGGCTGCGAAGTTTCTGGGCTTCCATGAAGTGGCTTTCTGGTGAGATGCTTGTCTGGCGATTTGGTTTGAACGGTTATCGCAGGGGTGTCCGCTGGTCTCTGATATCTCGAAGACGGTAATGTCTCGGAGGCGCTCGTGCCCTGTGAGTTGTCGCGACTGTGGGACTGGGGCAACTCGTCCTCGTCGATTCCTATTAATTGTCGTATCTGGGCATCTGAGCTCAACGGGAAATACGATTTGCGACTTGGATCCAAAGAAGAAGGCGTAACGAGAGGAGTGAGCGCAGTGACGGAGGCAGATCTCACCCCTGTATAGAATGAACTTCCCGGGCCTGGTGAGAGAGGCGTGCTGTGCGAACGGTTGTGGTAAGGGTCCAACATTTGATCGCGCGGTGGTGGAGGTGGAAGTGGCTTTTCCTGTATCGGATCGTGTCTATTGTATCGTCTCTGTGAGTCTTGACGGGAGGGTCCGCCGATGGTGCTGTCGTGTGGGTTGTACCAAGTGCCTCCGAGACCACGAACTGCTTTGGCTGAACTGCTGATTGCAGCATTTGTCATGTGTGCAAGCCCTGTTGGCTTACGTGTGCGCATCTCTGCTCGCATACCATCTGGTGCGCTTGAAGATCTTCCATGGCTGGCGTCTTCTGAGATCCTTGGTCTGTACGAGAGCACCTTAGGGGTTTGAACTTTGGGGATGTCAGCTTTGGCAACATACCCCTGATCGTTTGACTTACCGGTTCTGTCTTGACCAGCTGCCTTTGACGCTTTCATGCGGTGTGTCGGCACGTCCTGTAAACGAGGGGCGGGTGCATCACTAGGACGGGAAAATGGCATTCTCGCCACGCCATGTGGGCGTGAAGAATCATCGAGCGATACGGAGCGTCGCTTCTTGAATGAGACATTTCGTTGAAGTGTCTGCTGTTGGAGTGTCCTTGGTGACACGTGAGGTTGTTGGTTGGGCGCTGTTGGGAAGAGACGGTATCCATGCGACGACTTGTCGTTCGTGGGCTTTGGGTGCTGGCTCCCCGTGCCCAAGCTATCGCCGTTTCCCATGGTACTGTATGCCTAAGTGGTGTCTTTGGTACAGAAGTATTCTGGAACCAGAAGGTGTAGGAGCCGAGAGGGCTGTTTGTTTCAGAATGTAACCAGTGGCAGGCAGAGAAATAGTCAATTGGATGGGAGGAAAGGAGTGTCGACCCAAGCAGGCCTCAAGACCCAAGATACAACACGAAAGGCCGGACCAGTGTATGACATCCCGCACGGGTATCGCCAAATAGGACTCGAAACGCGCTTCCGATGTTCCAGGGTATCAACAGGGCGGGGACACCGCACTGAAGTCATGGAAAGGCAAAGAAGTCGAAGCGGCAGCACTGCTCGGGTGATAGCGACCGATATACAGCACGATGGTGCTATCGCAGATGGAAATATTAGTTCGCGCCGGCACTATGGGCTCTGGTCGCGAGCGGTCTTCAATAGCACGAAGATCATTTTGCATGGCGTTTTTGCAGCACATGTGGCACGCTCCCCGTGATCGCTCTGCAGGTGTTCGTGCACACGGGCAGTAGTGGCGAAGGGCTTCCTCACGGTCCATGGCTAGGTCTCTTTGGGTCGCCTGCCCCCTTGAAGTCAAAGGTGAAGAAACCGCTTCCAGCCAAGATCGCGCTCCATAGTCTGTTTCAAGATGGTGTCGGCAGGCTCGGACCACCTGCCCGTGCCGTCGATGCTGGCGCCTAAGATCTCTCGGTACTACGTCTGATATATTACTATGCATATTGTTGTTTCAACATTCGATCCGAGGTCGTGGCACGGCGATATGGCGCATGTCGAATGTGACACTGGCGACATCGCTGCCGCTGGTGGAATGGTATCTCTTGTGTGGCTTATCCGTGGCTAACAAGCAAGCCCTCCACCGTTTCACACCAGACTACTTGACTCGGCCAGGACGGATCCTGTTTGGATTCAGCCCTTCGACGTTTTCACGACAGAAACGGCCGGTCACCTCGTGGCCGCCACAGTAGGCGAGGCGAGGAGCGGAGGCCTTGCACCCGCGGAAAACCGGATCACAAAAATTATTGTGCTTTGGCCTACGATCATGCCCACATCGCCGACTTGTTCAACGTGCGTGCACCGGTAGACAGACTTGCACTTAAATCGTGCAATCGCATGTTCGCAGGCCCTTGCTGTCGGTAGTGAAGCGAGTGTAGGGTTCCGGAGCTCTGCCATATGTCTTATAGTGCCAAGATGGCGAACCCTTCTCGTCACAACTTAGCCTCATGCATGTCTCTGGTCGCTTGCGGGTTGCGGATGGGGCTGTCAACGCGGGACAGCCCTTATTCGGTAGTAGTATGGCGTCGGTGACCGTACGCAGGGGGCCTTGGGGTGTTGATTGCACGTGGGAAAACGTGAACACTAGTTCGCGATGACGGACTAAAGTCTTGAAAGAGTCGCAATATTGGGTAAGGGGGGGTTTCTGGACTTTAGCCGAGTGCTGTCGTCCTATGAGACATGTATGTATGTGTAGATGTTCCTATCCACAGTATGGCTATTGGACGAATTTGCCTTGTAGATCTCCTAAAACGATCCGAGGAGGGAGCGCAGACGTGCCTCCAAGCTCCTGTCTCCTGGTGGCAGGTTAGTGGACCTGAGTGGATCGGAGACAAGGATGCCTCGAGCAGGCAAGAAGAGGCGACAACCGGCTGTAGCAAGCAGCTATCACAGCAAGAAAGGATCTCCCATCACATCGTCACGTCGTCACGTGCATAGCGATAGCTGTATCACTTGTGTTTCGAAACAGCTTGGTCATTATTTTGAGTTAGCTATCTATGCTGTGTCATGGCTAAGTTTCGTCATCATTGCATCGATCCCGTTACGCAAGCGCATCTAAGAGCGCTCACCGAACGCAGCGTCGTAGTTGTTGAGCACCAGGCGGTACCTGACATCCTTGTTGTTGTACACACGCTCGACAGCCTCCTTGCAACCCTCGGCAGAGATGGGAATGGTGGAGATCCAGGAGTGAATCTCCTGCTTGCTTGCGAGGTCAAGCATGGCAAGCATCTCGGGACGGTTGCCAATATGGGAGGCGCCAATGTAGCAGCCGTTGGGTGCGAAGTCCTGAGCCATGAGCTGAGGAAGGGGCTTGTCGCCGAAGCCGACGTTGTGGAACTTGCCCATGACCTTGAGGGTGGAGAAGTATGCTGGCAGGTCGAACTTATCGGTGGCATCGGCGCAGTTGAGGATGAAGTCGAACTTGAAGGGGTACTTCTTCTGCCAGTCCTTCTCACTGGTGACAGTGAACTCCTTGGCGCCCATCTTCAAAGCATCCTCCTTCTTTCCAGGGCTGTGAGAGAGCACGTAAACCTCAGCGCCGAGAGCGACGGCCCAGAGCACGGCGTAGTGGCCAAGACCACCCATACCGACAATGGCAACCTTCTTGCCAGGACCAGCACCAAGTCTTACAAGAGGGCTGTAGACAGTAAGACCGGCGCACATCATGGGCGCAGCCTCATCGGTGGAGATGTTATCGGGGATCTTGAAGGTGAAGTACTCGTGGGAACGGATGTGAGAGGAGTAACCGCCCATGGCAATGGTGCCATCCTCGTAAGGGGCGCCGTAAGTGTCGACAGCTGCAACAGAGGTCAGGTCAGTCTCAATCAATATGGGAGATCGCAGAGGATGTTCTTACCGTTCGGGCAGTAGTTCTCCTGGTCAGCCTTGCAGTTGTCGCACTCCAAGCATGCTCTGATTTGCGCACCAACACCAACTCTGTCACCGACCTTGATAGTCTTGACCTCGTTGCCAACCTTGACAGCTCTGCCAATGACCTCGTGGCCAACGCAGAGAGGCATAGGAGCATCGCCCCAGCCACCTAGTTTGTGTTAACATAATGCTCTTGCTTAGTCTTGAAGGCAGGGTAGCTAACCAGTGATAGTGTGGACATCAGAGCCACAGACACCGCACGCGTCAATGGCGATGTCAATGTCACGCTCACCGAACTGCTTCAGTTTGAACTGGAGGAATGGTTAGTAGTGTACGAGGTGTCAGTCAGGCACTAGGCGACAAACCTCCTTCTTCTCGAACTCGGTCCATTTCTTCTGGTCGTTGACCAAGAAGCCAGTCGCGGTCTCAGGGTAGCCCATCTTGAACTTATGGAATTGATTTGGTAAAGAGTATCAATCGTCTGAAAGTGGAAAGGATGAGAAGAAGGTCAGGTCAAGACAGATCACCCAACAAAATAAAATCTAAAGTACTACCTCTCCACGCAGGGACGCCTCAGAAGGTGCAGCCGCATCACTTCGTGACCTCATGAAGGGTAAGGCCGTGATTGACGCATTATCTATGGCCGAGTAGCCGGCCCCAACTCTCCACCTGGCCTTCGCCCAGACCAAACAACCCCACTATCCTGCTCCTCATGTGCATCTTGAGTCTTCAGGCTTGCCCTCGAAGAGGAGCTCCTTTCTTCGAAACGCATGGCATATCGGGGTATTGGAGCTCGACATATGTTTCAATTGATTCGATCGAAGATCTTTCAATCCCATCGACTGTTGTCTTGTTCTTAAATATCTCAAACATTCCCCTCATGGAGCTGTGGCGGGGGGCGTTTTTCGAAGGTGGGGGGCGTACCAAACGCCGAAAGCCGGCAACGGTTAAAAGGTCAAAGACAATGCCGTCGGAATATTTAAATGTCGAAAAGATTACCGTCGGAATATCAAATTATATCCTCTGACAGCCGCTGCGTTGACAGCTGTAGAAAGGTATCCTCGTTGCTCAACGTTACCCGTTCTCGCGTCACAACAGACAATCACATACAATCCTCGTTAGCCGTCATCGCCTACCTGAGGACGGCACAACGACTTGCTCTCCGCGGCGCACATCGACCAATTGCACGTCTCAAGCCGACAGCACGAGTGGCAAAAACAACTCTCCACTAAGCTCCACGGTCTTTGATATCATCATGACATTCTTCATTATTCTCTACAGACGGCAGGCTTTGTCTCCGACTCTGCAAAGCATCCCACCACGTATTTGACTTTCGATGAGATCTTCGGAGGTCTCCCCACAAGCCACGCTGTAATAATACCAGAGGCCAGGTAAGATCCTATCGCATCATGGAAGCATCATCAGATACAGTACTCGGCTGTCAAGGAAACCCTGGGCGACGGGGATCTGGATGAATCTCAGAATACAGTTGTAGAATCATCAGCGTGAGTCTGCTATTCGGGTCGTTTCAGCCATTGTAATATTCACTCCAGACATCAAGAAACGCATAACAGCGGAATTTCATCTCCTGGATACATGTATCGTTGCGCCAACTCTATATACATTGAATCGAGGAGCGCTTCCATCGTATGTGAAATCCGTCGAGCTAATAGATGTAATCCGGCTCTATAGCCCCACCCATATGAAATGCGACTTTACTGATATAAACCATTTTTCCGGAAATGGTTTTTACTGTTGTCGTTTTCTCCTGGAAAGCCCCTTTGGAGCGATACTTTCGCATTCTAGAGGTTACTAAACGAGGTGCAATATTCGGGGACATGGTTTCAGCTCGTTCGGTCTCTTGTTACTTCATCTCAGCAAGGTTGTAGAGGAGAGCTGTAAACTCCTTGTTGTTCTGGTCGCAGCTTTCATTCATTGCTGAGGTATGAGTTGTTTGTGAGTTATTTCGTTATCATTGTGAGAAGTTCAGGCAACTATGACTGATATCCGATCATCGAACCTCGAGGAGTACTCGAGTATCCACTTCTACATTCACGCTGATCTCACATCCTACTGTGCCAGCCCCGTCATCCTCAAATGCTAATAAAGAAGCTCTTCTCCCCTTCCTCAGCCTCAACAGCACCCCTCTTAACAATCGGGTCCGCACAGCTAACCCGAATCCTCTCAACCGTAGCCGGACTCCTCAAACTCAGCAAACTCTCCTCTCCCCATTGCTTCCGCGCCGCTTTCAGCGCATCCCTAATCGCAAAGAAAACACAACTGCCCAAAAACAGCGGCGGCTCGCCCACGCCCCTGGACCTCTGAATCGTCCGCAAATTCTCCCAATTCACGTCCTTCAGCAGCGAGATGTTCATCTCCTGAGGGATATCCCTGAAACCCGGGATCTTGTAAGCGCCTGGTCCGCGGGTGAATATCTGGCCTGTGCTGCGCTGCCAGAGGGATTCTTCCATGGTGAAGAGGCCGAGGCCTTGCACGAACGCGCCTTCGATCTGGCCGTAGTCGATGGCCGGGTTGATGGAGCGGCCGACGTCCATTTTGATGTCCGCGCGGCGCGTCGTCCAGTCGCCTGTGAGGCAGTCGATTTCGACTTCGGCGGCGGCGACGCCCTGGGTGAAGTAGAAGAACATCTGGCCGGTGTTGGGGCCCCAGACGTAGCCAATGTCGGGGGTTTTGTAGAAGCCGTTGGCGCTGAGGTTGACGCGGTCGAAGTACGCGGCGGTGGCGAGGTCTTTCATTTGGGCGTCTGGGCCGAGCTTCTCGCGGTAAGGTGCAAGACGCTCGTTGAGCTGCTCGCAGGCGTTCCAGATGGCGTAGCCGTTAAGGTCGGAGCTGGCGCTTGCGGCTGTGGAGGAGGTGTTTGCGACTGTGTTGGTTGCTGTCTCTGAGATGAAGACGTTTTCTTGCGGGACGCCGAGCGCTTCGGCGGCGATCATGGTCATTTTGGTGTGCAGACCTTGGCCCATCTCTGTACCGCCATGCGCAACTAGCACACTACCATCGTGGTAAATGTGCACCAATGCACCAGCTTGGTTGAGGAATAGTGCCGTGAACGAGATACCGAACTTCGTCGGGATGATGGAGAGTCCGCGCTTCTTCCATTTGTGCTCTGCGTTGAACTTCGTGATCTCTTCTCGTCGCTGGTCGTACGCGGACTCTTCACGCAGCTGCTTCCACATGAGTGGAACATACCAGTCTTTCAGTGGCTGGCGGAAATGTGTAGGCTCATCTGCCTTGTACATGTTGATCTCGCGCAGTTTCTCGACGGGCATGCCAAGCTGGTCTGCAATCTCCTCCATGTACGTCTCTGCAATGAAAAGACCCTGAGGTCCTCCAAAGCCTCTGAAAGCAGTGTTCGAAACCGTGTTGGTCTTGCATACACGTCCTCGAACATTGACGTTCGGAATCCTGTACGTGTTGTCGATGTGGCTCAAAGCCCTGTCCACCACAGCGGCGCTCAAATCCTGAGACCACCCACCATTGTTGAAGACGTCCGCGTCGAGAGCCTGGAGCTTGCCATCTTTGTTCACAGCCACCTTCCAACGTCCGAGGAACGGATGGCGCTGTCCAGAAGTCAAGATATCGTCGTCTCTGTTGAGCATGCATCGCACAGGTCTCTTCATCTTATTCGCGGCGACAGCGCAGATACCAGCCAGTTGTATACTCCTGGTCTCCTTGCCACCAAAGCCGCCACCCAACCTCTTCACTTTGGCAACAATCTTGTTGGCTGCAACACCCGTCACCTTAGCAACATATGTCTGAGTCTCGGTCGGGTTCTGAGTCGATGTCCAGATCTCCATCTCGCCGTCTTCGGGTTTGGGAATGGCGACGCAAGCGTTCGTCTCAAGGTAGAAGTGCTCTTGGCCGCCCATGCGTGCGACGCCCTCAAACACATGGTCGGCTTCCTTGAAAGCTTTCTCTGTGTCTCCGTCCACGATGTAGTGGTAGTGAGGGAAGTAAGAATCTTTCTCGATCGCCTCTTCGATTGTGAAGATCGCCGGCAGCTCCTCGTACTCAACCCTGACGGCTCTTGCACCAGCTTCAGCAATCTTGGCTGAGGATCCGAGAACCATGCCAATAGGCTGACCGGCAGTGAAGACCTCGTCAAGTGCAAAGAACGTCTCGTCGCAGTTGGGTGCACCCCACCAGTTCGCCTCAGGAGTAGCGACATCGTTGTGGTCAACATACGCCGCGACACCTGGAAGTTCCAAAGCAGGCTCTGCATCGACAGAAAGGATCTTCGCGTGAGCCTTTTTTGACAGCACGAGACAACCGTATAACTCGTTCTTCTGCACGGGAATATCATCGGTGTACTGTGCTTCCCCAGTGGACTGCTTCAACGCCGCCACATGAGGTGCCTCCTTGCCGATGATCTTCTTCTCGTAAGCCACTCCAGCGGTGTGGTCTTTGTGTCCTTTGCTGATCTCGCGCTCGATCTCGGCGATGCAGTCCTCGTCGATTTCAGTGTTCGTAGCGGAGGGAAGAGCGGACATCACCTCGGCGTAGAACCTGTAGAAGAAGCCAAGCGCCAGAGTCTTGCGGTACGTGGCCATGCCGCCAGGCACGCCGAAGCGCAGGTTGAAATCATGTTCCAACTCGTTCATGACACCTTCGAGAGTCTTAGGGTCGGTGAACTTCTTGCCTTTCAGGAACTCCATTGCTTGTTTCGCTGCGGTCGTGATAGGCGCCATGCCGCCGTAGACCAGCGAGCAGTCCTCAACTACGTTGTCGTCGGAGAGGCGCACTCTCAAAGCTGCGTTGACAATGGCAATGTCGTCATCCTTTCTCTTCGCCTGCTTGTACGCACGCATGTACTCTCCCTTGCCAAAGACAGGAATGCGAATGCCTGCGATAATCGCATCTGGAGGCAGCGCCGTGACGCGATACGCTTTGAAGAACTCGCTCATCGGGATCTCAATAGTCTTCTCCAGGCTCTTCGCAATGAGCGTTGCATTCGTAGCGACGAACACAGGGTTCAGATCTGAGATGGGTGAAGCGGTCGCCAGGTTTCCTGCAGGCGTGCCTACGTTCCTGATCTGCCTTCCGGCGAAGTAGCGGAGTTGCTTGTATATCGCCTCGAAAGGCTGGCCCTTCTCTTTGCCGTAGTGTTGCACAGCTTCTTTGGCCAGGTCCTCGAGGTCTGTGAGTGTGATGTTGCCTCCGATCTCGAGATAGTCGTCCTCGATCTTGTATTGTCGCAGCTCTGCAATGTCGCCCATATAGACTGAGTGCGTGTACGACATGGCCTTGAACTTGACTTCGATCTGAGTCTCTGTGCTGCCTCCGATCATCTTCGCACTGGGGTGTGCGGCCTTGATCTCCAATAGTTCGCGAAGTGTCGTGGGACGGAACCATCTCTTGCGTTTGTTTCCGAATGCTAGAGGTTTGAATTCGTGATGCTTCAGCGCTGGCGGGAAGATGAGCTGTGTATCGGGGTGGTATTCTATGAAGCCGGGCGGTGTGAACCTCTTGATAGGAGCGTCATCCTTGATCCCATTGCTCCCTCCGCATCCACCCTTGCCATCTGTGCCTTTTTCCTTGCAGCAGCCACTGCCTCCGTTGGCCGTGCTCATGCCACAGCCCTTCCCTGAGCTGAAAGTCTGAGCCGCGTCCAAAATTGGCCGGTATCCTGTGCAGCGGCAAAGGTTGCCGTCGAAAGCCTCTTCCACTTCAAGCTCAGTCGGGTTGTCCTTGTTCCTCAGCAGAGCATATGCGCTCATGACAATTCCAGGAGTGCAAAAGCCGCACTGGCTTCCATTTCCCATCGCTATCCTCTCTTGTACCGGGTGTGGTTTCTTGACCGATCCGATTCCCTCCACAGTGATGACATGCTTTCCGTCGACGCTGACCAGCGGCGATAAGCAAGCATTGACACTGGCATGATATATCTTTTTCGTTGTAGGGTTGTACTGGGAGACCACTACTGTGCAGGCACCGCAGCCGCCTTCTGCGCATCCTAGCTTGGTTCCTGTGAGGCCGATGCCACGGAGATATTCGAGGAGTGTGACTTCGGGATCGGCTTCGTCAAGTGTGACTTTGGTGCCATTAAGGTAGAAACGGATGGTGTCATCCCAGTCTTGTGTGACCGTGTGGAGAGACCGTAGTTGTGACTCGTCCACGGCCGGTTGTGGGACTATGAGGCCGGGAGCCATGGCTAGCGTGTTAGTCTCGTTATTGGTTCTGCGTATAAGTTCGTCTATGGTTTCATTGATCGTGGGTGCTCGTGAGGACAGCGCATGGAGGTGTGACAGTGGAAAGAATGAACGCCGAGCAAGTGTGTGAGGTCAAGAATGTAGTACAGGAGGAACTGGAACAATGTTGTATGGTGTTCCACAAGAGCAAAGGCAGACTGTGTACTTGCCAGTATCGTGTTGATGACACGGGCGATTGTTTGTTAGATATGCTTATCAGAGTATCGCTGTTCGCCGACGCGTGGGGATATGTGGGGATACCCTGAACCTGATGATCTTGCCGTACTGGGATTGGTCGATGAAATTGTGTCTTGATGCTTGATGGTTTGCAGTCGTCTCTGGTAGCAAGGTGCCTCGAGTTCAGAAGACAATCATGTTCTTGGTGTCTAGCGGCACAAGAGGACGCGTTGCGATACACAACGTATGCGCATTGAGGTCACAAAATCCCAAAACCAGGTCTCGTGTGTGATACAGGCATGCCCGCAGCAGCATAGTAAGACAAGAGGGTCTCAAGAATATTGTGCCGAGGCTCATCGGAGGCGGCCGACGGTCGTTTTTTCCCGTTTCTCACTTAAGTTTGTGTACGTCCTACATCGCTGCTGCGGTTCTACTGTCCCAATGTGCTGATACCGTGGGCAATATGCACATCTCCGAGTACACTGACCATTGAGATACTTTTCGAAATGCCTATTGAGACTAGAAGTGACTGTGATGATATCACTGATCCGAGACTGAGTAGCCTTGCTTACCATCGAGAGTCCATATACGGACTTGAGTGCAGTACCTGTACGGTTTGTCAACAACCCGAGAAGGAGTGCTTGCTTAAGATTGTGCATAACGTGCTGGGCCCGTACATAAGCGAGAGACCAGATCTCCCTTTCCCCAAGTTTTCCGAGCTGTGCGAGTGCAAGCGGCTTGCCGTGATGATAAGTGGGTGTCCGGCCGTCCTTGTGTAAGAGGCTGCATCACCGGGCCGGCGACACCGAAAACCTGGCCATGCTTCATGCACAGCGGTCCAGATGTGTCAGGCTCGTGTCTGCTGCGCCCGCACCATCTTCTTATGCTCATCGCTCGCGGTCAGACATGGGAAAAGTTATCAGCGTCCTTCGTGCAACCCCAGGTCGCCTGAAAAGACACCTGACTCTTGTAGAATTCAAGGGACCAGGACAAGGAAACGGCTCCGCCTCAGCTGTCTAGAATAGACTCTCATTAGTCAAATGTCGCCATTCGCCAGCCGGTTGCTGCTGCCGAGACTCGGAACAAGGCCGGGCGGCGCACATTGGGCGTTGCAATATGGTCGTCCAGACTCACGCCTCCCGGGTGCGTGTCAGGCAGGAAATTTGGCTTCCATCTCCCTGGCCATCGCTAAGCGCGTGGCTTGTATGGCACAATCTGCGTATATATCACCTCAGACCGCAGGCGAGGAATGCAGCTTGCCATCTCTGGTCGCTGCAGCCGAGCAGCACGCGGGGTGGGCAACAATAATAATTAGGCAATAGCCTTTGCCATGTGCCAGCAGGGCGTGTATACTGGCGCGGCTGGCTACTCAAAGCAGAAGCTCGGTTGAGGCTGCCGGCCTATCAACGCCTGCCAAATTTTGATCTCGTGAAGGCGCTCCGAATTGAGATTTAGCGTGTCCCTTGACATCACAAGCGAAACGGCTAGTGCAGGGATCCAACGGCCGCAGCACCCTGGCGGCGCGGTGTCGCGTGATCAGCAACCGGTGTGCCTGTTGAATTGTTCGATCCTTCTGCTGCGAGCTGAGGGAAAGTGGAAAGTGATAGGAGGAGAAAACGAGGAGGCATTACTAGGCGAATCCTGCTCGGGCGACGTCCATTGGCGCCGTTTCGCGTGCAATGAGTCCAATGAGTGACTTGACCTGGCTGCTCCCTGTGAGCGTGTGGCGTGCATGTGCGAGCGGAAGAATTGGCGCTGCTTCGCTTCACTGCCTGCGTGCATTGTATTACGCTGGTGGCCTGGCCTGGCGGGGTTGTGCTCAGAGAGTCAGTCAGTGGTGGTGCAGCAGTCAAGGTGAACGAACAAGGGAAGGGAAGTGAAAGCGTTGGCGCAGCCCTGCTCGCCATGGCGGAGTCCGGCCTCATCAGTTAGCGAAGCAAAGCAAACAACACACCAAACACCAAGAAGACCCTTTCGTTGGCATTTGATTGACGCGCTCGGGTGGAGCGCGAAGGAAGGCTCAGGCGTAACACCGCCCGTATTCTTTTCTATTACTAGACTGAATCTGCACACTAAGCCAGTCCGTGCTGCCGCACCCCTTATTGCACGCTGCAACAGCCCTCGCAGGCTGGACGGGAGAGAACATTCTTGGAAGCCTCTCACTACTACTGCTGCTCCCAAACCGACTGCCTGACTGCAATACAACAATACTCACGCCCTCCTCTCCTCGCGCTTCCAAAATCTCCTCTGCCTTCGGGCTTGCAGCATGGAGTCGAGGCAGCCCTTTTCAGCAGGCGCCCTAGCGCAAACTATCCTCGGCGTGGCGCTTCGACTCTTCACCCGTCAATTCATATTCGCCATCGCATGCGTCGCCATCCTCAGTGCGAAGCTGCTACACATCTACGCCCATCTGGACGCGCTACAACTGCATACTGTCCTAGGATGGGGCTGGTCCTTCTTCTTCCAGGACACCATAGTTTTACTCGGCTTGCGTGTGCTCCTGGACCAAGGAATTATCGCACTATGCGTATCCTTCTTCATCGCAGCGCTTCTGCTGCTGATGGGATCTGGAAGTATGGCATTCTACATCACCGCCGGCACCGAGTTGCGGTGGAAAAACATGAAAGCAATTCATGACCCCTCAGCCTTCAAAATGTTGGCCACCGGAATTGTCATGCTCCTGGTCGTCATGGTTGTTCTTTTCTTCGTATCAATGGTTTTGCAGTCCGTATGCTTCATTGTGGCGGACACTTGCATTGACGTGCTGCGCGTTCCCGTGCGTTTTGTTCGCAAGTATTTCAACAAGTGGCGAGGGAAGGACGACAGACCCGATCACGACGAAACAAAAGCCTACATGCTTCTGTCGCAAGATCAGTCTGATACCGACGAATACGGATTCGACCTCGAGACAAACCAGCCAGTCCAGAACCCGTCGCCTCCACCTCAAGCTTCGAGTCTCATGGTTTGCCTGCGCCTTCTTGTGGCGTGCGGAATGGCTCTGCAGGTCCTCTGCACAATGTTCCGCCCTCCGGACAGTTCACTGGTCTTCTTGTCTTGGACTCTACCCTTGATGCCCGTTGTTCACTTGATGGTTGGCGCGACCCTTTCCACTGTTATTGCGCTCCCAGTCTCTTTCCAGCACATCTCTGCTCTCGGAGCACCGAAGCCTTTCGCGTGGCTCCCCGAAGAGCCACATCCAGGATTCGAAGACTGGTACCGCAACATGCCACACTACGATGCAAGCAAGGATCCTTTGGAAATTTCAAATAGCAACGAAAATCTCTTGCCAGAATTGCAAAAAATCGAGATTGGAGATGTTTCGATCAAGCACGTGATCCTGATGAAGCTCGAAAGCACGAGAAAGGATGTCTTCCCGATCAAGAAGCACGCTGGAGTTTGGGAAAGACTTCAAAGCACATTCAAAGATGGCAAGATTCCGCCCGAGGTGGAACGCCACCTCGCTGATCTCACACCTATGGCGCGTTATTTCACTGGCGACCTCCAGAGCGATTTTACCAACGGAACTAAAAACATTGAACGCAACGGGCGAACCTTCCGTGGTGGTATCAGCGCGCAGAATGCCCACACAACTGCCACCTACACACTGAAAAGTCTGTTGGGCACGCACTGCGGTGTCGTTCCCTTGGCTGCTGATTTCAACCGCGAGTACACAGAGCACATTTACCAGCCGTGCTTGCCGCATATTTTGGATGCCATGAACGACATCAAGTGCGGCAACCAAAGCAACAAAGGGGCCAAGAAATGGACCTCGAAATTCATGCAGTCCACGACACTCGGTTACGATAACCAGGACATGTTGATGCCAAAACTTGGATTTACCCAGGAGAACATCATTGGAGGAGAATTCCTGAAGGAGGACGGGCACAAGTTTCCTGCAAAGAATCTGAGCGATGTCAACTATTACGGTATGCCCGAAGTTGCCATTGAGGACTATCTACGTGATGCCTTTGCCACCGCGAAGAAGAACGACGAGCACCTGTTCTTGTCGCATCTCACCTCCACATCGCACCACGACTTCAGCATTCCTAAGAACGAGGAGATGTTTAAGTTGGCAGGCGACAACGACTGGGATATCTTGTCGCGCTATTTGAACGCCATTGGCTATGTTGACAGGTGGCTGGCCAAGGTTATGGACATCCTGGAGGAGGAAGGTGTCGCCGACGAGACATTGATCGTGCTCGTGGGTGACCACGGCCTGTCCATCGCAGAGGACATGTCATTCACCCCTTACCACAACCCCAGAATCGCCAACTTCCACGTCCCCCTGGTCGTCTCGCACCCGGCTCTCCCCAAAATCAACATCACCGACCCCGTCACCTCCATGCAAATCCTCCCCACCATCCTCGACCTCCTCATCGAAACCTCCACCTTCTCCCAGTGTGAAGCGACCGCCGCCCGCGACCTCCTCCGCAACTACGAAGGCCAATCGCTCCTGCGCCCGCAAAAGACCGTCTCCGACGAGAACAAGCACCTCGGCTGGCAGTTCACCATCATGAACCCTGGTGGCTCCAGTCTGGCGGTGCGCGACGCCAACGAGCCGAACTTGCGCCTCATCGTACCCTTGCAAGCCGGCTCCGAGTGGCGCTTCACGGATCTTTCGAAGGACCCGTGGGAGAAATCGCCGGTTCTGTCTTTCGACTTCAACACCCTTGTGCGTAGACTGCACAACGGCGTGCAGCAGGCGTGGGTCAAGAAGGCGGTGCAGATGTCCGAGTGGTGGGTTGAGGAGAACAGGAAGCGGTATCGCTTCAAGCCTTGATTTTTGTGTTCGACATTGGCGAGTAAATTCATTGGGGCATGATGGGGCATCATGCGTTGGGCATTTTCAGTTTTTGTGCATTTTTCCAGTCGGGTGCATATTGGCGTACAAAGATGAGAGACATTGGCGTTCAGTGAAAGACAGCCAAGACATTATACAGCAACGAAAGATGTTGCGTGTGTGCATTATTGTATTGAGATCTTTACTCGAATGATTCTTTACCCAAAAGCGTGCTCATTGTGAGTGATGTCTGCTCCCGTTTGTGATAAGGGTCAAGTAATTCAAATGTACCTTGGTCACTGCATGCATGCAGTGAACTGCACTTGCACAAGTTTTTGGAAGGGAATGCTCGCTTCAGCGATCCCAACAGCCGAGACAGGCTACTTGCAACACCTAGCACGCTAGCACGAATGTCAATGATGTAGTCCGATTCAAACAAATACGATACCATTCAGTTACTGGCTACGATCTACCCAACCAATGGCTGTACAATGTACTACGAGACATGTGTGACGATTTTGCTCCAAACCCAACCCGAACCCTTACTCATTTCCCTTCCTCGGTCTCCAATGTTGTTGGAAGTCATGGATGTACCTTCAGTTTCGGGATAATGGATGAGCAGGTGATAATACTGTTCTCCTTGCTCAAAGACGTGCAATTGCTACCTCTGAAGTGGAAGTAGTAACGAGGCACAAGAGATGCCGACACAGAGAGAGACCTCATACGCAGACAACGAGCGGCAGATCGCCGTAGATCTTGCCAGCCCGATCGTCAAGGAAACATGGCCTTGATGGTATAAGACACCGACCGATCACGAGCGCACTCGCTTCGATGTGCGTAGGACAACAAGGGTCATATAGCAGCTCCATCGTTGCTGGCTTGTAGGGTCTTATCTTTGTATCAAGGCAGTTTAAGGTATTTTGGAAGGTTCCGCGTTTCCGGCCTTACTTGGGATGATTTGGGGCGCTGGAAACATGGAAAGCAAAACTATCCTGGATCCTGGATGATGGGATGACTACGAGTGCTTGGATTGAGATTCTCCATTGATACATTGGTAATGGCTTGAGCTCGTGCACTCGAGATCAAGAGGCGTGATGATCTTCCGCCAAGAACGACAACGCTTTTCTGATCGACGGTCGGCAGAAGATCACCGATGTCATGCAGGAATTGCGAGAACGCTGCAGAGAAGAACTGTATAGTCCCATTCAATCTTCAGAGGCGCTCTTCAACAACATGGTGCGGCAAGATTAATACTCGATACGCAGAACATGATTGGAAGCTCCACTGGCCAGGAGACTTACTGATAACAGCCCTGCGGCTTTTCCTTGGCTCAGCCGCAGCGCTGCGTGTTAAAGTGCTTTGCGCAGGTTTGCATACGACTTTCGTCGATTCTATGGGTTTTAATGATCCGTATGCGAGCAGGAATATGCTGGAAACCAAAAAAGTGTTTTGCTGAGGCGAATGGTTGCCCCACCGGATCATGCGAACGCAACATCTCTTGCTATCAGACAAGACCATTGCGACGGCCTCGCTGGAACCATAGCCACCACGTTATCGAAAGCGAGTGTTCGCACGTACATATATGGACTCATGCTGGCGAGAGAGGCGTAGATTCGTAATGTTCCCGCGCAACGGCGCATCGGCCCAATTACACTTTCGTTCCTGGCAGTCGAGGTCAGTGTGCCGACCATGATCCGGCCGAGCATCCAGTAAGAGTCTGCGACGTCCTTCTTCGAGTCGCACGTGCGCGGGGGTGGACAGCGCCGAGTGAAGACCGTCGAGTTCAAGTGGTCGGGGACATGGAAGCCTCCATACGTTCTCTCCTCACGAAATGAAACAACGATTTGGTGGGTGATAGCTGCAACGGTCGAGTTGGAGCGCCGCGTTCATGCTGTGCCACGCATACCAATAGTGCCACGCTCAGCCGCAGCACGCCGTGCAGTAGGAGGTGTCGGAATAATGGGAGACCAGGGGGTTCTGCATCCTCCATGCTGGCAGTGCCATCACAGCTCGCGCTTGGTGCAGCTGATTTGCCACGGACAGCTGTAGTGGAGTCGTCGCCTCGCTCGATAGCGACGATGGGTCCGCCCGCGCGAGCCCTGCCGAAGGCAGTTTTTTGATTCATGTATTTGCGCCAGCGAACACTAGCTGAGCCAAGGTACGCCGGACCGGGCGAGGACGGTACATAGTGGTGGGAAGACCGCTCTCGCCCGTCATCATCGAGTGCTTGCATCTCTCTTTCCTCCATACCTAACTATACCCAATTGCAAATCATCAATCGTCCGACCCCGCGCCACGATCAATACATCACTACATCACTACATGCTTCTCCAGCGCACTCGTGCTGCCACCTGAGTGATCGCGCTCGCCATCTCGACCTAGCGACCCGGCTCCCTGGAAAACATGCCGCGAGGTGCCAGCAGCGCCAGGAAAGACGCCGCCGCCCAAGACGCAGCTATATCGCCTCAGGAATACCCGTGAACATCTCTAGTGAACGCCCATAAGCAGAACTATCCCAACGCGCCACCCCACACAGCACCAGGCACCAAGCCATGGTGGCCTTCAAAATCGAATCATGGATCTGGTACGCGGTAGTCTTGCTGATTGCCGGAAGTCGATTGTTGGTCTCCCAAGCCCAAGCCCATGCCCATATGCACAAAAAGCCCGAGCAAACCCAAGCCCAAAGCACAACGCCCATTGCAAGCCCGCTGCGACTCGAGTACTCAGCAACTCCAGAAAACATAGAACTAACAAATCTGCGAATGTAGCATTTCGCGCCGCATGGCCCTAGGCGCAATTCGCCGCTTCCAGGCCGACGAATACCTTATGATGACAATACTGTGCTTCTACACGGTCGTTATCGTTACGATAAATATTGTCGAACACACCAGCTCCAATCTCCTACCACCCGGTTACGACATCGCACACATGACGAAACAAGACATTGCAGAGCGGACTCTGGGCAGCAAGCTTATACTGGTGGTTGAGAATTGCCAGATCGTCACGATCTGGGGCGCAAAGACATGTCTGTTGATCATGTACTTGCGCCTAACGACGCTGAGGAGAGAGAACATCGCGATCAAAGCTCTCTTTGTTTATGTCGTGTTGACGTTTGTCGTGATGGAGATTCTCTACTTGGGAGTTTGGTGTCGGCCCTTCCACAACTATTGGGTAAGTGCTGCAGCATCTCGCATGATTTTTCGCAACTGACACCGGATCCAGGCAGTACCTACTCCTTCAGTTCAATGCGATGCAGCAACGAATCACCTAATCACCAACGCTGTCTTCAACCTAACTTCCGATGTAGCCATGCTCGCCGTAGGACTACCGATGTTCCTGCGCCTAACATTACGCCTCTCGAAAAAGGTTCCTCTCATCGCCATATTCAGCCTAGGAGTCTTTGTCATCATCGCAGCCATACTGAACAAGGTGTACTCCTTTTCAGATCCTTTCAGCGACGAGTGGGTGTACTGGTACGTTCGCGAGAGCTCTACGGCTCTGATCGTCGCCAATCTGCCATTCGTCTGGCTTTTCTACCGGAAAATCTTCCGGATCCGGAGTTCGACTGCATCGAGAAGAGCGCGGTATGGTAGCACTCCGAATACAGCGACTAAAATATCCTCGATACGCCGAAAAAGCGTCAAGCCAGATGTCCCTGGAGCAAGAAAGACCTCTGATCCGAGCGACCCCAACTTGGAACTGGGTGGCATAAGCCAAGCTGGTCTATGGTCTGACGATTTGACCGTAGAGGAGATGCTCCGAGGCGATGTCTTTTCCACAGCGCATGCGAAGGACGCAACGCCAATCACACATCCAGCTCTATTCTACGCGGATGGATCAAGGAAGCCAAAAGTCCCACCAGTGCCAGATTTGCCCGAGCAAGCCGTCTTGAGCGACTACGGAGAACGACAGACCATGCGGCGAGGCTCGAGTCCTGATTTGCGGTTCAACGGTACGCCTCTCAGCTCGAGCTTCAACGATGGAGGGTCAGGGCCCAAAGCTGGGTCTTTTGTATGAGCATGCCATTGAGCAAGCCATCAATAAACAAATAAATACCGGCATTATAGACGGACGAATTTTGGAGGCTTGGAGCAGCGGCGAACAAGGCGTTATATTCTGTCAGCGAACGGACATTGGTTATTGCTTGGGAGAACGAGAAGGTAGATGCGGACGCGATGGAACCTGAGATACCCCCTTTTGTATGCGAATCTTTGTGACTTTCGACTTCATAATATCCTGCGTGGAATAAGCTCGTCGTACCCATGCCGACGCCTGCAGACCCGTTGCGCTATCACACTCATGGACGATGAAGAGCTTGCAATCTTGGGCCTGCCCACGGTCATCTCGAACACGCGCTACGCGATACGGGCAGCATGCTGTCATAGTGGGCTGGGAACACGCCGCATTACGTCCTTTTCGATGGGTATTTGGAAAACCGGTGGCTCGGACCTCCAGCCTCGTAGGCCAATTCGAGAGATTTGGGAGTCGTGATGGCTGGTGCTTCGACGTTGTATGTCTCAGATGGCAAATCGGTGGCTATGTGCAGGGTGCGCGAAGGAGAGCTGTGAGAGCATTGAGGCTTGCGGCACGTTGTGGCCGCGGAACCAGGATGGCGATGGGCGTGGAGCTCAACTACACGTGCGAAGTGCCGGGGCAACGACAACGACACCGTTGTTCTCATCGTCACGGGAGCGGTAAAGTTCGGGGCGTATCCAGTTGACGGCAGGGTACACTCACGACGTGGTAAGTACGTTCGATGTTTGAACGCGAGCTGTGCCAGCGCAGTATTAGGAGGTACTCTAGAGCTGATGTTGTATCGTCGACATGCTCAAGGACACCTTGGATCGTTACGTGTTCTCGGAAGCCAAACCGTTTCCCAAGAAGTCGCCGAGTCCAAGGACTTGAGGCATAATCACGCTCAGGCACACCACTGCAGTTTCCATGACGATTTCGCAGCGGTGAGAGCAGCAAAGAGAGACATTCGATCGTTCGTGAGACACCAACGTCTGGTTGCTGCGAAACTGGGAGGCTTGAGATTAACCATGACAAGCTTTGCGCGCCATCCCGCTCCCGCGCCGAATTCGGAATGGCTTGTCGTCAACATCGCATGCCTCTTCACCTGCATTTGTGGTTTGCAGCACTTCATACATGCATAATGTGGCTTTTTATTCGCGAAGAAGACTACTTCAAGTCCTAGAAAGTGGTATAGTTACCTTTGCCGGCATCAACAACTGTCGTTCTCGAGAAATGTCATCACGATCAGGTCACAGAACGATGACTTGAGGTGAGACAGGCTCTCTCCATGCCAAAACAGGTGGCAGCTCCAGTCCTAGTTTAACGGCCGTGCATGTCATTTAGCACTGATTGTTACCCTGCAATCACCTACATCGACCTCATGCTGTCTACTATCGCCAGCCATGTCTCAGCAGGACGTCGATATCGCATGGCTGGAGGCCCTTCCCTCAGCCCTGAGGCCTGGGCGTTTCCCGGTAGCTATGGCGTCTTGTCTTTGGATAGCGCCTCATGGCAATGGATAGCCTCTGGAATTATGGTTGGCGATGGCTGGTTCCGTCGTCACTGCCGGTTGTCCAGGTTATTGATATAACACACACCCGGGTACCTTCAGCTTCCAATTCTCACACAGCACTTTACCATCTACTCGCTACCTTGTCTTGCTAACCCGTCCTTTGTGACATCTTCTCCCACTCGTTATACAGGGACCCTCTTTGCTACATACATCCAAGTGTACACTTCACACGAGGAACATCTTACTCCACTATGCGCGGCGCGTGGTCGTTGACCGCTCTTGCGGTCAGCAGTGTCGCTGCCCAGGAACTGCCTGACTGGCAAAACGAGAACACCATCGACTGGAGGACATTCGGCCAATGGCAACCACCCACCTCAGTAGAACACGCACCTGCCAAGTCTATTCCTCCCACAGCACCCCAATTTACACAAAAAGCGCCAAAGGGCTACCCATCAAAGCCTCCTCACTGGACTCCCACTCAGCATGCTGTTGCGAAACAAGTAGCACAAGAGACACCCGTAGTGTGGGGCTCAGAATCACCTTCTGTGACCGTCGTCTACAAAGAGGCAACCAACACCATCTACACGACAGTTGACGTTACTGTCACGACCTGCCCTGCAGCAGAGACAGCGTGTCCGGCTGCCATCACATGGGTTACCGCGGACTCGGAAGACACGACTGAGGAGACAACCGAAGCTCCTTTCGAAGAGCCTACCAAGCCTACCCAATCTCCCAAGTCACACCCACCAATGAATCCCTACCCAACATACTCGGCACCCCCGAAACAGGCATGGCCATCTGGCTGCGAGGATCCCAATGCTCCGCTCACCAACGCTGAGCAAGTCGGCAACTCAACGTGGGGCACACTCTGCCAGGAAACCTTCCCCAAGTGGCTGCCCAGTGAGAACGGCAAGCCGTACACGAAGGCACCTTGGGGCGACAAGACTACAAAGAACTCAGATGCCACGGTTCGCAGCGACGTTCCCAACACGGGCGACACCCGATACTACACATTCAACATCACTCGTGACCAGATCTCCACTGACGGCGTGCTTCGCGATGTTATCCTGATCAACGGCCAATTCCCGGGCCCTATCATCGAAGCCAACTGGGGTGACATGGTCGAGGTCACCGTTAACAACGAAATTGGCCACCCATTCGAAGGCACTTCGGTTCATTGGCACGGCTTCCTTCAACGTGACACTCAGTGGTACGATGGTGTCCCCGCGGTTGGCCAATGTCCCATTGCTCCATTCCACTCCTTCACCTATAAGTTCCAAGCTGAGCTGTACGGTTCATCATGGTACCACGCCCACTACTCTGCCCAGTACACTGGTGGCATCGTTGGTCCTATGCAAATCTACGGCCCCACTCAACTGGACTACGACATTGACGTTGGCCCTGTCATGATCTCCGACTGGTTTCACGTCCCGTACTTCTCCATTGTCGCAGACGCTGTTGGCACCGATCTCTCCGTCATTCCTCCGGTCAGCGACAACATCCTCATCAACGGCAGGGCCAACCACGATTGTACTCAGAGGACTTACGACAACAGCTCGCAGTGGCTTGCCAGCAACCTCGAGAGCAACATCACATGGACTTGCGTGGACGATGCTCCTCTGTCCAAGTTCAAGTTTGAGAGCGGCAAGACCCATCGTCTGCGCCTCTCCAACATTGGTGCTGATGGCATGATGAAGTTCCAGATCGATGGCCACACGATGACTGTTATCGCTGTTGACTTCGTTCCCGTCGAGCCTAAAGAGGCAAGTGTCGTCACTCTCGGCGTCGGACAACGTACAGATGTGCTTGTCACGGCCAATGGCGGCAAGGAATCAGCCTACTGGATGCGCACCTCCGCTCCCGGTGGTGAGGCTTGTGGTGGATCCAGCACACCTGAAACTCTAGCAGCAATCTACTATGAGGGCGCCGATACCACTAAGCTTCCCACAACAGCTGCTGCATACAACAACACCGAGTGTTACAATGACGCTCTCGAGTCCACTATTCCCGAGTATTCGATCACACCGTCGCCAAACCCCTTCGTGCAGGACCTCGAACTCTCCCTCGTTATGAATGCCACCGGCAACTACGAGTGGCAGATCAACAACCAGACTTTCCGCGCCAACTTCAACGAACCTCTCCTCTTCAAGGCTGCTGAGGGCAACGTCTCATACCCTCTCCAGCCGCAATGGGCTGTCCACAACTTCGACAAGAACAGCTCTGTTGTTCTCAACGTCACCAACAAGACGCCCTTTGCTCACCCATTCCATCTTCACGGCCACAACATGTACGTCCTTGACGAAGGCGATGGCGCCTGGGATGGTAGCATCCGCAATCAGCAAAACCCCGCTCGTCGCGACATCCAGACTATCCGTGCTGGTGGCTTTGCTGCCCTCCAGTTCGAAGCCGACAACCCAGGCATCTGGCCATTCCACTGCCACGTCGCCTGGCACTTGTCTGGCGGCCTCGCAATGAACGTCATGTCTCGCCCCGACGACATCCCCGCCATTCCCAACGTCATGCCCGAAACGTGTGTCGACTGGGATTGGTACAGCAGCCACAACGTCGTTGACCAGATCGACGCCGGCTCATAGTCAGCGCCAAGATCTGCCACCATCGCTCTATTTCCTTGTGTCCTTGCGTTGCCTTTTATTTTTGAAAGACTTATTTTGCGATGAGAAAAAAATCTGTGCTTTTGATTACCAACAGATACCCAGGCATTTGGAAAGAGCAGGGAAACGCGTCAGCCAGCCATGACGGGAGGAAAACCAGAAAAGAGAAGATATGCGCATCATGATTTATTTGGAGAGAGGATTTTCTGTTACGCGCGAAGCGAAGCGATGCATTGCATACGAGATGAATACTTCTCGGGGCCGGAGTTTGTCGGTTGTTTGGAGGTTCTTTCACATCAGGAACTTATTGGGATACTGGGTCGTTTCGTCATGAGTATAATATTAAACCTTACGTAGAGAATAATACAACACAAGAAGAATCTTCAACATGAAGCTTTACCATGGTCAGGTTCAATCGCATTATCGTATATCACCTGCCTGTTTAATCGATATTCTAGTCGTCGCCGAAACAGCTCACGACCGCCGCATTCACAATGTCTACGCATCTTGGGGTGCCGCTATCCTGTTCAGTCTGCAGCACGTCAACACACATCTGTCATTGCTATCGATCGAGCACGCGAATCGACGACGATGCCTCATTCTCGCCGGTCCGGTGATAATTGCCAATTTGGTCAGATCTGTACATCTGTGTACATTGGTTCGATACCGAGATAATCGTTGTATACCGCCAACGTGTGAGCTCATGAACCAATGTCACAAACAACATCAGTGGGACCACCGAGCAGCTGCATTCGCCTAGGTTGCATTCAGTAACGGTTTTGTTACAGCTGTTGCATCGATGTCACGAAAGCCACGCTGCCGGCCTAGCCTGATGTCAGCCAGCCAGTGGGGAGTCTGGCCACTCGTGCAGCGCAGCGTCAGACGGGTTCGCTATAGGTTAAATCCGCTGGAACGTGAATACCTTTACACTATGACAAGCACATTGGAACGTCTTGATCATTGCTGGCGTGTCGGTAATACGAGCTGGACGAAAGAGGAAGGGTTCTTTCACGTCACATCAGGCAACGGAAGTACTTTGCTGACCACACACGCGTGCTACCAGTCAATGCCGACTGTCGGCATCGCTCCACATTGTATCAATCAGGCCGTTCCCTCAGCAGCTCGCCTGATCAGAAAATTGTATAAATTGAACCAATTTTTCCCATCTTCTCCATCTAAAACTCCCGCAGCAACAACTTCCATCTTCCACAATCTCATGTCACAAAGCTCTTCCAACTTTGAACAATTCGATACGCCTTTGAACTGGTGCTGCACAGATCACACTCCAACATCCACCATGGCCCACAGCGTAACCCAAACCAGCAACACCATCAGTCCCGAAATCGCCGCCAGGCCAGGCATGGCCACCGTCCTCGCAACCGTCGACCCCGAGATCGACGCCATTCAGCTCAATTTCACTTACCAACAAGCTTCTCTCCCGGACGAAGACGTACCCTCATGCGTGTCCCAATTCCCTCTCGCAGCAAATCTGTCCACCCTGCCCGCCGAAATCGTCATCGGGCTGCTGAAAGAGATCCCCCGCTGGGTGCGAGGCAGCGTGATCAACTTCGCGGCTTATTCTGAAGGCTACCCTAAGCCTGAGGATGCAGTGTATGCTGCTCAGCAGCTCAACCGTGCAGCGCTGTTTTGGAACTCGAAGAGAGTCGGCGTGACGTTCAAATGGGTTCGTTCCAACGGCAATCAACCACAGACCGGCATTTCCCAACAATCACTAATCAACCTTCCAGGTCAAAAAAGTCGAAGACGCCGCCTTCGTCCTCGGCTTCGGCACCGGCGACAACCCAGGCCTAATCGCCCGCGCGTTCTTCCCCAACGACATCGACCACAGCGACATGCTAGTCTTCCAGACCGCATTCCAAGAGAATCTCCGCCCACACCTGTGGCGGTACTTCCTGCACGAGCTGGGGCACGTGTTGGGCCTGCGGCACGAGTTTGCGCTCGCCGTCGAGGCGAGTGGTTTCCAATTCGGGCCTCGCGATCCGCTGTCGGTGATGAATTACCGCAACGAGCCGCCGATGATTACGCAGAACGATGTGGATTGCACGACTGCGCTGTACCTGATTCCGGGAGGGAAGATTGGGACGATTCCCTTAAAGTTGTACGTTCCGGATAATTGAGGAGGTTTCGTTTGGAGTGTTGGCGTTTGTGTTTGCTCTTGGGTTTGTGAGTTTGGGACATTGTGACGGCCGAGCTTGGAATAACCTATCCAGAATGATTCTCAAGGTATGAAACGTTCGTAGTCGAGGGAAATAGTTAGGTTAGTTATGCAGTATCGTCAAAACAAGTCGATTGACGAACGTGGAAGCTGAAGAACATAGAGGTAAATATGCATGCTTAAGGGATATCTAAATCGCATTTTGATAGAACGCCTGGACCGGTCGAGATCAACGCCTCTTCACGCGGCCACCTCTTGAGCTGTTGCCACGACCACGAGGCTTGTTGATTCCACTTGATCCGCCGCCTCTGCCCTGTGTCTTCTCCATGCCGAGGCCCCTCCTCATACCACCGCTGCCACCACGGCCACGGCCACGATCGCCACCGCGACCTCTGTCTCCACCGCCACGACCGAAGCCGCCGCGGCCACCCCTTGTAGGAGGTCCACGATCGCTTCTGGCAGCCTTCTGCCTTGCGGCCAGAGCGGCCTGGACCTCGTCGCCGTCGATTTCCATTTCGTCGTCACCGCCGTTCTGCTTGAACTTCAGCTTGCCCTTCTGGCCTCTGAAACCGGCGTCTTTGCCCTTGAGCGCTTCAATGTAGGCGTTGATGCCACCTTCCAGCGTACCGTCGCCGGGCTCCTTGCCATCGACCATTCCAG
>Ga0265797_10003244_pt1 | contig 26277 bp, 16 predicted proteins | sample P2T30metagenome_FD_192433 | JGI IMG/M metagenome (GOLD analysis project Ga0265797, IMG submission 192433) | Plant litter microbial communities from East Loma Ridge, Irvine, California - P2 T30 | ecosystem: Environmental > Terrestrial > Plant litter > Unclassified | place: USA: California... | reverse complement strand
GAGAGTCTGCTGGTCGAACTTGGGGATGGAAGGATCCTGTTTGGCGGAAGGAGCGGCCATGGTGGGCAGAAATGTGATTACTTAAGATTTGAGTATTTCAATGTTATATTTTCAGTGTTTCCTGGTATGAAGGTTTGAGGTGAGGTTGAAAGTGCAAAAGGTAAAGCAGAGATCACGTGTGGTAGCTGTCGACCTAAGCACTGCAGCAGCAGCACATGCAGACTTGGAACTTTTGAGACTTGTTACAAGAGGTGTGGCGTAGCGAGGAGCTGCTTCCGCCCTAAGAAAAACAACGACATCACCGCCACGATCTCTATCGCGGAGGGTAAATTGACTTTTCACCGCTCGATAGAGCCCGACCAGCCTTATCGCTGAGGCTTTTAATCGTGAGACTGAATATACAACGCTACACTGTAATCCTCGTACGGCGTAGGGTTGGCATTCGTCGTCCGTAGAACACCCGGGTAGAGATGGCGCAGCAAGCCCTTGTCGTGCAGCAGCGAAAAAACGCCACCGCATCAGACCCGCAGGACTCCAGACCAAGTGGGGTTTTGCTGTCGGATCACGGAAAAGTTTGATTGACTTCTTTTTTCACGTGATGTCTGGGGTGTCTCTCTCTGGAGGTGCTCCGTGTGCTCCCAACCGATAGGGTTTGCGCCGGGGGAGCCACAGTTGATTAGGATGTAGTCAATCAGCGTATGTATTTATCTGGTCAGCTATCGACATGCAAGCAAGACGAGCAGACTGCACGACATGGCATGGCATGGGATTGCTTGAAGCGGCAAGACAATGCGCGTCTGGCACTACTGCTGCAACAGCGATCAGTGGGTATCAGCAGCAGCTGGCTTCTATCTCGTTTCTCGAAGACGGCAAGATAATCTTTCGTGCTGCAGCGAGGGCAAGGCTGCAGCACAGGCCAGCAGACAGCTCTAGCCCGTCTCACCCACGCCGACTCTTGTTCGTGTCGATGCACAGGATGGACGATTTTTTTTCGCTGCCCTCCATCCGATCGAGGATAGCGGGTTATGGGCGCTGTCCGCGGATCCCTCGCTATCTGCGCATATCTGCAATCGGCTCAGCAGAATCGTGAGAATGGCCCATGATGCCGCCGAGCCGTGCACTATGGCGCGTACGCAATGCCACAAGTGCCTCAGACACCCCGGCGGATGTTTGACTTTGCGTGTGTGGCTTGCAAGGCTGTCGAGCGATGGTGGGGAGGCAAAGTGCTTCAGTGCTTGCGCTGCACGCTATGCCCGTCCCCGAGCTCCATTCGCGATCGACCTCAGCACTACAGTAGCAGTAGTACCAAACAGAGCTCTTCGCGTTTTTCTTATTAAGGTTGTCGCCGTCTTCACTTCATCTTCTTCCCTCTCCACCCCCTCACGACCTCTCTTCCTCTCCACCTCTCTCATCCCGTCTATCGTTGTTTTATCTTCGTGCATTATTACTAGGCACGCTCTCAATCCAGGCCAGAGCCACTATCACCACCACTCCAATCATCTCACCTTACATCCACCATGACTACCTCTCACATTCCCGGCTCCGAGTCTGGCAGCTATGACTTTGTCATTGTTGGTGGCGGCACCGCTGGCTGCGTTATTGCTTCTCGTCTCTCCGAGTACATGCCTGACAAGCGCGTCCTTCTTATCGAAGCCGGCCCTTCCGACTACCTGGACGACCGCGTTCTCCTCCTCAAGGACTGGCTGAACCTTCTCGGCGGTGAGCTCGACTACGACTACCCCACCACCGAGCAGCCCAATGGCAACTCTCACATCAGGCACTCTCGTGCCAAGGTCCTCGGTGGCTGCTCTAGCCACAACACCCTCATCAGCTTCAGGCCGTTCGAGTACGACTGCAAGCGTTGGGAGGCACAGGGCTGCAAGGGCTGGAGCTTCAAGACTTTCATGCGTGTCTTGGACAACCTCAGGAACACCGTCCAGCCTGTCCACGAGAAGCACAGGAACCAGCTTTGCGTTGACTGGGTCAACAGCTGCTCCAAGGCTCTGAACATCCCCGTCATTGAGGACTACAACAAGGAGATCAAGGAGAAGGGCGCTCTCAAGGAGTGCGTTGGCTTCTTCAACGTCTCTTACAACCCCGACGATGGCCGCCGAAGCAGTGCTTCCGTTGCCTACATCCACCCCATTCTCCGCGGTGACGAGAACCGTCCCAACCTGACTGTCCTCACCAACGCCTGGGTCGAGAAGCTCAACCTCACTGGCAACAAGGTCACCGGCCTCAACGTCAAGCAGCAGGATGGCACCAGGCACACTATCCGCCCCAAGTGCGAGACCATCCTCTGCGCTGGCGCAGTCGACACTCCTCGTCTCATGATGCTGTCTGGTCTTGGTCCCAAGCAGCAGCTCTCCGATCTCGGAATTCCCGTCCTCCACGACCTCCCCGGTGTTGGTGAGAACCTGCTCGACCACCCCGAGAGCATCATCCTCTGGGAGCTCAACAAGCCCGTTCCCGTTGCCCAGACCACCATGGACTCTGACGCCGGTATCTTCCTCCGCCGCGAGGTCCCCAACGCCGCTGGTGACGACAGCGACATCGCCGACATCATGTGCCACTGCTACCAAATCCCCTTCACCATGAACACCGACCGTCTCGGCTACGACTCTCCCCTCAACGCCTTCTGCATGACCCCCAACATTCCCCGCCCGCGCTCCCGTGGCCGTCTTTTCCTCACCTCCGCCGACCCCAGCGTCAAGCCCTCTCTCGACTTCCGCTACTTCACCGACCCCGAAGGCTACGACGCCGCCACCATCGTCGCCGGCTTCAAGGCCGCCCGTGAGATCGCCAAGCAGGCTCCCTTCTCCGACTGGATCAAGCGCGAGGTCGCCCCCGGCCCCAACATCCAGAGCGACGAGGCTCTCTCCGAGTACGGTCGCCGCGTCGCCCACACTGTCTACCACCCCGCCGGCACCACCAAGATGGGCGACCTCAAGAAGGACCCCAACGCCGTCGTCGACCCCGAGCTCAAGATCAAGGGTCTGCAGGGCATCCGTATCGCCGACGCTGGTGTCTTCCCCGAGATGCCTTCCATCAACCCCATGCTGACTGTTCTCGCCATCGGTGAGCGCGCGGCTGAGATGATCGCCCAGCAGTGGGGCTGGAAGGGTATGGAGAAGCAGAAGTTGTAGATGTGTCTTGGAAAAGACAAAACAATGTGTATACGAATGGAAAAGAAGAAAATAGGAGGAAATGTTATGTCATGTCCCAGGTGGCGCTCGGTGTGTGGTGTCTGTGTTACAATACTCTCTTGTCGGCCCTGGCGTAAAACGTTTATACGCGCTAGATACCCCAATCAAAAAATATGAATACTTGATCAACATACGTTTCAATTCTTTTCGACTCTGTTATGTTTTGTGGGACTTTGGTGTTCAGATGCTTTCAACTTTTGATCCAAAAGAAATAAGTCTTGCAGATGTGCAGGAGTCTTGAGTATATATAGTCATATAGTCGTAAGAATGTATTATTGTATTTATGTTGAAGGTAGGTTCCTATTTCTCGATCTCAGCGGGCTTATGTCGCTTTCTAGTGTAGAAGGTAGTGCAGCGCTGCTACAGCCACTGCTGCAAGATGTGTAGGAGCTTGAACGACATGTGAAGCTTTCCTTCTCTCTAGCTCGAAGGTATAAATTTCTATAAAGTATACTTTCTCTCTAGCAGCCCTAAGAAAACTGATGATAGTGCTATAAGATATACATACCTTTAACATGAGATGCTACCTGTTTTGCATGTATCTATATGTACTATATTCGTGTGCGCTCATTTCTGTGTTCTGTTAGCAGTTTGCTGCTAACCTAACCCTGACCCTACCTTATAAACAATGTTTGCAACCCGTTTTACTATTAAAATGAGATACAGTATCATGCTATATGTATATACATTTCTTTCAATCTGCGATAGGTTCGACTTATGTACATCGCTTTCAGCATCTGTGTGCACATTTTCCGATCGCAGATATCGAAGATGTGCGTCGAAGTCTACTCCTCTAAGAATTTCAAGTGAAATGTACGGAGTACAAAAACAACTCGTATCACGAGTCTAATGCAGCACCTCTGGAAACATTCAATCTAACAACAGCTCCAGGAGCATACAGGCAGCCCTGTAGCTTGATATAAAGACAGTGCCGAGAACGTACTAGAACAAAAAATCGTACAATATCGAACTTCTGCTTGATTCATCATATCTCGTTTCGTTTGCTCTACATATAGCTATACCTACGCATCACCAAGTCTTGATGATCAATGCTAATCTCTCTGATAGAGAGAGAACAGGCCAAATCAGCAGTCCTTGTCGAAATTCTCGAGGTCAGAAGTGCGCTGTGCTGCAGGTAGCACCACAACTTCAAATCTCCCCCGTTCGACCTCCAAAAAATTCCTAAAGATCACACAAGCTATATATTTAAAACCACATCACTTCTATCATCCTTCTAAGGGGCGCTTGGTCTAGGGGTATGATTTGTAAGTATTCAAACTGTTCTACTAGTTCTCCAGAACTTCACTAACATCGATTCAGTCGCTTCGCATCTTCGCACATGTGAAAGGTCGTGGGTTCAATTCCCACAGCGTCCACTCTTTTGCTCTCTTGCTACTAGGTTTACCCAGTATGCGGGGAGATGTACATCTTTTTGTTGTGTAGTGGTATATGCATGTTGGGAGGCAGGAGCGGAAGTGAGGTGTGGAAGGATGAGAGCTGTCGATCTAAGTTTTGAGAGATACGTACGCACTATGGCTCACTGTGTATCATAGTATACAATCAAAAGATAAACGAACAATCTCTGATGTAGCCGCTACAATCGATAAGAGGCTCGCTCCGTCCTCTGGTGGCCCTGAAGTCCCTGCGTACGAGCGTATGGATAGCGATCTCTATTAACATAGTCATTTCTGTGACATTATCGATAAGTATGATCTTGAATTTGCGTAGAACTGCCGTTGAGATGCCCTTCTAGTTCCCCTACATCCAAGTAATTAGTTTGCTACTACAACGTATCCCTAGTCCAAACGATTGCGTCGTGCCATTAAGATGGTAAGATACAGCTGATCGAACTGCACGTGAATTCACTTCTATATATACCCTCATTGACCACGAGCGCCGACGCGGAGTTGGCTTCCGTATTGTCTTGCCGTGTCTAGAATGCGGGACAAGGTAGATCGATCTTGCTTAAGCGAACAGACGCTACCTCCCATCTACAATTCCTAAAGCAGTGACCTTGAATCCGCGGAGCAACGCAGCTATAGGCAAGCCTAAACGAATGAGACCATATTGAACAACCAAAGGGTGTCGGCAAAGTAACATACCACTGATCTCATTACTTCGCTCACAAAATAGGAGGGTTCTTCGAGCACATGCTATGACCAACACATTTGGGATGAGCCGATATGCCACTGATCCTTCGCGTAGGATCTAGAGCTCGTACCCTTCGTGTACAATCACAAAAGCTGCAACCGAGACGATAGGGATGCTAGGTAGACATGTGGTATACAAGATGTGGTGTCCCTCGTCGGAACTGTATCGAGCTCCCATACATTCCAACATTGAAGGACAGATCTGGTGCCATATATTTGATCTTACCACTTCAGGTATGAAGTTCCCTATCCGGTCTTGCAGATCGATAGAATATACTGACCACTTTTCAAAAAGTCCAACAAAAATGCACGCCACCTCCATCATCGCCACCGTCCTCGCAAGCGTCGCTCTCCTCAGCACCTCCGCCACCGCCCTCGCAGTGCCCGAGCCCGCCAAAGCCCTCGAAGCTAGAGGCACCTCTCCCATCAATGTGCAAGACGCCTGCGTCTTCTTATACGGAATCCAGGCATATGCCCAGACCGTCGGAAATGGCTGCAACGACTGGGTGTGTGTGAGCAACGGCGAGAAATTGAGGATGTACATGGCCCAGTGGTGTGGGTGGTCGTTGGGCCGGTTGGCGACTGCTCAGTGCCGCGGGGGTGTTTACGACTGGGTTTGCATCTGGAAAGATTAGTTGATTTGGGGGTTTGAGCCTGGATTTGTGGAATTGCGCGGTTTGGTGTTGGGGAAGGCGAGGTGGATTGGTAGAAGGAAATTCGACGGTCAACGTGGCAATGGTTTCTCTTGTTTGACGAACTACGTACACGTAGCGAGTGTAATGTTCCCCCTCCAGGTGCTGGCTCACAAAGAGATGAGCCGACGAACTGATGGGGGAACCAGAGGCTAAGTGCCAATGATCAAAATGGTAACTAAGGCTAGGTGCCAGAGTCGTTTATTTGAAAGATGGTAACTAAGGCTAAGTGCCAAAGTCGGTTATTTGAGGGATGGTAACTAAGGCTAGGTGCCAGAGTCGGTTATGTGAGATGATTCAGCCAGTGCCAGTAGCTGGGTTGGCAGAGGGCAGTTCAGGCATGCCTCGATAGAAGTCGACCAGGTCGATTCCAGTCATGCGTGCTAGGATCTTGATATACCGTCTTGAATGTGTCCAGGTGGCATGAACTCGGGACCAAACCAGTGGGCGGGAGCACCGTTGAACAGCCATGCAGGCGCAATGTCGGCGATAACGCGGATAGTCTTACTGATCTTGTCTCCAGGCTGGTCGTAGAGAGTGCTGAGAAAGACACATGCGTTGCTATAGCGGAATGCGTTTGGCGGCGCGCAAGAAGTTCCCAAAAGCTAGACATCTGAGCAGAGTACGTCCTCGTTATCACTGCGAGACTTGCCCTTCGACGGATCCGGATTGATTGGCGAGGCGGGAGTAGTAGGCCGGACGGTCGGGTCCTCGCTAGACCGGAGAGAAGACGCAGGGCCTTCAGAGGCGCGTTGTCCAAGTTGTGCTTCTTTCAGGCGCTGTGTATTCAAAGTGTCAACGGCTCCCTGCGAGGAGACGACCACCTCCCAGTCGAAATGCGCATATGCGGCCTTTACCCTTGTTCAAAGTAGGAGCTCCATTGTGCTGCTCAATCGGAAGAGAGTTCTCGTCTTCCTTCTTCAGGTCGTCCTCCTGGACAGGGCTGTCGCCACCACACATAGGCGCATCGCCGTCCTGGTCGCCCATGAGGATGGGCTCGCCCTAGTCAATAGTTAGAGAAAGTGTGTTTTCAAGACAGTGGTAGCCACAGCTCACCTCATCTGCGTTGGCGTTGTCGACGCCATTGTTGCCAGACGGAGCGTCGGCCATCTCCTCGTCTTCGTCAGGGTCCTCCTGACCTGCGGTCTCCGGCTCCGGAGTCACCCATTGCTTCCTGTAGTTGGGGTTGGGGTGATTCCTCAAGTACTGACGTTCCTGCTCGTTACGCGGCGGGCGCTGACCCTTCCACAGGGCGCGCTTCTTCTGGCTGGGACGATTTTTACCCATTGTGATGATCTGTCGAGGCTTCTTTCGGTTTGTAGAGAAATTGTTGGATCCATGATGGTTGTTGGGTGTATTTAATGTGGTTAGAGACACAAGACGAGAAAGCAAGCCAGGTCCAGGCAGCTGCTCAAATCGCTCCTTCCCAAAGACATAGCAACTTTAAATGGACGTCACCCAGCCGTTTCTGTACAGTCCAACACAACGTGGAAGCATCGAAATAGGCGCAAGCCAGCGAAATGCTCCCCTTCATTCGTTATCACTCCGTCCTTCCTTTGTTACCACGCTCAGCCATGAGTCGTACTACGATTTCGGACAGCAACCAATGAACAAGGTGTGATGATGACTCCAGCGGCATCCTTCGTTTGGCAGTAGCGCGTGCAAATCACAATTTTGAAGACCGAGTGATTTGCGAAGAGCGAAGCGATGCCAGGCGTAAATATGCCTCGTCCTCGTCACTAACCACATCAGAGAGCACCTCAATCCTTCGAAGCCGTACACGTTTGCCGATAAGCTCGTGCGCCCAGTCCGAGGAGAAAGAAGGTTGTACAAGCTCATAGGAGGCTCGGTGGTCAGCAAGAGCAAATGACAAGAGATGTAAAAGACCAAGGGTCGACTTGTCCAGCAGGAAATTTTCATACTGCACTGTTGTGGTTGAGGCTTTGCAGTTCCAGGATGGGATGCTGACGCGGAGAGACAGACAGGAAGAGTCAAGATGATGGACAGCACGCAGACAGAATACTGCTAAGTATGGACAGAAAGATCAGCGACATTCGAGATGCTCTGCTAGATCTCGCGACAGCATACCCAGTACTTACTGTAGCGGTAGCGCACCTACTCACCTACGCGCTCATGATCATCCATTCCATCTAGCGCCCAAGGCGACACGCAGCTCGTCTCATATTCCAGATATGCAAAGGCATTGTCTCCCACTGCTCTTCCTCCTCGTTCATTGCTGAATGCTCTTGCCTTTCTTAATTTCCCTCTTCGCAATTATTCGAATGGCACCCGACGATACACATAACGGCTACGCACTGCAGCAATGCATACTTACACAGAGTGTCAATGACTTTGATCGTTCTTATGAAAACTGATTGGCCCTAACACTTCCGTCGCCAGGCTCAATACAGTCAATGCTACTGACCCACAGCGCCTAAGTCGGTCCACGTAGGCCGCACGCTTACTTGTAGGGGGGAAATCGACAGGTAGTACGCCGCAGCATCTGCGGAGCTCGTGTCCAGGATCAATCACTCACACCTCCAGGTTAGTCGCCAGCGCCACCATGCTGTACTCGATACTGCCATCCGCAAGCTTCATATACCTCCCAACGCCCATCTCAAGCGCTTTCTCACTCATCAGGTCATCACCCTCGGGCAGCTTTCCGTGGTCTAGTGGGCCGTCCCAACCACCGTTCATCTCGTAGAGGTGCCCGTCGTTGCCTTTGACGAAAGCCAGGAAGTGGAAGCCAACGCCCTCGTCAGACTGAGGAGCTCGCGAGTCGCCTTTGACGGCAGCTGCCATGTGTGCGTGCTCCAGCTCGGAAGAGTTGTAGAGTACGTCGGCGCGAGCAATGGGCTTTTGAGGGATGGCTTCGTTGAGAAGCTTCTCGATGAGGGATCCTGGCTGGATGTATTGTTTTGCACTACCGTTGCTGATGCAGTGGATGAGAGCCATCAGGCCACTGTAGAAGTGGAAGAAGGCAGATTAGTATGATGTCTTCGATAAAAAGGCGAGGTATCACTATCAAACCTACCATGAGTTGCCAATAGTCTGAGAGCACCAAAACACAGGCTCGCCATCGCCGCTGCCGGCATAGGTGAGGTTCTCAATGGCAACGTCTGGCGAGGCGCCGTACAGCTTGTAGTAGACGTGGCTCGGTGCGATGAAGATGATGCTGTGCACAGGGCGAGGGATGAAGGAGGTCAACTCGGGGTCGAGACTGTAGATGTCGTAGAAGCCGAGCTCGGGAGAGACTCCCAGCGAGTGGATGAGGTGAGTGAATACTTCCGGGTTGTTCTCCAGTGGGATGACAACCTTCTGGCCGTTGGGCTTGAAGGTCACGCCGGGAGCGTGCGTTGTTTGTGGCGAGGCCATTTTGCCGTGGTGTGGAGGTGGTTGTTCAAGAAGCGGTTTGCACGATGGCGAGTTGTAGGGGTTGCGCAGTATTTCACCTACCTAGGTGGTTTTGTTTGCTTGTACAGGGCGTGCATGCGACGAATGCAGCTGCTGCCTGGCACGTGAGAAAGGGCGAAGCAGCTTCAGCAATAGCTCTGATGAAACACAGCTCAGGTCATGCAGGAACCCGAGGTGTTGCCTCATGAATGCCTGATACCACAAGTAGATGCCTTGCATCAACGAGTTGGGTGGAGGAGAAGAGAGCGGTCCTTAGGCGTTATAATGCAAGACTGACACATATCCCGATTAGGACTAGCGTAAAATCTTAACCTCACTTTTACTTCTATGGGTATAACACTACATTAGTGTAACTGAAGTATAACAAGCGTCCGTCAGTTCATCGTCAATGCTGAGTCGAATATGAGTCTTCTGTAGCAAAGTGCTGATCATACACCTTTAAATCTAGGTTCCCACGAAGCGATTTCCTCCATCAAGCGTGTCAAAGTCGAATTCGTATGCGGGCTCCGTCGAACGGCTGGGCATTATAACACACTCCGGAGAGGACAATCTGGAGAAAAGACCCTGGCGTCCTGTCGCGGCGATAACGATAAGACGACAAGCGCGCGGCGCACAGACTAAGCCAGCGATAACCGTGGATGCCGACGAAAGGGCGCGGTTTAAGTGGAACTGTTGGACGAATTAGGTGAAGATATCACGAACGCCCGCCTTCGCCTACGCAACGACTCGGCCTCTGGGGCGGCTATGTGTTCGGAAAGCGACCCGGCGATCATCACTTTAGTCAAAGGCGTATCTGTCGCGAATGTTAATGAAACTCTGATAGCCTTTTTTCTTGCTGCAGCTTGCTCACACTCCCAATCCTCACTCACATCCTCTATACATCCTCGAGATTGTCGCGCCGACTTTCTCTCGTTGAGCCTGCTCACAACCATCGACATCTCCCCTCATACAGAGCTTCTGGCAGAGCTTCTGATCGCAAGCTACCTTTGACAAAACTGTGGCGTCGACTGCATTGAGCGCCTCTTGCACAGCATGAGCGCCTCAACTGTCGCTATGCGCCTGCGTGCGCAATGGCTGGCTACCCGCCGTCCTCTCTCGCCAAGATGCGTGCTGCTCAACCGTCCTGCTGCGAGGGCACAGCAGTTCTCTCGCACTGCCGCCAGGCCATTCTACTCGAGCACAACCGATGACACTCGTGGAAGCGATCCCAAGATTCAAAATGAGTCCATCTTCACTCCGCTCGACACTTTCCCTCGCCGACACATTGGCCCGAACGCGGAATCCTCTGAGGCCATGCTCAAGGCGTTGGACCCGCCTGCGAAGACCCTGGACGACTTCGTCCGATCAGTTCTCCCAGCTGACATTCTCTCCGCCAAAGACTTGAAGGTGGAGGGTCCTAAGCTCGAGTCTGGCTCCATGGCGACCAGCGAGGGTGGCTACTCGGAGAGCCAGTTGATCGCTCGACTACGCGAGATTGCTAGCGAGAACAAAGTTTACAAGAGCTACATTGGCTGCGGATACTCTGGCACAAGAACACCTGAAGCTATCAAGCGTAACATTCTCGAGAACCCTGCTTGGTACACTAGCTACACCCCATACCAGCCTGAGATCAGCCAGGGCAGATTGGAGTCGCTGCTGAACTACCAGACCATGGTCTCTGATCTGACCGGTCTTGCGTTCTCCAACGCCTCTGTTCTAGACGAGGCTACTGCCGCTGCCGAGGCCATGACTCTCTCGATCAACGCACTTCCTATGGCCAGGCAAAAGCGTGCGAAGAAGGTCTTCCTTGTCTCGCACCTTTGCCATCCTCAGACCATTGCGGTATTGGAGAGCAGAGCACAAGGTTTCGGCGTCACCATCGAAGTCTCAGATGTTCTGAAGAACAACTGCGAGCGTGTCGATGCAATCGGCGAAGATCTTGTGGGTGTACTTGCGCAGTACCCAGACACCTACGGCGGTGTCGAGGACTACAGGGGTCTTGCCGACAAGGTACACAAGCTTAAGGGTACGCTTTCCGTGGGCACTGATCTGCTGGCACTTACCTTGCTCACTCCTCCGGGTGAATTTGGCGCCGACGTGGCGTTCGGTAACGCTCAGCGCTTCGGTGTACCTTTCGGTTTCGGTGGCCCTCACGCCGCCTTCTTCGCTGTCAGCGATGCATACAAGAGGAAGATTCCGGGTCGCATCATCGGTCTTTCGAAGGACAGACTCGGAGACAACGCTGCGCGTCTTGCTTTGCAGACGCGTGAGCAGCACATCAGACGTGAGAAGGCTACCAGCAACATCTGCACTGCGCAGGCGTTGCTCGCCAACATGTCTGCCATGTACGCTGTATACCACGGACCTGCAGGTCTCAAGCGCATTGCGGAGAAGGTTGCAAAGATGACTCAGGTCATTGCGCTTGGTCTGGAGCAGTCCGGTCTTGAAGTTCGCAAGCCCGTCGCTTTCGACACCGTTGTTGTCAAGAAAAAGGATGCTCCGGCTTTCGCTGCCAAGGCTGCTCAGCTCTTCCTCACAAACTTCAGAGTTGTTGACAACGACCACATCGGAATCTCTCTCGACGAGACTGTTGGCAAGAAGCAGGTCGAGGAGATCCTCAGAGCCTTCACAACCGAGACCGTCGACGTTGATGAGCTCGCTGCGAACATTGCCAATGTGCCTGCTGTTCCAGAGTCCCTGAAGCGTACCTCAGAGTACCTCACCCACCCTGTCTTCAACAGCTACCACTCCGAGACTGAGCTCATGCGTTACATGTACCACCTTCAGTCTAAGGATCTCTCTCTGGTGCACTCTATGATTCCCCTCGGATCTTGCACCATGAAGCTCAACGCTGCTACCGAGATGGCACCCATCACCTGGCCCGAATTCTCCAACATTCACCCGTTCGCACCGCCTGAGCAGTCCAAGGGTTACGCCGAGCTGATTAGGGAGCTTGAGGAAGATCTCTCCGAGATCACTGGTTTCCACTCCGTTTCGCTCCAGCCCAACTCTGGTGCCCAGGGTGAATTTGCCGGCCTCCGTGTCATCCGCAAGTACCTCTAGCAACAGCCCGGAAAGAAGCGTGATATCTGCTTGATTCCCGTCTCTGCCCACGGCACCAACCCTGCAAGTGCTGCGATGGCCGGTATGCGTGTCGTCACCATCAAGTGCGATGCTACTACTGGTAACCTTGACATGGCCGATCTCAAGGCGAAGTGTGAGAAGCACAGCGAGGAGCTTGGCGCCTTCATGGTCACTTACCCTAGCACATTCGGTGTCTTCGAGCCGCAAGTCAAGGAGGCTTGCAGAGTTGTCCACGAGCACGGTGGTCAGGTCTACATGGACGGTGCCAACATGAACGCACAGATTGGTCTCTGCTCTCCTGGTGAGATCGGTGCTGATGTCTGCCATCTCAATCTGCACAAGACCTTCTGTATTCCTCACGGTGGTGGAGGCCCCGGTGTCGGACCCATCGGTGTCGCAGAGCATCTGTCACCTTTCCTGCCCGGTCACCCACTCGTCGCCAACGTTGGTGGTGAGAAGGCCATCGCACCCATCTCCGGCGCACCTTGGGGATCTGCCAGCATTCTTCCCATCAGCTGGTCCTACATCAAGATGATGGGCGCTCGCGGCCTCACTCACGCTACCAAGATCACCCTTCTGAACGCAAACTACATCCTCTCCCGTCTGAAGCCTCACTACGACATTCTCTACACCAACGAGAACGGTCGCTGCGCGCACGAGTTCATCCTCGACGCTCGCAAGTTCAAGCAGTCCGCTGGCATCGAAGTTATCGACATTGCCAAGCGTCTGCAAGATTACGGTTTCCACGCCCCGACCATGAGCTGGCCCGTTGCAAACACACTCATGATCGAGCCCACCGAGTCCGAAAGCAAGGCTGAGCTTGACCGCTTCTGCGATGCCTTAATCTCTATCCGCAAGGAGATTGCTGCCATCGAGGCCGGCGAGCAGCCCAGAGAAGGCAACGCCCTGAAGAACTCCCCTCACACAATGAAAGACCTCATCGTGGGCGAGTGGGACCGCAGCTACTCTCGTGAAGCGGCAGCTTACCCTCTGCCATTCCTGAAGGAGAAGAAGTTCTGGCCCAGTGTCACCAGGCTGGATGACGCCTACGGCGACATGAACCTCTTCTGCAGGTATGTCTCCAATTCCCCAAAACCCTTTGCTTCAATCGTGTACATTTACTAATATGGTTCACAGCTGCGCTCCACCCGAGGACACAGTCGGCGGTCTCACCGGCAAGGACGCTCCTATGCCTACGTAAATACCCAGGCTAGGAGGATTGACGATTCGGTCGAGCAATAATACAAAACTGGCGAGATGATGCATTCAACATATACTGCGTTCAAGCAAGGCGTTACTGAGAATACGGAGGGAATGGCCAGCCCGCACACCCATAGGGCTCGGCGGTATGAAAGGAATTATTCAACATTGGGGGCATGGGATTGATCATGTCAATGGCACTAGATTTCTCGTTACGAATTTCAAAACATTGTGTTACTTTCCAATCGTTGACCAGGTCGTTCATGGTCGCTTGTACATCAGCCAGCTTCTTCTGGTTCGGCAAATTGACAAAAGGTAAGTTCCTTGCGATTTCGGGAGCACGTTGAGACATCTTACTTTTTCTAAAATCCAGCAGTGACAAAAGCAAACAACACACCTCGTAACGATCGGCAGGCACACGGAAAGACTGCTCGGTTGCTTTATTGCCTTTTCGCTTGGAAATGCTTGAACAGGCTTCGCCCTACGCCAAACCCCGCAGAACCCACGCCTCCACACGTGCCAAACACTCCAAACACACGTCATGTCCACGCGCTCACGACCAGAGGGAGTCACCTCCGCCTGTGTTCCACCGGGCCACCAGGGATCGGCGAGCCGATAGCCGACGGTGAACTAAGCTTCGTGCTACCATCATGCACTATGTTGCAAGCGGCGGCTTATGGCGGAGTCAATCAGCAAGCTGCCGGGCCACCTCCATCGTGTTATAGGTGCTGGGCTGCGCTCCGGTTGTCTTGTGGTACTTTTTCGTTGGACCGTTCGAGAGGTATCTGAAGCGAACAATCACATGCGCTGCGTGTCTCACCGCAAACAGACACTGCGTTTGACTGACTGGAGGCTTGCGTGATTGCTGGGCAGAAGACAAGCAGGCCACATGCCAGAGGTGGAATCGATGTAAGTACCCTCCCTGGAATGTAGCCACTTTTCCTCACGCTGCGGCTACCCGGCTCGTTCGAAAAGAGAAGTTGTATGAGGATACAGTGAAGCGTGCTATGCCGCGTAACGATGCACAACCCCTCCGGTTCATACAAGGATTGATCAGGACCGATCTCGTGATGTCGTGTTTCGTTGGCGCCGTCGGGCTTTTGCTGACATACCCGCTAACCTGGACGTTTCTGTCAGACATCATGCATACACTTCGGATTCCATACCTGGCGTCGCTACTTGCGGGAGTTAGCGTTTCGCAGGGTAGAATATACGATACACGTTTCAACGGCACAACATGGGACGATACAAACTGGCGCATCACCACGAATCAGCTAGACCAAGGTCACTATCAGTCTCGCATGTCCCTCGCAAACGGCTACCTTGGGATCAACGTCGCCGCTGCAGGTCCTTTTTTCGAGGCCGATACCCCGGTAGACGGAGACAACATCAACGGATGGCCACTCTTCGACCGCAGACAGACGTTCGCTACTATCGCAGGTTTCTGGGACGAGCAGCCAACTACTAACGGCACCAATTTCGAATGGCTCAACCAGTACGGCGGCGAGAGCGTCATCAGCGGCGTGCCGCATTGGTCTGGTCTACACGTCAAGATTGGCGATGAAGTATTGGACGCCAGCGTGCCACAGGATCAGATCTCGGGGTTCTCTTCGACTCTCGATATCCATGCTGGTACAATGCAGTGGTCTTACACTTGGAGTCCGAGCGCTGGTCCGGCAGTCGATGTTGAGTACGAGATGTTTGTGCACAAGCTGTACGTCAACCAGGCCGCAGTGCAGTTGAAACTCACATCTTCGCAAAATGTCAATGCTACGGTGATCGACCTGTTAAATGGCGAATGCGCGCTGCGAACGGACTTTGCAGACAAGAGTTTCGAGCCTGTGCTGCCGTTCATTTGGTCGGCGGTCAGACCTTTGGGAATCTCGAATGTCACCGCTTACATCTACTCGGCGTTGGTGGGAGACGACAGCTGCGACAAGAGTAGCCGCACGCAAATCACAGATGACACTGTGCTGGGAGCAAACAGCTCTTCGATCGCGCAAGGCATAGATGTGAGCCTGCAAGCCGGCAAGACAAGCATCATCACAAAGTACATTGGTGGCGCTTCAACCGATGCTTTCGAAGACCCTCAGTCAACAGCTCTCAATGCGTCGTGGTCTGCTGCGAACAAAGGCTACGTCGAGCTGCTGTCCTCGCACATCACGGAGTGGGCGAGCATCATGACTCCCGACAGTGTCGATAGCTATCGATTCCCCAACGGAAGTCTGCCCAACGACCCGAATGTTCTTGAATTACAGATCACTGCGGTCACGAACCCGTTTCATCTGCTCAAGGAGACTGTTGGTTCGAATGCGGTCATAGCTGCTGGCAACAATTCGAAACTGGATGTCAACAGCATTGCGGTTGGTGGTTTGGGTAGCGATAGCTATGGAGGGATGATCTTCTGGTATGGGCCGAAGCTCTTTGGTACCCCAATTCTCAACCTTGTGGTCGTTACTGACATGCGAGATATAGGGACAGCGATGTGTGGATGCAACCTGGTCTGGTGGTCGCTTACCCAGAGTCTGCAAGACAAATCGCACGATATCGATCAGAGCGCTTCCCCCAGGCACAGGCAAACGTGTTGACCGCCTACCAGTCATCACAGAACGAGACAGGGAAATTCTCGCCTGATGGTGCGGTATACAGTTGGACTTCTGGGCGTTTCGGCAACTGCACGGGCACTGGGCCTTGCTTCGACTACGAGTATCATATCAACGGTGATATTGCGCTGCAACTCCACAGCTACTGGGTTGCAAGCGGCGACACCAAGTTCTTCCAAGATGAACTTTTCCCTGTTTACGATGCCATTGCTCAATTTTACGCCGATGTCGTCACTTACAATGACACCTCAGCGATGTACGATCTGTATAATGCCACTGATCCGGATGAGTACGCCAACTTTCAGACAAATGTCGGCTACACCATGGTCTTGATGAAGACCCATCTCGAAAATACCAACGACGTACGAAAGCGACTCGGCAAGGAAGCAAACGAGACCTGGGCGAGCATTGCAGCAAACATCACCGTACCTGTCAACGATCCAGCGAACATCATTCTCGAGTATCAGACTATGAACGGCTCCATCTCAGTCAAACAAGCGGACATCGTTCTCATCGATGACTTCCTTGACTACCCTAACGACCAGTCGCTAAGCGATCTGGACTACTACGCCGGCAAGCAGACTCTCAACGGCCCAGGCATGACATACGGAGTCTTCAGCATCGTGGCAAACAAGATCTCACCCTCAGGCTGCTCGTCGTACACATACGACCTGTACGGATCCCAGCCATACACGCGAGCACCATGGTACCAATTCAGCGAGCAGTTACTAGACGACTGGGACGCCAACGGCGGCACGCACCCAGCATACCCTTTCTTGACAGGAATCGGCGGTGCAAACCGCGTCGCGGTCTTCGGCTACCTGGGCCTTCGTCTGATGCTCGACTCTTTCAACGTCGATCCGGACCTGCCACCACAGATCCCGAACCTCAACTACAGAACTATCTACTGGCAAGGCTGGCCCATCAACGCAACTTCCAACAGCACGCACACAACTCTCCAGCGTCTCCCTGACCCTTTGCCTTCTGCGAACAGCACTTTCGCCACCGCACCCATCCCAGTAACCTCAGGCCTAACCGACCCAACAATCCACAATCTCCACTTCAACAGCACAGTAGTCCTCTCGAACCGCCGCGCAGGTTTCAACAAGACCATCCCAGGCAACCTCGCCCAATGCCAACCCGTCACAACAGACCGCGATTTCTCTCCCGGCCAATTCCCCCTCAGCGCCGTCGACGGCGCCATCAGCACTAAATGGCAACCCACCCAGTCAAACCTCACATCCTCCATAACCGTCCAGCTCCCCGAACCTTTCGTCGCAATCAGCGAGATCCGCTTCGACTGGGCCCAGGCTCCGCCGCGTAGCTACAGCGTGACGTTCTCTAATTCTTCGACGGCAGGCTCGGCGGCGGTGAATGTGACGAGCGATGCGAATGTTGTTGTTAGTAATGCTTACGATGCTTCCAAAGTGAGCGATATTGTGCCGTATTCGGGCAACACGACGAATGTGACGCTGGAGCGGCCTGTGTGGAGTGGGAGGTATGCGACGCTGAGTATACTGGGGAATAGAGCGACTGAGGGCACGGCGAATGAGTTTAATGGGACTGGTGCGACTGTGGCTGAGTGGGCGATTGTTGCTGCTGGTAGTGGTGATAATGTTGCTCGGAAGTGATTGAAGCTGTTTTGGATCTTGACGAGATCGAATGGCTTGGAGCATGCTGTGGCTTAGTAGAGAAGACTTCATTTCGGCATACTCGTCAACAGAATAAATCAAATTTTAAGCCTTGTACAAGTTCTGGTCGTCATTTCTATGCGCTGACAATGCGATTGTTGTTATGTACAATGCTCGCTATGCTTCGACTCAGCCCACAAGATACATTAGGTCCAGGTTGATGGTGAAGTGTATAAGTAAAGCCGTGCGCTGTGGTAATCGTGATGGGTATCTAGAACATGAACAGTACCGTCCGCGAAAATGCTCCTACATCCACTGGCCCACCAGCGGGATCCTCTGATACATCTCGTCATACATCCTGCCAACCCAGCCTCCTGCCTCGCCACCTCTGCCGATGACACCGAAGCCGCCGGCCATCCACAGTGCAGTGACCGCAGTCGCAACGCCGTTGATGATGTACCACCTGCGCTTCTTGGCAATTTGCCTCTCGTAGCCCATTTCCGTGGTTTGACTCGGAGTGAAACCGAGCCACTTTGCCCAGCCCCATGTGGTGTGGAATACGGTGACGCTGATCAGAGCCGCGAACCCAGAGAATGAGACAATAGGGTGTTTTGCGAACGCATGGCTGACATAGCTGAGGCCGATATTTGTGCTTCCGCCGGGGAACTGATCTGGAATTCCACGGTTGATGAAGGTGTGTCCGACCAACAAAGGCACTGCGAGATAGCCCAGCTTGCTGATACCAGATACAGCAGGCCACAGTTTGTCCCTGTATTGCTTCTTTTCTGATCTTGTCTCGGCGCCGTATCTCCGCGCATTCACGTTCCGTCTGTACAATCGCAGGGCCAGACCGCTGCCGATATGCGCCATGAGAGGGATGATGATGAGGAAAGGCTCGGCGATGGGCCAGCTTTGGTAGTATGGTCGGGTGAGCAGCAGAGAGCCCTCACTCGCGTGCACGCTGCCGGTTGCGAGAGGTATGAGCGATGTGTTGACGATGTGTGCGACGGTGAAGGCAGAGAAGGCGTATGACGAGTACTTTTGTATCCGGGTGAGGTACCATGCTGGCGAGTGCTGTGAGAGGCCAAGGGTATTTGTGCTCTTTGGTGAAGATGTGCCAGAGGATTCGGGGAAGTAGTTGTCTTTGGAGTCTGAGGGTGTCTCGTCGACTGGTGAGGGCTCGACCTCTTGTAGGCCTGCTAGGTAGTCGCGGTCGGCCATGGTGGCCTCTTATGGAGTGTTGATTCTGGCGCAGATAATGAGCCTATTCTAGATACCGAACCAGTAATAGAGTGAAATAGCGCATGCGCAGGATGGTAACAATATATCGAGTACGTTTCGTACGAGTCGGAAGATGAGACGAATCCTCTCCATCGTGATTGGCCAACTTCACCTGCAGCGCGCCGATTAAGGTTCAGCACAAGCCACATGCTACTTCCATCTTCACATGGGAGCCTCATGAGAGCCACATGTAACTTCCATTTATACCATTCACTATACCATTACCAACTGACAAAGATCACGGCACGCGCGCCGCAATAACTTAGTCACTGATCTAACCTCTCACACGTGACATATAAAAAAAACCATCTACACAACATGGCCCCAGTAAGAACAGCGTATATCATACAAGACCTATTGCTGATGGTATCGCAGCACGGTAACACATTGCCACAAGCGCTGACGGAGAGCGCAAGAGCCGCGCGAATGTCTTTCTACTGTACGGGGAGAGCCGAGTAAAATATCTACCATCAAACCAACAGCATGACTAATAGCAAAACCCCCTCACAGGCGACATGTGCGGCAAAGGCTACGCGCGCATGAACGAGTTTCAAGCCCACGAATCCTCCTATGACCACTCCCACCGCATGGTTCGCCCTTCTTGCCACCCGTAGACTTCCTCAAAATAACCCCACAGCCTAAGCTAATATATATCAACTCTACAGCGCCTCAAAGAAATGAAGCAGCTAACCAAAGACACCGGCGGCAGCCTCAGACCCAGAGCTTCAGCCAACAGTGAGATTCAACCTATCAGACTTTCAACTTCATCAACTGTTGCGAACTCGGATGCGCCCAGACGGAGACCGGTGTTCAGGACTATTGGGTCTTCTAACGCTGAGGCTACGACGGGCCCTGCGACTTTGTCGGGCCAGTTGGATGTCAACGACCGGTCCACGGCGAACGAGGAGAACGATCCCTCAGGCGCGGTGCGTAACGGATGGTACTCGCAGCGTTACGATCCTGAGTTCGTCACCGGCTGCGACCCGAGCTGTGGTTGTGGAGGAGAAGATCACATTGCCGTCTGAGAGACGCGAACGGATTCATTACATAGGTGCTATATTTCCAGGGTTTAGCGACGGCGCTGGTGGGTCGAGCAATGGATGAAGATATGATATGCCAGGTAACGGCAGACTTGCATCATGAGCATTTTTCCTATCTTGTGGGATGTCTAGTGTTACACAATCCAAAATGCAGAACGCTTGCTAGATGGCAATAAAGTTACAAATTCCAAGCATGTGATGCTCGCTCTACTCTTCAGCAGCCACCTCGACCTGCAAGCTTGAGTCGAGGTTGCCCTGGTGGGCTCGGATCCGGCCAATGTCATCCTCATCAGGCTCACGAATCGTCAGGTTCAGCTCGTCAGGCTTCTCTTCTTCGCCTTGAAGCATGGCCACTCCCATCCTTCGCTTGGGCTTGATCACCATGCGGGTGGAGATGGGGTAGAAGTATGCGCCCTTTGCCAGTCTTCTGGTCGTCCCAGGCACGTGGCCCACCACAGTTTCTGGGTCGTGCAACGCAATAGCCACCGTGTCATTGTAGACATCCTCGTCGTCGCCAGTTTGAGCGTATGTTTCATATGTCCTGATGCGTGGGAACTTGAATGCACGTTGGCCGTCGCCAAGGTCGTCTGTGTAGAGGTCCGGGCTGTCGTTGTCTGGGTCGTTGATGTCCAATTTGCGCTTGATCCCAGTCACCGCCTCGGTGTCGCCTGGAAGGTAGTAATCGTAATCGTAGTCAGGAAGCGGCTTTGGTCTGCCTGATTCTGGTGTCCAATCTGCCATTTTCTGCTCGTAGGTGGCTTCCTTGTCGGGGTCGGCGGATGGTCTGAAGATTGCGGTGTCCAGGCGGGTATCGTATTTGTCTGTTGTTGCGACGGGGTTTGTGGTGAACTTCATGACCATGTAGCTGCCCATTTGCGGTATCGCTTCGAGGTCGGGAAGTAGAGGGTAGCTGTCCAATAGCGTGGCTGTTTGGTTTGTGGGATGCCTAGGAGCTTTCCAAGCGTTTCTCTCCTCGTGCGATGCTGCTGCACCGCGAATGTTCTCTGCCGAGTCCTCGCCTGTGTATGCGTCTTGCGGGTAGGCGATGTCGAAGCCTTTCACAATGTTCTTCAGAATGTTGATCGGGTCTTCCTTGTCTCTTGCTTTGTTCACACGCTTCTGGTCGTTCTTTCGCAGGATGTCCTTTGATGATCCGGAGGCGAACATCTGTGGACTTGACGAGGCGGCGTATTCGGTTCTTCGTAGGAAGGAGACTTGTTCTAACGCTGAAGCGGGCTTGCCGAGAGCATTGAGGGGTTTGAGCAGCGCCTTGTCGCGAGGGTTGGTGACGCGCGAGCCAGGCGGCGCCATGATCGCTATACTATTGTTAGTGATAAATTGCTGTAAGAATCAGAGCTCAATGACTTACCTCTCTCATCGCCATCGAATACGCCAGGGATGCCCACTAGATCAATGGGCATTCCCAGCTCTGCATCTGCCTCGATGTTCAGAGGTTGCTCCCTCGCCAGCCTCGATGCATAGCCTGCACTTGTGTACTGTCCTCCCGCAAGGCCAGTGCCGGGAATGTCCAGAAGTTTAGGAGGATCGGGTGGTGGTGGGAGCTGGTTCGAGTAGCGTACTTTTGCGATGTAGTCTTGGTGGTAAGAGCGCGGTTGTGAAGACATAATGGCTGGTTGTGCGCAATGTCGCCGCTGTGATTGGGAGTATTTTGAGGTGGGAGAAGATGGTGGATGAATGAGGTAGACGAGGGGTGGCTCTTCATACAACAATTGTCCGACGCGCGATGCGATGCGCCTGCGAAGTCGCGAAGTGGTGATGTTCAGCCTCAGGCATTAAGGCATCGACACAGAGTGGAGAGCCACATGCACTTAACGAGGTCGCGAGTTTGCCCGCTGCACGTTGCTGGCATTATTGGACGACAAGCTACGAACATCCTGAGCAGCTGCAGTGCACGTGAGCTCGACTCGAGTGAAGATGGACGCCTCGCGCGTGGATGGCACGCTGCCCTCCATACTGACAGAGTCGCTCACCTCGCTGGCTAGCCACACCACTTCCACCACCGCCCCAGGCCCGGCTGGTGTCCAATCGACGGCAGGCATGCTCGGGGGTCTGCTGCTCGGTATCTTCACCATCGTTCCGAGTCTGCTGTACTGGATCGTCAGCTTCATTACTATTACCCTGCCGACATGGATCTTCTCATTCCTTTCGAGAAGCTTTACACTTACACTCAATATGACCACCCTGCTCATTCTCTTGCTGGCCTTTGCTTCCACAGTGAGCTGGTTCGTTCGATATCGGTTCCTCAACATGTACTCGAGGCTTCCTCCCGAGCCACAGCGTAAGGAGCCTCAGGTCGAAGTCTTTCCTGAAACGCAGGAGCACGACTCGAAGCCTGGTCTGTCGAACTATTTCGATGAGTTCCTGAGTGCCATTAAAGTCTTTGGTTATCTTGAACGTCCGGTTTTCCATGAGCTAACTAGGACTATGCAAACGAGAAAACTGATTGCTGGTGAAACCTTGCTACTCGAGGAAGAAAAGGGTTTCTGTCTCGTGGTGGACGGACTGGTCCAGATTTTCGTCAAGTCCAGCCGTACGGACTCCGGAGACGAACTTGACAACGAGTCTGACATTGATGATGATACTGGCGACGATGCTGCCAGTGGCAATCGTACCTATCAACTGCTCACTGAGGTCAAGAACGGTGCGCCCATGTCATCCTTGTTCTCAATACTTGCATTATTTACCGAGACTGTCAAACTCCGGCATGACGATGAGGATGATTCATCGGATCCGAGTGCATCGCGACCTGACCTGAGGAAGCAGTCGAGTTTCAACGCTTACACGCCAGAGGGTACGACTACACCGGGGTCCGACGGACCTACCAGTCCAATGGGTTGGAATGCAAGCTCCTCGCGCAGAACCTCAAGGCAAAGATCTTCGACGAACCACGGTCAAGGCAATGCTGCATTTAAGGAACCGCCACCTCTTGCACTTGACGCTTCTGCTGAACATCAGCATCCACAGCAGTCCAGGTATCCGAGCTTTGCCGGAGGTGCGCCACCCAAGCGCGCCAGACCCACAAAGTCCGCCTCTGCACATCCGGACATTGTAGCACGGGCAACAGTTGATACAACTATCGCCATCATCCCGGCTACAGCTTTCCATAGGCTGACTAGGATGTACCCCAAAGCGACAGCCCACATCGTCCAAGTGATCTTGACTCGCTTACAAAGAGTGACATTGGCGACGGGACATGCGTATCTCGGTCTTACAAGTGAGGTCCTACGGACCGAACGTCTGATGAACAAGTACACAAACTATGATCTTCCTGGGTTCCTTCGTGGTGATGCGCTGGAGAGATTAAAAGACAAGTTCCGCAAAGAACGAGAAAGGGTACCACCCGAGGAGGGTATGAAAGGCATTGCCTTGCACAACCCGATCCTGACGCAAAGAAAGCGGTCAAGCAGTGGCTTGCGCCGCGACGCAGTCATGCAAGCCCGCATGACAACGCGAAGTAGCGATCTCAGTTCCGCCGACCCTGGGAACGAACAAGTGAGCGCAGGTGATCTGTTGACAAACATTCATGCGGCAAGACATCCTGGTCGCAAGAATAGGCCGAGTTTCTCTCAAGCATATCACACCCCAAAGCACTCAGAGTTCTCTGCAGTCACGCCTCTTTCACAAGTCACGCAGGACCCCTTCAAGATGCACATCAATCCTCGACAGACTTTGCACCGCCAGGAATCTGTCGATGAGGACGTACTTTTCCGTGAAGGTATCATGGACTGTATGCTCAAGGCCATTGGCGTGGACAGCGTGAAAGACAACATGCGCCAACCTCAGTCAGCCGCCCAGTCACCTCGCCTGGTCTCCTTCGACAACAAACGACAGACTGCCATCTTTAATAGTGCGTTCGGCTTCATGGACCACTTCGATGGTTCTGGTGATGGCGACTCGGACTCCATGGCTTCCGCATCTGCTTACAGTGCCGGTGGGCCTACAAACATATTGGAGGATTTGAAGCACGAGATCGAAATTGTCTGCTTTCCCAAAGGCTCTGTTCTGGTTGAATCTGGTGAACGCAACCCCGGTCTCTACTATGTGATCGATGGTTTCTTGGATGTCAGTGTGCCAATCCAGGAGGATGACACCGAGTCGAGTGTGCTTGGAACATCAGCAGAACAAGGCGCAATCAAAGCGTCACAGCTGTTGAACCCTCACGATCGGAGAGACAGTACGGGACGTTCGCACTCTTTCGGATCCGCACAGAACCCAAAACGTAAGAAGCAGACCAGCAGCAAAAGTCTATTCTTGATCAAGCCTGGAGGCATTGCTGGCTACATGGGCACTGTATCATCGTATCGGTCATTCATCGACATCACCGCCAAGACAGATGTCTATGTTGGATTCCTTCCTCGTAGCGTTGTGGAAAGGGTCGTCGAGCGGTACCCGATCGTCCTACTGACCATGGCAAAGCGTCTTGCGAATTTGCTGCCCCGGCTGATCTTACACATTGACTTTGCACTGGAGTGGGTTCAAGTCAACGCGGGACAGACTATCTTCAACCAGGGCGAGGAAAGCGATGCAATCTACATCGTGCTGAACGGACGACTGAGAGCTATACAAGAGGGTTCAGACGGCAAGATGAAAGCGATTGGTGAATTTGGTCAAGGAGACAGCGTTGGCGAGCTGGAGGTCTTGACCGAGTCTGTGCGCCCGGGTACCCTACATGCCATCCGTGACACCGAGCTTGCAAAGTTCCCGAAGACTCTGTTCAACAGTCTCGCGCAAGAACACCCTGGAATCACAATCAAGGTCTCGAAAATCATCGCTTCTAGGATGAGAGCTTTGATCGAAGGGCCAATGGCGGAGCCTTCTCACGAAAGCAAGATGTCTGTCTCGCGACACAAGGTCAACTCAACACACAATCTTCGTACTGTCGCCATAGTGCCATGTACGGCCGGCGTGCCTGTTGTCGACTTTGGACACAGGCTGCAGGCTGCGCTGCAACAAATCGGCACTTTCAACGGAGTGACATCCCTCAACCAGGCTTCCATCCTCAACCACCTTGGTCGTCATGCTTTCAGCAAGATGGGTAAACTGAAGCTGTCCCAGTACCTCGCAGATCTCGAAGAGAAGTACGGGATTGTACTCTACATCGCTGATACGAGTGTGAAGTCGCCATGGACACAGACTTGCATCAATCAAGCTGATTGTATCTACCTTGTTGGTCTCGCGGAAGGTTCAGCCAGCATTGGAGAGTATGAGCGCTTCCTCCTCACAACGAAGACCACAGCAAGAAAGGAACTAATCTTGCTGCATGCGGAGCGTTATTGTCCACCTGGTCTTACCAGAGAATGGCTGCGCAACCGTCCTTGGATCAATGGCGGACATCACCACGTCCAAATGTCATTCCGCACGACAGTTGAGCCTGCCCACCCGCCCACGCGCAAGTTTGGCAACGTCATCAAACAGCGTGTCCAGGTGCTTCAGGCTGAAATCCAGAAATACACGTCTCGTCGTGTACGACAGACTCCACTCTACTCTCCTGACACGCCTTTCAAGGGCGACTTCCATCGTCTCGCTCGTCGTCTTTGCGGTCGCAGTGTTGGTCTCGTGCTTGGCGGTGGTGGAGCAAGAGGCATTGCTCATGTGGGCATCATTCGTGCACTAGAAGAAGCAGGGTTGCCAATCGACATCATTGGCGGCACATCGATCGGAGCTTTCATCGGTGCGCTCTACGCATGGGACGCCGATGTCGTGCCCATGTATGGCAGAGCAAAGAAGTTCGCTGGTCGTATGGGTAGCATGTGGCGCTTCGCACTTGATGTCACCTACCCATCTGCGTCGTATACCACTGGACATGAGTTCAACCGCGGCATCTTCAAAGCGTTTGGCAACGCCCAGATCGAAGACTTTTGGCTGGAATACTACTGCAACACAACCAACATCTCCAAATCTCGCTCCGAGATCCACACCTCTGGCTACGTGTGGCGCTATGTCCGCGCTTCGATGTAGCTGGCTGGCTTACTCCCT
>Ga0265797_10003243_pt1 | contig 26280 bp, 26 predicted proteins | sample P2T30metagenome_FD_192433 | JGI IMG/M metagenome (GOLD analysis project Ga0265797, IMG submission 192433) | Plant litter microbial communities from East Loma Ridge, Irvine, California - P2 T30 | ecosystem: Environmental > Terrestrial > Plant litter > Unclassified | place: USA: California... | reverse complement strand
AGTTATAATAGTTTATGTCTATATAAATAAGTATAGATACTATTATAGATATAGTTATAGTAATAATAGTAATATTAGGCGCTAATAATTCGAAGAGTATAAGTATATTATATTCTTCTAAGAGTTTTCTTATTTAGTTTAGTACTATAAATACTTCTATAGAATAGTATAGTAATATTAGAATGATAAAGCTTTAGTTCTATAAAGTTCTTTTTTTTTAAGTTGTATAAGCTTTGTAGTAGTTACTTTGAAGCTTTTTCTAAGTAGTTTTTATAGCTAATAATAATAATAGAATATTAAAGCTTTGTACTACTTAAGTATAATAAGATATAAATCTTATTCTTTACTAAAAGTTAAGTATACTTAGTTCTATAGTAATAATCTAAGCAGAACAAGCAACTAAATCCTAGTAATATAGCTAATTAATATAAAATATAGTTTTCTTAAGTATATTTTACTTAGTACTAAAATAGTATTCTATAATTATCTATGCTAGTGACTTATTATATAACATAGTACTATAATCTAAAGAATATAATATAGAGCTTTAAGTTAAACTACTAAGACTACATTTTATCTAAAAAGAAAAAAGAAAATTCTTTCTTAGTATAAGTTTACTATAGATTATAAGTAAAGAGTAATATACTTAATATAGCTAAGATCTTAAAAGATAAAAGAATAGTAGTATACTTATAGAAGTAGAAGCTATTAGACGCTACAAGAAAAAGATTTATATAGAAAGAGTCTAACGTTCTAGTCTATATGTGTATCTATTATATTATATATACGTTTAATGTACTACCTAACTTAGAATGCCCACTGCTTGAGCCACTTGTCTACAACAAGTCGATCTATAGCCTTTCCCTCGCGTAAGGTAGAGCTAGCAGCCTCGGCTCTGCGTGTTTGTAGCGTAGGGAGTCCCATACCGTCCATCCCAAGACTTTCGTAGAAGTCCAGCAGCTTGAGTCCTGGTACACGTTCTGCGTTCTCCTTTGTTTGCGGTATGCGTGCCAGCTCGTCAACCCAGTCGCTGTACTCGACGACGTCCATGTCCACGTTGTTTTCTTTCCTGAAGTAGTCTCGGATGACAGGGTACAACTCATTCCATGTCGTTGTATGCGGATTGGCAAGGTGGTAGACCTGCGTAGACTCGGACTCGGAGTTCGTCGCATTGGCTATGTCAATGACCGTTCCTGCCGCAATGTCCATGGGAACCCAATCGACACGGTCCATGTTGCCCAAGGTACGCGGCAGCTTCTTCATCACCTTGCTTGTGTGCACGATAGTCGGCAGCCACTCGTGTCGGTTCCACGCGGCGCCACCTGCTTGCGTGCTTGGCCCGGCAAGTTGTCCAGCGCGCACAATGGCAGTCTTGATACCCAGACGATGAGACGCAGTGGCCAATATCTCTGCTGCGACATGCTTCGACTCGCCATAGCCTTGTGGTAGAGTTATTGTGCTGTCGAACAGCGTTGTATTGGATTCGGGAACACCAGAGTCATCTTGTGCGACGCTGCCCCAGCTGCCGACGCTCGCTATCGATGAGATGAAGATGATTGGTGTTTTGTACTGTGATTCAAGCGCAAAGTTGATGGCACGAGCAGTGCCGGCTATATGTGTGTTTTCGTACGACTCGAGTGAGAGGTTGAAGTCGACTGACCAAGCAGAGTGGATAAACGTAGTGGCGGTCAAAAGGAGATGCTTGTACGTGGCGTCTTGAAGGCCGAAATGATCAACACCAAAGTCTGTCTTGTAAAACACAGCCTTGTTGAAGTCAGCCATCGGGTGGTGATACTTGGTGAAAGACTCTTTCTGTCGTGTCTCGGCGTTGTCCGAACGGTTCAGGCAGTAAACTTTCTCAACATCTGGGTTTCGAAGCAGCTGCTCTAGAATGTGACTTCCAAGACTTCCTGTAGATCCTGTAAGGATGACAGTCTGTTTGGTAGGACGATTCGGTAGACCGTTCATGTTCTTCGGGCGTACCATGGTCCTGGTGTACTTCCTCACCATAGCACTGAGCTTCTCCTCTCGTGTCGGTGGCGGAGCATGCTGCACATTGGACTTGCTCGCGCTGTGCGACAGCGCCGCCGCTAACTGCTTGACGGTAGGGTTGCTGTAGACTGTCGAAGCGGTTACGCCAGCGCCACGAACAGCCTTATTGAGCGCATTAGTGAGAGCAAGAACATCAAGCGAATCAACACCAAGGCTGAAAACATCGACATCATCGGGCGTGTCGTTCTGGAAGGAGGGAAGAGCACGTGAGAACACCGCGTGGATCTTGCTTTCTAGTGCGACATCGCCATCAGCCTCCTGGTTGGGATCGCTGGAATACCCTTCATCAGCGTAAAGAGCTTCGATCTCGTCCTTGAACGCTGCAACAGTCTGAAGTCGAATGATAGAACCCTTTGCAGCGCGGATGAACGACTTCCCATCTTTCGCAACGGCGATCTTAGTCTGATAGATACGTGCATGAGCAGGTGCTTCGCGGTTTGCTTGCTCGACCATCGGCCAAATGTGATCGATCAATGCGGAAGGGTCTTGTGTGTTGGCCTGTGACCATTCTGGTTCTATGAGAAGACCAGCTTGGAATTTGCCCTGGCCGACAACGAGGGCACCCTTGACCCAAGGATGTGATTCGAGCAGCTTCTCCGACAGCACAGGGTTGAACTTCTCTCCGTTGCTCAGCACGATGATGTCATCTCGTCGCCCAGTGTACTTCCACAGATAAGGTTTTGACGGATGGCGTCTGAAAAGATCTTTGGTACGCCATTCTTGTATCGTGGGGAATGTATGGAAGATCGCCTGGTACTTCGTGTCTCTCGGTTTGATGATCAGCTCGAACAGGTCGTTCTCCGCAGGCTCCATAAAGACACCAGCGGCGGAGCTCCAATGAAAGTAGCTCCACTCTTCTGGTACGGATGGGACGATTGTAGGTATCAGCAAAGCTTCTGTGCTACCGATGACAGTCATTAAGTTCGTCACCCGACAAATTTTGTTGCCACTTTCTGAAGCAAGAGGCGCACCACCGAAGAAGACGGTCTCCAACATTCCCAGTGCTTCGATGCCCTGAGGTGTTGCTGAAATGTCCTCCAGGACAGATGGCGGAAAGATACCGGATGTAGGCTTCACGGCCTCGATCACATCCATGACCAAGCCCGCACTCAACATCTTTTCTGATGGCAGTCGGACTAACGTGCCCCGGTTCATAAGGGAACGCAGACCGACGATGATACCCATTGCATGGAAGAAGGGCACAGCGGCAAGCATTGGTCGTGTGTCTGCTAGGAACGGCTTGCTGACTTGTTCGACACCGTCTTCCGGCCCGAGTTGGGCTTGCTCGTACGCAGAGTTGAGGCCACCAACGGTCAAGTGGATTGGTTTGGGAAGACCTGTATTTCCCGTCAGTAAGAAGGATCGGTGTTGATGTTGGCAGTATCTCGTGGTAATTCTATACATACCTGTTGAACCTGAAGTGTGTAAGATCAAGCTGGGAGCCGTCACATCGCGACTATGTCTTCCCTTGTAGTGCTCGGCAGGAAGACTTGAATCAAGCAGCTCTGCCGTAGCGGGCGCTTGATAGACTTGTAGACTGGGTACTGCATCTTTAATAACCTCGACCTGCGGCATGGTCTCTACTGTGCTCAAGAAGATGGTACATGCTGTCTTCTCCACGAGTGATTTTTGTCCCTCGAGTGAGTTGCGCGGTGATGTGAATAATGGTACATAGCCTGTCTTCAGGGCTGCAGCTAGCACCACGAGGTATCTCAGGTCGTTCGCACTATTCCGGTCAGTCAGCATGTAACGTCGGAACATCATGATCTAGAAATATTGGCAACTCACCCCATATATCCGATAGTTTGGCCTGCTTGTTTCGCAACACCACATGTCTTCTCAATCCAACGCGACATGTTATTCACGGCGCGGGCAAAATCCGCATACGTAAAATGATGCCATCCTTCGTCGAGACTGGTGGTTGAGCGTGGGACAATAGCCCAAGTCGAATTCGAGGCGGACTCGGCTGCAGCGTCGATGTAGTCAGGTATCGCTGTTGCTTGTTGCTTTTGCTTTTGTATAGCTGCCATGTTGAGCAGAGCGCTTTACGGACTGGAAGTTGGTACAGTGTGTGGATACGAAAATTGCTTTTGGAAGTGGGCTTGAGAAATGCTGATGAGTACAAGATGCTGTGAAGTGCTCGGGTAGGCGTCGATTGGTGATTCAATTTCTTGAGGTCCTTTGGCGACTCCAGTGACTGGTTGTAAGAGTAGAAGGCTAAGTAGTGATTTGATTGTGATATCGTTTACTGGAGGGAAACGGCCTTCATATATCACGATCGGAGGTAACGCGTCAAATTGAACGGGTACGCCAGCGCAGACCCCAACCCTACAGCATGCCGTCATGTTTCATCGGAAGAGCGTACCATCGCCATGCCGATTCTTCTCCGAAGAACTTCGGTGGAGCATGAGGCATAAAAGTTGCGCAATGTGCTACAGTGGGCCAACTCGTACGAATCAACAGAGACAGCACAGCTGCTTGGTGTAAGCTGAACAATGTCAATTTGATTCTGATGCTCATGAAAGGTTCGCTGTCCGCGTAACTTAGAGAGCGTCATTACGCTGAAATAACGTCAGTTCTAGTGTTGAAAGTTGTGGTGTATGGATGACGCAGCCAAGCACATCCCTGTGCACATCACCTCGGCCGAGCGACATTTCTGGTTCTGGAAGCTGACCATTTTATATCCGACAATCGCAGCACCCACTAAAAGCAAGCGACAGATACACAAGCCTTGACAGGCGCGGCCCGCTCGGCGCCACGAAGCTTGGTTCGGGTCTTGAAGGGAACGAGGCTGGTTCTGCTTTGTTGTCCTTCAGGATAGCGGTGTGCTCCCAACGCTTACAGTGTCCTACCCGACCATTTGAGTGGATTCGCGATTATGCTCGCCACAATTTACAAAGTGATTACTGATATCAAGTAGGAAGGGTCAGGTGTATTACGACGCAGTATCAAAGTACACGGGTATCAAATATCGCCTTAAACACAGGATTCTCTATCACATCACGCGGCTGAGGGTGCGACCCTTGGCGTTTCCTTTTCCTTCTCTTTTGATCTCTGAGAACCTTTTCTCCGTCTCCGCTCCGGCTTGTAAACATCGTTGAAGTTTATATTAACAGCCAGCATCTTCAGTTCACCGTCAGGCGAGTGTACTAGATCACCAAGCAAGATGCTGATTCTGGCTCGGAAGTCTTCCGTCAACTGACTTAATCGCTTTTGTAGTGCTGGCAAAACATCGTCCTCGGCCGAGCCTGTCATACCGATCTTGAGCAGAGGTGGTGGGAAAGGCGATTCATCCTGTCGAGATGCTGCGCGCGAATGCGATCGAGAAAAAGGGTCTGCAGACGAGCTGTCCTTCTCAGACAGACCCCAGCGACCTGCTGCTGTGCGGGTCTCGATCTTGGCCGCATGCTCCTGTCGGCGGGTGAACTCAGCGACAGAGAAGGAGTACAAGCCGTCTACTGCGTCTTTATATGCCAGCATCGTCTTCAATAGCTCGTGCAACTGACCAGTAAAGTCGATGCTTGAGCTTCCAAGGAGACCTTTCCGCGTGATGTTATTGAGGTAGATGGCATGAGCTTCGATCATGTCGTCCAGTGTGCTTTCCGGCTTGTTCAGCGCTCCCTGTAGATCAATCCACGATGATTCAATAACCTCAAAGAGAATGTAGTGCTGCAACTGGTTGACGAAATGAACCATCTCAGCCATTGCACAGCGCGCTTTCTTCCAATCTGATCCGACTTTATCAGCTACAGTACCGAGAACGCCACGAGCACCAGTCATGCACCGACGCCATGTTGAACCAAGAGCAAACTCGACACGCTTAACACGCCAGAGAAAGTTGAAGACTTTGAGGTATTGCTTGGAGCCAAACGGTGTGACGATGACATCAACGGGTGCATCGATCTTATATTCGAGGGTGAAGACATCCCATCCAATCTCCCCGTGCGACAGCTCCAGCATGCGTGAGTCGAGGCGGCGTAGTACGTCAGAAGTATCAAATTGAGCGTTCGAGTTTCTAACAGCGTGCTCCAGCTGAGCAGTGAGGGTGTGCCGATATTGTGTGTTGGCTGGCCGGTCAAGGTTGGATGACAGCGACTCCATCAGGACAGCGATGAAGTCGCCAGCGCCCAGTAGCATATACTGCTTCAGAGCCTGGAGATGATCAAAAAGCTTGAACTTGTTCGCCATCAGGTCGATTAGGCGGGCCATTGTGGTCTTGTAAGCATCGCCAATGGAGCGTTCGAGATTGGCTGTATCACCATACTGTAGTTCCTTTGAGGCTTCCTTGGAGTATTTGTCAACCCATGCTGCGTCTCCGCAACCATAGCGAATGAAGTTGAGAGTCTTGCCGATTAAGAAGACCTTCTTGGCGAAGTCGTCGGTTACGATTGTAGGGACCATCTTGTCGTTCAGTCTGTACTTGTCTTCCCAGACGCTCGTAGCACCTCCTTTCCCCTCGTTCCCATTGGCCTCGAGAATGTCATCCTCGCTCTGTTCAGAGACGAAGAACTCACCAAAGGGATCAGCAAGCTCGCCGTCGTAGACCCATTGGCGGAGCATATCGTAGAAGGGTCGAGTGACGTCCGAGAGGAGGCGCTCGGCGAAGCTCATAACGTACGGATCGCCGTGGTTGAGAGAGAAGGAATGAATGAGGGCTATTAGCTCGCCGCCCTTCTTGCTCTTCGATTCTTCCACCATCAAGCTCATCAGTCGCAAGCCCATGGTCGGTTCTCTTATCCAGATGACACATCGCTTGAGAGTGACACCGGCCTTGCTGACACCCTGTTGCGTTGGTGCGTCGCTCATTTGTGCTAGCGCTCTCTTGATTTGTCCCTCCAAGGTTGCAACAAGCCCCAAGTATGCTCTCAGCTCCTTGGCCAGAGCCGCGCGGAAGCTTTGCTCAATGAGACCGCCATCGTTTGCCTCGACGAATTCGGCTAGGCCTTTGTATAGTATGGCAGGCTCAGCAAGGGTATGCAACAGGCTGACAATGGGCACTGGGAGGGTCGGAGGGAGCTTGAGCGCTGTCGATAGAGGGAAGGTGAGGTTTGTGGACGAGTAGCCTTGGAGCGTGAAGGGCAGCTCTCTCAACAGGATCGGTTCTGAGGGTCCCGTCTCTGCCTTTTCTACGTGGCCTCCATTCGCCTGTTGCTGGTCCTTGGCGGTGTCGGGGCGCCTCTCTCTTCGCTTCTCTGGCTTCTCGACCATTGACGATGGGCGGGTGGATGTAGAGGCTTTGGGCGAGCCGGCGTTGACGGGCAGTTGGGTCAGGCCGGGCTTTGCAAAGGCATCTTGGAAGGCATGTGACGAGGCAGCGACGCTCTGGCGTTTGGAAGGCGTCGTGGGTTCGCGGGAAAAGCCACGCGGATCTTGGACGGGTCGTGGTTCTTGGGAGGCTTCGGCGTTGGGGGACAGGTTGTAGAGAAAGTACAGCATGCGCCATTTCTGGTCCAAGACGGTCTGTGTCTCTAGGCGTGCGAGGAGGTTGTGTAGACGGGCGCTCTTGCGCTGGTCGTTGAGAGGACCCGAGACTGTCGCGCATTAGCTGACAATGGTGCACACTTCAACATGCCCACATACCCTTGCGGTCAATCAGGCTTGCAATATGCTGCACATCAGGCACGAGTGAAGCATCTCCCGCCTCCGTCAGCGCGTCAATGGCAAAGTCGTAAGCGTCCTCAAAGCGCTGGTTTGCCGCTTCTTCGTCGTCATTAGCATCTTCTGGCACGATGCGGACCAGCAGCTCATTCAACGCGTGTTCGACGCGCTCGCGGTGGAGTGTTGCCATGTTGGCGCGCTGTTTATTCACGAATCCATTGGTGTTGACATCGGCGGGGTTGACGCACGTGCGCGTCGGCCAACATGTAGCCCACGCGTCATTCCTCCTCCGATACAGCACACCACATCACCATCGTCACTATCATTCAGAAACTAGAACTGCAGCTGAACATATACATGACGCAGAACGCTTTGAGTCATGGAGAGCACGGTTTCAATGTCTGCGACGTAGAACGAGTTCGCCTATTGTGCAAAATTACTTCCTAGCCTCAGTCACATTCGAACTGCTCAGCTTCAATCTGGACAAATCGACAGCATCGAGGAAGTTGAAGCCACTCCTCTGCTTCCTGAGAATTGTTTCTTACTTTCTGTTACCGCGTTGTATTCGTAATATCTTAATGTCTACTTCAATCATGGGAAAGCTCGGCCTCCAGTATGCATCTTTGAACACATATCAACACCTCTCTAAGCGTCCCTCAGCATACTAGCAACACCAGCCCAAGTTTCCAGAACAGTCGGCCTGATCTGGTTTGCCGGCAGCGAGAAGCCATAGGTACCCTTATCCCTCAGCTCATAGGTGTACGAGTAGGTAGCATTACCCTGCACATCAGTATAATCAGTCGAAGAGCCAGTGGTAGCATACAACGTCGAGCAGCTGGGACCAATGGTGTACGCAGTGCCGGAGACAGCGCGGATAGCCGACTGAGCACGGGTTGCAATGGAACGGTGCTGTGCGTCATTCTCGGCGCGTAGGCTGCAGTCGTAGCCGTAAGGCCACAGGATGTATTGACCGTAGGAGCTGGAGTTGGGGTTAGCGACCTGCTTCGGAGTTTCCGAAGATCAAGATAGTGAGGACTTACTGCACATCGAGGTAAAGGCGAATACCACGCGACGCCTTGAGCGAATCAATTTGCGCTTTGAGGCCACGGTTCTCGGGCGCGTCGCCAGCCGCTACACCCTTGTATGTCTCTGAGCAAGGGTTTGTGGAAGCTCCACCTGCTACTTCCCACTTGTATGGCCAGTTGCCTATGAAGGATGTCAGAGGCTTCAGTCAAGATTCTGTCGCAAGACTTACGGTTGATATCGCGACCAACACATGTGTTACCACTGACGGTCTGTCTGTTCTTGCGCCAAAGACGATCGGTCGTCTGGGAATAGACAAAACCGTCCGGGTTCACAATGGGTGTGATGTAGAAGTCGAACTTATCGACAAGCGACTTGATGCTCGCGTCTGAGCCGTATTTGGTAAGCAGTTGCCATGCAAAGTACCTGAGAGTCTAGAATCAGCATATAGATCTTGCACTGATTGTACGAACAAACTACATACTCGGTAGTCATGGAGGTGATCCACTCCCTTGCGTGAACATTGCCGTGAATGACGACAGCAGGCTTTGAGCCCTTTCCACCGCTACCCCAGATGTGGATACCAGTCAAGGCTCGTCCTTGAACAGAGGTGCCAACAGTGTAGATCTCGGACTGTCCAGTGTATCCGGCTTGCAGATCCCGAAGGAACTGAAGGTGGTCGGCATATGGGTGATAGGCTGTGAACCAAGTCTCACTGGGAACTGCGGATGGTCAATCGATGTCATCACAACTGCTTGGTCGTTACAAACCAGCGTAAACGCTCATCTCGCCTTCCTCTGCAAGAGCTGCGCCGACGTCCTCGTTCAGCACTTTGCTCTCAGCGACCAATGCAGTCAGGGCGTCGACATTCTCGGGCGAAACGACAACGTCTAATTCGGCGGACGTGCCGGGGTTAAGGACATGCGCAGCCAAGTTCTCGATTTCTCCCTTGACAGCATCAGTGCTAGACACGCGTAAGACCTTGAAGCCACTGTAATCGACCTTCTTGCCTGCCCTGGGGACGACAGTGCCAAGCGCCGTAGAAGAAAGAAGAAGTGCTGAAGTAAGGATGGTGGTCTTCATGATGGATGGTGGATGCGATGACTCCTGGGCAGTGCAGGATGGCATGGGGAAAGCACTTCCTTTTAAGCAATGTAGTAGTCATACCAGTCCATAATTGACCTTCCCATCCAGTATCTAGCACCACCGATACCTTCGTTCTTGTCATCCTCGAGTGTCGCATCGATTAGGCAGGTAGTCGCCCCATGTTCCCGGTCGATCTGCTGCAAGCACGGGAGATGTACGCTCGAAAGAGCCCAACGTAGATGATGCAAGCGCCGGAGATTAGTATGTGAAGGCTCTCGGAGGTCTACTCGAGAATCTGGACGGCGGATTAATATACTGAGCTACTTGGCATATTTTCTTGACGTCGTAGGCACACAAGCGTGATTGGTGCGGGCGGTTTTAGTCTGTCGCATTAGGCAGGTGCACGTTTCGGAGACTATGCTGGCTTGTCTTGGCTACTAGATAGGCCAAATACGGGGCTTGGATAGTGCCAGGTACGTGATCTCGTGGTGTTTGTTAGTAAGTTGACGTGCTCCAGTATGGTGAGTATCTGGTGCGAAGCGAACGTCTGGAATCGGAAGGAGGATGCATATTGAGCAGCCACAGTATGGTCTGCATGTGCCTCGACAACAACTTGTTTGGATATACGAGATGCAAGTGATACTATGGCGTTCTCTTAGGAACGTGGAACGCCCAACTCCCTCAACACGTTCGCATAGCCGACCCTAGACCATTTATCCACATGCTCTTTGCCGGTTACCCATACACTTCCCAGCATTCCCCCAGCATTCGCACTTGCTCCTTCTGTGGTACCTGCCCGACGTGGAACAACCACGAGACGATCAGCCCACATGACGACGTTGTGTGGAGGAGTATCATCTTCTTCAGTTCCCATAGATGACCGACACTGTGAGAGAAGCTTTTTGTACGCATCAACAACGGTTGAGGCTGAAGTGTCCTTGAACCCATGCTTGAACTCATGAACGAAGAATTGATAAGGTACCTTCTTGGACGAATCGTGAAGAGAGGAGATGATATAGTCGAAAGCATGTGGTGGCCCTTTCAAGCCCTGGAGATGCTTGTGCACCCTACTGCATCCACCTCTCTCCCCACAGTTGAAGATGACGTACATGTTTGGAAGCTTTCGCAAAACTTCAAGCATGACTGTAAAATCTTCTGCGTCAAGAGCCTCGTGTTGACGCTTGTACGAGTCCAAGGTCGTCATCAGTAACTGCGGCCTATCCACACAGAATAGGTTCAGTGCTAGGTCGTGCGTTCCGTTGATCTGCTTGATCATGATTCGCTCGTCCGGGCAAAACATGTCGCTTCCTGGACCCAATTTTCGCGATTGATTGAAGGCATGGTTGGTAGCACCCACTGTGTGAGGTTTTGTAGCTAGTGCTGGGCAGATGCGAAACTCCATCTTGACATGGCATGAGTACGGGTTCAGCTTCTCTGAGGATACTAGACTAGCTTACAGGGTACCCTTCATCTTCCACTTCGATCGACTCATAGGGCCCGTATAAAATGACATGTTCTGATGCAAGTTTGTCGAACGTTTTGATCAGGGCAGCCTCGGTTACGTCGTCCATATTGCAGGCCTGGTGAGATTGCGACGCAGAAGATGCATGTGTCGGTGAGTCTGCTACGAGGCTACCAGGCCTGTGCTCAAAGCTACGGAGTTAGTGGCGTATAACCGAAACAGAGCAGAACACCACAAGGAAACGGTTGGAAGGTCATGGAGGTTATGTAGCATTTGCAGCTAAACAATCCAAAGAGAGACATGCAGCACACAAGCGCCCCGAAACTGAGGGACTAGTAACAAGATGTCACCAGCCAGAAATGAAAATGCCATCGTCGATTATAAAAGATATATGCCCCTTTCCAAGATGCAGTCTCCCAGGCACAGAGATGAAGCAGTGTATTGGATGTGGGCGCATTGCCGGGGTATCGTGGTATCGTAGTGAATGAGGTAGAACTATGCCGTCTCAGGCTTGGCAGAAAGTGGCCGCTCTACCAGGACATAGTCAGCACTGGTAGTCGATGTAGGAGTCGGTGTCTCTGGTAGCGCACCTGGCATGTTTTGGGTCTTTTGGGCAAGGGGGCTGGCGGCCCCTTGTAACCGAGCGTTGTCTTGTTCGCGGTGCGTGTCCCGCTTCGCTGGTGGAGAGTTGCTCTTTGCCTGGTTCAGGCGCTCTTCGGCGGCCTTGAGCCTTGCCTCGAGGGCTTCAAGCTCCTTGGTCTGGGTGGTGACTGCCTGCTTCCTGCGCGCCTGTCAGCCGGCTCCAAGTAGCGGTCAAGATGGCGAAAGCGTACTTCTCAAGGACAGTCTTATCCAGGTTCTCGAGACCGCCGTCCAGGTTGAAGAGGCTGTCGAGCTCTGACATGAAGTTGCGCGCTACCGTGCTACAGGGCGTGGTCAGTCTCAGACAGGCGGGAGCTATGCTAGCGCCGGGAGAGCTCACGATTGAGGGCGGTTGTTTGGCTTCCAGCCTTGGTCTGGATCCTCCATGGTGACGGACTGTGCAGGGTAGGAAGAAGTCATGATGGAGGGATGGGGGTGGACAGGAACAGGTTATGCAGGATGCAGGCGGCGTGGAGAGGCTCGGGGATGAGTGGATATATTTATGGGCTGGAACAAGATGGGACAAGAGTCGGCAGGTGGCTCAGCGGATCAAAGATGTTTCATTTAACTCAGCCAGACCTGGAATGGGAGGGAGGCAGCATAATATGGCTGCCCTGGACTGGAGATGGAAGGACGATTGCAATGTCAGGAAAAGGGGATGCCTATGCCCCCAAACTAATTTGGGCGTAGATCGCATGTGGAGCTTAGAGGAAGGAGAGTTTGGATGCGCCGCAGCTCCCGAGAGCCCGACGAAGAATGGCCGACGAGATACAGGTGCACAACGACGGCGAGAAGTCACAATTGCATGTACAGATGCGGGTTCGAGCTATAACGAAGCTTGCCGAAAGTATCGCAGTACGCGTGGTAAAGGTCCCGCCGTCTGCTCGAGTCTGGCCCCGCGCTCGCGTGAAGGCGACGTGACGCCGGGCGCCGCTGATTGGCCCAGGTCAGGGGCAGCCCGATGTAGGCGTGAGGTTCAGGCGGCTGGGCTACGAAACCACCGACGACAATTTGCGACATTGCGACAATCTCCCCCATCCACACCAAGCGCCCGTCCATCTCGCACAATTTCCCCGCCCGACGCGCCCATTTCCTCGAGTCGCATGCGATGCCCGTCGGCCTGCCCCAGTAGACTGTCTCCCCCGACACAGCAGCCGTGGCTCCCCTTCCGCCCCGAGCCCATCGCCCTCGCGCTGCAGACGCCTGGGGGATGAATCCTAGCCTCTCCGCCTACACCAACCTCGAGTCGCTGCTGCTGTTCCAGTGCCTCCATGCCTACGGCGTAGCGCCCGCCGTCTTCGGCAGGATATCCGACCTGCTGAAGAAACACCCGGACATCACCGCCCACAAGTACTTCCAGCCCGGCCGCCTCAGTCCCGATGCACTGCGCAACTTCTACCTGGAGCGTCTGAAGAGGGAGATTGAGTACGAGCAGGGCGCCGACAGCGATGGCCACCAGAATGGGGAAGTCGCCAGCTCGGGCAAGAGAAAGAGGCATAGCCCAAGCCTGCCAACCGTCCAGGAGTCGCTGCAACACCAACACCTGATACCGAAGCTCGTCACGAAGCTCTACGCGTCATACCGCTACGAGATCACGGAGCAGATTCGACTAGAGGAGGAGCGCTACGAGAGGCTGCAGCGCGAGATCAATGGCATCGAGCGTGGGGAGTGGGACGACCAGCTGAGAGAGAGGGAGCGGGAGCGGGAGCGGTCGAGCGGTCGCACACCATCGTCGCGAAGCCCTCAGCTGCCTACGGAGTCGCCACAGTCTGCGCCAAAAGCTTTGCAGCCCACTGCCAGCCCGACGCCTGTTCAGAATGGCTCGCGAGGTGGACCCTCCATCGCGCCTTCCCCAGATTCTACCCAACAACAACAACCGGGATCCGCGCCACCACTTCAGAACGGACAGCCCTCACCATCTCCTCGCAAGAAACACCCTTCTTCTGATGGACGGCGTACACCTTCCACTCCGCAACCAAATTCCAACCAGCCGCTAGCACCACCACAGCGATTCCAGCAAACACCACAGCCTCAACCGAATCATAACGGCGCGCCCCATCCGAATGGCCCTCCGTACCCTCAAAACATACAACCTCAGCCAGCGAGCCACCCGCAGCAACCACCGTCGTCAGGTCCCCAATTGCAGCCCCAGCCAGTCCAGAATTATGCGCCGAATGGAATACCTCAGTATGGCCACCCAGGGTCGCAGTTGCCGTATCCTGGACAACCCCAGCAATACCCTCTACAACAACCCTCAGGGTCTCACTCTCCTGGATTCCATCCTGGACAGCAGCAGCAGCAGAAACCTCATCAACCTCCTCCCGGACACCAGCCATATCCCCCATTGCAACCTCAGATGCCTCAGCCACCACCTCAAGCAGGCTTCATGCTTCCACCGTTCCAGGTTGCACCCCAGGACCCGTCGCGCGTCCACCATCAAGCCGCCGTGCCCCAGCAGCATCCTCAGGTATCTACACCTGTTGGCAACAGACAACTGTCGAGAGCAAGTGTACAAACTCCTGGTACCGGCAAATCAGGCGCACCGCAGATGCATCCTCTTGTTGTCCAGGCGAGACAGTCTGTCTCCACACCGATCAATGCACGCTCACCACAGAGCGCTCTAGCGACTCCAGTATCTGCCAAGAGTCTCTGGAAGCGATCAAGCTTCACTGGACCGCCTGGCACTCCTGCAAGCCCACGCCCCGAGGTGTTGCCTCTCGACGATGTTCCCCCTCTTCTTCGACCGAAACAGACACCACCGAAGTCAAAGACGCAGCGCAAGTCGCGAGTAAAGGGCAAGGGGAAAGAGGTAGAACAGGATCCTGCAACAGACACGGAGACACCGCAAAACTCCAAGCAGTCCCACGACCAAGAAGAAGAATCTTTGCTCGAGCCAGAATCCCGTTCTGGTCGCTCACGGAGGAAAGCACCAGCGAAACGGACAAGACCTGGTAGCATTGCATCCTCTCGAGCAGGTGGCTCTGTGCGAGATCGGAGTAGAAGCCAGTCCATTCTCTCACACACAGACACAATAGCGGCGGACAATGAATCGCAAGCCGGTCATCGGATCAAGTCAGAGCGCGGAACCTCTGTGGAGCCTGTTGACGAGGAAGGTTCCTTCGAGACACCATCGCACATGTCCACGCGCCGACGAGGAGCAGCTCCTACCTCAGCATCATTTTCCACGCGCCGAAAACGAAATGCCCGCGAGGCTTCTCTCGAGGAGACTGAAGAGACGTCCTTTAGCACGCCAGGCCCGCCCAAGACTCTGGTCGCACCACGGAACTTTGCCCGCACGACGGCCCCCATGATGTATGATATTAATTCACACAAACACGCTTCAACTTTCAATACAGCAGTGCGCGCAAAAGATGCCGAAGGCTACTATGACATAATAAAGCGTCCCACGGATCTCTCCTCCATAAAGAAAGCTATAGCAACAGGGTCAAAGCAAGTTGCGGCTGCCGCGGCAGCGTCCGATAATCCCACTGGTAGTCCTGGTGGCGCGACAGGAGGCGTTGTCGAGTTGCCGATTACGGCAGACAATGTGCCTCCAAAGGCAATTGTCAATGCTGCGCAGCTAGAGAAGGAATTGATGCGCATGTTTGTCAACGCAGTCATGTTCAATCCTGGAGAAGAGGGTGTGGTGAGCGATGCGAGGGATATGTTTCAGACTGTCCAAGGTCTAGTCAGTACATGGAGGGACGTAGAGAGGGACAGTGGACGCGTCGGAAATGAAGGGACGCCGTCAGTGGAGGAAGAGGATCAACCCACGGCGAGCAAGCGAAGGAAGATATAGTATGCTTTTCGAAAGGCCAAGGATACGCACGACTGATCATGGCATGGGTAAGGAGTAAGCGTTGACTTTGAGTACACTTTGATACCATTACATGCATTATCAAGGCGAGTCACCGCCAATTATTGAACATTCACATCCCATCCCATCCAGTTCATTAAGCAGAGTGATATCCAAGGTGACGCTGAAGACACTCTTACCTCTGGCCCGCTTTTGGCGGACCCTTCGCTGAACTGCTCTTGTGTTGAGGTGAGAGACGATCTCCTCGAACAGCTCTATTCAGCCTATACAACTCCAATAAAGCTGTTGTTTTTGTCTCTCCGTCTCTTTACCTTACCACCTTCTCACTCTGCTGCAATAACCAATTCGCTGTCTACGGCAATGTCTGATGATTCTGAGGTGGATCGATCCACGACTACAACTCCACTAGCTACCCCGTCTCGTGCTTCGACCTTGCCCACCAGCAGTATTGGTCGCTCGAGCATCTCCATGGAGCCACCTAGGATGGACAACGCCGCGGACTTCAAGTCATACCCGCATACACCGGGTACTGTCGACTTCACCCCACCCCAGTAAAATGCCATCAAAATTTTGCATGTTATCAGACTAACGTAGTCCACTAGAATGCTCATGCAAACCCCCATCACCATCGAATGTGAGCTTGACCTCAAGACCAAGCTCACTGTGCACGAGGAGCTTCTGTGCGTTCACAGCAAGCAACTCCTAGGTCAATTCGAGAAGGCAAAGTCGGCTAGGACGCAGTTCGCAAAGGCCGACGCGTTTCGTGAGAAAGTCGCAGCATACGTATTTCCGGAGTGTTCTCAGAAGGAGTTTGAAGACAGGCATTTGGAACAACAGGTACGTTATGTGAGCACAACTTGGATGTATACGACAATTCCCATTGTCAACGCGCTCAGTCATGTGCGCACCTCCAACTGAACTCAGCTAACATGTATCAGGTCAAACCACTGATTAAGCAGGCATCTGAGAACTACCCGCTGGTTGGGTACTCCACCGGCGTCAAGAAACTCATTATGGACGAAGTCACCTCCCAAATATCTGCCAGAAACGTCAAGAAGTCGGCCCCGAAGCCTTCACAGATCGCTTCGGACCTGAGCCTATCGGGTAGATTGGATCTCCTCAAGCCCCATGCCCTACAAGATGTAGCCTCTGCACTCTTCAAAAGACTCCACGACATCCAAAAGACCGAAGTCATGAGAGCCGAGAAGGATCCTTTCAAAGCCGCCGCGCAACACCGTCTCATACTTCCTGACGTAAAGGAAGCGACTGTAAGATGTTTCATACAGTGGGTCTATCGAGCGCAGTGTTCATACGAGGGTTCTGAACAGCTCTACTCTGTTCTCAAGCTTGCTACACGACTTGGTGTTGATGAACTCGCTAGTATCTGTTTGAAACAATTGTACAGGGCCGCGAACGACAGTCTCATGCATGCTGAGAATCACGGTGTTCTCATCCAGACGCTTCTGGGATACGGTCCAGGTGTTGCAGCCGATGACAGTTTTGGGGTTGTCTTCAAGCACGCTGTCAAGGAAGACGATACTCCAAAGCAACTCAAGAGTCTGGTTATTGATACTTTGGCGGCAACACTCGATCCTGAGCTATGGCAGCATGTGAAGGGTTCGATTAATCACAGCATGGCTCTACAGGTCATTGAAGCTATGGTCGAGCTGCGTCAGCATGTCAAGTTGGAGACGGATGATCAAGGAGAAGGCGTCAAGTCTGAGCGCGATGATGTTATTAGTGCCTTCACGCAGTCAAACATCCCTGTTGACCACGGAGAGTTATCCCACGGTGGTGAGCACAATGGCAAATAGGTTTGAAGGCTTGCGACGTATGAGTGGGCGCTAAATTTGGTGGCGAGGGCACATATTTGATGTCTTCATGGATCGGAGACCCTTCACATGTCATGGCATCTGTTTTGCGTTCTTGTTTCTGCACCCTCGGATTGATTGGACTTCGATGTCACCAGCAGATATCTAATCTGATCATCGTCACTCTGCATCTTGTGTAGTACCTGTGACCAATCGGACATTAGTAGACTGTCGATCGACGCTAAGGGCGCGTACGAGGAAGGACGTTTTACTCGAGTCGTGGGCGACACCAAAAGATACCCTGGTATTATTCGCCTGCTTTGGTGTTACATTTTTCGTCATCCAAACCACAACAATCATGTTTACTATGTATGATGCGTGCAACACAAGAGTTGAGCTTCTTCGTACAGCAACTCCAGATCGACTTGTCCGGATTGTGATTTGCTCGATTCGTGTATGCGTAGGGTGATACTGCGTACCCCGGCGCGCATGCCGAAGGCCATTCGGTCCCGTAGCCGTCCGAAACCGACATTCTTGTATCCCTTGAGTACCTCGTCTTGGACGAGTCATTTTTCACATACTAGGCTAACCAAGAGTATGGTGCGTCAATATGCAAAAGGACTCAGAAGGTATGATCATTACGGATGAATCAATTTAATAGATCTCAGTTTGACGTTTACTCGCTAAGACGGCTTTTCGCTGAGGTACACACATCAAGGCTCTTGCAAACCTCCACGCTCAATTCATCCACTGGCGTGCCTGCATCTCTTGACTGCTCCCTTCATAATGAGTGTTTTGTTGTCGATTATGCGTGGCTCATCACGTCCATATGTCATGATGAACTAGAGCATAGCTGTTGTCTGTCCACCATGCGTCATTTGCGTCCCGTATCGCAGTACTCGAAAATACTCCTTGGTCGTATCGCGCATTGTGCGTTGACTAGCAACAGTGGCGTCTATTGGGGTACCGTTTCGGTAAACGAACCACCCGTTGAATCTGGAGATGAGTACACCGCGCTATTTGCCCGATCGTGCGGTTTGCGCAACTAATATCCAGTCCAAGCTCTTCCTACTGCCTTCTTATGGGCGGATAACAGGTGGCGATTTCTGGTGTTTGTCACCTTGTCGCCTGAGTAGGGATTTTGCTCGTGTTTTCTCAAAGATAGTGGAGTTGTATTGATCTTGAAGATCATAGACGATCGATCGATTGTGAATGAACTTTCATAGATATTGCAAGTCAGGTCTACTCAAGAAGTCCCCTTGAGGCTAGAACGTCTGGCTCTTTATGGAGTCTTCTCATTGGCAAGAACCAGCTGCATCACCATATCAAACTTTTGGTTGCGAACAATGTCCCAAAGGGGAACAGGGCCGACCCGTATAGGGAGCGGCAAGCTGATGCTGATCCGACGCGTTTACCCGTGATCAATTCCACGTGGGAAGTAAATCCATACAGAATCAGTAACTTCCCCATGAAGCTCGTGCATGACAAGTTTATATTAAGTTATGAACAGTGCTCTTGTCTGCGCTGTATGTCTCAAGTTTCAATTCTTCTTCTTTGCAACAGCTACTATCTCTTAGATACAACTTCAAGTCATCCCAACAACTCCCTCTGACGTATTGTGTTCACCGTATTTATCGTGATTGGATGTGTGCAGATTTTGCTTCGAGCAACCGTCACGGCTTGTATGCTGGTTTCCACAGAATTCGACATTTTGTACAACATAACCCAGGTAGCCTACGTAGCTCCCGCAGGCTTGCTACATGACACAACGTGATACGTCAAACGGGAGTTGGACAATCGACGTAAAAAATTATCATAGCGTGTACGAAGACTGACGAAAAGGACTAGTAGAGAGCACTGTCGAAAGCTAGAATGAAAATTATCATCAGCTTCCCCACCAGCGTTAGCCGCGCATTGGAAGTCTCATCCTCACTACCGTCGTCCTACAAGGAAGACCTTGAGCTTGAAAAGGCGACGCATTCTCCGCAACATTTGTCATGGAGCAACAATCATGTTTCAATTTTCAGAGCTTCTACAATTTCACCAATTACTCCACAAGGGCGAAGTACAATCAATCGAACCACGGCAACGCCAAGAGGATGCTTTCGAGCTGTCTGATATGTCAGATAAGGCGTCTGTATCACGTAATGACATCTCTCCACGGTCGTCTTTGGACTCAACGCGGTCAGCGTCTTCTTCAGCTTCCTATACCACTTCAACAGCAGAGACAAGAGCGTCCAATTCACTTCGACGACAACCCCCACCTCTTCCAACTTCATCATCGCTGTATTCTCATGAGAAAACGACCTCGTTTTCTTCACCGCGTGGCTGGTCTGGCATGTATCGCTAAGCGTTTGGACGATGGCCCTGCATCACAGTCGCTAGGCCGGCGCGTCGGTAACTATTTTTGGAACAGCGGTCCATGGCTCCGGCTATTGCGGTCACTTCGATGGTCGCGTCTTCAGTTTTGTAATCCGTACCAGTATCGTCAGCCCGCTCTCTTCGCTTTCTCGACTGTGCATTAAGTCGACCAACATACCTGATCTGGTCACATCGACTCGTCTCAAAGTGCAAAAGATCACAAAAGCGTGTGGAAGTTGAAACCTTGTTTGTGTTAAGGAGGAAAGTTGTAGAACGATTACGATGGTTCGGGAACAGAAGAGACCTGCTTTCTGGCATCAAGATCGGGCCCTTCCAGTGTATCGATGGTAGCTGTCGAGGGTTCTGATCTGGCGGATGCTTTGCAAGCATTAGAATTTATCATGGTCAAACACTTACAACGCTGACCGGCTGCATCAAGTCAGAATACATCATATATTGATATCTTTCGAAATGCATACTGTCCCTGTTCGTTCTCCTTGATACACTACAAGTAGATGTAGCACAGAGGCTCTCCGCTGAGAGTGCTCATAACATCACTAATCTTGACATCGGGAGTGTTCAGCCAGTTGGTCTCGATGGCATCATCAAGCGTAGTCCTTGGGCCGTTCGGGTCTAACATAGAGCGCGATCCCTCAACAGACTTGGCCTGGTCTAGGTGCAGCGCTTGCCAGATCCACCATACTCTGTCAAGCATTGCATGATGCATGAAGAAAACGGGGTCGTTGACACTACTGTAGAGGTCACCGCTGTCGCCACCTATGGCAAAATGACCCGAAGCGTGAAGACCTGAAGGTAAGTGAACAAAGTCAGTACAAAGTCCAACCACAGTCCATACAGAATACTACTGACCAAGGAAGCCATCGGTAAAACGACCCTGAAATTCATTTTGAAAGGATGAAATGTCCTTAGATGCGGCACCAAGCGTGATGTTGTACAGGTTCTCGAAAGTAAACCATGTCTTAGATGCGAAATTGGTAAGATCCCTCTTCGCACAGCGCGGGTTCCAGGCCAGCGCTGATGCTGACTTGTTTGCTCCGGCCATGGTAGGGCTAATGGGTCCAAGGTTAAGTTGCACGCTGACGTTGTCAGTAAACGACACTTCAGTTGCGCAAGGCCAGAGACCTTGTAGTAGCTTACTTTTTGAACGGTCCGCTTTTGATGCAGCCACCACCATTGCCAGACGGTAGATAAATTCTGCCACCGCCACCAGTACTTCCATTGTGCTTGACATAGTAGCCATCACCACCCATGCTTGTAGCAGAACCATCGAAAACCGGGGACTTGCTCAGATCATCCTGGTAACTAAACCAGTTCCAGTACGGTTGGTAGCCAGTATAGCCACACTCTTCCCTTAGTGCATTCTCAAAGGAATGCACAAAGTACCTATGCCAGCTTAAGAAGTTTCCGGTACCATGAATGGTTCTGGTTTGATTGATGTGCTGTCCAACAAAGTCGTCGTATCGGGATCGAGCTCCAGGAACCAATGTCGGATCAGACTTAGAAGGTGAAGTGTACATACACTTGACAGCGCTACTGTACGCTTTGCGCTCCTTTGCGGACATGAAATCCCTGTGGTTGTTAATCTTCACTATGTCGAAGTTGTATCGTGGTGCTGTCTACCAGTTTCGCCTGACGGGCGCTGTGGAAATATTGCACCCAGCTCTCCTCTCAAGCGTACCATTCCTCTCCGCCTCTTTAAGTGCTGCCAATGCTTGATCTTGTAGGTCCTGAAGAAGGTCACGGGGCTGCAACGCAGCAGACTCAACTAAGCTGGCCAATGCCAGGATAGCGGTGGGAAGACTGCAGAAACGCATTCTGTGAACAAGGTTGACCAAGGAAGACAAGTAGCTGCGAGAAGGCTGTCCAGCATCGAGTGCGTGCAAATCGTCTAATATGAATTCCTACGGCCCCCTACTAATCTACGTTTGCATGTGGCGACATGGGTCGGGCCCTTGCATCCGATTAGACCGCCTTACACGGACGACTCCTGCTACTTGTGGCAGTGGATCGTATGCAGCAAGTAGCTTGAGATGGGTCACTCTTTGCTGGGCCGTCCTGCCTGCATGTAACCATGCCATTCCAGATGCCGGATGCGACGTTCAAGGACTAGACGCAGAACATTTTGCCGCAGATGGACCTGTCAACTGCACTGGTAAAGTTCATATACGGGAATGGAGAATTATTGTCGGAAAGCATGTGTTCATCAGCATCCATGTATGCTTGCAGTCACTTTTTGGGCAAGAATACGTCCGAATGGAAATATTTTCGATCGCAATGTGCTTGAGGATGCCGAAATTCAGGGTTCTCAGGGCGTGGACGGGCCGCTCCAAGGACAACTACGCCGCAGCCACGCAGGAACGGCAAATCTTATTCACCCATCGGACGGTAGCTGTAGGATTTAAAACGGGCTTCCGTTCATGGGTTCTCGCATCGTTCGAGCGTCGAGCTGATCGCGATCTCCAGGTTCCTGATAAATAAAAGAGGATGTGGGCGCTGAAGTGTTCTTGTTGCGAACGGGAATCGAATGATAGGTATCTAGGCAGTGCGGAAAGCTTCCGTTCCCGACCGGCCGCGAAATATCGGTCTTGATGAACTTGTCCTTGTCAAACATCACTGCGTCCCATAGCCTCTTGTCCTTCACGCTACTCAGCCACCCCATATTGTTGTTTTCCTTTCGTTCGCATCGCGTCTCGTACTACTTCTGCACCCAAACGTTACGAGCGATCTGATGCCATGGTCTTTGACGAGCGGAGCTTGGTCTAAAGCACCATGACGCTTCTCAGCCACTAAGACTTCCTCTCTCCTGTGATCCTCTGCGATTCATCGTAGACGTCCATAAGTAACAAGTATCAATCCCTATCTCACTGAGTGTTGTCTTCGGCCTCATTCCAGTGCTCTTTCCGGAAGTGCGCGATGAACGCCATGCCGAGGTCCTTGAGGTCCACGTTGCAGACTGGACATTCTTCAAAGTCTTGGTTCTGCACAGCGAAGTTCCAAAGTCGTGGGACATTCTTCAGGATTTTATCTTTCAACGGCTGGGAGACATACCCCTCTATCAGAGCCCGGAAACGAGTATGGTTGTCTTTCCAAGCAGCTCCGAAGGCCAATGACCGTCTCCGGGCAGGAGTGCTCGGCTCCGATGCTCTAAAAACTGTAGATACGTCTTTGTACAGCTGTACAGTGTGGTATTCCAACGATGTGTCCGCTGTCTCTTGACACACGTGCTGTACAGCCCTGATCTGATCTACTATAAGCTCCACTTGCGTTAGTCGCATTGACACGTCGTTGTGGCAACGCGAGCGGACGATGACCCCTGCACTGGTTGTTGTAGAGAAAATCATTGTTGGACAGAACGGTGGTATGGTTGCAGTCTGACCAGCGCGCTGAACGAAGGTGATGCCTTCTTGTAAGTCATTGCATACGTTTGCATGCTTTGGCGCAGGAAATTTGGTGAGGTCTAGCAAATACTTGTGCATAGTCGTCATGTTATGTGGCGTCGGAGGATACACGATGTAGATGCGCACACCGGTAATGAGGTGTATCGTACTGCTGCTTGTCATAGCTGACGCTTCTAGAGGAAGAAGAGCACCGCAATGCATGATCGAAGTAATGTTCGCCGACAGCTGTGGGAGAGTGTTCGAAGCCTCGTTGCCACCTACGAAGTGCCTGAGACATCGGTCTACGGCAGACGATCGGAAGGTGAGTGTCGTCGCATACTCGGTATACTGTGAATTATCTAAATGCTGCAGCAGTCTCCCCACTGTTGCTTCGCGATGTGCTTGGCTTAGCAGTGGAAGGCATAAAGGAGGAATTAGAGGAGGGTAGAATTGCGCGTCACCAATCCACGATTGATCCATCTTGAGGATCTTTGACAGTGAACGCCGGTGCAATCGTCGAGCACCCGTATCGTGCAGAGTTGATATTGTGGAGCAATCCCATTCAGAAGGTCCATAGCCCTTTTTGAACTCGTGGACCACAGTCCCACTGCTGGAATCGAGAAACCTCATACGAGTCGGAACCATGAGCTCGGCAATCTCCTCCGCACTTATAACTGGACATGACTGGAGTTCGATAACGACAGGGTCGAGAAACCACAGATTCTGATTAGCCGATGTGATTTTGCAATTGGCAGCCATGGTGGGGCAGCGGTCGCTTTCTGTGCCTGCAAAGTGTGCGTTGATTGTGCCACAAGAGAAATAGAAGTGAGTGGATTAAAGGGCTTAAATGTGCAGACAGATCCACAGAAGAGGGAAACTCTCGCGCTAATCCGGACGTGACTGCGGCCATGACCCACTGTCTCAACGGCAACATCAAACCTGATCTGTTCTCATCGTACGCGATGGTTTCCGCTCCAGACTCAGCTTTCTGTTCGTGATAGGCCCCTACCGTTTCTCCCTGTCTCCCATCTCCCTCCCCTCCCCCATTCACCAAGATCACCATCACTGTCTTCCCCATCTGTACCAACGCCCCACTGGCTTTCCCCGTCCCAACTCTCACTCTCACTACGCTGCTCTTCTTCGATAACTATCTCAACTCTGCTCTCGAGTACCATGTTCTCCTTGCTTTCGCTTGCCGTGGATTCCTTCAGCTCAGTTCCATCGTCCACTTCATCGATCGCTCGTTCTAAGTCGCGATCCCGTCGTTTTCGTCGAAGATAGGTGTACTCGAGTACGAGTAGAAGTAGAATGACGAAAACAGCAATGGAGGCAGCGATAATGCCAGCCTTTGCTGTAGCGGTGAGCTGGGGTGAGGGTCTAGGTGAGTGCTTTGTTGGAGCAGAAGGCGTGTAAGCGATTTCTTCGAGCGGCAGATGACCGGAAGAGACGCCTTGGTCTACGATGATGCTGGTTGCTGAAGCTATTGTTCGCACACCGATCGTATTCGTAGGTGGGGAATCAGAATTACAGGTCTATGCAAGCATATCAGTTACCTATCCATCACAGAGCTCCTGGGCTAACACTTACAATGCATCCTGTTTCCATCACATCTCGTCCAACATCGATGGCATATGCCCTACGAACGTCTGCAATACCCATGACAGCAACGGCGACGACAGAAAGCATGTTCACAACGCGAACAGGTCGCTAGCAACCAAGCGTGAGTAGGAAGATATCAAGAAGCAGGTGTACAAGTAGAGGGGAACGCAATTTCGTTGCTCCCAAGTCAAACAATTGCAACAGTCCTGTCATGCATATGTGCGGCAGTATACCTGCAGTAGCACTCTAACGTGTCGCTGTCTCGAACCTCGACAAGTCGTTTTCGCAGCCTCAGTTACGCGGCGGCGCTCTACTCAGACCACATAGGAACCCGCAAAGGCGAAGTCAGGGACAACAAGAGTATAGGATTATTAGTTCGGCTATCGCGAAGCATCATTCATGCAAACATCGAGGTTGCATGCATTTTTTCACCGACACCTACCGGCCAAAGTCATTCTAACGGGAGAGGAAGAGCATGGAGATTTTGAAACACGCCACTCCCGCCCACTACGTACAACATACACGCTGTGAGACATACGACCAAAACAAAGCTTCTCCAGCCGACTCTGTCGCCGACATACCGCTGGTCTCCATTAATCATCGCCATTATCCGGCTTTGGACATTTGCCTCGTTACCTCTTCGCTTCGGTCTTTGACAGATCTGCTTATTTCGCGCCATTCTCAGATGCTTAGGCAGCTGACCCTTCAATGACAAGCTCTTTGTTTACACTCAGATAGCTCTTGATCTTACATCTCAATCCGTCGTACGGTTTACCCTGAAGACACGTAAGATAACTGGTCGGTTCCTTCGCGTCGTTTGCTGTTATAGCTGTGTGGCCTGAGTACGTCGAGACAAACAGGTCACCGTCTTGTCTACACAGTAATCAGCGTCAGTGTATGTCGACACATGCATGATCGTGAGGATGTCGTAAAAAGCCAAGAAAGCATACCTGTTCCTGTACAGCCACAGCGAAAAGCTCAACTCAGCCCTTCGTTCTCCAAGCCCATCATACTTCTGCATCCCAAACATCAAGCCGCCTTCTCCATCTTCCTCATATCTTACACAACCGATCAGCCGCTCCGTGATAGTACCATTTGCCATGGCACCCTGACAATTCCACTTTGCCAGTCCTGTCGCAGCTGGAACCATCACGTCAAAGTCAATGGTAGAATCGAACTCTGAATCTTCAGGCCAAGGTGGGTTACCCGGAATGCCAGTGCCGATGCTCATCATATGCATGTCCAGACGAGGAATCTGCCATGTTTCTGTCGTAATGGTTTGGAGAGCAGATAAAGTGTTTGGCAGAGCGTTCGCAAGAGGTGAAAGAAGTGCGAAGGCGAGAAATATAGTGTATAGTGCCATGTTGCCGAAGTCGTTCGATACTGTTGTTGCTCTAGAAGGCAGTTGATTTTTCAGCTGTTCTCGTGTAA
>Ga0265797_10003242_pt1 | contig 26285 bp, 18 predicted proteins | sample P2T30metagenome_FD_192433 | JGI IMG/M metagenome (GOLD analysis project Ga0265797, IMG submission 192433) | Plant litter microbial communities from East Loma Ridge, Irvine, California - P2 T30 | ecosystem: Environmental > Terrestrial > Plant litter > Unclassified | place: USA: California... | reverse complement strand
CTGGGCCCAGGCCGTGGGCAAGCCGTGCACAAGCGCAGGCATTCGTAAGTATGAGAGGACGAAAAAAAGCCCCATCACGTGGGGCTCTTCTTCAGTATGCTTGGCGGAAGCGGTGAGATTCGAACTCACGAACGGGTTCCCCCGTCGGCAGTTTTCAAGACTGCTGCCTTCAACCACTCGGCCACGCTTCCTTGAGGAACCGGCATTATACATAAATCATCGCCGCCCGGGCAGTGGCTGCGCCAGGCAGCGGCAAGCACCTACCCCACCAGCAGCCAATTCTCGCGCAGCCCCTGCTCGAAGCCCGCCGCCGGCAGCGGCTTCGCATACAGGTAGCCCTGCACCTCGTCGCAGCCGCTGTCGCGCAAAAAGGCCAGTTGGTCCGGCGTCTCCACGCCTTCCGCGATCACCCGGTGCCCGAGCTGGCGCCCGATGCTGATGATGGTGCTGGCGATCGCGCAGTCGCTGGCATCGTTCGGGATCCCGGTGGTGAACGAGCGGTCGATCTTCAGGGTGTGGATCGGGAAGCGCTTCAGGTAGGACAGGCTGGAATAGCCGGTGCCGAAATCGTCCAGCGACAGCGCCACGCCGAGCGTGTTGATGCGCTCCATGATGCCGATCACGCGGTCGATGTCGTGCATCAGCGTGCTCTCGGTGATCTCGAGTTCGAGCCAGCACGGGTCGAGCGCATAGCGCGCCAGGGTGGCGGCCACGCGGTCCGGCAGCGACTCGGTGAATTCGCGGGCCGACACGTTCACGGCCAGCCGGAACGCACGCATGCCGGCGCGCTGCCACACCGCGGCCTGGGCGCAGGCCTGCTCCAGCACCCACTCGCCCACCTGCACGATCAGGCCGGTGGTCTCGGCCAGCGGAATGAAGTCCGAAGGCGGCACCAGGCCGCGTTCGGGATGCACCCAGCGCACCAGGGCCTCCGCGCCGACGATGCGGTCGCTGCCGATCTCGAATTTCGGCTGGTAGTACAGCGTCAGTTCGCCGTGGCCGAGCGCGTGGCGCAGGCCGGACTCGATGCGCATGCGTTCGTGCATGCCCTTGTTCATGTCGAAGCTGTAGAAGGCCACGCTGTTGTCGGGATTCGCATGGCCTTCCTTGGCGCGCGCCATCGCGATGTCGGCCATGCCGAGCAGGGTGTCGGCATCCAGGCCATCCTGCGGATAGACGCTGATGCCGACGCTGGCGCCCACGCGCAGGTCGTGGCCTTCGATGCGGAACGGCGCGTCGAGCGCGGACTGCAGCTTCTGGGCCACGGTGGTCGCCTCGAAGTGCTGGCGCACATCGAACAGGCCGACCGCGAATTCGTCGCCCGACAGGTGGGCCACCACGTCTTCCTCGCGCAGCGCGGCGCGGAAGCGGCTTGACACCTGGCGCAGCAGCTCGTCGCCGATGCGCCGTCCCAGGGTGTCGTTCACCAGCTTGAAGCGGTTCAGGTCGATGAACAGCACGCAGCCGGACAGCTCGTTGCGCTGGGCCACCATCAGCGCCTGGTCGACCAGGCGCGTAAACAACGTGCGGTTCGGCAGGCCGGTAAGTTCGTTGAAGTAGGCCAGGTGGTGCAGGCGTTCCTCGGCCAGCTTGCGTTCGGTGATGTCGGTCAGGTAGGCGATCAGGCCGACCGGGCGGTCTTCCAGGTCGCGCAGCGGCGACAGCGACAGGCTGGCCCAGAAGATCTCGCCCGATTTCTTGCGGCGCCGTACTTCCATCAGGCGCCCGCCCTGCTCGGCGAACAGATCGGGTTGGCCGTCGCTGGCGTCGTCGTCGGCGTACAGGAACAGGATGTTGCGGCCCACCGCTTCCAGCGCCGAGTAGCCGAACAGGCGCTCGGCCCCGCCGTTCCAGCTGGTGATGTAGCCCATCGGGTCGAGCGTCAGGACCGACTCGTGGATCTGGTCGAGGATTTGCGACTGGTGCGCCAGCTGGGCCTCGACCTGGGCATAGGCATGGGTGGCGCGCTGGGCCAGGGAATGCACCTGCAGCAGGGTGGCCGTGAGCGCTGCCAGGCTGGCCAGGTGGCGCCGGTCGTCGCTGTCGTAGTCGGCGCGTCCGGCGACCTCGTAGCTGCCGTGGTAATGGCCGTCGACGCGGATGTCCTGGCGCAGCGTGCCGGCGGATGCGGATGCGGATGCGCGCGCGACGGGCACGTCCAGCGCCAGCGGGTCGGCGGCGGTGAAGCTGCCGTGCGGGCTGGCCAGCAGGGCGCGCGCGATGCGTCCGAGTTCCTCGTGCAGGGCGGCGCCGCGCAGGCGCACGACGGCCTCGCCGAGGGCGGCGCTGCAGGCCGCGAAATCGTGGGTGCGCAGCGCCAGCAGCTCAGACATTGCGGCCCACCTGGATCGCCCAGTGGTAGGCATGCAGCTGGCTGCTCCACCAGGTGGCCGGATCGACGCCGGCGGCGGCCAGCGTCGCGGCGTGGCTGGCGCCGCCTTCCATCAGGCGCAGGCGGGCGCCGAGTACGCCCTCGCGCCGCAGCAGCGCCGCTTCCACGTGCGCGGGCAGGCACAAATCCACCAGGACTTCGGCCATCGGCATGTCGAGCAGGTGGTCGAGCAAGGAAAAGGCGCCGGTCATGAAGGCCAGGTCCTGCTCGTCGCGCTCGCCGCCGTCCATCTTGCACAGCACCTCGAGGCGCGCCGCACGCAGCGCCGCCTGTGGCAGCAAGGGATTCAGCGGACCATCGGCATCGGTGCGCGCGTACAGCAGCAGCTGCAGCCAGCGCTGCAGCTGGCGCCGGCCGAGCAAGGCGATGGCCTGGGCGAAGCTGGTGATCTGGGTATTTACCGCGAATGCGGCCGAATTCACCAGCTTGAGCAGGTGGAAGGCGAGCAGCGAATCCTGCTTCAGGACGTTTTCGAGTTCGCGCGAATCGGCGTCGCGCGCGAGCAGGGCCAGCAGGCCGAGCAGGCGGCGGCGCGTCGGCGCTTCGTTCAGGCCGCGGGCGGCGCAGCAGCGCTCGAGGTAGGCGCCGCCGAACCAGCCGAACCCTGCCTTTTGGCAGGCGTGCAGCAGGCGCGCGTCGGCGATATTGTAGGCAAGGTGGGGGCCGAACGGGGCCGGGGCGCCGGCCGCAGGCGGCATGCCCGCGCCGCAGTCGGCGGCGATGCCGCGCAGCGCGCTTGGCCGCGCAACGCCGGGCGGCATGGGGCCGTCGAGCAGGATGCGGTAGCCCTCTTCCTGCAGCGCCGCCAGCTGGCGCGCGGCGCCATCCTGGGCCAGGGCGGCGGCGCCGAAGGCGAGCACCACGCGCTGCGGCGGCAACTGGGCCAGCAGCGCGGGCAAGGCGGATGGCAGGTCGCCCGGCGCGTCGAGCTGCAGCAGGCAGTCGAGCGGGGCGATGGCGGCCAGCAGGTCGGGCGAGCCGAACAGCATCGCCAGCGAGGCCGGACAGCCGGATTGCGCACGCAGGTCCAGTCCCAGCGCCACCCATTCGTTTCGCCCATTGGCGATCGGGTGCATCTGCACCAGTGGGAACGGTGTCAAGTCCAAGGCGGCCATCGGCATCTTCTGAATCGGCGATCAGGCCATATTAGTCGAGCAATTAGCTAATGGCAACTATATTTATTTCCTGGGAGATACATTGACCAGGTGATAATACGGATTGGTAGCGCTGGGGTGAAAAGTGAGAATCATGCGCTTGCCATTTGCATAATGGTGCAAGATAAATGCCGGAAGCCGGGGACGGCCGTCAGCAAGACGGCTGCGTGGTTGTGCGGGCGTCATGCTGACGGCCGTCCCCTTGAATAAAAACTGAAGGAGCCACCATGAATCGCCTCGGAAGCAAGCTGGGCTGGGCGGCGCTCTCACTCCTCGGCGCGGTTGCGCTCGCTTACGTGGCCTTGCGCCGCGGCGAGTCGATCAACGCCGTGTGGGTGGTCGCCGCGGCCGTCTGTGTTTACCTCATCGCCTACCGTTTCTACAGCCTCTACATCGCCACCAAGGTGATGGGGCTCGATGCGCGCCGCCAGACCCCCGCCTACAAGTACAACGATGGCCTCGACTACGTGCCGACCAACCGCTACGTGCTGTTCGGCCACCACTTCGCCGCGATTGCCGGCGCCGGGCCGCTGGTGGGGCCGGTGCTGGCCGCGCAGATGGGTTATTTGCCGGGCATGATGTGGATCCTGGCCGGCGTCGTGTTCGCCGGCGCGGTGCAGGACTTCATCGTCCTGTTCATGTCGATGCGCCGCGACGGCCGCTCGCTGGGCGACCTCATCAAATCCGAGATGGGCGAGATCCCGGGCGTAATCGCCCTGTTCGGCACCTTCATGATCATGGTCATCATCCTCGCGGTGCTGGCGCTGATCGTCGTGAAGGCCCTGACCGGCTCGCCCTGGGGCACCTTCACCGTGATGGCGACGATCCCGATCGCGCTGTTCATGGGCATCTATTCGCGCTACGTGCGCGTCGGCCGCATCGGCGAGATTTCGGCCATTGGCTTCGTACTGCTGATGCTGGCCATCGTCGGCGGCCAGTGGGTGCACGATTCGCCTACCCTGGGCCCGATGTTCACCTTCACCGGCGTCGAACTGACCTGGATGCTGATCGGCTACGGCTTCGTCGCTTCCGTCATTCCCGTCTGGCTGCTGCTGGCGCCGCGCGACTACCTGTCGACGTTCCTGAAGATCGGCACCATCGTCGCCCTGGCCATCGGCATCGTACTGGTCGCCCCGCACATGCAGATGCCGGCCGTGACCCGCTTCATCGACGGCACCGGCCCGGTCTGGTCGGGGAACATGTTCCCCTTCCTGTTCATCACCATCGCCTGCGGCGCCGTCTCCGGCTTCCACGCGCTGATCTCCTCGGGCACCACGCCCAAGATGATCGAGAACGAAACCCATGCCCGCTTCATCGGCTACGGCGCGATGCTGATGGAATCCTTCGTCGCCATCATGGCGCTGGTGGCCGCGTCGACCATCGACCCGGGCATCTACTTCGCCATGAACGCGCCGGCCGCGGTACTCGGCACCACCGCGCAGTCGGCGGCGGCGGCCGTGTCGAACTGGGGCTTCGTGGTCACGCCCGAAACGCTGACGCAGGTGGCCAAGGACGTCGGCGAGCACACCATCATCTCGCGCGCCGGCGGCGCCCCGACGCTGGCGGTGGGCATGGCGAACATCCTGGCCAACGTGGTCGGCGGCAAGGCCATGATGGCCTTCTGGTACCACTTCGCGATCCTGTTCGAGGCCCTGTTCATCCTGACCGCGGTGGACGCCGGCACGCGCGCCGGCCGCTTCATGCTGCAGGACTTGCTGGGCGCCTTTGTGCCGTCGCTGAAGCGCACCGAGTCGCTGCCGGCCAACCTGCTGGCCACCGGCCTGTGCGTGGCGGCCTGGGGCTACTTCCTGTATCAGGGCGTGGTCGATCCGCTGGGCGGCATCAATACCCTGTGGCCGCTGTTCGGCATCGCCAACCAGATGCTGGCCGGGATCGCGCTGATGCTGGGCACCGTGGTGCTGTTCAAGATGAAGCGCGGCCAGTATGCGTGGGTCACCATCGTGCCGACCATCTGGCTGCTGATTTGCACCCTGGTCGCTGGCTGGCAGAAAATCTTCCACGAGAACGTGAAGGTCGGCTTCGTCGCCCACGCCCAGAAGTTCCAGGCCTCGCTCGACGCCGGCGAAGTGCTGGCCCCGGCCAAGACCCTGGCCGAGATGCGCCGCATTATCTTCAACGATTATGTCGACGCCACGCTGGCCGGCTTCTTCATGGTGGTGGTGATCGCGGTGCTGGTGTACGGCATCAAGACCGTGATCGCGGCGCGCCGCAACGGCAGCCCGACGGTGAAGGAATCGCCCTTCGTCGCCGCACCGCTGGCCCCGACGGCGCAGGTGCACTGATGCTCGGCGCCCTGGCCCAGGCCGGCCGCTACCTCGGGCAAAGCATGCGCCTGATGGTCGGCCTGCCCGAATACGACACCTACCTCGCGCACATGGAGCGAGAGCATCCGGACAAGACGCCGATGACCTACGAGGAGTTTTTCCGCGAGCGCCAGGAAGCGCGGTATGGATCGGGGCGCAGCGGCGGGTGTTGCTGAGGCGCCTGGATTGACAGGCTGGAAAAAGCCCGTGCCCGCGATGGCACGGGCTTTTTGTTTTTGATTCGGGTTTTTGGTGTTGTAGGGCGTATTCGAACCCACCGATCGTCGACCATCGAGCTACCCCTCGGCAGCCGCCCGTGTCCTCCCCCGCTTTGCGTTTGCGCAAAGCCGCCCCTCCCCCGGCAACGTATATTTTTTATTGCAGGAATTTGCATTTCTGTAAGGAGGGCTCGCGTGCGTCATCTGGCGCCGGTTCCCGTTCCCACGCCGGACCGACCCCATGCCCAACTTCCAGCGTTCCAGCCTGAACCGCACACTGACGATGATGTCGCTGCTTGCCACCGGCAGCGCCCTGGTCTGCGTGTTCCTCGCCTTTGCCGTCGCCTCGGTGTTGAACGGGCGCAAGGACGAGCGCATGCAGCTCTCGTCGCTGGCCGGCGTGGTGGCCACGAACAGCGCCGACGCCCTGGTCTTCAACGACCGCAGCCTGGCCGGCGCCCTGCTTGCCGCCCTCGCCGCCAAGGAAGAAATCGCCAGCGCTGCCCTGTACGACCGCAAAGGCCGGCTGTTTGCCGCCTGGCAGGCGCCCAGCCACGCCGATGACGCCAACGACCAGCCTGCGCCGCAACTGGACGCCGTCGACGAGGCCGTGCTGGCCGCCGCCAACGAGGCTGGCAGCCGCATCTGGTCGCCGCGCATGCGCCTGTACCGGCCCGTGACCAGCGCCGAGGCCCAGGTCGGCGTGATCGTCATCGAAGCGGATTTGATGGCCATGTGGCGCGGCATCGCCGGCAGCGTGGGGGTGATTGGCGCGGCCATGTGCGTGTCGCTGCTGGTGTCGCTGGTGCTGGCACGCCGCTTCACGCGCTCGATCGCCGGCCCGGTGACGCAGCTGATCGAGACCGCCCGCAAGGTCTCCGAGAGCCAGAACTACACGCTGCGCGTGGCGCACCGGCGCAACGACGACCTGGGCGCCCTGATCGACAGCTTCAACACCATGCTGGCCCAGGTCGAAGGGCGCGGCGCCGCCCTCACCAACCACCGCGACGAACTGGAACGCCAGGTCTCGGTTCGCACCGAGCAGCTGGAGCGCGCGAAGAACGCCGCCGAGGCGGCCAGCCGCGCGAAGAGCGCCTTCCTAGCCACCATGAGCCACGAGATCCGCACCCCGATGAACGGCGTGCTGGGCATGGCCGAGATGCTGCTCGGGACCGAGCTCACCGACAACCAGCGCAACTACACGCGCCTGGTCAAGCGCTCCGGCGAGCACCTGCTGGTGATCATCAACGACATCCTCGACTTCTCGAAGATCGAGGCCGGCAAGCTGACCATCGAGTACATCAACTTCAACCTCTGGGACCTGCTGGAAGACATCCACACCGTCTACACGCCGCAGGCGCAGGGCAAGGGGATCGCGCTCGACTTCGATATCGCCAACGACATCCCGGTGGCCATCTGCGGCGACCCGAACCGGCTGCGCCAGATCATGGCCAACCTGCTCGGCAACGCCATCAAGTTTACCGAACAGGGCCGGATCCAGGCCACGGTGCGCGTGGCGGGCGAAGACAGCCAGGCCGTGATGCTGCGCTTCGAAGTGCGCGACACCGGCATCGGCATCTCGCGCGAGGCCAGGAGCCGCATCTTCGAGGCCTTTTCCCAGGCCGACGATTCGACTACCCGGCGCTACGGCGGCACCGGCCTGGGCCTGGCGATCTCGAAACAATTGGTCGAGCTGATGGGCGGATCGATCGGCGTGGAGCGTGGCAAGCCGCAGGGGTCGGTGTTCTGGTTCACGGTCGGTTTTGACAAGCGCCGTGTCGATCCGGATGCGACGCAGGCTGCGCCGGGCGTCGCTTCGCCGGGCGTCGCTTCGCCGGGCGTCGCTGCGCCCGGCGCCCGCCAGCACACGCTCGACGGCCTGCGCGTGCTGGTGGTCGACGAGGAGCACGACAGCCGCGTCGGACTCGAACGCCACCTGGCCGCCTGGCGCGTGGCCTGCGACAGCGCCACCTGCGCCGCCGAGGCCCTCGACAAGCTGGAAAGCGCGGCGCGCGCCGGCCAGGCCTTCGACGCCGCCGTGCTGCACATGGAGCTGAAGCACTCTAGCGGCTTGCTGCTGGCCGCCACCATCAAGGGCAACCCGCTGACGCGCCCCACGCGCCTGGTGCTGCTCAGCCCCGAACGCCTGGCGGCCGACCCGGTGCAGCGGCGCGATGCCGGTGTGGCCTACCAGCTGATCCAGCCGGCGCGCGCGGCCGACCTGTTCGCCTGCCTGGCCACGCGGCCGCGCGGCGTCACCGCCCCGGCGCCGCAGTTCATGCCGCAGGCCGCGCCGGCGCAGGCCGGCGGCGTCACCCGGGTGCGGCGCGTGCTGCTGGCCGAGGACAATCCGGTGAATGTCGAAGTCGCGCGCGCCATGCTGGAAAGCCTGGGCCTGCAGGCGCAGGTGGCGCACAACGGCCAGGAGGCGCTGCAGGCGGTGCGCGCGCACGAGTTCGAGGCGGTGCTGATGGATTGCCAGATGCCGGTGATGGACGGCTTTGCCGCCACCGCCGCGATCCGCCGCGCCGAGCGCGAAGCGGCGCCGGCACACGGATCCCGGCGCGCCGCGCCGCGCGGCCTGCCGGTGATCGCCATCACCGCGAATGCGCTGCAGGGCGACCGCGAGGCCTGCCTCGCCGCCGGCATGGACGACTACCTGTCGAAACCCTTCACCCAGCAGCAGCTGGCGGCCGTGATCGGGCGCTGGATCGCGCTGCCGCTGGCTGGTGGTGCGCCTCATGGTGCGCATCTTTGTGATACGGGGCCGGCGCGCGCTCCGGCGCGGCGCGAAGCGATCCGGCACGCCGTCATCGACAGCGCGGCGCTCGACAAGATCCGCGCCCTGAGCCGCGACAACGGCGAGGCCCTGGTGCAAAAGGTGATCAACGCCTATGTCGGCGACGTGCCCCAGCACCTGCGCACGCTGCGCCAGGCGATCGGCGGCGCCGACGCGGTCACCGTCAAGCGCATCGCCCACAGCCTGAAATCGGCCAGCGCGAACGTCGGCGCCGAAGCGCTGGCAGCCTTGTGCAAGGAACTGGAACAACTCGGCCGCGCCGACACCACCGAGGGCGCCGATGCGCTCCTCGCCGACATGGAACACGCCTTCCAGGCGGTCCGGCATTCCCTGAATGCCATGCTAGAGAAGGAAACTTGAGATGCCCGCTCCCACTTCCTCCCAACGCGGCGTCGTGCTGGTGGCCGACGACGATCCGGTAATGCGCATGCTGATGCTGGAAATGCTGGCCCAGGTCGGCCTCGACGCCATCGAAGCCGCCGACGGCGTCCAGGCGGTGCAGCTGGCGCGCGAACGGCGCCCGGACCTGATCCTGATGGACGTCGAGATGCCGCAAATGGACGGCTTCGCGGCCTGCCGCGCGATCCGCCGCGGCGAGCCCGGCGCCGCGCTGGTGCCGGTCGTGATGGTCACCGGCGGCGACGACATCGAAGCCGTCACCAGCGCCTACGAGGCCGGCGCCACCGACTTCGTCTCGAAGCCGATCAACTGGCCCATCCTCGGCCACCGCGTCCTGTACGTGCTGCGCGCCAGCGACGCCATCGCCCGCCTGCGCATCGCCGACGCCCAGAACCGCGCGGTGCTGGCGGCGATTCCGGATACGTTCTTCCGCATGAACCGCGACGGCTTCTACCTGGATTATGAGCCGGGCCACAAAAGACCAGGCGTGGAAAAAACCGCACGCGAGCGCAGCGTCCGCGCCGCCGACCAGGGCCAGGCGCCCTTTTCCAGCGAACGCTGCATCGGCCGCCACATCAGCGAAGTGCTGCCGCGGCCGATCGCCGCGCGCATGCTCGAGCAACTCGGCGACGTGCTGCGCACCCAGGAAATCCGCTCGGTCGAATACGAATTGATCCGCTTCGGCGCGGTCCAGCATTTCGAGGCGCGCCTGGTCGCCACCAGCCCGTCCGAGGTGCTGGGACTGGTGCGCGACATCAGCGAACGCAAACGCACCGAGGAGCAAATCCGCAGGCTCGCCTATTGCGACAGCCTGACCGGCATCCCGAACCGCCAGGCCTTTTTGGAGAACCTGGAGCGCGAGCTGCAGCGCTCGAAGATCGGCAACAAGAAGTTCGCCGTGCTGTTCATGGACCTGGACGCCTTCAAGCGCATCAACGACACGCTCGGCCACAACGTCGGCGACCACCTGCTGAAAATCGTCTCGGAGCGCCTGCGCGAAACGATCCGCCCGAGCGACCTGGTTTCACGAAGCGAAGCGGTCTCCGACGACGCGGCGCCGGCCACCGCCGCCGAGGATTCAGCCAGCAACCTCGCGCGCCTGGGCGGCGACGAATTCACCATCCTGATCCCCGACCTGGAACGGGTCGAGCATGCGCTCAACGTCGCGCACCGCGTGAAGGAAGCGATGCGCCGTCCCTTCCTCATCGACGGCAACGAGATCTTCGTCACCGCCAGCATCGGCATCTCGCTGTTCCCGGAAGACGGCGACGACTGCAATTCGCTGCTGAAGTACGCCGACACCGCGATGTACCACGCCAAGAACTGCGGCAAGAACAACGCCAAGCTGTACAGCTCCTCGCTGACGATGCAGATCATGAGCCACGTGAAGCTCGAGGTCGGGCTGCGCAAGGCGCTGCAGAACGACGAACTGTATTTGCTGTACCAGCCCCAGCTCGACGTGCGCTCCTCGGAAATCGTCGGCGTCGAGGCCCTGGTGCGCTGGCGCCATCCGGAACGCGGCATCATCTCGCCGACCGAATTCATTCCGCTGGCCGAGGAGACCGGCCTGATCGTGCCGATCGGCGAGTGGGTCCTGCGCACCGCCTGCAACCAGGCGCGCGCCTGGCAGCGCCATGGCCGGCGCGGCTTGCGCATGGCGGTGAACCTCTCGGCCAAGCAGTTCAAGGACGAGAACCTGTCGCAGATCGTGCTCTCGGCCCTGATTGACACCGGACTCGATCCGAAGCTGCTGGAACTCGAACTCACCGAGGGCACGCTGATGGACGACGCCCTGGCCACGCTGGCCACGCTGGAACAGCTGCGCCGCATCGGGGTCTGCCTGTCGATCGACGACTTCGGCACCGGCTACTCGTCGATGAACTACCTGAAGCGCTTCGACGTGCGCACCCTGAAGATCGACCGCAGCTTCATCAACGGCCTGCCCCAGGACTCGGAAAACGCGGCCATCACGCGCGCGATCATCGCCATGGCCCACGGCCTGAAGATGGCGGTGGTGGCCGAAGGCGTCGAGACCGACGAACAGCTGGTGCTGCTCGAAGAGTATGGCTGCGACATGGTGCAGGGCTTCTTCCTGGGCCATCCGTCGACGGCCGAGGCCATCACCCACATGCTGGGCAAGCTGCGCGTGGTGCTGCCGTCAAGCTGAGCGCGCGAGGGCCGCGGATCAGCGCGCTGACGGCGCCAGCGTCAGCGTATGCCGCGCCACGCCCGGCAGCAGCGGCAGCGGCGTGCCCTTCACCCAGTCCTCGTGCCCGCGCCGGAACCAGGGCGACAGCGGATGTCCGCTTTGCCCGCCAGGCATGTTGAACAGTCCTTCTTCCTCGCGCCCCGGCGACACCGTCATGCGCTCGGACTGGCCGAACTTCGGCCCGGCCACGCGCGGCATGTGGGCGTCGCCCGGCAGCTGGTCGGGCGGCATGCCGAGCCAGCCGGCCAGGCTGGGAACGGCCAGCGCGATCGGATGGGTGATCGCCGCGGTATTGCGCTGGCCCCAGGTGGCTTGCGCCAGCGGCACGCCTTCCTGGTCGAGGTCCGCGATGACGCGGTCGACGGCGGCCAGCTGCAGGTCGCGCCAGCTGGCTTGTCCGGCCGGCAGCCAGCCCGCTGGCTGGCTATCGAGAAGGCGGATCAGCACGGCCGGCCAGCGTGGATTGGCGCTGCCGATGCTGGCCTTCGGATCGAGCTTGGCCAGCTGCTCGTTGACGCCGGCGAACAGGATGTCGTGCAGCGCCCACATGGTGTTGCGCGCCAGCCGGTAGCCGACCGAATCGACGTCGGCGCGGCCGTTCCAGCTGGCCAGCAGAAGGCGCCGGAACTCGGCGCGGCGCGGCTTGCCGGCGGTGGCGGCCGGATCGAGCACGCTAAGTGCGCGCTCGCGCCACAACGCGATGAACCGGGCGCGGTCGTCGAGCGCGGCCTGGAAGGCATGGGCGACGTCGGTGCGCTGGCCGAGGCGGTGCACGCGGTCGGCCAGCTGCGCATTGCGCTGGCCGAGATCGAAGCCGCCATCGCCCAGCAGCGCGGCGCCCGGCCCTGCCAGCTGGCGGCTGTTGGCGGTGGTGATCTGGCCGTCGGCGGGATTGACCACGCGCGGATAGTCGGCGGGCGCCAGCAAGCCCTGCCAGCCGGGAACGGCCGCGCCAGGCGCCAGCGGGAAGCTGTTGCCGATACCCGCCTGCGCTCCCACCCGCGGCCGGCGCGGCAGCATGCCGGCGATGGTCCAGCCGATGTTCCCGGCGCGGTCGCCAGCGATGAAGTTCTGGGCCGGGATGCCGTCGGTGTGCGCGATGCCCATGGCTTCTTCCAGCGTGTCGGCCGCTTCGAGCTGCAAGTGGTTCAGGTTCACCGCCTGCGGCTGGTGCGCGACCCAGTGCACCGCGTACTGCTTGCCGCCGGCGCCGCGCAAGGGGCCGAGCGAGGTTTCGCGCACCAGCAGGCGTTCGGCCGGCGCGCCCTTCACCGCGATCGTCTCGAGGTGCTCGGCAGGGCGTTCCCAGCCCGCCGGCGTGCGGACTTCGCCGGCACGCGCGGCGTCGACGTCCACTTCCACCAGGTCGAGCGTGTCGGCGTAGCTGTTGGTGAAGCCCCAGGCCACATGGCCATTGCTGCCGGCGATGATCAGCGGCGGCGCGCCGGGCAGCGTGACGCCGACCAGGCGCCGCTGCTCGCCCTGGGCGTCGGTGTACAGCAGCGCCAGCCGGTACCAGATGTTCGGCAGCTGCAGGCCCAGGTGCATGTCGTCGGCGACGATCGCCGCGCCACTGGTGCTGCGGCTGCCGGCGATCGCATAGTTGTTGCTGCCGACGGCGTCGACATAGTCGTTCGAGGCCAGCCGCAGCGGCGCCTGCGCGTTGCGGCCCCACCAGGCCGGCGCCGACGGCGGCAGCGGCGCATCGGCCGCGACGGCATGCGCGGCAGCGTCGAGCGGCGCGTCCCAGCGCGTGGCCTGGGGCAGCAGGAAGGCCAGCTGGGCCGCGTCGCTGTGTGCGCGCAGCCAGCCGCGCGCCAGTTCGCGTCCTTCCTGGTTGCCCTGCAAGTCGATGTACATGGCCCACACCGCCAGCAGCGAATCCTCGGCGCGCCAGGCCTGGGGCGCTGCGCCGGCCAGCAGATATTCGAAGGGCCGCGCCTTCAGGGCCTGCAAGCCAGCATTGACGCCGGCCACGTAGCGGTCGACAAAGGCGCGTTCCGGCGGCGCCAGCAAGGCCAGCGAGCGCCGCGCGCGGTCGCGGAAGCGGTGCAGGCGGCGCGCGCGGTCGAGCGGCAAGGCGCGCGGGCCGAACAGCTCGGCCAGTTCGCCGGCGGCGGTACGGCGCAGCAAGTCCATCTGGAAGTAGCGCTCCTGAGCCTGCACGAAACCGGTGGCATAGGCCAGGTCGAGCCGGTCCCGGCCGCGGATCAGCGGCACGCCCACCGCGTCGCGCTCGATGCTGACCGCCGCCCGCAACCCGGGCGCGCTGCGCTGGCCCTCGAGCTGGGCCAGGCTGGCGCGCAGGAACAGCCAGAGTCCCAGGGCGGTGAGCGCCAGGACCAGTAGCAGGACGCCGATGGTCCACCCGGTCCAGACCTTCCAGCTTCGCTTCATCGCCCCACCCTGTTTCTCACTGTTAAGCTGGTCATCTTGCCAGAAAATCCACCCTTGAGAAAGGATCACCTGTGCCTATATACCGGTAAGCAGCCTCGTGAGCCGCGCCTGATTGGCGGCGATCGAGCAGTGTCAAGGCGATTGCGCTAAGCTCGAAACCAGGTCTGGATTCGGGATAACCAACCAATAACGAGGAGTCAATGATGCGTACCCTCATCGTACTATCCGCAGCGCTCGTGCTGAGCGCCTGCGCTACCCCGCAAGAAAAGGCCGCCCGCAAGCAAGCCGAGATGGCGGAACTGATCCAGGTGTATGGGCCGGCCTGCGACCGGCTGGGTTATGCCCAACAGTCGGATCAATGGCGTAACTGCATTATCAGCCTGAGCACGCGTGATGAAGTCCAGCGCTCCAGCAACTACGGGCCGTATGGCGGCTGGGGTCCGGGCTGGCGCGGCGGGTTCTGGGGCCGCGGCTGGTAAAGCCGGGCACAATGGTCCTTGGTGACCGCGCGCCGCGTCGTGACCAGGTGCTCGACCAGGCGCTGGGCATGGGCGAGCAGGCGCGGATGGCGCACATCGGGCGGATGCAGGCTCAGGCGCACCAGCGGCGCCCCGGCCTGCCAGCGTGCCGCCAGGCCGGCGGCGATCGGTGACAGGAAACGGCCGCTGCGGTTGCGCGCGGCGTAGACCAGCGACGGTGCGAACAAGGCCGGGCCCTCCGGCGTGAACTGGCGCCGCGCGCCCGGGTGTTCCTGCTCAGCAAGCGCTGCGTCCGGAATTCGTTTTCCATCCACCGCGCTCCCATCTTGCGCAGCATTCGGCAAGTGAAAGCGCGCGAAGGTCGTCGTGTAGGCGAAAGGAAAATCACCCAGGGCGCCCCAGGCGCCCTCCCCCATCAGCCAGGCCGGCGGCACGAAGCCGCTGGCACTCCAGCCGCGCGCGCGGAACCATGCCAGTCCCAGTTCGATCCGGCGCCTTGCTTCGTCCACAGGCAAGGCAGCGAATTCGCCTTCGCGCTGCGTATACACGCCGCGCAGGAAACGCTGGCGCCAGCTCCCCGCGCGCGCCTCGGTGTCCAGGTGGGTATAGCCGTGCAAGACCAGCTCGTCGCCGCGCGCCAGCGCCGCGTCCAGGCCGGCGCGCATGGCGGCATCGTCGTCATGCCGCGCGTGATACTGGGGCACCACCAGCCAGCTGAGCGGAATGTCGGCCACGCTGCGCAGGGCCGCCGCCAGGCGTTCGCAATCGTCCCAGGTTGCGGGGGCGACGTCGTGGATCGAGACGCACAGCAGCGGCGGCGGCGTTCCCGACGGCGCCGGCGGCTGCGCGTCCACGCTCCCCGCCTCGGTCCGAAGTTCAGTCCGAAACACAGATCTGCTCCGCGCCAGGCTCGCCCCGTTCGCGCTCGCCCAGCACGGCCTGGTAGCGGCGCATCACCTGTGGCAGGATCTGGTCCCAGTCGTAGTACTCGGCCGCCTTGCGCCGGGCGTTGGCGCCCAGCTCGGCCATGTTGCGTTCGTAGATGGCTTCGATGGCGCCAGCCAGGCTGTCAACGCTGTTCGGCTCCGCCAGCAGGCCGGTTTGCCAGTCCACCAGCTCGCCGATGCCGCCGCCGGTGGTCGCCACCACCGGCAAGCCGCAGGCCATGGCTTCGAGCACGATCAGGCCAAAGGTTTCGCAATCGCCCGGGTGCACCAGCACGTCGCAGCTGGCCAGCAGGCGTGCCAGCTGGCGCTGGTTGCGCTTGAACGGGATATAGGTGATTTGCGGATAGCGCGGCAACGCGGCGCCGCCTCCGATCAGCACCAGGTGGTAGGGCCGGCCCAGCTTGCGCACGGCTTCTATCAGCAGCGGCAATTTCTTTTCAGGCGTGAAGCGCCCGGCATACACCAGCAGGCGCGCATTCTCCGGCAGGCGCAAATGGTCGCGCAGGGTCGCAACGCGGCGCGCGGGATGGAAAACGCTGCTGTCGATGCCCAGCGGCTGGTGGCGCACGCCTTCCACGCCGATGTCTTGCAGCTGGGCGACCATGGCACGGCTGGGCGCCAGCACGAGGTCGAACTGGCGATAGAGATGGGCCAGGTATTTGCGCGTGACGCCCTCGGCGGCCTGGCCGAAGCGCGGACGCACCAGGCGCGGCAAATCCGAGTGGTAGAAGGCGATCGCCGGCACGCCGAGACGGCGGCGCAGGCGCAGTGCCGCCCATGCGCTGTGGCCGGCGTCGCCGGCTTCGATCAGGTCGGGCCGGGCCTGGTGCAGCAGGCGCAGCGGCGCGCGCACCGAAGTGGGCATGCGAAAGCCATTGATACCCGGCAGCGACACGGCCGGCACGCGCACCAGCGTCGGCGCGGCGCCGCCGCTGTCCACGTTCGGGCTGAGGATGGTGTGGCGAAAGCGGTCCTGGCGCGCCAGCCAGCGCGCCTTGGCGTTCAGGTAGGTGCTCACGCCATTGCCTTCGGCGGCGTAGAACATCGTGATGTCAACAAGGTGCATACAAGCGGTCCGCTGAAAGTGAGCCCACGATAGCAGCGGAGTTCGAACCTCGGTTGCGCGCACGCAAACAGGACGAGCACCGCCCCGGGGCTACTGGATGAGACCGATTATGCGTTACGGCGATCAAGCATGGCGCGCGCGATGGTGCCGGCATCAACGTACTCGAGCTCGCCGCCGACGGGCACGCCGCGCGCCAGGCGGCTGACCTTCAGCCCGCGCGCCTTGAGCATTTCGCTGATGTAATGGGCGGTGGCCTCGCCCTCGTTCGTGAAATTGGTGGCGAGCACCACTTCCCCCACCACGCCGTCGGCGGCGCGGCCGACCAGCTTTTCCAGGTGCAGGTCTTTCGGACCGATGCCGTCCAGCGGCGACAGGCGTCCCATCAGCACGAAGTACAGGCCCTTCCAGGTGAGGGTCTGCTCGATCATCATCTGGTCGGCAGGGGTTTCGACCACGCACAGCAGCGTGTGGTCGCGCGCCGCGTCGGCGCACATGTCGCAGATCTCGGTGTCGGCGAAGGTATTGCACATCGCGCAGTGGTGCACCGTGTCGACGGCCTGGTAGAGCGCGCGCGAGAGCATGGTGGCGCCCTCGCGGTCGTGCTGCAGCAGGTGGAACGCCATGCGCTGGGCCGATTTCGGCCCGATGCCGGGCAGGCGGCGCAGCGCCTCGGTCAGGAAGTCGAGCGACTTGGACATGGGCGCGGCGTGCTCCTGTTTAGAACGGCATCTTGAAGCCGGGCGGCAGGCCAGGCATGCCGGCGGTCAGGCCGCTCATTTTTTCGGCGGCGGTGGCTTCGGCCTTGCGCACGGCGTCGTTGAAGGCGGCGGCGACCAGGTCTTCCAGCATGTCCTTGTCGTCGGCCAGCAGCGACGGGTCGATCTGCACGCGCTTGACGTCGTTCTTGCAGGTCATGGTGACCTTCACCAGGCCGGCGCCGGACTGGCCTTCGACTTCGACCAGGGCCAGCTGCTCCTGCGCCTTCTTCATGTTGTCCTGCATGGCTTGCGCCTGTTTCATCAAGCCTGCGAGCTGGTTCTTCATCATGATGCGGTTCTCCAATAAGTCGGATGGTGAGAGATAAGTATCAGGTCAAGCCACCGGCGGCTTGACCGAGCCGGGCACGACGAACGCGTTGAAGCTGCGTTCCATGTCCTGCACAAAGGCGTCGCCGGCGACCACGGCCTCGGCCTGGCGCTGGCGTTCTTCGCGCGCGGCCTTGGCTTCGGCGCTGGCGGTGTACCAGGTCGGACCGAGTTCGGTCTCCAGGTTGACGCGCACGGCGGGGAAACGTTCCTGCAAGGCGGCCTGGAGTTTTTCACTGTTGCCGCTGGCGCGCAGGGTATCGACCGGCACGCGCAGGTGGAAAGTCGCGGAGCCGGCGTCGGCATGGCACTTGACCAGTTCGGTCTGCAGCGCCAGCTGCTGCGACACGCCGCGCAGCGCCAGGCCGGCGGCCAGGGCCGGCCAGTTGCCGTCCCAGTCCAGGGCCGGCACCGGCGTGACGACATAGGCGTGTGGCGCCACGGCCGGTGCGCGCACGGCCGGCGCCGGCGCGACATACGCGGGCGCTTCGGCAGCCGGTGCATCGGCGGCCAGCGCGGTGTCGTCGGAAAATTCGGTGACCCAGGACGGCGGGCCGTCCTCGACGGCGGCGTCCTGGTAGCCGGCGCGGGCTTGCGGCTGCTGGCGCGCTTCCGATTGCGCTTGCGCCTGGCCTTGCGGACGGTCCCAGGGCGGCGACGCGGCGCCGGGACGGCCAGCAGGCGCGCCCATGCTGGCGGCGGGGCCCGGCGGTGCGGCCGGCGGCGCCATGCGCGCAGCGGCGCCCGGCGGCGTACCGGCCGGACCGACATTGATCGGGCGTCCTGGATCGGGAACCGGCGCGGCGGCCGGTGCGGCGGCGGGCGCCGCGGCAGGGCCCGGCGCGGCATCGGCGCCCGGACGCTTCGGCGGCATGCGCTGGCCCGAGGCGGCGCGCGCCGCTTCCAGCGCGGCGTTGATGGCGGCGCGGGCCGAATTCATGGCCGGGGCCGGGTTGGCGGCCGGAGCCGGCGCGGGTGGGCTCGGACGTGCGGCAGCCTGCGGTGGCTGTGACTGCGCCGGTGCTGCAGGCGCTTCCGGTGCGCTCGCCGCACCCGCCGCAGCGGCGGCGGCGGCCGCGCGACCTGCCGGCGGCGCCATGCGCGGCGCGGCGCCGGCCGGATGCGCAGCCGGCGCGGCCAGGCGTTCGGCCCCGCCCTGCCCTGGCCGGAAGGCCAGCATGCGCAGCAAGGTCATCGTGAAGCCGGCGTATTCGTCCGGCGCCAGGCCGATCTCGTTCCGGCCGTGCACGGCGATCTGGTAATACAGCTGGACTTCCTGCGGATCGAAGGCCTCGGCCAGGCGCAGGATGTCGGCCAGTTCCGGCAAGTCCTGCGGCACGGCGGCCGGCACCGATTGCGCCAGCGCGATCCGGTGCAGCAGCGTGCCCAGGTCTTGCAGGGCGCCGTTGTACGACAGGCTGCGGCTGGCCATTTCGTCGGCCACGGCCAGCAGGTCGGCGCCGTTTTCAGCGGCCAGCGCGTCGAGCAGGCGCACCAGGTAGGATTGGTCCAGCGCGCCGAGCATGCCCTGCACGGCGTCGAGCGTGACGGCGCCGGCTGCATAGGCGATGGCCTGGTCGGTCAGCGACAGCGCATCGCGCATCGAGCCGTGCGCGCCTTGCGCCAGCAGGCGCAGGGCCGGCTGCTCGAAGCGCACGCCTTCCTGGCCCAGGATATTCTCGAGGTGGCCGACGATATGGCCCGGCGGCATTTGCTTCAGGTTGAACTGAAGGCAGCGCGACAGCACCGTCACCGGGATCTTTTGCGGATCGGTGGTGGCGAGGATGAACTTGACGTGCTCGGGCGGCTCCTCGAGCGTCTTCAGCATCGAATTGAATGCGTGATTGGTCAGCATGTGCACCTCGTCGATCATGTAGACCTTGAAGCGTGCATTGCTCGGGGCGTAGACCGCCTGCTCGAGCAGCTGGGCCATTTCATCGACGCCGCGGTTCGAGGCGGCGTCCATCTCTATATAGTCGACGAAGCGGCCGGCGTCGATCGCGCGGCAGGCTTCGCACCCGCCGCAAGGGCTGGCCGTGATCCCGCCCTGCCCGTCCGGGCCGGTGCAGTTGAGCGACTTGGCAAGAATGCGCGACAGCGTGGTCTTGCCGACGCCGCGGGTACCCGTGAACAGGTAGGCGTGGTGCAGGCGGCCCGTGTTCAGCGCATGCGTGAGCGCGCGCACCACGTGCTCCTGGCCGACCAGCGTTTCGAAGTTCTTGGGACGGTATTTGCGGGCGAGGACTTGATAGGACATACCGCGATTTTACCGCAGTTGAGGCCTGTCGCGAACATTCGCGGCTGAGGTAGTGCGGCTTGGGGCAGCCAAAGGCGCAACCATTGTTTTACCTGTCGAACAATTGTTCGGCGAACAGCTGCTCAGGTGAGCGAGCGGCGTGGCGCTAACCGGAAGATACAGGAGGTGGAGTTTGAAACTGGAAGAAAAGCGAAGGAGGCGAGCCTGATCTGCGGCACTTGCGGTGAACGGCTGTGGCTGCTTCGTTCCCGACCTGACCAGGTAAACCATGCCACAATGCGCAGGGGCCCGCCAGACCGCATTATAACCGACGGCGCTACGCTTGTGGCGCGGTTTTTATTTTCCGTAGGGTGGGCACGGAATGCCCCCCCCCTACGGCTAGCCGAGCGATTTCCTGAAGCGCGTCGCTATGCATGGAGCGCGGCATCAATGCTGCGGATCAAATCCCCAACTGCTGCCAGATCGCATCCACCTTCGCCTTGACCTCCGGCGCCATCACGATCGGCGTACCCCATTCGCGGTTGGTCTCGCCCGGCCACTTGTTGGTGGCGTCGATCCCCATCTTGCTACCCAGCCCGCTGACCGGCGAGGCGAAATCAAGATAATCGATCGGCGTGTTATCGACCAGCACCGTGTCGCGCGTCGGGTCGACCCGGGTGGTGATCGCCCAGATCACCTCTTTCCAGTCGCGCACATCCACATCCTCGTCCACCACGACAATGAACTTGGTGTACATGAACTGGCGCAAGAAGCTCCAGACCCCGAACATCACGCGCTTGGCGTGGCCGGCGTACTGCTTCTTCATCTGCACTACCGCCATGCGGTAGCTGCAGCCTTCCGGCGGCAAATAGAAATCGGTGATCTCGCTGAACTGCTTCTGCAGCAGCGGAATGAAGACTTCGTTCAGCGCCACGCCCAGCACGGCCGGCTCGTCGGGCGGTTTGCCGGTGTAGGTGGAGTGGTAGACCGGGTCGCGGCGCATGGTGATGCGGTCGATCGTCAACACGGGGAAGCTGTCCTGCTCGTTGTAATAGCCGGTGTGGTCGCCATACGGCCCTTCCAGCGCATGCTCGAAGCCCGACGGGTGGTTTGCATCTGGATAGATATGCCCTTCCAGCACGATCTCGGCGGAAGCAGGCACACGTAGTTCGCTGCCGATGGCTTTCGTCAGCACCGTGCGCTGGCCGCGCAGCAGGCCGGCGAACTGGTATTCCGACAAGCTGTCCGGCACCGGCGTCACCGCGCCGAGGATGGTGGCCGGGTCGGCGCCCAGGGCCACGGCCACCGGATACGGCTGGCCCGGATTCGCGATCGCATGCTCGCGGAAATCCAGCGCACCGCCGCGGTGGGCCAGCCAGCGCATGATGACCTTGTTTGGCCCCAGCACCTGCTGGCGATAGATGCCCAGGTTCTGGCGCTTCTTGTTCGGGCCCTTGGTGATCACCAGGCCCCAGGTGATGAGCGGCGCGATGTCCCCTGGCCAGCAATGCTGGATCGGCAGGCGGCCCAGGTCGACGTCATTGCCTTCCCAGACGATTTCCTGGCAAGGCGCGCCCTTCACTTCCTTCGGGGCCATGTCCCAAACGGCTTTGACGAGCGAGCCCATGTCCATGACGTCCTTGAAGCCGCGCGGCGGCTCCGGCTCCTTCAGGCGCGCCAGCACGTGGCCGATGCGGCGCAGCTCGCCGACATTCGCGGCGCCCATGCCCAGCGCCACGCGCTGCGGCGTGCCGAACAGGTTGCCCAGCACCGGGATCGTGTGGCCGGTTGGTTTTTCGAACAGCAGGGCCGGGCCGGCGGCGCGCAAGGTGCGGTCGCAGACCTCGGTCATCTCGAGATGCGGCGAAACCGGGACACTGACCCGCTTTAATTCACCGATTTGTTGCAGTTGGGACATAAAATCCCGGAGATCCGAATATTTCATCAAGTTTTACTTGTTTTTTACATTGCTTGAGGTTAATCAAATACTGAGGCCAAGTGATTGATTTGGCACGGTATTGCTGAGCTTGCTCGACAAAAGTCAGATTTAAAAGTTATAACACACGTTCGTGCTAGTATTGACTTGGTATAAACGACCTCTTAGAATCCGTCCTACTTGATGAGACGGCCACATTTCGATGTGATTGTAGCCGTTCTCATAACTTCACGGGGTCGGGGCCCCAATGACATTTTAAGGAGTGTTTTCACAAGGCGTCTGCCTTGGAACCTGTTGAATAGGTTCTCTTCCCCGAGACAGTTGTTGAGCCACTGGAACGTCACCCGCCCTGGGTTCCTCGTCCAGCTATAGCAAAGCAATGACGGCGTTTTGGCCAGCCCACGATGGGTGGCCTGACGATTTTTCTGATGCACGGCATTGGTGACCACCGTAGCGCTCTGGAGCGCCGCGACGGGATGCTTTTTGCCGCGACAAAGGGGACTTCGATGATCAATCGTTTGTTCGGCACGAGCGCAAGGCTCGTCCATCTGGCCAGCCAGCCAGTCTCATGGACTTCCATGGGCAAAACGGCGCGTGGTCTGATGACCACCATGCAGCACACCCTGACCGTATTTGGTCTCTCGGCAGTGGCGGTCATGGCCCTGCTCTACGCGAACCCGGACGCGGCCAAGACCGTGTCCCGCTTCCTGCATCCGGACGCCACGGCGCCGGTTGCCGCCGCCGCCCCGGTCGTGGTGGCGCAGGCAGCCCCCGCGCCAACCGCGGCGCCGGCCCCGGCCGACCTTGCCCGCCACGCCAAGGCGCCGGGCAATACGCGGCAGCAGCAGAACGTGACGTCCTGGCTCGCCAAGCGCTACCGCGTGGCCGGCGACGCCGCCAACATGCTGGTCTCGACCGCCTACACCACGGCGCACGAGGTCAAGCTCGACCCGCTGCTGATCCTGGCGGTGATGGCGATCGAATCGGGCCTGAACCCGTTCGCGGAAAGCCCGATGGGCGCCAAGGGCCTGATGCAGGTGATGGCCAAGGTCCACCACGACAAGTTCCAGGAAGTCGGCGGCACGCAGGCGGCGCTGAACCCGGTGGCCAACATCCGCGTCGGCGCCCAGATCCTGAAGGACTACGTGAAGCGCACCGGGTCCGTGGAAGGCGGCTTGAAGACCTATGTCGGCGCGGCGGACTTCGCGTCGGATTCGGGCTACGGCGCCAAGGTGCTGGCCGAGTGGGACCGTCTGAAGCAGGTGGCGCGTGGGCAGAAGGTGCCGACCCGTACGCCGGCGGCGCAGATGGTGGTCAAGCGTGCCCAGCCGGAAGTGCCGGCTCCAGCGGCGCCTGCGCCGAAGGTCGAAGCGGTGGCGCCTGTCGAAGCGCATACCGAGGCGCTGGCGGCGAACCTGTAAGCGCTCCTCTCTCTATATATATACACTCCTCATGGCCACCGCTTGCGGTGGCTTTTTTTGGGCGTGCATTTGCTTTTGCAGAGTGGGGACCTGTGTCCACGCGGTACGGCGGCTGCTTCGCGTCAGCTCACCCAACGATACCTGCTGGCATATCGGTGCTCCGCGTGACCATGGTGGCTGGCAGCGGTACGACCGCGTGGGAACAGGTGCCCGCCATACGAACCCCAATAACCCCAAGCAACCCCAACAACAAAAAAGCCACCGCGCCGCGAGGCAACGGTGGCTTTTTAGCCGGTGCTACTACTATATATAGTAGCGGCAGGTTTTAGCGCCGTGCGTCGGCTGCTACTTCCTCAGGACGCAGCTTGCCGGCCAGCTTGTCGAGCACGCCGTTCACGTACTTGTGGCCGTCGATACCGCCGAAGGACTTGGTCAGCTCGACCGCTTCGTTGATGACGACGCGGTAAGGGATGTCCGGGTGGTTCTTCAGTTCGTAGGCGCCCAGCAGCAGCACGCCGTGTTCGATCGGCGACAGTTCGGCGATGCTGCGGTCGATCAGCGGGGTGATGGCTTCGCGCAGTTCGAGCGAGGTGCTGATCGTGCCGTTGAGCAGGGAAGCGAAATAATCGCCGTCGGCCTTGTCGAAACCGTGCGCCTGGCGGATGTTCTTTGCCACCGTGCTCGACGGCTCATTGTTCAGCAGCCATTGGTACAGGCCCTGCAGCGCGAACTCGCGCGCGCGGTGGCGCGGAGTGCGGTTCTTGCTCGGATTGGCGTGCGTGGTGTTGTCGTTCATCGTGAATCCTTCTATTACTCTTCTTCTTCCGGATGCAGCTCTTCGAGCGCCATCAGGAGGTTGGCCATCTCGACGGCCACCTTGGCGGCGTCGCTGCCCTTCTCGGCCATGCGCGCTTCGGCTTGCGCATCGTTTTCGGTGGTGAGGATGGCGTTGGCGATCGGGATGCCGTAGTCCAGGCCGATGCGGGTGATGCCGGCGCCCGACTCGTTCGAGACCAGCTCGAAGTGGTAGGTTTCGCCGCGGATCACGGCGCCCAGGGCGATCAGGGCGTCGAACTGCTGGGTCTCGGCCATCTTCGCCAGCGCCAGCGGCACTTCCAGCGCACCCGGCACGGTCACGTGCAGGATGTCTTCGTCGGCCACGCCCAGGCGCTTCAGTTCCGCCAGGCAGGACGACAGCAGGCCGTGTCCGACGTCGGCGTTGAAGCGCGCCTGCACGATCCCGACGCGCAAGTCTTCGCCCGTCATGTTGCTTTCATAAGTTCCTACGGTCATGGCTGCCCTCTTCTTGTTCGTTCGTTTAAATAAATATGAATCCTACATCGTCACCGGAGCCACGACAAACCCTGGCGAGCGGAAGAAATTTTTGGTCGAGAAGCGCAGCTGTACGGTTGCACAGTGCGCTATCGCCTCCGCGGCGCAGGCCAACAGTTCGACGCGCAGTAGGTTGATCGTGGCTCAATCCACCGGGCTGGCGATGTAACCGGTGACTTCCAGGTCGAAGCCAGTCATCGACGGCATCTTGCGCGGGTTCGCCAGCAGCTTCATCTTGCCCACGCCGAGTTCCTTCAGGATCTGGGCGCCGATGCCGTAGGTGCGCAGGTCCACCGTGGCGGCGCGGCCGCTCGGGCGCGCACCCGGGGCGTCGATCGAGGCGAATTGCGAGAACAATTGCTCGGCGGTTTCGCCGCAGTTCAACAGCACCAGCACGCCGCTGGCGCTGTTCTTGATCGCTTCCATCGCCGAGGCCATCGTCCAGGAGTGGGTGGTGGCCTTGTGCTCCAGGATGTCGAGGATCGACACCGGCTGGTGGACGCGCACCAGGGCTTCGACGTCGCGCTCGATCTCGCCGTGGACCATCGCCAGGTGGGCGCTGCCGCTCGGCTTGTCGCGCCAGGCCATCAGCTTGAATTCGCCCTGGGCGGTGTGCAGTGTGCGCTCGGAAACGCGCTCGACCAGGCTTTCGTTCTGGCTGCGGTAATGGATCAGGTCGGCAATGGTGCCGATCTTCAGCTTGTGTTCCTTGGCGAATTCGATCAGGTCCGGCAGGCGCGACATGGTGCCGTCTTCCTTGATGATTTCGCAGATCACCGAGGCCGGGGTCAGGCCGGCCATCTCGGTCAGGTCGCAGCCGGCTTCGGTATGGCCGGCGCGCATCAGCACGCCGCCCTTGACCGCGCGCAGCGGGAAGATGTGACCGGGCTGGACCAGGTCGTCGGGGCTGGCGTCCTTGGCCACGGCCACCTGGATGGTACGGGCGCGGTCGGCCGCCGAGATGCCGGTGGTGACGCCTTCGGCCGCTTCGATCGACACCGTGAAGTTGGTGCCGAACGAGGTGCCGTTACGGCTGGTCATCATCGGCAGCGCCAGGCGGTCGCAGATTTCCTCGGCCAGGGTCAGGCAGACCAGGCCGCGCGCGTGGCGGATCATGAAGTTGATCGCTTCCGGGGTCACGAAATCGGCCGCCAGCACCAGGTCGCCCTCGTTCTCGCGGTCTTCTTCGTCGACCAGGATGACCATGCGCCCCGCGCGCAGTTCGGCAACGATTTCCTGGGTGCTGGAGATAGACATGTGGATTCCTCGAGAATGGTGACAGAGCGGAGTAGCGGACGTGCGTCGCAGATACGGGTGACGCGTCGTGCGTAATCCGCTATTTTAAAGGATTTGGAGGCTTCCGGCCGGCCATTGCCACCATCGCCAGCCGACAAAGCGGCGAACAGCGCTTCCAGACCGCATCCGCCGCCACCGTCTCGTTGCACCATCGCAACAAAGATACAATTGTTTAAACACAATTGTTAAATATTATGGCTTAAAATGCAAACCGTGGTCTTTGCGACATCAGCTGGATTATCATGTTCCGGTCTAACGCGCCGGCGTGCTGCCGCCGTCGCCCTTTTGGAGTAGTCATGCCCGTTCCGCCCACCCGCCGCCAGTACGCCGCCGCAGCCCGGGAGAATTACTGATGGCCACCATCCTTATCGTCGACGACCGGCCGAGCAACCGCGCCTACCTGCTGGCCCTGCTCGGCTTCACCGAACACCGCCTGCTCGAGGCGGACGACGGCGCCACCGCGCTCGACCTGGTGCGCGCCCACCGTCCCGACCTGATCATCACCGACATCCTGATGCCGAAGATGGACGGCTACGAGTTCGTGCAGCGCCTGCGCGCCGACCGCGACCTGGCCGCCACCCGCGTCATCTTCTA
>Ga0265797_10003241_pt1 | contig 26288 bp, 27 predicted proteins | sample P2T30metagenome_FD_192433 | JGI IMG/M metagenome (GOLD analysis project Ga0265797, IMG submission 192433) | Plant litter microbial communities from East Loma Ridge, Irvine, California - P2 T30 | ecosystem: Environmental > Terrestrial > Plant litter > Unclassified | place: USA: California... | reverse complement strand
TTGCTGATCTTCGTGTCTTTCTTGCTTCCAGTGCTGGGAGTCGGCGCGTATCTGTTGGTCTGGGTTCTGACCCCCTGGCAGGACGGAAGCATCCCGCTGGAGCGGGCCCTTGAAGGCCGACGCTAGAAGTGCACAAGAGGTCTCGTGCCCGTCTGTGACGCAGAAACCTTCCTAGTGGCGATCGGCCGGTGAGAGGCACTTTAGTGAAACGGCCTCCCGACAGGCATCCTGGGTTGGATTAGCGCGGGTCCGGTTTCGCGATCTCGTCGAAACGACCGATTCCCAGGAAGCTCTGGGTGTCTGAGACGCAGAGTGCTCAACGGTTTGGGGCGACGAGTGCTTTGGCGTGGACGCTGTTGCCGCTGTCGAGTTCTCGAATGAGCTCTGGAAGTTCATTGAGGCTGAAGGTGCCGGTGATGAGCGGCTGGATGTCGACAGATCCGTTTTCGATGGTCTGCATAGCACTAAGGAAATCACTGTGGGTGTATGCCAGGGACCCGATAACGCGGAGCTCTCGGCTCTGCCAATCTCCGTAGGAGACCTCAGAGGTTGTCATGGGGTAACCAAGCAGGGCAAGTGTGCCTCCTCGCCGGACGAGTTCTGCACTGGGCTGGAATAGTGGAGCTGCCCCGGTGCATTCGTAGACGACGTCGGCACCTCGCCCATCGGTGAGCTCTTGGATGCGGGAGGTGAAGGTCTTGCCTGGTTCGTAGACGTCCTCGAATCCCAGTGCTCGCGCAGTTTTTCGCCTTGCCTCAACTGGTTCGGAGATAACGACGTGGCCTGGGCCCATGTTGCGTGCGTGCTGGGCGGCGAGGAGACCGATCGGTCCAGCTCCTTGGATCACTACAGTGTCGCCCGGCTGTTGGTTAACTCGACGGGCAGCATGGAAGGTCACGGTGGTGGGTTCGACCAGGGCCAGCTGCTCGTCGGTCAGTGACTCGAGCGCTTTGTGCACACGCCGAGAAGAGACCGTGATGTACTCAGCAAAAGCCCCGTGGTCTGGCGCGTTAGCGTCAACCCCGTTGGCTTCGGCGAAGGCCGTGTCGCAGTGTTCGGTGATCCCTGCTGTACACATTGAGCACTCCCCACAGGCCGGGCCCACGCTGGCGACGACCCGGTCACCAATTTTAACGGTATCGACGTTCTGACCGACGGCCGCGATGGTGCCTGACCATTCATGGCCAAAGACTGCCGGCGGAATCAACCCTCCGGAGGCGTAGGCATGGGTGTCGGTGGCGCACACGCCAACGTAAGAGACCTTGACTACGACCTGACCGGGTCCTGGAGAAGCCAAGTTTTCCTCTGCGAAAGCGATGGATCGCTCTCCGTCCACGACGGCGTAGCGACTGGTTGTGGGCACGGTGCGATCACGATTTTCCATGGGTGAGATCCTACTCGTTGAGGTTCACAGCTCATTCGAGTCTTGTCCTTGCGCGAGAGCCTCCGCGTCCTATGGCTGGTGATGCGCCAAGGGAGGGACTCAACCCGCTCAGTATTCGACGACAATCACCGCGTGCTCAGACGAGACTCGTCCAGATGGGGGTCCCGAGTGAAGATTGGCCTGGTCACTGGGGAAGAATTTGGGTTGCTTTGATCGCTACGAGTGTTGACCGCTGGACTTGGATCTCCGCGGCTTCCACGGCGGCCAGCGAAGTGGGTGAGTGAAGGTCCACCAGGACTACGTCGGAACCCTCCATCTGGTAGCTGGTGATTGACTCGCTACGACTGGTATGGAGCTGTTGGATTTCGTTCTCGTCGAGGCTGCGCTGGAGCGTCACTGCGACACGGTACTCAGACATATGCGTTTCCACCTATCGGGTATCGCTGCTTGATGATTCCAGGAATGAACGTAGGTGGGGCACCTGGTGGGAAGCTTAAAATTTTCAGCAAAACCGCTGGTCAGGCGGCGGGGTATGCGGGTCACGGGAATTTGTGGGGCCGAGTTTGAATGTCTCTATCCTGGGTTATGGCGCACCGTTTTTGTTCTGTGCCCGCGTTCCTTCTGCCGTCGTACTGCTGGTTGTATTAGCTGAGGTCGTTCTGTACAGGGACGTTAATTGTGTGGGAATCCTCTGATCTAGCTGGCCAATGCTTGCGGGACTGAAGGAATTCTGTGGCTGCAGCGTCCTCAGTGAACTCCAGCAGGCTTCCAACCTTGGCCATGAGCACTTCACGCACTTCGGACGGCGTCGCGAAGAAGAACTCCTTACGTGAGTTGGCCTGATTGAGTGCCCGGTCGGCGAAGTGCGCATGGAGTTCGTTTTCAAGGGTGACAGCGTCCTCCGAAAACAACAGGGTGTGAATGTCGAAGCGGAAGGGGACAGGCGCCCCTGTTGGAGATCACGTAGATATAGCCAGCGCGGATGTTGGCCGCTCAAGAATCATTCCCGGGGAGAGTGCCCGGTGAGCGATCCTCCAGCGTGCACATCGCGGTCGCTCATCTATAGAGAACGGAAACGTGCCGATAAGGTTTTGCTGCGGCCGAAAGGGCTCGCAAGATACCTTAGGAGCCGCCGATCATGGCAGAAGCTCTCGACGAGCAACTGAACGCCACCTTCGCCGCACGAGACCGGGAAAACATGATGCCTACGATTCAGGCTCTGTTGACCAATTACAAACAGCATCCGAATAACCCCAGAGTGCTCTATGAACTCGGAGGCGCCTAAGACACTGCCGGCGAGGAAGCCACCGCGCTCGGGTTGTATGAAAGTGCCATGGGGGAAGGGCTGTCCGGTGAGACGCGTCGCCGTTGCTACCTCCAATACGGAAGCACCCTGCGCAACCTTGGCAGGCCTGAGAATTCAAGTGCGGTATTCACCCGAGCACGCCGCGAGTTCCATGACCCCATCCATGCCCGCGTCGGTTATGCCACGGTCGCCGGAGCGCCGATGGACGGATCGTGGAGATTTACGTGGTGGTTCGACGCAGCCGCAGAACGAACGCTGCGGAAGCCGCGCGTACCGTTTCCCCACGTCGTCCTCGGTGCCGCCGGGGGTGCGGCGTACTACCACACAGATAATCGGGACTCTAGAAGGTCAGACAGCTACGCTCTTGTCCGATACTTAGCGACTTCGTTCACCGGTCGAGGTCGAGGACTCGGCTTCTGACTCTGAGGCTAGGTGGATGACGCGCTCGCCGGGCAGGGGATTCAGAGGCGCTCGCTGAGGTCCACGACATCCCGGTTACCTAAGTCGTCGTCGAGTTGGACGTCGACGGCCCCTAATGCGGCGTCATCCGTGCACGCGTCCACGCCCGTACGTGTACCAGTGATCACGGCGACTGCAACCTCGTCCTCGTTCTCCTCCACGCTGTGCTGCACCCCGTAGCAATCGAAGTTGCCCATGTAGAAGTGGAACCGTAGGACTTCGTCGTCGATCACCTCATAGTCTCCCAACCTCACATAGTGTCGGTCGAAAAGTACTTCGACAGGCTCTTGGACCTCACCGCGCAAGTCTTCCTCAGACGACATCTCCACCAACTCACGATAGGGCTCCGATGAGTCGGCGCTGCGATGGGTGGGTGACGTAGAGGGTTCGGACGCAGGTTCTGACACTGAGGGCTGGGGTTCGGGTTCTTCGCTTCCGCAGGTCGGGAGCAGGAGGGTACCTGTCGCCGCCACCGCGACTATGGCGTTGCGTCGAATCTGTACCGCGCTCATCTCGTCACCGTAACGTGAAGGGTTTCAAGTTCCTATACCTGTTTGGGGAATTCGTTGCCACAGGCGGTTCGCTCCCCAGAGCGTCAGGGTGCGAGAGCACACCGCACAGAATTCGGGCACTCGATAGTCCTCAACGAGGTCTTCGCCCCGACTGCATCGATCTCCGCGAATGGTGCCGTTTCCGCGCTTACCGAGGTGGCCTGCGGCGGATGTTCTGTGCGCCCCGCCGTATCGTCTCCAGTACTGTGAGAGAAGCTCGTCGATATCACTAGCCCGCGGGAGACGTACATGGCTGCAATACCGAATGAATCGGCCCACGAGGGTAGCCGGGGGAGACGCTTCACAGTCCCAGGGCTGTGGACTGATGTGATGGGCCGACTGAGCATTCGAGCGCTGCAGCTGCTGCTCATTGGCGCCGTGGCGGCCCTATTGGTGTTCGCCATGTTGAATTTGGCGGTGGTGGTGATTCCCGCTGTCCTCGCCATCATCCTCGCGTCCGCACTGTGGCCCTTGGTGCGTTTTGCTCGCCGAGTTATGCCCACAGTACTGGCCTCCTGGACGGTTTTGCTCGGTTCTCTGCTTGTGCTCGGTGGCGTGGGCACTGCTCTGTTCTTCTCAGTGCTCAATCAGTGGCCGACGTTGGTGGACCAGGCGAGCCAGGGGTTCGCCGAATTGAGCAACCTTGTCGAAGACCTCATGAGCAACTTCGGCATCACGATCGACCAGGGACAAATCGACGGTGCCGTCGATTCGGTGACCTCCTTCGTCACGAGTTCCAGTTTTGGCTCGGGTGCGGTGAGTACTCTCGGGGCCGCAGGCAGCTTCATCACCGGATTGATTCTGCTTCTTGTGATCCTGTTCTTCTTTCTCAAAGACGGCGATCGCATCTGGGCGTTCTTCGTTTCTTGGACACCGCAGCACTTCCGCGGCAAGTGGATAGCCTCCGGTGACCGTGCCGTTAGGACCTTCGGGAGCTACGTCCGAGGTACCGCTCTGATCGCCGCAATCGACGCCATCGGGATCACCGTCGCACTGCTCATCCTCCAGGTTCCGCTGGCCCTGCCCCTCGGCGTGATGATCTTCATCGGCGGCTTCATCCCCGTCATAGGTGCCACTGTCGCTGGAGCCTTGGCCACCCTTGTTGCCCTTGTCGCCAATGGCCCCGTCACCGCTTTGATTGTTCTTGTCGTGGTCATCGTGATCCAGCAGCTGGATGGGAACTTCCTGCAGCCAGTGGTGATGGCCCAAACGTTGAACCTTCACGCTCTGGTGATACTGATCGCCTTGACCGCTGGCACGGTATTGGCCGGTGTTGTCGGTGCCTTGCTGTCTGTTCCACTCACGGCCGTAGCCTGGGACATCATCAAGGTCTGGACTGAGCGCGACAAAACCACAGAGTTTGACCCTGTTGCTGAAGCGCGTGAGCAAATCGAAGACGCGCAGAAGGGCCCCGACAAGGCCCACGCGAACCAGAGTCCAGACTCCGAAGAGGTCGAGCAGACATGATCTCCGGCCTCGGGGCGTCCTTGAGGCGGTCACAGCGCGTGGCCTCATGATGGAGCTTTCCTGCGCGAGTCATTGAGGCGTTACGCGGTTAGTTCGGCATCTTGACCGCACTGAAACGCCCAAGGTAAGGCGGCGGAGATATCCATGTGACACAAGCCGATTTAGCATTGGGCCATGATTCTCCGGCTCCAAGCAGCCGCCTCTCGCGGCGGCAGATGCAGTCTCGCGTCTAGCGTGGGTGGCGTTGCGGGATGACTGCTCTCTACACCTGGGATGTCTTTTCCACCCTCGACGGCTACGGGTCCTTCACGGCGCCCGCGACGTGGGGAGGGTACTGGGACAAACAGGGCCCTGAACTGCTGGAACATCGCGCACAAGTCTTTTCCACGAGGCAGCGGATGGTCTATGGCGCAACCACCTTTCGTGAAGTCGCCGAGATCATGGCTGCAGCCACAGACCCCAACACTTTCGATGAATGGAATGTCCGCCTGATGCGGATGCCAGCGACCGTGATCTCCTCCACGCTGCAGGACACCCTGGGCTGGCGGGATGCTCAGATCGTGAGAGGCGACGCCGTCGACGTCGTCCGCCAGCTTAAGGAAGACTCTGACATCCCGCTGCGCTCGCAGGCGAGCTTGTTGCTCAACCGGGCTCTTATGGAGGCTGGCCTGATAGACCGGCTACAGATCACTGTCTTCCCCGTGATTTCGGGGCACACAGGCACCAGTCCGATTTTCCGAGGTGCCGAGGATTTCGACCTGCAACTCCTGGAACACCGGGTTCTCGACGGCCGGACTGTGGAGTTGGTCTACCGCCCCACACCTCGCGGGACGTGAGTCTGAGGTGGCGAGCTTCGAAACCGTGACCGTCCAACTCAACGACGGCGCTCAGCTTTGCGTGCAGACCATTGGAGACCCCGCAGATCCAGCGCTGTTGCTGATCGGCGGAGCAACCTGGTCCATGGACTGGTGGGAAGACGAGCTATGCCAGCAGCTAGCGGAGCGCGGCCGACGGGTGATCCGCTATGACACCCGCGATACGGGACGATCCACCAGTTACCCAGTAGGCGCCCCCACGTACAGCGCTTCAGATCTGACGACCGACATCCTCGCCATCTTCGACAGCCTCGGGGTGAAACAGGCTCACGTGGTCGGTCTCTCCATTGGTGGCGGCATCGCGCAAAGTCTGGCGCTGGGATACCGCGATCGAGAGGCAGTCATCGAGTTCATTCTCGAGAGCGAGCGCCCCTGCGCCGGGCCAGGGAACTTCCTCGAGTCCGAACTGCGCCCACTTATCGCCCGTGTAGTGGACCGGAGCAACAGCATTGCGGCGAGCCTGACAAACCACTTCTTGGTCCCCGATGATGGCCCCCCAGATGTCTCGCTGAGTGCCCTGGCTGGAGTACCGACCTTGGTGCTGCATGGCAGCGCCGATCCGCTGTTTCCGATCGCACATGGCGCCGCGCTAGCGGAAGCGATTCCCGGCGCGAGATTGGTCGAGCTACCTGGGATGGGGCATCAATTGCCGCCCCGGGACACCTGGGACCTCGTCATCGACCTGTTGATCGGTCACACGGCGGGGTAGCTCAGCTGAGCGGTTCGTAATACTCAGCGAGCCGCGGGTAGTAGTCATCCCAATCCACCGCAGTGACGTCCTCGCCACGAAGTGCTGCAGCAAGCCGATCGAGGTAGTACTCCCATCCCGGGCCGACGCTGCTCAGCTGCTCATCGCCTACTCGCTGTGCGAAGAGCAGGGTCGTGACGCCGTCCTCGTGGCTGAGTTCACAACGCAGATGCCACATATTCGGTCCGACGCGGGTCTCCACACTGAGACTCCGGGGAGGGTTGCATTCCGTGATGGTGCACTCCTCCGCGGGAGCATCCTCGCCCTCGGCGGTCATCCAGAACGTGACCTTTCCGCTGGCAGGGTCGCCCTCCCAGCGGCCAATCCACTTCTCAAGTTCCGCGGATTCCGTCATGGCATCCCAGACCGTTTCGATCGGTTCGGCGAAGCTTCGCTGAAGCTGAAGTTCACTCCCGAGTGGTCCCTCGCCAATGGTTCCCGTGGGTTCTGGTTGTCCGGTCATAGTGGTGTCACCGTCCTTGGCTCGTCCGCTCATGTGGATAGATCGCATCGCGACTCTGGAAACTCAAGATGTTCGGGTTCTGGATGACACCGGAGTTGATCTCAATCGCGCGGGAGATGATCGGGCTCTTCTCCCATTCAGTTGGGCCTTCCATGACAGTGCGCAGGAAAGGCAGCAGCGCCGCGCTGACCTCCCAGGTCGCTGAATTCCACAGATACGAGGGGCTGTGGTCCACGGCGTAGTAGTTGACCTCCTGGCCAACGGTGAACATCGGGTCCTCGAAGGTGGTCGGCTTGGCCCATTCGAAGCCCATCCCCTCGTCACAGGAGACGTCGATGATCAGGCTGCCGGGGGAGAAGAGCTCCAGATTCTGCGTTGTCAGGTAGGTCAGGGGAGCGGTGACGTCTTGGAGGGTGCAGTTGACGACGATGTCGTGGGAGGCCAGGAACTCCGGCAGCGGCACATCACCGGTCGAGGTGAGCACTTCACTGAGGTGAGGCTGACTTTCCCGGGTCTTGAGCTGGGTGATGTGTGCGGTGTGAATCGGTGAACCCACCGCCGTTGCACCACGTTGCGTCAGGACCTGGATGTCGTGGATCCCCTGCGCCTTCAACGCAGTCACCGCGCCCCGAGCAGTGGCCCCGAAACCGATGACGACGGCGCTGAGCCTGGGCCCGTAGTCTCCTGTCGAGCCGGTCAGACTCAGCGCGTGCAGGACGGAGGAGTACCCGGCAAGCTCGTTGTTCTTGTGGAAGACATGCAGATTGAAATCCCCACGCGGAGTCCAATGGTTCATCGCCTCGAACGCGATCAGCGTGAGCCGGTGATCGATCGCGGTCTGGGTCAACCCGGCATCCTGGACGCAGTGCGGCCATCCCCACAGGATGCCGCCCTCTGGTATCGCCGCGACATCGGCCGCCTGCGGTTTGGGCAGCAGCAAGACGTCGGCGGATTCCATTACCTCGGCTCGATCCGCAACTCTGCCGACGCGTGCTTCCACGTAGCCGGGTTCAAGTTGGAAGTTATCGCCATAACCGCGTTCCACGATCATTCGCGCGCGCAGCTCCGGATCGATCTGGTCCAGGTGGTGGGGGTGTATCGGCAGCCGCCGCTCATTCTTCATCGAAGAGTTGGCGAGCAGACCAAGGCTCAAGAGGTCATCGCGCGGCACGGCAGTATCAGCCAGTTCGACGGGAGCAGCGGAAAAGGAGGTGGTGCTGGACATCGGTATTCCCATCGTGACGGAACCAGGGTCGGCTCCTGCCCCGACTGTACGCCGATCTCCCGTGCACCCGGACTGCTTGGGGCCTCAGTCCAGGCCCGGGCGCCGTCGATTCTGCTTGACCTCGGCGCGTTCGCGCTTGCCCGCCAGCCGGCGGCGCTGCGAACCACGTGTGGGCCGGGTGGCGCGGCGGATCACCGGAGGGGCAATGGCCTCCCGAATCAACTCGGCAAGACGTTCCCGCGCCGCGGTCCGATTCCGCCGCTGCGAGCGATGTTCCGCTGCATTGATGGTCAGCACGGTACCGGCCAGCCGAGTCTCCAGGCGCTCAAGGACGCGCTTGCGCTGGACCTCGGTGAGCGCCGTCGTCGTCGCGAGATCTAAGCTCAGCTGGACGCGGGAGTCCGTGGTGTTCACGCCCTGACCGCCCGGTCCGGAGGCATGGGAGAACTGCTCGAGGAGTTCCCGTGCCGGGACCGTCAGGCCATGTGGCGCCCCGGGTCCGGGGGTGATGTGCAGGCTATCCACCCCGCCATTGTGCCGCAGTCGACCGAGCTAGCCCACCCGGTTGCGGCGTTGCGGAGCGGCGAACACGGTGGTGACCTCGGAGGCGTAGAGCACTGAATCTGGTGCCCGGTCCGCGAGCCCTTCGAAACCGGCAGCCGCGAGCAGACCGTCCTTGAGGTGCACCAGCTCGGCGTGCTGGAGCGGCCAGGGTTCATGATGGTTGCGGCAATAGATGGTGTGACCCAGGTGGCGTTCGTGGAAGCCCCACCGGGCGGTCAAGAACTGGGCCAGGGGATCCTTGGCAAGCGCAGCGTCGGCCTCTGGATCCAGGCTGGGCCGGACGGTGATCTCTGCGGCGGCCTCAGGGTGGCCATGTCGTGTGGTGCGGTAGGCGAGCTCGCCGTCGTCGTGGGTTCGCTTCATCTTGGCCCACTGATACTTCAGCCCGAAAGCGGCCCGCGCGACGAGCACGGGGATTAGGTGTGAGGCTTCGAGGCTGAGGAACACCACGCCGCGGTGCCCATTGCTGTCGATGGAGTAAAGCCGCACATTGACCTCGGGAAAGTCACCGAGCCAGGGGATGGCCGGACCGCCGAAGAAGGAGCTCTTGGACATCTGGAACGCAATGAGCCCCACCCACGTGTTGCCGTCTATGACGTCAGGGGAGCAGCCCTCCGGCATATAAGGTTCGACGACGCTGGGGTCGACCTTCCAGTGCAGGAAGGCGACGTCACTCCAGCGCTGTTTCAGGATTGCGGCGCTGCCCAGCGGTGGGGCGTCAACTGCTATTGCACCGAAGCTCATCTCGAAACCCCATCGTGGAAGCTGGTATGTCGTCGCCCAGGAGGTGAGCGGCAGTTGATTAGCATCCTATCCATCGAGGTCCCCGCCCCAGGACTCCGCGCCCTAGGACACAGTCCAAGGGTCACTCCCGGCTGAACCCCTTGGAGAAGTAGAATCAGAAGGCTAGAGCATCTAGCTGCTGAGTACGTGAGACTCCGCCATGAGGATTCTCGGCGGTGTCAGTTGAGGATCTACAGAGGCTGGGGCCCATATGCGAACCGATGACGAGGACATGATCATGTCTGCCGCCCCGGTGACCATCTCGGTCGTCATTCCTGTTAAAGATGACAGCGCCGCCCTGGCCGTATGCCTCGCCGCCCTGGCCGCGCAGACCCGAACGGCCGATGAGATCGTGGTGGTGGACAACGCCTCCTCCGATGACTCAGCAGCCGTGGCGAAGGCTGCCGGCGCCATCGTGGTGAGCTGCCCAGAACCAGGTATCCCTGCGGCGAGCGCCACGGGCTATGACGCGTCTTTCGGAGACCTCATCCTGCGCCTCGATGCAGACTGCGTCCCCCCGGCCACGTGGATCCAGGAAGTACTCACGGCGTTTGAGGTGCGACCAGAGGTGGCAGCACTGACCGGAGCCGCTCGCTTCATCGATGGGCCCAGGCTGCTGCGCAGACCATTGGCGGCTGCCTATCTCTTCGCCTATACCTACTGCTCTCTGCCTGCGCTGGGACACATTCCGCTCTTCGGATCCAACCTCGCGATGCGCCAGCAGGTCTGGCGTGAGGTGCGCGAAAACGTGCATCGGGACGACCCGGAGATCCACGACGATATGGACCTGTCCTTCCACATCGGGGAACGGCACCGCCTCGGATATCTGCGTGGCACACCGATGGGCATGTCGATGCGACCTTTCAATGATGCGCAGGCGTTCCGACGCCGGATGGATCGCGGATTCAGGACGATCACGCTGCATTGGCCGGAAGAGTTTCCTCCCTACCGGTGGCAGCGCATCCGGGAGTTCAGACGAAGCGTCCCAGCAGTGTTGGAAGGTGCGGCCCATGCGGACGCCTGAGCCTGAAACCGGGCATGTCTCCCAGGATGCTGCTCTCATCGGCGCGGTGGCAGCCCCGGATGTCCACGTGATGAGCTGGAATATTCGCCGCAAGACCGGGCCTGTGCACCCCCGTGTGGTCGATCACTGGAAGCGCCGGGCCCCTCGCGTCCGGGCACTGTTACAGGCCGAGAGGCCCGCGCTGCTTGGGGTCCAGGAAGCACTGGGGGAGCAGTCTGCGTTTGTGCGCGAGTGTCTCGGTGGTTCATACCGGTTCATCGGACACGGCCGTGGCTCCCGAGGTGAGGGTGAAGCCAGCCCGATCTTCTACGATACTGACCGCTTCGAACTGCTGGACTGGGAACAGAGCGCGCTCTCGGAGACCCCGCACCGGCCGGGATCTCGGTCCTGGGGCAACCTGATCCCACGCGTGCTGGTGTCCGGGCAGTTTCGCGATCTGCAGACCTCCGCCAGGTTCCTGATGCTCAACACGCACCTCGATCACCTCTCGTCCAAATCCCGGATGCGCTCGGCGCAGCGGATGCGCGAGCTCGCAGCCGAGAGCTCAGTGCCTGTGGTGCTCACTGGTGACTTCAACGCCAGCGGCACCAGCGATTCCCTGGCCGAACTCCTCCGTGAGGATGCGCTCGCAGATTCCTGGGCGGCATCACCTCGGCACAGCACCCCAGCGTGGGGCACCTACGCGAACTACCGTGAACCCCGTCCCGATCGCGCGCGCATCGACTGGATCCTGACCTCACCCAGCATCGAGATCGAACGTACCGCGATCAACGCCCACCGCCATCTCGGCGGTTGGGCCTCGGATCACCTACCGGTCCAGGCCGTGATCCGCTTCCCCGAGAAAGGCAGTCCCGCGTGATCGACAATTTCCTCCGCGCCCCCCAGGGCAAGGCCGAGGTCACAGCGGATGTCCTCCGGGCTCTCGGCGTTCTCAGCGTGGTGTTCGCCGTGCTGTTCGCCGAGCTGACAGACGCCGGCATCATCGCGTTCGCGCTGCCGGGACTCTTCGCCCCGCGCTTCCTCGCCGTGCGCGCCGGCGCCGACATCACGCTCTCCGTCACGCTGCTGATCGCAGCGTGGAGCAACGTCTTCGACCTTTACACCAGCGTTCCCGGATGGGACCTCGTCGTGCATTTCATCGCCACGGGCGTCCTCGCCGTGGGGCTCTACGTGCTGGCGATCCGGGCGCAGCTCGTGTCAGATCCACGCGCTAGCCTCGGGAGCAAGGTCTTCGGGGTGGCGCTCACCTTCGCGCTGGGCCTGGGGCTCAGCGCGATCTGGGAGATCGTGGAGTGGCTCGGCTACCTCTACATCACCCAGGGCATCTCGATCGGTTATGTGGACACGATCGGCGACATGGCGGCCGGTGGGGCTGGCGCGTTGTGCGCAGGCCTCGTCGTCGTGATCTCTATCCGTGAAGACCGGGACGGCACGCAGCGTCCGCTGAAACTGACCACTCCACGTGAGGGAGCATCATGGACACAGACGTCATAGTCATCGGGGCCGGTCTCGCAGGTCTCCAGTGCGCTCGCCGGCTCCAGCGTGAGGGTCACAGCGTGACCGTGCTCGAAGCAGGCGACGCGGTAGGCGGACGCGTCCGCACAGACCTCGTGGACGGATTCCGCTGTGATCGTGGCTTCCAGGTGCTGAACCCTGCCTACTCCGCGGTGCAGGACTGGATCGACGTGGACTCCCTGCGTCTTCAGCGTTTCGGCGTCGGCGCCGTCATCCGCGACGGCGAGAACACCACCACGCTGGCCAATCCGCTGCGCCACCCGCAACATACCCTCGCCACACTGACCAGCAAGCACGCCCCACTGGCCGATCTGCTGGCGCTGGCTCGATGGATCGGGCCCACGCTGCTGAAATTTGGTGACGCCGGGGATACCGGGCGGGCGCCGAAGGATGACACGCTGGCGGCCTCCTTTGAGGCGGCAGGACTCACGGGCCCGCTGCGCCGGGACGTGTTGGACACCTTCCTCGCCGGAGTCCTGGCAGACAGCACCGGGGAGAGTTCAGCCAACTACGTGCGCATGCTGGTGCGCTATTTCGCCCTCGGAACACCGGGTCTGCCCGAGGAGGGGATGCAGGCGCTGCCGGAGCAGATGGCTTCCTGGCTCAGTGACCCAGTGCGGCTGGAGACCCCAGCCCGGGGGATCCGGGAAACCCGCAGCGGTGTCGAGGTCACCACCGATCACGGCAGCTTGCGGGCACGCGCAGCAGTCATCGCCGTTGGACCGCAGCACCTGAGCGAGCTCACTGGAGAGCTGACTCGGGATCTGACCGAAGACATCCTCGGAGCCCCGGACCCGGAGACCCACGGACTGACCACCTGGTGGTTCCGCGCTCCGGAATCACCGCAGAATAGTCCCTTTCTGATGCTCGATGCCTCGCGCCCCGGAGGAGGGCCCGCGAGTCCCATCTGGAACACCGCGGTGGTCTCCGAGGCCGCACCCTCCTACGCGCCTGCTGGTCAGCACCTGATCCAAGCCACCACGCTGCTGGACCGTCCGGATGGGATGGCCAGTGAAGCCGAACTGCGCCGGGACCTGGAACGGCTCTACCAAACATCCACCGCAGACTGGGACCTGCTGATCCACCACGTGGTTCCGCATACCCTCCCTGCGCAGCATCCGCCCATGAAGGACCGCCGCCCGCAGCAGCTCAGTGACCGGGTGCTGGTTGCCGGGGACCACCGAGACAATGGGTCGATCCAGGGTGCGCTGGTCTCCGGGGATCGTGCCGCGCGGACGCTGACCGACCTGCTTCCGGCGTGATGCCTGTGCTCGCGGCAGGTGCAGCAGAGCGGGCAGGCGTGGGCGTGGCGCGATGAGTGAGCCGTCATGACGTCAGCTCCGGCGCTGCGCCTGGTGCTGCCGCATCAGCTCTTCAACCAGCAGCTCGAGGCGCATGAGAGCACGATCTTCGTGCTCATCGAGCATGACCTGCTCTTCCGGCAATACGCGTTCCACGCCCAGAAGCTGGTGCTCCACCGCGTCTCCATGGATCGGTTCGCACGGAGACTTCGCGAGCACGGCCACCGAGTGGAGGTGCTGCGCAGTGACGCAGACCGTAGCTCTGCGGATCAGCTTGCCGAGCTCACCGCCAGCCTGACCCCGCGGAGGGTGACCTGGTTCGACGTGGTCGATGACTGGCTGGAGCGTGATCTCATCGCCGCTCTCGCGCAAGGCGGATACGCCATGACCGAGCGGGATGTCTTGGAGACCCCAAACTTTCTGACCAGCCGTGACCAGATTGATCAGTGGTTCGCCCAGCACGATTCCCGCATGCACGAGTTCTACGTCTATCAACGGCGTCGACTCAACCTGCTCCTGGATGCGGACGGTCAACCGCTGGGTGGCAAATGGTCCTTCGACGCGGAGAACCGCAAGAAGCTGCCGCGCGGATACACCCCGCCGCCGGTGAGTCGTTTCGCCGGACATCCCGTCCTGCAGCGCGAGGGAACCTTCGACCTTGACTCCTTGATGGGGAACGCCTCGGAGTCCCAGGATCCAGGGACGTCTCCAGACCCCCAGACGTCGCAGCGCAGAACGGACGACGACGGCTCGCGTGACCTCGAGCGCGCCATCGAATGGGTCGCTGAAGAATTCCCGGACGCCCCCGGTGATCCGGCCCTGTTCGCCTGGCCCACCAGCGCCGAGGAAGCCCGCGCACACCTGCAGGAGTTCGTCCGCGAACGTCTGCATGACTTCGGTCCCTATGAGGATGCCATCTCTACCGAGCACCCCTTCATTGCGCACAGCCTTTTGACCCCGGCGCTGAACATCGGGCTCTTGGACCCGCGTGAGGTGATCCAAGCCGTGCTCGAGGCCTCCGACGAGGACACCCCGCTCGCCTCAGTCGAAGGGTTCATCCGCCAGATCATCGGTTGGCGGGAGTACATGCGCGCCACCTACCGCACCCGCGGCCGTCAGCTGCGCAGCTCCAACCGACTTGAGCATCGCAATGCGCTCGGGGAGGGCTGGTGGGACGCAAGCACCGGTCTGGCTCCGGTGGACCAGGTCATCTCCAGGGTGCTGGCCACCGGGTACGCCCATCACATCGAGCGGTTGATGGTGCTGGGCAACGCGATGTCGCTGCTGCGGATCCACCCTGATGCCGTCTATGAGTGGTTCATGGAGATGTTCATCGACGCCTATGACTGGGTGATGGTGCCCAATGTCTACGCGATGAGTCAGTTCGCCGCCGGGGAGGCGATCACCACCAAACCCTATGTCTCCGGCAGCAACTACCTGCGCAAGATGTCAGATCTCCCCACCGGGCAGTGGGCCGACGAATGGGATGGGCTCTACTGGAGCTTCATCGCAGATCATCGAGAAGTCTTTGAAGCCAACCCCCGGGCCCGCATGGTGGTGTCCCTGCTGGAGAAGATGGATCACAGCAAGCGGGCGAACCACCATGAGCGCGCCAACGATCTGCTGGATCCGGGCCGGGATACCCCGCTGCTCAGACCTCACCAGGAGCGTTGAGGGCGGCGCTCCAACTGCCGTAGGTATTGCGGATGCTCGGACCTGAGGGCAGATCAGTGCGCCCTCGCTCTTGGGAGAGCTTCCGCCAGGCCAGGTAGCTCTGGTAGCTGAGCGTCAGACCCTGCCGGGTCGCGTCCTCCAGAAAATCCTGGATCGCTGCCGTGAACTGCTCAGGTGTGAACCGGGAGCTGCCGAATCCCGTGGCGGTGGACTTCGCGGTGACTCCCAGGCCCGCCCGCCGGAGTCCTTCGCTCCATGAGCCTCCGGCTCGCTTGAGAATCGTGGTCCCACCGACGGGCCAGAGGTTTCTTCCCTTGCCTGGCTCGATCCCTTGGGCGCGAAGAAACTCGCTGCGCAGCTGGTCATAGCGCTGTGCAGAGATGCTGAGTGAGGGATCCTGTTTCAGCGCCTCGAGCCCGGCTTGGACTGCGTCCAGAGCAGGTCCCAGGTCGCAGCCCTGATCCTGCAGCGTCTTCGTAACAGGCTCGCGCAGCTCCGGGCTGAGGTCAGATGCTGGGCTAGAGGGAGTTCGTCCGTAGCCAATCGCGAAAAGCAGGCTCGCCGTGATGGCGCCTTCGGTCACCGGCGCAGCGGCCATAGTTCAGCGTCCATTCTCTCGGGATCGGGGGATCGGGAGTTGGCGGGGTGGACAGAGGTTCAGGGGGTCAGCGCAGTGGCAAGCATGACTTCGACCCGGGAGCGGTCTCCGCTCACGCTCAGCTCTCCGAGTTCGCCCCGGCCCCATAAGAGCAGCGCGAGCTCGGCTGCCTGGCCGGAGATCACCGCTGAGGGTGACTTTTCCGGAGCTGAGCCGAGCTGCCACTCGCGCTGGACATCTTCAGCGATCAATCGCACAGGAAGATCGGGCGCCGCCACACGATCCAACTGGATCTGCCGCGGGTGCATCACGGTCACCACCTCATCCACGCAATCAGCCCAGATCTCCTGTGCAACGCTGGGCATCGCCGCATCCTGCGCCGTGCTGAGGTCCCACAGGTGGATCAGCGTCTCGTGGCTCTGACGCCGAGACCAAAACGACGCCGGACCCTCACCGATCAGCGTCTGACAGCGGTGATCTGCCGACACCGAAGTCAAGGCCTCGTGCAGAGTCTGGGCGCTTGCGGCGTAGCGCGCGCCTACGGCAGCCACCGGGCTCGGCCCTGCCGAGACAGATGACGTCTCGACACTGACGCGTTCACCGATGACCTTCCCCGCGGCCCAGACGTGCACGGACCCCAGATGCTCTGCAAGCTCCCCCACGGTCCAGGACCCACAGCTGATCACCGGTGCCTCCGGATCCGCCAGCAGGAGCAGATGCTGAAACTCACTCTGAAGTTCCCGCAGCACGGCGAGGTGATCGGTGTCGTCGATTTCGGCCATGCGCGGAGTCTATAGGCTGAGCGGATGGTCGAAATGGATGTCCTGAGGTGGGTGCTGCTGGGGCTCGGCGCCCTGGTGGTGGGACTCTCCAAGACGGCGCTGCCGGGAGGTGGAACGCTCGCCGTCGTCCTCTTTGCCAGTGCCTTGCCGGCGCGGGAGTCCACTGCGGCACTGTTGGTGCTGCTGCTCGTGGGTGACCTGTTCGCGGTGACCATGTACAGGCGCACCGTGGACTGGGCCATTCTCCGCCGACTGATCTGGCCGGTGCTGCTGGGGGTCGCCGTCGGAACGGTGTTCCTCGGCTTCGCCTCCGATGCCGTGGTGCGCCGAGTCATCGGTGCGATACTGCTCGCGCTGCTGGTCTTCACACTGCTGCGCCGACGCAGGAATCAAGACGCTGGAGCACCAGTCTCCGCCAGCCGATGGGGAGGGTATGGATATGGCTGGCTCGGTGGATTCACCACCATGGTCGCCAACGCCGGGGGACCGGTGATGAGCATGTACTTGCTGGCCATGCGCCTGGACGTGAAGACTTTCCTCGGTACGGCGGCCTATTTCTTCTTCGCGGTCAACCTGGTGAAGGTCCCGTTCCAGATCGGGCTGGGACTGCTTGATCTTCATATCCTGAGCATCGTCGCGGTGCTCGTGCCGCTGGTCGTGGTGGCGGCATTCCTCGGACGCTGGGTGGCCGGGAGGATCTCGCAGACCGTGTTCGAGCGGCTTGTGCTGGTACTCACCGCAGTGGGCGCCGTCAATCTGCTGCTTTGAGCTGATGCTGCGCAGCGCACCCACTCCGGCAGCAACACGCAGCAACTTGCCACCTCAGCAGAGGGTTGGTCTTGTCGCCGATCCAGAGGCCCGGTAGGTTGCGAGCATGGATCTCTCCCGCCGCAGACTCATCACCGCCGCCGCCACCAGTGCCGCCGCCGCCGGGGTGACATTCGTTGCTGCTGCCCCCGCGATGGCTGTGCAGGCCCCCGGTCAGACCGTTCTGCGTCCCAATCCACGCCGCAATCCGCAGCCCACGGAGTATGACCGCGCACGCAAACGGCAGAATCCCCGAAACACGCTGGGCTGTCCGCTGGGCAGAGGCTACTGAGTCCGGCATATCAAGTCCAGCTTGGGACCGGAATGTTCGTTGGCGAACCACCGGCGCAGCGCCGGATTGATCACGCAGGCTCCAGCATAGGATCGGATTCATGAGCACACTTGGCAGCACGGGTATTGAACTGCACGGACTCTGCCTGGGTGGGAACACCTTTGGTTGGACCAGCGATCGCAAGACATCCTTCGAGGTGCTCTATGCCTATACCGCCGCGGGTGGGAATTTCATCGACACGGCAGACAGCTACTCTGCATGGGTTGAAGGCAACAGCGGAGGCGAGTCCGAGACGATCATCGGGGCCTGGCTGGCAGCGCGCGAAAACCGGGATCGGGTCGTAGTTGCCACCAAGGTGAGCCAGCATCCAGAGTTCAAGGGCCTCTCCGGAGACAATGTCGCCGCTGCCGCAGAGGCATCGCTGCGTCGGCTCGGGATCGAGACCATCGACCTGTATTACGCGCACTTCGACGACGCCGAGACTCCGCTTCAGGAGACCGCTGCGGCCTTCGAGGATCTTGTGACCGCAGGAAAGATCCGTGCCGTCGGGCTTTCGAACTACAGCCCCGAGCGTGTCCGCGAATGGTTCAGCATCGCCCGGCGCGAGGGCTACACCCTGCCCGTGGCGCTCCAGCCGCATTACAACCTGGTCCACCGGCAGACCTATGAGTCAGGCCTCAGTGAGATCGCCAAGGAAGAGGACCTCGCGGTCATGCCGTACTTCTCCCTGGCTGCCGGGTTCCTGACCGGTAAATACCGCAACCAGAGCGACCTCGACGGCGCCGCTCGTGCGGGTCTGGCGGGTAAGTACCTCTCCGTCCAGGGCACACGGGTCCTGACCGCCCTGGATTCGATCTCCGGGCGGCTCGGTGTCGATATGGCGACCGTGGCGCTTGCCTGGCTGCGCACCCGGGACCAGGTGGCAGCCCCGATTGCCAGTGCTCGGAGTACCGAGCAGCTTCCGGCGCTGCTGGCCGCCGCCGAAATTGACCTCACTGCGGATGACGCTCGTGAGCTCACCGACGCTTCAACTGTGATGGAGGACTGAGCATGGCGCAGAACGTGATCTGGAAAACTTCACCCAACTACACGGTGGGCCGTGGGGGCACCGCGGTGGATCGCATCGTCATCCACTACATCGTGGGGAACCTGAGGTCCTGTGACGCCACCTTCCTGAACCCTGATTCGCAGGTGAGTGCCCACTACGGGATCGGTGAAGGCCGGATTCACCAGTACGTGAGTGTCAACAACACCGCCTGGCATGCCGGTAACTGGGCGTTCAACCAGCGCAGCATCGGGATCGAGCATTCAGCGGACCCAGACCGGCCTCCCACCACCCAGACCCTGAACATGTCGATCGAGCGCTGTGTCATGCTGTGCCGACAGTTCAAGCTGAACCCGCGCACCGCGATCGTGCCACATATGTCAGTGGTGCCCACCGCCTGCCCCGGCACAGTGGACTGGGAGTACATCAGGGACCGGACCGCGCGGCAGTTCTAGGCCTCTGCGCGTTCCTCCCGGAATTCCATCTCGGCCCCTGTGCTGATGTCGGTGCCGGCCCCTGAGCTGAACTCGGTGCTGGGCTCGTGGGTGGCGCGCAGGGCCGAGGCGACCACGTCGCGGGGATCCCCGGCGTGCAGATACGCCTCACGCTGGTAGTTGGCGCCCGTGCCGTGGCGCAGAATCTCGCAGATGATGCCGTCCACAATCGCGTCCTCACCATATTCGGAGAGCACCGGCCCTACCGTGTCGAGAAGCTGGGCGATGACCTCGCCGGCGGGAGCCGGGAGGCTGGACAGCGGATTCACCAGCAGGCTCTCAATTCCGCAGCGGCTGGCCCTCCAGGTCCAGGCGCGCAAGACGGGGGTATCCACCAGCAGGGGCGGCACACCGGCTCGCCATTCCCGAGCGGCCGTCTCCACCAGTGCCCGCGCCAGAGTTGCGATCACTGCCGCATGGGAGGCGAACAGGCAGACGTCAGGAACGCGGATCTCCACTGTGGAATGGCGCTCGCAGATGCGTGCGTCGAAATAGAGCATCCCCTCATCCAGCGGGACCCGTGATCTCAGCAGGCTCGCACGCTGCCGGTCATAGCTCTCAATGGAGCCGAAGAGATCAGGCGGACCTGTATTGGGCCACCGGCTCCAGGTTTGATACCGGTAGCTGTGGAACACAGTGTCATTGCCATCCCAGAAGGGAGAGTTGCTGCTGAGCGCCAGCAGCGTAGGCAGCCACACACGGATCCGGTCAAGCACTGCCACCGCCTCTTCGCGGGAGTCCACCCGCACATGGATATGCAGACCCCCGGTGAGCTGCTCAAGGGCGGTGATTCCAGCCCATCCCGCCATCTGCTGATAGCGCTGCTGTGGCACCAGATGCGGGGTCACCGGCCCCGGCACCGTGGCCAGGGCGACCACGCGGCCGCCGAAGCTCCGCGCAGCGGCATCAGCCCAGGATCGGCCGGCGTGGATGCTCGCAAGCTGATCGGCGAAGCTCAGCTGCGGCGGATTCACCACCTCCAGCTGTTCCTGCTGCAATTCGGCCTCCAGGCGGTGACCGGTCTCAGGGGAGAGGCTGTAGTGCTCTGCAACCTGCCACCCCAGGGGCAGCGGTTCCAGGTCCGAAGAATCGACGAGCAGGAGTTCTTCTTCAACGCCATAAGTCCGCACGGGCAGGCCCTTCACCCTCAGAGGTGGTGCGGCTATGTCTTCGGGTGGGTCGCCGCCGAGATTCGCGGGCTCAGAGTCATCCACAGTCGCCGATGCGCTGACTGCACCTCCGATTCTGCACCAGTAACAGAGGTGCGAGCCGGGCTATCCGGTGAAGGTATTCGGGTGCCCGCCACGCCTGCCAGACTCGCCCTTGTCCAGCGCAGTGATCGCAGACATCTCTGCCTCGTCGAGCTTAAAACCGTAGATGTCACGGTTCTGGGCCATCCGCTCGGGACTGTTGGTCTTCGGGATGGCGACGACGCCGCGCTGCAGGTGCCAGCGCAGCATGACCTGAGCCGAGGTCACGCCATGCTGCTTCGCCAGCTCAGCGATGACCGGATCACCGAACTGGTCGGTGCGGGCCAGCGGGCTCCATGCCTGGACGACGATTCCCCGGTCCTGGCAGTAGCGGCGTACCTCGTCATTGGGGAAGTGCGGGTGCATCTCGATCTGATTCACCGCAGGGGTCACTCCGGTGGCCTCGATCAGTCGCTGCACCTGAGCGGGCTCGAAATTCGAGACCCCGACTGCGCGGGCGCGCCCGGACGCTGCCAACTCCAGCATGGCCTTCCAGGTGTCCACATAGTCGACCTCCAACATCGGCATAGGCCAGTGCATGAGGAAGAGGTCCACGTAGTCGAGGCCCAGACGCTGCAGCGAGGCCTCGAAGGTCTCGTACACAGCTGTAGGAGCGTGGTGGCCGTTGTTGAGCTTTGTGGTGAGGAAGACCTCGGAACGGGGGAGAGCCGAGCGCCGGACGGCTTCGCCCACCTCGGCCTCGTTGCCGTACATCTGTGCGGTATCAAGCAGCCGGTAGCCGGCGTCCAAGGCGGACACGACCGCGTCGATGCTGGTCTTGCCGGTGCCGAAGCCGATCTCCGGGACAGAAGTTCCTGAATTGAGCTCAATCATCCGGTGATCATACGCGTTGCGTTCCATCCTGCCTTTGCGATCCGGCGTACCTGCAGAACAGGGCATCGGCGCAGCAGGAATAGAAACCCCTGACGTCGGGGTTGGCCCCAGTATGCGTGCAATGACTTATTCCGAATACGGCGAACCCAATACTCTTGAACTGAACGAGCTCGAGCTGCCCAAGGTGGCTCCTGGTGCCGTGCTGATCAAGGTGGAGCGAGCCTCGGTGAACCCCGTCGACTGGAAGGTCCTCTCTGGAGGACTCGATCCGCTCATCGATGTGGTCTTCCCGGCAATCCCGGGTTGGGACGTCTCCGGTGTGATCGAGCAGGTCGGTCCCGATGTGCCCGAGTTCTCCGCTGGTGACAGGGTCGCATCCTATGCCCGCAAAGAATTCATCCACGGCGGCACCTACGCCGAGTACGTCGCAGTGCCCGCCGTCGACGTTGCCCCTATCCCGGACGGCGTGGACTTCGACTCCGCCGCCGGGCTTCCGTTGGCCGGATTGACCGCCCAGCGTGCACTGGAGACCCTCGAGGTCACTTCTTCAGACACACTCCTGATCCACGCCGCTTCAGGCGGCGTGGGCTACCTCGCCGCTCAGCTTGCAGTGGAGCGTGGGGCCACGGTGCTGGGCACGGCTTCCGAGAAGAATCACGAGAAGCTCCGTGCCCTCGGAGTGACCCCGCTGAGCTACGGCGAGGGCCTTGCTGATCGTGTGCGCGAAGTGTCTGCCGAGGGTGTCACCACCGTGGCCGACTTCGTCGGTGACGTCCTCGAAGACACCCTTGCAGTGCTCACCGAGGGCGGCCGGCATATCTCTGTGGCCGATCCTTCGGTGGAAGAGCACGGCGGCCACTGGGTCTGGGTCCGCCCCGACGGCGCGCGCCTGCAGACTCTGCTGGAGTTGGTCGCTGCAGACACGTTGCGAGTGGAAGTGGACCGTGTCTTCCCGCTCGAAGAGGCGGCCGCCGCCATGGAGGCCAACCAGTCCGGGTCCAACGGCAAGATCATCATCGATACCACCCGCTGAGCATGGACGTTGCGTAGCCGGCCCAGCGTCGGCTACCCAACGCCACTCAGTCGGACTAGCCTGACTATGTGAGGTCTCATCCCAGGGGGAGAGGACCAACAGGTTCTTCTGTGAGGCCAGCTCTGGTCGAAAACCACAGAGAAGAGTTGCAATGACTGACATCCAGATCCCTGGCGCACCACAGGCCGAACCACCGACACCGGAGCAGCCAACGACGCCCCGGAAGCCGTTGCCGCCGAAGCAGGACCAGCGTGCAGCCGCCCCAGTGAGTCCCACGGGCGCCGAAGTTCCCGGCAGCGATGCCGCACGAGCACAGCAGGGTGAATACCTGACCACGGCCCAGGGTGCCCGAGTCCGAGACACCGACCACTCGCTCAAGGCAGGCAGTCGAGGGCCGGTTCTCCTCCAGGATCACCACCTGCGCGAGAAGATCATGCACTTCGATCACGAGCGCATCCCGGAGCGTGTGGTCCACGCGCGCGGCGCCGCTGCCCACGGTGTCTTCGAGTCCTACGGCACGGCAGGTCACCTGACCCAGGCCAAGTTCTTGGCAGAAAAGACCACCACGCCGGTCTTCACTCGCTTCTCTACGGTCCTGGGCAGCCGCGGCTCCGCCGATACCGTCCGCGACACCCGTGGCTTCTCCACCAAGTTCTACACCGAAGAGGGCAACTATGACCTCGTCGGCAACAACATTCCGGTGTTCTTCATCCAGGACGCGATCAAGTTCCCGGACGTCATCCACGCCGGAAAGCCGCATCCGGACCGCGAGATCCCACAGGCCCAGAGCGCCCACGACACCTTCTGGGACTTCGTCTCGCTGCATACCGAGGCGCAGCACCACACCATCTGGAACATGTCTGACCGCGGCATCCCGCGCTCGCTGCGCATGATGGAAGGCTTCGGGGTCCACACCTTCCGGCTGATCAATGCCGAGGGTGAATCCTCGCTGGTGAAGTTCCACTGGAAGCCCAAGCTCGGCGTGCACTCCATCACCTGGGAGGAAGCGCTGATGACCAACGGCGTGGACCCGGACTTCCACCGTCGCGACCTTGCAGACGCCATCGAAGCTGGGGCGTTCCCGGAATGGGAGCTCGGCGTGCAGGTCTTCCCTGACTCCGAGGACCAGATGTTCCACGGAATCGACCTGCTGGACCCCACGAAGTTCATTCCCGAGGAGCTCGCCGAGGTGCAGATGCTCGGCAAGATGACCCTGAACGCGAATCCGCAGAACTACTTCGCGGAGACCGAGCAGGTGGCCTTCCACCCCGGTCACCTGGTTCCGGGCATCGAGGTCACCAATGATCCGCTGCTACAGGGCCGGCTGTTCTCCTACCTGGACACGCAGATCACCCGTCTCGGAGGACCCAACTTCGCGCAGATCCCGATCAACCGGCCACGCGCGGCAGTCAACGACATGCTCCGCGACGGCTATCACCAGAGCGCCGATCACGCCGGAATCGCGCCGTACCATCCAAACTCCTTCGACGGAGGCAACCCCTACCCGGTCAAGGACATTGCGGCGGATGCTGATGCCCCCAGCGCATTGATCGACTTCCCGGAACCGGTGGCCGAGAGCGTCAAGGTACGGGCGAGCCCACAGAGCTTCGATGACCACTACACCCAGGTCACCATGTTCTACCGCAGCCTCAGCCGGACCGAGCAGCTGCACGTCATCCAGGCCTACACCTTCGAGCTGGCCAAGTGCTACGAGCCCACGATCAGGGAACGCCAGCTCCAGCAGCTGACCCATATTGACGCGGACCTCGCAGCAGGCGTGGCAGAGGGCCTCGGCCTTCCTGTTCCGGAACCGCTCGTGGCCCCGGTTGAGCCTGAGGTGCTCAGCCCTACGCTGTCGCAGATCGGCGGCACCTGGCCGCTGGAAGGTCGACTGGTCGGCGTGGTCGTCGACGAGTCCAGCGACATCGATGCGATCCAGAAGATCCGTAAGGCCATCGATGGTCAGGACATGGTGCCATTGGTGGTTGCCCCCACCGGAGCGCCGCTGTCTGACGGCACACCGGCACAGCGGACCTATCTGACCGCACGCTCGATCGAGTTCGACGCGATCGTCTTCCTCACCGCGACAGCTGCCGGTGCTGCAGGCGCCAGCCCGGATGGCGATCACAAGCTGGGCGATCCCACGGGTGACGCAGCAGTGGATCCCAGGCTGACGCTGATGGCCGCCGAGGCCTTCCGCCACGGCAAGGCAGTGGTCTTCCCTGAAGGTTCACCCCTGCTGAGCGCCAGCGGCATCTCCACCGCAGCGCCCGGGGTCCTGGCAGGAACACCGGAGAAGCTGACCGGGGACCTGTTCACCTTGATGGGTGCACACCGTGCATGGGAGCGCTTCGCCGAGTAATCCACCAGCACCGGTGCACCGGTGATGAGGACTTCAGACTTCGGCCCCTTCGCGAGCCGCCCCTGGTGATCAGGGTCGGCTCGGGGAGGGGCCGATCTGGTCTTCCCACCACTGGTGGAACTCCGCGATGTGGTGCTCACTGGGGACCAGCGCTCCGCCGTCCTCGTAGGCTCGCGAGGACATATTCGGCTGGGTCTGCTCGCAGGCCTCAAAGTCCTGCAGATTGACCCGGTGAAAAAGCTCCACGGAGCGGGAGATGTCCATATTGCGCTCCACCACCTCGGGCAGGAACAGCCAGTCACATTCAACGATGGTCTTCGTCGCCGAGACGGGGTACATCCGGTGGAAGATCACATGGTCAGGCACCGTATTGATGAAGACCTGGGGGCGAACGGTGATGGCGTAGTACTTGCGGTCCTGCTCCGGGGCAATGGCCGGAAGCGCGACGACGCCGGACGAACCATCCACGGTGAATCCCTGGACATCAGGACCGAAGGAGGCCCCGTGGATCTCATCCTTGGCCTGTGAGGCCCATCCTTTGGCGAATTCTGGGATGACTTCGGTCAGCTCCGGGTGAATTGTCGCGCAGTGATAGCACTCCATGAAATTCTCGATGATCAGCTTCCAGTTGGCTGCGACCTCATAGCGTTTGGTCTCTCCGATGCGAAGGTTCTCCAGACCGTAGTTCTGCAGGCTCTGGACCTGCCCGAAACGGGTGGAGACCTCTGCCATCACGGTGTCCTCGAAAGAGGGGGGAGCCTCGGCCCCTGAGGCTGGAGCCACGCAGACCCAGACGTACCCAAGCCACTCCCGCACATGGACGGTCTTGAGGCCATACTCGCCCCGGTCCACGTCGGGCATGGAAGTCAGGTTCGGTGCCGCGACGAGCTCTCCGTCTAAGGCGTAGGTCCAGGCGTGGTAGCCGCACTGCAAGGTCTTGGACTTACCTTCCGGCGTGGTGCATACCCGCATCCCGCGGTGCCGGCAGACGTTGAGATAGGCCTTGATCCCTGCCTTGCGGGTGCGCACCACGATGATCTCTTCACGTCCCACCTTGACCGTGCGCCACTGCCCAGGACTAGCCAGGGAATCGGCGCGCAACACGGCGTTCCACATCTTCTCGAAGATCTCGGCTTGTTCGCGCAGGAAGATGCCTTCATCGGTATAGGCGGACCCTGCGGGTGTGGATTTCAAGGACGTGCCCTCCAGCGGCGCGTCCAGCTGGTCAATAATCATCGGTACATCCTTCGTGAGGGGCTCAGGCTGCCAGCGCGGCCGGTTGGATGCGTCGTTGTTTCCGCCATCGCGTGACTTCGCGCAGACGGTTCATGCCCAGGATCCCGATCTCGGTGCCCTCGCGCAGATAGCTCACCAGCAGGTTGGTCTCCTCGATGCTGCCTTGGAGCACTCGGACCTCATCGGCCAGCGCGAGCATTCCAGCGGCCTGGATTC
>Ga0265797_10003240_pt1 | contig 26292 bp, 22 predicted proteins | sample P2T30metagenome_FD_192433 | JGI IMG/M metagenome (GOLD analysis project Ga0265797, IMG submission 192433) | Plant litter microbial communities from East Loma Ridge, Irvine, California - P2 T30 | ecosystem: Environmental > Terrestrial > Plant litter > Unclassified | place: USA: California... | reverse complement strand
CCCCCCCCCCCCCCCCCCCAAAAAAAAAAAAAACACGCAAAGTTTCTAACCAGTTCTCCTCCCACTTTCAAACAGCAAGGCGAAATCTCCCTCACCGACTCTGAACTAGCGCTGTACGACGGCAGCGACCCCAAAAAACCAATCTACCTCGCCCTTAACGGCACAATCTACGACGTCTCCATCTCACCCACCACCTACGGCCCCGGCGGCTCCTACCACTTCTTCGCCGGCCGTGATGCCGCCCGCGCCTTCCTCACAGGCTGCTTCGCCGAGGACTCGGTGCCCGATCTGCGCGGCGTAGAGCAAATGTACATGCCTGTTGATCCAGAGCACAAGGTTGGCCTAAAGCCCGAGGAGCGCGAAAAGGAAATGGAAAAGGCGCGCACGCGCAAGAAGTTGACAAAAGGCGAGCTGAAGAATAGACATGCCCAAGAGTTGAAGAGCGCGAGGAAACAGGTCGTGGCCGGCTTGGAGAGCTGGCATAAGCTTTTCAGGGGCGACAAAGGGAAGAAGTACCGCAGGGTGGGCACGGTCAAGAGAGAGGAGGGGTGGTTGGAAAAGATGCCCAAGAGGGGCCTCTGCGAGAATGCCGAGAAGGGGAGGCCGGTTCGGAAGTATGAGTAGATGGGTTAGATGTGGATTAGCTCGCCGTTGCTTTTCACAGGAGTGGAGTGTATTTTTTTTCTCTTAGCAAAAGCTGCAAAATGGCATTCATTTGGCTATAAAGTGCTGGTAGCAAAGGGTATACAACCAACTTCTTGAGTGATGGTAAGAAGCGAATGTATCAGCAATGTGACAAAGTCATGTGTGTGTACACAAGCGTTGGCGGCAATCCAACTCAAACGAGCGACAACAAGGTAACGCAACACACGAAACAAAAACCGACATCCATCTTCTACCATGTACACATCTTCCCATCTCTTTCATATCCATACCCCATCTCTCCTTCTCCTCTCTTCTGTAAGTAGCACGGCAGCCAAAAATTGACGCGGTGCTTTGAATGGCGTTTGTGAGGTCTTCGAACTGGCTCCAACTGAAATAGCACATACATCGTGGTGAATGCGCTGTATTCAATGGCTCACGGAGATTGTGTGGCGATATAGGTCCAATGCGTGGACGGCCGCAAGATTAAGCAGTGGAGCTTTTGCGTAATGAAAAAAGAAAGGAAAAAAACAGTAAATCAAAAGAAAATCACAATATCCAATCGAAGAGGCGAAATAGCAATCGAGAGTCGTCGCGATGTCCAACTACCCCTGCAGTGACCTCTCGAGCGCAGTTTCGAACTCTTCTTCCTCATCCTCTTCATCGTACTGAATCGGCGCCTTGATGGGCTTAGGCTTCAGATTCACACGGACCGAAGACACCATGGTACGCGTGAGCGGAAAGCTGTCCGCTTTCAGCCTCGCAAGCTCGCTCCCAGCCATTGCGAGGACAAAGCTCGACTTTTCCTTGTACGGATACCTTGCATAAAGAGCAGAGGCTTTGATCTTGTCCCAAAGACATATTCCAGGCCCTAGATAATGCTCTACCAGAGGTCGAATATCAGGGTCATCAGGGTTGTCAGGTTGTATAGCCCGATACTTTTGGTAACAGTCGTCAATGAGTGCATTGCGGCCCTCTGTGTTCAAGTCCTTCTGCCACCCGCTGTTCCAGTCGTTCCTTAAAATCTCCAATTTCTTGTCGTATGATAAGAATTCCCTCTTGATTGCCTCAGACTTCTTTTCGGCGAGATGCTTCTGGGGATACAACAGCGTGTCGTCCAGGTCAGTGGCTTTGGAGAAGAATTGCTTGACCTGCCTCATGGTCTCGACGTTGTGCTTTCTTACGGTTTCGAAGTAAAGATAATCGAGTACTCGGTCGAGTTTAGGCTTGTACTTTTTGTTCCTGTATTCTTCTATTTTTGCAGAGCTTTTGGCCATCTTGCAGTCGTCTATGGCACATTTGTATGCAGGCTGCTTGGGATCAAGCCCTCGCGATCGCACAAAGTTATTGAAGTCTGTCTGCGTAAAGACGTAACCTTGTTTGGATGCATCGACTAGTAAATCATGCACATCATACAATTGTTCGAGGATTGCCGAGTATATCCGATTTTCCCTATAGGCTTGTTTCTCCGCCAAGGAAGTGACTAGGCCGAGATGCGAAGGATTGCTGCGAAACTCGAAAGCCAATCGTAAGAACTGGTCGACTTCATTCGGATTACTTGTATCCATAACGTCTTTAAGCTTCTCCCTCATTGTCTTTATGCCGTACTGTACAGGGTCCGGGGATTGTACCGGTGGTGGCGCGTTGAGAAACGGCTTTACAAGTTGAGACTCCCAGCAAATCCAGAACATGTCGCCATCGTAGTCACCTCCTTGGAGTTTGCCAGCCAAGGGATATCGTCCTTTGGACGAAAATACGACCACATCGACCAAATGCGACAACTCTGGACATACGGCCGTCCTTACCTTTTGGATATCCGAACGGCGGCAAGCAGGCTGACGAGCGACGAGCACCTCCATGTCCCTAAGGCAGAGGTACTTTTCATCTGTTGTGTCGTCGACAAACGATGACGAAAACTGGACTTGTATCTCTCCCGGCTCTAGTACCCCAAAGGGATCTGCAATTCCAAAAAGAAACGTAGATTTGGCAAGAGGTACGCGCAGCTTAGCCTCCTGGAGTATCTGCTTCGTTTGTATGAAGTGCTGGAGGCTTTGGGCAAGAGGTGGAAACTTTGCAGGAGAGAAGCCTGACTCGAGTAGCAGCTTCACTTTCTCTTCAAGTGATACCGGCATCGCGGCTTGCCATGGGACATCTTTTCCTGTTTGTGTCTTTGTGCCATTTCTGTGTACCCAACCGTACGTCTTTGCTGTATCTGGAAGTAGATCCAACAGCTTTGATCGTTCTGCCTCAAGACAGTCATTCATGAGTCCGTCGATGACCTGCATTGGAACCTTTCGATCGACAAGGATTGGAATAAAGGATATATGGAGTTCAGATGGCGTTGGTTGGTGGCTATGATTTGATAGTTCAAAGGTACGGTGATGTTCGTGGTCAAGCGACTCATGTGGACGAAACTTCCGCTGACTTGCATTGATCTTGATCCAAAGTTTTAGATGCTCCGGATCTTTGGTGAATGGCTCTGCGCTTATGAACCATAGCCCCTTGGCACCCGCAATTCGTCCCTGGAATGCACTCGGAAGTGGGTCAGTGATTCCTGTGAGTTTTTTGCAAAGCTGCCATATGATTATGGCAGCGCCCACCGAAATGACGGAGCACCCGTCGTCCATAACAGTACCATCCGGAAACAATGGCCAATGTAATGAAGTATCGTTGAACCGGTAATCTTCAGAATCCAAAGTCGCTAATTTGTCATTCACATATATGATCTGTCCTGGTTCGAAGCACAGAGTAGGTATAGTCCGAGATAGACCGAGATCCAAACGCGCAAAAGCTTTGCAAATGCTCAGCTCTTTGTTTGCGGCAAATGGCAAGAACCTGTCAAGCATTTGACCGACAGAACAAGACTTTGCAATGCCCCAACCTTCTGTCGCAAAGAGTACAAGTCTCTTGTCATGCATTACCTCTTTGCGACGAGTGTTCTTTCCTCTTTTCAGGTCTTCAATGTGGAACACCCTCCATTTTCGTCCCAAGAAGGAGTGTTCCGTAAGCAACCATACTTGCCATTGCTTGCGTATTTGTTCCATTATCGTTCCGTTGTACCGACTACTACTCTTGGATGATTCGAACAACGGCGAGTTTAGATAAAGGAATCGATCGGACCCAAAGATTCGCTGTAATCGACAGGATTTGTCTGCTTGCACTGGCGATAGCTTCAGATCCAACACTGGGCTATTAGGCTTAGGACTAAGCCTGAGACTGCCTTTGAATGTATAGCCCTCGTACTGATGTTTGGAGGCTTGCCAAAGGTGACTCGGTTCGCGTACCTTCAAATACGATACACCCAGGTGGTTTTCGATGAATTGCCAAAAGTATTCAGGGCTAGTACAAACTGCCGAGAACTTCCTATCGCACACCAAAGCTTCCAGGATGGATCCACCTGGTTCTATCCTGTGACAGATATACAGAATGTGATAGGGTACGTGTCTGAATCTATCTGAGAGTGTAGGCACAAACATGTTCTGTCTAGGCAAGTCGCGTACTTCGTGGGGCATCTTCAACGGGGAATCTACGAGAACGGGCGAGGACACAGTCTCTAGAGGAGTTTCATGCTTTCCATGACTGTTGAAAATAGCTGGTGCTTCTAGCTTTCGAGCCATCGCAGATGGCGATCCCAGCCTGGCTTCGTTGGCTTCGACTTCAGACGACACCTGGAAAAGGCCATCTTCATCGATGGAGCCAAAGGTCGATCTGCTCTGGCTCCTGCTTCCTTGGGAGAAAACTTCATTAAGGTCTTTTTGAATGTCCTGCTCGAACACCCCCAAGCGTGGTTCGGCATGGATGAGTTCGCCGTCATCTAAAGAACCCATGGTAGTGGAGCTTGTTCTTGTCAACTTAGATCCCATAGTGCGCTCCTCGTCGGCATCGCTATCGCTACCGTGAGATGTAAATGATGTATCCATGGTTTTCGTGGTTTCCTGGGAAGAAACGGTGGTGTTATTGAAGGAGGTGTTCACTGAAGACGAGAATGAAGCCACTCCCTGGAAGGAGCGGGACATTGCAAGGGTAGGCCTCTTGAATTCGGACTGTGCCATAGGCGAGGTAATGAAAGACTTTACTGCCTGCTTCCCTTTCAAGGTCTTGGTCAACTTAATGGGTTCTCAGAATAACCGGAGCTTTCGGGAGGCCTCTTTCTGGTAGAATTCAAAGAGACATGTTTACTTGCCTGAAAGATTGTTTGTGACCTGGATGGGGATGGTGAGGGTGACCTTGATGTCGATCGTGGTGTCTCAAAGGTTTCGTTTGCCTCGTCTTCAGTATCGACATCTGTAGGCGAACCTGGGTGCACAGCAGTTGTGTATGATTCACGCTCATCTTGCCGGAAGTTAAGCAACCGGCTTGTCGACTGCGGAGTATTTTTTGCCACTGCTACCAAATCAGCTGTTAGAAGACCATTTCTACAAAATATTCACTTTGAATTGTTACGAATGGCCCAAGGTGTAGCATAGATGGATTCCACAATACATTAGTGTTGAGGTGAATTGTCAAGGCACAAGCGTGAGGTGTGAGGTGTCAACAGGGTTAGGTATAAGTACGTGAACATGGTGTATACTGACCGTGAAGGGATGATGGCAGAAGACCCTTCAATGGGTTGTTTTTTGTTGATTCGGGGGTACGTCTCTTGACTTCATTTTGCAGCGTTCGATAAAGCTCCTCTAGGCGTTGCCTCTGCGGTTTACTTTGTGGCCATTGCCGGGCAAGTTTTTCGAAGCTCTCAATGGCGTTGTGTAGAGCTGGTGGGAGATAGTACAGCCGTTGGACTAGCCCATATGTTTTATCAGCTAGATCGCCTTTCCTTGTTGCTGGTGACCAAACATCATAGCGAATCCTGAGTCCCAAACTCCATTTCTGTTCCAAGGAGCGGATGTGTTCATTGATGGCTTCACCATGCAAGCGGCCTGGTGTTCCTGGTAGCGGTGGCGGTAGCGAGCCAGCGGGACCAGCTGGACCTCCCGCACTACCGTTACCCGTCATCAGGTGGGGCAATGGATGACGCTCCACACTTCATGCGGCAAGTCTAAATAAAATAGCGCATGAGAATTAGTGACATGGTGAATATGTAGAGGAGAAGGGTAATGAGGGTATATGGGGGTGGGGAACAGAAGGCTGAAGATGTATGCCTGAGGCAGGCTGCTGTTGCTATGTGGGAAAGGCGCTACGCACGGACGTACTTTACGCGCTGTCGCGTTATCACGAGACTTTGTTGTTCACCAGATTGAGTCAAGTGTCACAAGTAAGCTGAACAGGGCTAGCGTGGCTACGAGAATCCCTAGGGCTACATATAATCTTGAGGTTCTGACTAGTCGCAGAAGACATCTGCCCGCCTAAACGGCAACATGCATGGGCCTCGGTTGTCTCTATTGGGTTGCACCAACCCCAAGGCCAGTGTCGGGCGAGAAAACCGCTGGCCAGCACACATTTCAGTCACAGAAGGCAGTGGTTGATGTGCTCAGTGTTGGAAAGAAAGTATTTCATGTATCACGTGTGGGTCCACATCAGGCGTCTAGATTTGTGCCACCGCTTTTTGCACGATGGCGGATATTCCCAATCATGCAATATGTATTCGTGAAATTCAATGCATCATGAACCAAGCCCCATGCTTCCCAGATAAGTTCCCTTTCAAGCTTAAACCTTCATTCCCGTGAGGCCGTGCTTCCAGATGGTAACGTAGGGTGTTACACCGTCCTCGCGGTAGTTGAGGAGGACGATCATGCCGTCGGGGTTCATGGACTCGCCAGTGAAGAACTCGTAGTCCTTGAAGTTGCCAATGATTTTCTTGGCGTAGGCTCCGGCCTTGGTCTCAAAGTCCTTGATCTCGGACGGATCAGCACCCTTCTCCTCGAGGGCCTTCTTGACGGCCTTCATGTAGCCTGTTGATTGTCAGTACTGCACTTGCCAGACATGGCACAGACATGTCCTACCCTTGAGGTATGTGAGGTAGCCCTTCTTGTCGAAGCTGGTCTCGTTGAGGCGGAAAGCGTGGACGACGTCAATCTTGGTCTCGACGTTGTCATCGGCACCCTCCTCTTGCTCCTCTTGGGAAGCGTTGGCACCGGTGTCTACAACAGGTCAGTATGCCGTGTTACCCTTTTTGCGCCGCCAGTACGCACCGAACGACTCTCCACCGACTGTGATCTTTCTGCAGTCGGCCTCGTAGACTACGCCGTCAACCTCCTTGAGGTCGTACGAGTCCGAGATCATCTCATCGTCGGTGATGATATCCTAAGACGAGGTCAGTATTGCGTGTCTGGTCGCTGAACATGGCCTCGCCCCCAGTGGGCAGCGCATAGTGAGGCCGAACAGGGAAGGCGGGGTAGTTGCGCAGGGAGGAACGAGGCAGCGTGGGCAAATACGCACTTTGTAGATGATCATATCGGCGGTTGGGTTGTAGTGAGAGGGGTGTTGGGTGTGAGTGGAATGAGTGTAGGCTGTCCGGGGCTGACAGTCGAGGTTTCTCAGTGCGCTGGAGCGGAAAGGAAGCGCTGGACTATAAGGGCGCGAGTGAAGATGAATTTTGGTGGGGTCGAAAATTGGGTGGGAGAAGCAGGCTAGCCGTGTTGGGATGGCTGGGCCAGAGTCGCCCCAAGCCCTGTTTTGGCTGGCGGCCGTGGGATGCTCGGCGGCGGCGAAATGTCAATGATGCGCCATTGCGCCGTATATCGCAGACGTCGTCGTCGTGCTCCTGTCAAGCACCACTCTCGCACCATTGTCTCCCTATTCGCGCTCTGCTCACCTCAGCCTCTCCTTTCTGAGCCCCCATACTCGGTCGCGCGCCCTACGACCGTGTAGACTCGCCCAACACTCTTGCAGCTTTGATCCTTCTCCCTAATTTCCCGCTCAAACTCCGCGGCTTCCGGTCTTGCCCAGCTAGCTCTTTTGTCTTTGTCACCATAACACTGACCTGCGGCCCACATCTATTGTAGCTTCACGCTTCACACGCCGTATCGTCATCCACCCCCTCCGCCCAGCTTCTCTCCGTCGCATCCCTTACGACTGTAGTCGATAACCGCTTCTTTTGGAGCCCCTACGCCTCACCATGGCGAGCGCCAACACAACATCATACCACCTTCCGCCGCTGCCTGAATACACCCTGACGCCGCTGGAGCCGCTCACATCGTGGGCCTCGGATGCCTTGATACAGGCAGCCCTGCCCGTGCTTGGATACTGGGTCGTATCTCTCATCTTCCATGCCATCGACACATACGACCTGTTTCCGCAATACCGACTGCACACGCCCGCCGAGGTCCTGAAGCGCAATCACGTATCACGATACGAAGTCCTGCGCGATGTCATACTCCAGCAAATCATCCAGATAGTGGCTTCCTTCAGCCTTTCGCTATTCGACGACGCCCCGGCCACCGGCAGAGCCGACTACGATGTTGCATGGTACGCCCAGAAGCTCCGTGTCGCACAGCGCGGAATCCCATACGTCCTGTCCACCCTAGGCATCAACCCAGTCGCGCTGGCGTCCAAGGTCGCCGCTTCGCAGCCAATGCTTTCTTGCGCCCTCGTCGGAGGCAAGTACCCCTCGCTGCTGCAGACAGCGACCATTGCAGGAGAACAACGTCTGGTCCCGGCTTTTGCTTCCTGGGAGCTGGCTGTTGCTAGTTTCGTGTACTGGTATGCGATTCCTGCCCTGCAATTCAGCGCGGCTATCGTCATCATAGATGCATGGGAGTACATGCTGCACCGCGCCATGCACCTTAACAAGTGGCTATACGGTGAGCTCCAGCCTGTGTAAACTCTGCTTCTTCCTCAGCTAACCTAGATAGTGACTTTCCACTCACGCCACCACCGTCTCTACGTCCCATATGCCTACGGCGCTCTGTACAACCACCCGCTCGAAGGTTTCGCCCTCGATACGCTGGGTGCTGGTCTGAGCTATCTGCTCACAGGCATGACGATGCGACAGTCCATGTGGTTTTTCACCGGTTCTACTATCAAGACAGTTCTTGACCACGGCGGCTACGCATTCCCCTACGACCCGATTCACTGGCTCTTCCCCAACAATGCTGCTTACCACGACATCCACCACCAGGCCTGGGGTATCAAGACCAACTTCTCGCAACCATTCTTCGTCTACCTCGACCGAATTGGCGGGACAATGTACAAGGGCGACGTGACTGCCAAATACGAGCGTGCCCGCCTCACCGCACAGCACAAGCTTGATCAAGACAAAGAGAGCGCTGCCACAGCAGTCTCTGCCACAAGCGTTACGACCCCTCTTCTACCACAAGATGAGGGTGCGCTACCGCAAGGCGCATCAACACCTCGTATCTCGCGCAAAAAGGCTAGCAGTATCTCGGCGGGTACCAACTTCAAAGACCTAACGAACAAGGTCAACCAGAACTTGCATGGTCGAAGAGCCAATGTTTTAGGCTTGGAAAGTTCACATTGATTGCTCTGTGTTAGCTTTTTGTGTAAAAAAAAAGACATCACTCGGTCGCTATAGGTAATGTATAGTTCTTTGGCGTATAGGCCCCGAATGATTCTGGTCTGTTCTTCTTTCTGCACTACTTTTCTACATCTACTGGAGGCTCATCTTTGCCCCTGTCTCGCACCACTTTGGAAAACGGCCTATTTCTATTCATCGTTCGCTCATGTACTGTACGATTCCTGGGATGGCGTTCCCCGGTTGGTCACATCCAATTAATGAACTCGGATTTTACAATAGACTCCACTAGACATTGTCTTCCCATTCTCCACTGCTGCAGTGTGTATTAGGTTATGCAGAACTCCATAGTCTTCCGATATGGAACGCTGCTGTTGACAAGGTTGTACGCGGAGTGTCTTCTGCGTCTCAAATCTCGTCTTAGTTCTATGCTTACTGTCTTGAATAGCCATGTATGAAAGCTCCATCTTTTCCTGTTCAGTACATTGCTCACGCATTGTTTATCTTCAATGACACACACAATCTTGGCCAGAAAGTATCTGTGATTCACAAGGTCGTTAGTGCATGGTACTTTCACCATGTCCAGTTGCGTACAATCACCTACTATTATTTACGGCAGTGATAATGATCCCTCCATATGCAAACCTCTCCCTGATTTCTTTGTTTACCCCCTACTCGAAAAGCACTGCATTCACACAGACTTTTGCAGTTAGCAAAATGCCTGCTTTTGTACATCGGATGGATACCCGTCGCCTCCGCAACAGCGACATGAAACGCCTTGTCCGTATCCTCCGGCATATTCCTGCTCCTACCGATGAGCGTAAGGAGATGCTCTATCGAAAGCGTACCAAGGAAGATATACATAATCTGCCCAGCCGTCTCCGCTCGTCGCGACTCTCTTTCGGCTCCACGAACTTGTGTTCTACACACAAGGGTCTCGATCACAACCTCGTCAACGACATCTGGCAATGGTTAAGGCACGAGTTTGAAGGCGCCATTGGCAAGTTCTTGTATCCTCTCATCATGTCCAGTCGTCTAACCGCAGAACAGGAGTGGAAAGCTCGCCAACTAGAACCAGTGCTACAGATGTGGAAACTGGACTTCAGTCTTGAGGCATCTGCGCCTCCAGACCACCAGCCAATTTCCCGCGGATCGCACTGGGCGTACCAGCGAGACGATTGTCCAGCATGCATGATGGCACGTATTGGGTCCGACGAGAAAGTTCTCTTTGCTCTCTTCGCAAACATGGTCGGCCGCTTCAACACGAAGTCGCTCAACAGCATCGGTGGGTGGGATAAGACACATTCCAAACGTCTCCGCTTCGTCCGATACTGGGTCAAGACAATCCGTGGCGGAGACATCACTCTTGCTCAAGCCGGTGAATTGGGTTTGAAGATGAAACTGCTCCGGCGCGAATGGAAGGATGAGCAACGTGCCCATCTTCAGTCGCTCGATGGCACCACAATACAGGGCACGCCCCAGACTAATACCGTGCGCCCCAGCATTGACAGTCTACGCCCCAAGACTGCCAACGAGGCTAACCATCCAAACTCCCAGGCTCGCTCTTCTACCGACAAGAACCGAGATAGACCTCACGATTTGGCATTTCTAAGTCCGCGCGATTCGAAACTTGGTCCCGACCGTCGTTCAAGCAATGCGAAAAGACTCTCGCCAGCGGCGCAACTCGGGTTTGAGTTGCCACACATGGGCGAAAGAGTGTCCGGGAGTTCGCATGGGCAGCAAGACATACATCCACTACTACGGGAGAAGCCAAGTGTTGTACCTACTCCACTGAATACGAAGAGGACAACTACTGGCTCGACCCATCCAGTAGACACTGTCAAGCCCTTGACAAGCACCCAGCGTCCCACGCCCGAGCACCGACCACTGAGTCCGCCCTCACCAACCCCAACGATTCGTCCAGCTCCGAGTACTGCCACCTACAAGCGCAGGGATGAGTCCGTCTACATCCCCAACCCATCCCGCCAACCCCCAAACCCGTCTCTCACCACCACCAGCACCTTTACTACGATCGCTTCATACACCGGTGGCCCCTCCGCCGTCGCCCACCTCTACGATCCCCTTGACAACCCCTTCTATGACGACAAGACACAAGAAGATGGTGTAGAACGGCATCGCAGGCTACTTCGCCCGTGGTTGTACGTCGATCCTGTCAAAGAGGATGCAAAAGCGTTGCCGGAGCCAGACCGCATGTCCATGTATTCCCAGTTTGGGAATAGGGAGTTTGATGGAGGGCGGTTTGATAGTGTGGATGAGGAGTTGAAGGTGGAGGAGAGGGAGGAGTGGAAGAGGGAGGAGTGGGAGAGGGAGGTAGGCAAGGGGGACGAGGATGAGGATGGAAGTGATGAGGATGGTGAGAAGGAGGAAGAGGAGGGCAAGGAGAGAAAGGGATCTAATAGGCAAGGGTCTTCTTGGGATGACATGCACAATGGCGATTTCTAGGTTATGATAACTGCGTCTGTTTCGATGCGACTTGCTAATTTCTAATCAATCGCCGATGCATGAAAATCTTCCCTCATCCTTTCCCAACCCTCTCGCTCACTTTTCGTCACCATCATTCTTAAATCTACTTTTTGGATCTATTGCTCTATAGCATGGCTTTTTCCAATATATTTTTTCCTAGCTCAAATTACAATGCATGCATTCCATCATTTCAATCATCTGTCGCGCCCCTGATCTTATCGATTTCCCCTGCTGTTCATACTTGCTCAAATCTCATCGTTGCTCGCAAGGCCCCCCAATCTTCTCTTTAGACCACCATCCTTTCACCACTCTTTGTTCCAAGCCCATTGTAAAATCAGCCCACCGTGCCCCTCCCCCCTACCTCGTCTTTGCTGTGTTGTCCCGCCTGATTTCGGAAACTCGAAGCGATGCTGCTTAAACCCGACACTAACCGATAACAGTACATGTCCAAGGGAAGATTTAGAGGGAGAGAAAAAAAAGAGAGAGTCTGCCTTGTGAAATGCCTGACCGCTGGATTCAGGCACCTGCATGATCAAATACAACAAGGCGTACTCTCAGGCCACCCCAGGCAGGGAATTTTAAACCATGTGCCCCACTCATCTATGCCACGCTGTTGTCCAAGAGGGGTAAAACATATAAAATATAAAATATAATGGAGAATTCTCTGTTGAAACCAAGACCAAGGCGTTCTGTTTTTGTGTTTTTAGGCAAGCAAAATAACGCTAGGAGATGGGAGAAGGGGAGGTTTAGAGAGGAGATTGAATTAAATCTAACATGTTCGTTTATCTAGCTAAAAAAAAATCCCAAGAACTTGTTGGAGCCAAAAATAACAAAAACAAATAAGCCACCCAAGGTCTCAGTTCCATGTCGTGTCGTGTCGTGTCGTGTCGTGTCGTCGTGTCATGCAGGCAGGGGAGGGGGGTATCAATTCAAATGGCAGTAGAAGCAAACCCCAATCACATCCAAACGCCCCACGATAAGGAACACACAAGCATGCATGAACAAAACAGCAAGCGCTCTCAACAAAAAAATTTTTAACTCTGAAGGGGACATGTGAAGAGACAGGTCGTAAGTCCCCGAGTGCTCCGCCAAAAACGTACTGTTGCGCTAGTTATGCAACTCCACCGAATTGCGATCAAGTCTCCTGTTCACACTGCCAAGCACTACTTTCATAATGCCGTCAGCCGTCAGCTCGGTGTTGCCGTCACCAGTGAATGGTACTGTGTCGACAATGTCCCTGAGATCGTCGTCCTTGGCCAGCTCAGCGAGTCCATCGTCGAGCTGTTTGAGGTGTTCACGCGCGCCAGTCTCTTTGCCGACCTGGAAGAATTGAATGCCGACCTGCCAGGCGGGGGCATCGAGTTTATCCAATTTCTTGGCTGCTTGGATGATGGGGGATTCGACGTCGTCGGATGGCTCACCATCGGTGATGACGATGATGTTGATGGGCTTGGTCTTGTCATTCTTCTCGTACTGCTTGAGATATGGCTTGAGAATCATGTTGAGACGCTGGCCAGTGGGTGTATAGCCGCTCGGGCGCACTGTTTGAAAGATTTCGATAATAGTACTGGCACTAGTGACGTTCTTGTAGATACTCGAGTCGGGGTGGTTGAGGAAATAGATATCCACACCATCCTTGTCGCGCTCTGTGCAGATTGGTGTAATGATTTCTAGAGCTTTGCCGGTCTCTCGCCAGGAGCGGCCAGCCATAGATCCAGAGTCATCAATTAAAAATACAGTATCGAAGGATCGAAGAAAGGCATAGGGATCAGTGTCCATAGAAGTAGATCCTGAGACGGGCTGTAGCATATTCGAAGATCCGGCTGCACCTGGAGTGTAGGCGGGCGGTGGTTCGCGATTAGAGTTTGAAGAATTCACGTTCGACCTTGCTGGACAAAACGTCAGTATCCGGACGAGCGCATTCGAACATCACACTCGATGTGGGGCATTCAGTATGCTTACCTGGCCTTCTTGTAGCAGGTGATGCCGGGCTGAACGGGCTAACAGGTGAAGATGGTGCAAGACCGCTGTTTCGTGACCCAGTTGTCTTTGTGCTAATAGGCGCAACTGCAGGTGTATTGCGAAGTGTCTGACCCGCGCTTTCTGTACCTGGTGAGGGGTAGTCGTTGCTCGAAGTCGACGACTTGCGAGTACTCAAGACTCTCTTCATCTTCGAAAACATATTGTCACGTTTTAGGAATGATGTTTCTTGTTGAACGTAGTAAGGTGAGAGATGAGCGAGAGAGTCGCCGAGGTGGTTGTATTATGGAGAAGAAGGTGGCCACCATCAGGCAAGGGCCGACCAATGTAGCTAAGGTTCAAACAGCAAACGGAAGCGAGCGGCGAAGCACGCTTGAGTAGATTATCCGAGCTTGGTTGTGGTCTTCCATGGTTTCAACAACTATTCTTTGTATCTAGCACCTTGGTACCAACCCAGACGTTGATCTGCCTTGTGTATGCCTAAGTGAGACGTGTGTCCCACACAGTACGCATTTTCGCCATGTAAAAGAAAACGAGATCAGCAGGAGAACCGTATGAGGGCAAAGTGGGTGCACTCAGCGCTCAGCCGATGTACTCAGCCCTCCGTTAGGTTTGTGGGAGGGCATAGCCACCAAGATTGACCAATCACACTCGGCAAAAGAGTGGGGTCTCGGACACGTGAAGCAAACCACATTGTGTAGAACGTACAATTATACCGGTATGCTTTAGTGCATGCGTGAACCATTCTGTATCCCGAGGGGACCATTCCCGGCACGGATTTAATGGCACCGAGTAGAAAGTAGCCCCACATTCAATACCCCAAGAGGTAGCAACCTCCTTTCCCGGCTTCTACGGAACGAGGCACTTTTGAAAGGTAGATACGATGTCGTTGCCATCAATTTAAGATGTCGCATGTCTAAATTTTCTTGGCTAGGCGTTGGAAGAACACATACGACAGCGCTGCAGAAGGCGGGAATTTGAAAGGGAAAGCTCGCTATAGCCCATGTGTAGGGCTGAACCTGAAATGGAGGACTGGTAATATTGGCCGAATGAGGCATTGTTTTCTTAGTAAACATCTCTTGCTGTCCAATCCCGCTCCACAGCCATGAAAAGGTCCCTGACCGCCACGTGCCTGCTAAGACAGCTACTCGGCATATTATGACGGGCCTTGGGAAAGAAGCCGTTGGCAAGCGCGCGGTTCCCAGTCAGAGATCTAGGGTGGGCCCACATTACCGGTCGCTTGGCCAGAGTCCAGGCGTATTCCTCACGGTGGCCGCTCCAACATTCGGCACAAATTCCGATGTCGGCGCTACCGGTATCGAGGCTGAGTGTATTCTGTATCAGGTCGAGGAGTGGAAGCAGCCGCGAGCGTAGCCCACAGTGTGCATGGTTGCTGTCGACCTGGTAGTTTGAGCACTGGCGAAGCGACAACAGAAGCCGGTCAATGTCACCGAGGTAGTATGTGGGTTCGGTATTATCGTAGATCTTGCCTTGCAGTCGCACCGTATCGATCTTGAAGAAGAAACGGACCATCTCTCCCAGCTGGAAAGAATCACACTGTATGGATGTATCATAGCCCAGCTTGCATTGCCGTTCTCCAGAAGTGTAGAGCTTGAGGAAATGTGCTTGTAGGGAGTTGATCGTCTCCAGTATGTACTCGCGCCGCTGGATCAACTCGTCCTCAACGCCGTTGGGTATGTCCCACCACAAGGCTTTTGTATGATCCTCTTCTACCACTGGTTGCCACTGGACAGAGTCTCGCATTATCAGCTGCTTGGAGTATTTCGTTACCCAGGCTGGGTGGTCGAAAAGTATGCCAACAAGGAGTTTCTGCCGTGTTCTCTCTTCCGACTGCGATGGACTGGGCTTGCCCCTCGCCTTTGCATCGAGTAGCTGTAGATATTTTTTCTTCTGGAAATATTTCGAAAGGCACGCGACAGCATCGAAACGGTCGGCAACGACGGCAAGGTTGGCTACGTTGGCGATGGGAGGATTCGCTACGGCAAGATCGAGGCCATGGACGGCGCGGAGGAAGTCTGCGAGTAAATTTCTGATCGAGGTGACCTTTGCTACAGCGACTCGTCCAACATTGATGATTGAAATGTGAGGCAATACATCAGTAGACACATCTGCCATGTCCCCATGGCCACCCAGCTCGAGTGCTCCGAGAGCTTTCGCCAACTGCTGTCCCTCGCTGAAACGATCGCTCAGTAGATTCTCAAAGTACCGCGAGTTCTGCTGCAGCGTCTTTGAGTCTACGCGATACAAGAACCGCTGTCCTCCTTCTTCCTGTGCGACATCGATGACGAGATCGCCCTTTGCCGCGATGACTAGCAGTTCCTCCTCGGCCGACATGGCTTGGTATGAATTTTGTGACTCCAACTAGGCGTATTCTCACGGGTAGGGCCAGAACATGGTGCCTCAATCGGATGGCAATTTGCTTCTGGTGGTGAGTGAGGTGTGAAGTCACAGCCCGTGGGCGAAGCTTGAGCGCCGCCGCGGAGTCGCAGAACCAGCCAATGGGAACGATGGAGCTAGCAGCAGCGGCCTTCAGCCAAGGCATCTTTTCCAACAACACTGCCTTCTATCGCCCCTTTCTTGCTAGTAATCACCCGTAATTGCTTCTAGGCGTCAGTTCACAGTCTCGCTCGTCTGCTGATTTTGCACTGCCTACGCCGAGGCGAGCCTCGATAGAATTTTTGCACATCACGCGCACTGGGAACCCTGTCCCTCGTCATGTCACACACAGAACCATCATACAAGGCAAGATTGAAATAGTGATGAGTGAGATATATAAACGTGCTGTCATCTCCAATGTTGATGCTAACAAAAAAAAACTCCATGGTGCATCGATATGCTGGGTATCTCTTCCGGGGGCTGTAAAGGTCATTGTGCCAACTCCATAATTCAAAAACCCAGAAACAAAGGAAATGGTAAACAGAAGACCTGGCATTACCGCCGGTCTAAGCCAAGCTTCAGACAAAAAAATCCCCCCAACAAAGGAGACGAAAGTCGGACTACCCTCGGGGACATGATAGGGTTGATCTAACGTAATCGGAAACCGTCGATAGAAACGATGGATGATGGGGTCGCAGGCGTACTAGCGACGACGAGCCGGGAGCTTCATGCGCATCCATTCATCGCCGACAATGGCATGGCCAACGCGAGACTCGAAGAATAGACGCTGTCTCTGAGCGCGTTCGGCATAGGTGAGGCGGTGGCGGTGTAGTCGTCCTTTCTTGTCGCGTATGTACTCGTACTTTTCCTCGCCGATGAGGAACCAGAGTGACTGCTCTTCCGGGTTCATGTTGCAGTAATAGCTTGGTCGCGGAAGAGGCTTCTCGCCGCTCAGACGGCTCGAGATGCTGTCAACGCTCGAGCGGATGGACAACATGTTGGAAATGCAGCGTGACTCGGTCTTTTGGCTTTGTGGGGTTTGGAAGGTGGCTCGCCGCGGATGGCGTTGCGGTATGCGCGCTACCCAAAGGTGCTGTGGTATGGACGATGGATGGTGATGGATGGGTGAGAGTAAAGTAGGAAGGGAAAAATTAGTCTGGGTATTTGACCGGAAGCACAAGGATCCACTGTGAAGCGGAGTTGTAGTCGGGAAACAGTGTTTTTAATCGCGCAACTGTCGAGGGTGGGTACGGGACCGACTTTGCTTGAACCGTGTAACTTCACAATGTGAGCAGGGAAAGGACAGCAGAGGTTATATCTGACAAGCAAGCGAATCGCGGAGCCCCAGGGCGAATCTGGGGCACCATGTACACCCCGGGGCTTGCCAGGAGTATGTGCGCCTACCGCCGTATGCGGAGGGTGGAATGTACCAAGCCATTGCCCAGAAATGGCCAAAACACATCTCCAACACTATGCAGGACCAACCACAGAGCCGCAGATCAACGTACAGGCTGCACGGCTACTGCAGACAAATTGCATCACGATATTGCGCGGACCTTGGCTGTGCACTTGGCTGTGCAAGACACGCAAAGTTGTTGCGCGGCGCCCAGAACACCGGAGGCTTGTCGAGAGTACATGGCGACGATACATGGACGCACACGCACTTTGTCTGAGGCGCATTCTAGGGATCTTCGCCCCCAAGACACTTGGCGGCGATCGGCAGGTCAAGATGCACTGCTTCACGAAACATTTTGGGACTGTCAGCGTGGGTGGCGATCTAGAGCTGGTACAGGAGCGGTTAGAAGATACGCCATCCCGCGCTGATCACTGAGCCTCCACCACACGTTACTGCGGCCATTCAGTCATTGCTCATTTCAACTACCCCCAAGGCACTCCTTTATCTTGACTGTCAACGACCAAAAGAGCTCAAACCTTGTGAGCTCAGACTCCATGTTTCTTCCGCTGCCAAGCACTGTTGTGTCAACCCTCTGACTTTGCTATCCTTACGCCTCCCCCCTGAATATGAGAGACGTCTTGGCTGGCATGGACAGGCGCTTGTCGCACCCTCCGCTAACCTTCCTTGCCCAGTTTCCTCATGGAGCAAACTCGGACTCTGCTGAGTGGGATGAGTGAGTGGTTAGCCAGATCATGACGGCACAGGTCGCTCATTGTAAGACCGGTGCTGAGCCGACAACATGCCAAGTCCATCTGCGCCAGCAATATTCGTGCCCCTGAGGCTCGGACCGAGCCAAGCATGCACCCTCCGTTGGCAGTATCTGTTGATGCCGTTCTTTTGCAGACGTCTACATTCAGTTTTGGTACGGCACTCAAGGCCATCCCCCGTGAATGGCTGCGCAAATAATCATGTCTATGCCATGCATAGTCGTGGAGGTCCCGACAGACATGCACTCGTACTATTTCTGTACTTTGAGTATCCATCCACTCGGGACCCAAATCCGCTCCATCCGCTACAGTTTCACGGTCATCCCTAGGCTTCCTCTCTCCGCCCCTCTCTGCTAGCACACAGAGGACAAACGGATCAGAAAGACCACAAACCTTCCATTTCCCTTCTCTCCGCGGACCCACTGGTCACACCCAACGCTTACCAGATTAGCGCTTCGTGCACATGTATGCCCAGATGAACTATAGTTCACGATAAATTGTTACCCGCATTAGGTTTATGCCAAGCATCCTGATACATTCCATGCAACTCTCTGTAAGTTGCCCGGATTTTGGAGCAATCTAGAACCCGTTGAACTTGGGGCAATTGCATAATGGGTCTAGGGGGGTTTGGGTGGTGTATTCATTTGGGTGAATCATCAGATTTTTCTCCTGTGATGATGCAGTTCAACAGGCCATGACAGTGTGGAACAGGACACACGATATGGTAGCGGTGATGACTACGCTTCGTAAGTTGAGCCAAGAATACGTGCGCCTTGGTAGAGTCTTGTTGGGCTGACCAGTTGTTCGACTTTGGTACGCCGCCCCATAGTACCGTTGAGCACATTTTGCTCTCATCCGTAATGCTGCGTAAGACGCCTCTTGGCCCTACCGGCTTCTCACTATCCACATGTTGTGCGGTGTGGGCCGCATACGCTTTGCCAACGCAGCATTTTACCATTGACTGACGTAAAATCACGTAGGTAGACCATGCAGCAGTATGCTGAGTCTAGAACCACACTACTACCGCAGTGATGACATGGTGTGTAATCACTGCAGTCACAAATCCCATAGATGACTCTATGGCCATCTTCTGTCATTATATTCGCAGCTGAAACGCTTCTTATGCTGTGGTCATGCTTGTATTCGTCCGGCCGACATAGTGACACCTTCATATTACTCACTGATCTTGACTCGTCATTGAAGCCGCAACTTGACATGACAGTTCCCTTTCTTATCGATCTCGGCGGTTTCAAGGTTCGCCAAGGGTAAGACGTGTTGGCTGGGGGTGAAGAGGCCCAGAAGCTGTGTTTGATTCGATCCCAGCGGATGGATGTGACATGGATTGTACCATTGCGACTTGATGTGATGGTGCAACCCCAAGCCGGTTAAAGAGCCTTTGTCCATACGATCTGCACATTCAATTCGTATCTCCCATTGTGCGAATGGTCATGGTCGTTTATCGAAGTCTGCTTACGCCCGAGGTCATTCGCCGAACGGGGTGACACGTACCCATCTTTGGGTAGCATGTACCACACATGACATTCTTCTGGACGCAATGATCTCCATCTCTTCGAACATCAGTCCTCTTTCAATATATCCACCAACGAGTCCCAGGGCCTCCTCCTGCGAAGGATCAAAATTCGAACTTGGATTGACCGAGCACGAAGAATGACGTCATATCTCACAATGGAAATGTCAACTATTGGCGTGCTGGAACGATATCGGATGTGCCTGCAAACGTTATATTCTAAAGCTTGCGCGATTTGTGAGCTGTCGACGATGATGAGAATGAAGAGCGGTGGTGGGCCGATACGTGGAACAGTAAGGCCGAGGTCGGAGGAGGGGTATCCGGCATATAGCGGAAACTCGCATCCAACGCTTCGTGGGGTAGCTTCACGAGTATATATGAAAACTTGAGCGCGAGGGATCTTCTCAATACCAGGATACTCGACACATATAAAATGACAGCCCATAACATTGTTGTTCTAGCCGGTTCGTTCTAGGGTATTTGGAGATTTGTTGGGTATCTAGTACTAATTGCATCCAGGTGATGGCGTTGGTCCAGAGGTAGCACCAGCCTTCGCACTTGGTTTTCGCAAATACTAACCACAGTATTCAGGTCGTTGCAGAGGCGATTAAGATCCTCAAAGTGGTCGAGAAACACACAGATAACACGTTCAACTTCCAAGAGCATCTATTTGGAGGAGTAAGTGCAGAAGTACAGTGTATGCAACAGTTTGTAACTTTCCGCAGTGTTCGATAGACGCACACAACAACCCTCTCACAGACGAAGCGCTCGCAGCAGCAAAATCTGCCGATGCGATCATCCTCGGTGCTGTCGGCGGGCCTGTACGTACTCGTTATTTCATATACAGCGAATACGATCTAATCTATGGCATAGAAATGGGGAACCGGCAAGGTGCGCCCTGAACAAGGCATCTTGAAGCTACGAAAAGAACTCGGAACTTTTGGAAACCTACGGCCATGCTTCTTCGCCTCCGACTCACTCGTCGACTCGTCCCCCCTCAAGGCCGAAAACGTCCGTGGTGTAAATTTCAACATCATCCGTGAATTGACGGGTGGAATATACTTTGGTGAGAGGAAGGAGGACGAGGGCGATGGCAAGGCCATGGACACAGAGCCCTATAGTGTCGAAGAGATTGAGCGTGTCGTGCGTTTAGCTGGCAGTCTTGCGTCTGTCGAGAACCCACCATGCCCAGTATGGAGTTTGGACAAGGCAAACGTGCTTGCAACATCGAGATTATGGCGGAAGACGTTTGAGCGCATCATGAAGGACGAGTACCCGCATCTCAAGTCGGGCACCCATCTTATCGACTCGGCGGCTATGCTTATGATCAAGAACCCAAGGGCGCTGAACGGCGTTGTGGTTACAAGCAATTTGTTTGGCGACATCATCAGCGACGAGGCAAGTGTGATTCCAGGTAGTCTTGGGCTGCTGCCGAGTGCTAGTCTAGGAGGTATCCCAGATGGCAAGACTAAGCTCAACGGAATCTACGAGCCGATTCATGGTAAGCTTTCTCATCCATCATTGTGCGTGTACCACCTGACCCTGTAAAGGTTCTGCACCGGATATCGCTGGCAAGGGCATTGTCAATCCCATCGCAACTGTTCTCTCCATGAGCATGATGTTCAAGTATTCTCTATGCCTACCGGAAATTGCGCTAAAGATCGACGAGGCGACCAGAATCACCATCGACAACGGCGTTCGAACGGCCGATATCGGTGGAAAGTCAAGCACCAGCGAAGTCGGAGACGCGATTGCGGCAGAACTGGAGAAGTTACTCCAGAAGTAGGATTTTACAGTGAGAAAAATTTATAAGGAAACATGGACACATACCAGCATCTGAGTGATGTTGTGTTTGTCATGGATGGCATCAAATGCCAACATACCGCTTTCGCTTTGGCATGCACTTGGGCACATATTGGGCCAGATGCGAATGACAGTAATGCACTCGAGTTATTCCGTTTTGTTCAATGCTCGGTTCTCATCATGTCCTCTATCGTCTTCTTGATGGTCATCACGTCACAGCCGAGGCTGGCATGTGCAAATAATAAAGACCGTGCTGCAACAACCCTGGCCGAGATAGGCACATCCGGGCCTTTAACTTACGGACGCGCGCCATAAGGCTGCAGCTTGATTTGACCCCTTTTGACTTCCCTGGCAAGCCCAGGAACAATGAAACTACTAATTTGGAGAAGATGTGCAGCTGTCAGCCAGTGGTAATAGGCGACCACTAAGTCGTTATCAAGACGTTGATGTATACAGGCTAGTTGAAAGGTGAGCGGCCTCCATTAGCTGGGATGATCATCCGGGCTTCCGATTCATAAAGAAGCGACTGTCGGATCCGCGTGTTTCCATGAACCCGAGTCCATGCGTTCCTTGAATAATAGACGCCCCCAAGCAGCGCCTCAAAAGTACCCCAACAAGCCCTGAGCATAACAATCGCTAGACCAGTTTCTACTATCTCCGCTCCACCACAATGTCTACTGAAGAAGATCCGAAACGGTGGATACCCGAAAGCAACGGAGAAATTGATCCCATCGACACATTATCGCAACGCCCTACCAACAGACACAAGCTGTACGCCTGGGAAACTGGACCCATGACCCTGTTACCAAACTCAGGTTTCCATGCCGATGATGCGACTCCAGATCCACAAGCGGCTCCTACGATGATTGCTGCATGTAATTGTCTCATCCGCGCACTGAACAGCATCTACATCCAAGCACCACACGTTCCGTTGATCGAGTATGCAAACCTGGTATCATATTGTCTAGCAACATACCAATGTCTGATCGCGCAGCTGGGCACAGCGCCTAGACAAGAAGAAGAAGAAGAAGAAGAAAAGGAGGAGGAGGAGGAAGAGGAAGGCAATGATGCAAAACTGGCCGAGTGGGGCAGATGGCTGGAATCCTGTGCAGCCAAACGAAATAACTTTAGTACGGAGATGTGCAAGAGTATGATGGATGATTTTATGCCTGCTCTACACACCCAACTCAGCATACCCCGCAACGACAAAAGTGCAAAGATGAGCTTGGACAGCTGCACCCAAGTACCCGTTTTCTGGACAAACCACGATATCACGTCAGAGCTTCCGTTGCCTCGGGGGTTAGCACCAGATAGCAAAGCTATACGGTGGTGGACCGGGAGGAAGAAGGCTGATTGGTGGAAGTTTAGTACTTGCGGATTCAATGGGCTGCCGCGGGAACTGAAATTCTATCGAGAGATGTGAGGAAGGGGAGGATGGATCTGAACAGAAAAAATGGATAAGAATACACGCAAATTGGAGTTTATGGGAACACGTAAGGAAGAGCTTTGGACTGAAAGTTAAGTTTGGAGGATTTTTTTTGTGGGATACTGCAAGGGCTCAGCTGACTTAGCGCGCGGAGTCTCCCTTTTGCCACTTAGGAGATGACGCCTCCTTGAGCGCCGAGGCCGTGAAGGCGTACGTGGCCTGAATACAGCCTGTTCTAGTATTGACCAAGACTACCATGGGTTTGCAGTGACGAGAATCTAACGAGGAGTCTACAGTACACCAGCCCTTTGTCTAAAAATATGTAAAAAGAGACGGTGTAGAGACGTCAAGGTGTTTGAAGCTGTGGAACTTGGTTACGGTCAGCCTCCTCCTTGCTGGATGATATACAATGTACGCGCAATAACTGCTTGTGGGTACCACTGTACTGGGATAAGGCTATGCTGTCATTAGGGTGACATGTCTTAGCAACGGCTGAACGGTACTAAGAGCAAAGTTTGGGGGACCGAGGCGGCAAGTCGCATTACCGACTTATCGTGAGATTGCAGCGATATGCCATCGACATTCAAGACATATCAGTGGCTTATGTTAAATTCCAGGATATCACGCAAAAATACTTCCAGGTCATCTGGGGGAGCGACGGCAAGGAAGGGCTCGCTTGTCACCCTAACCGGCGGGCCGCGATAGATACGCAAGTAACGCTTTCCCAATCGACCGAGCAAGTCATCGTGTAGTGAAACATGAGATCAGCAGAGACCCTTGGTTGTGTCACCGCGCGCTTCATTGTGAGTCTGTGGCTGCCCGCTTGGGCCTTCGAGTGGCTGGCCAACTTTGATGAGAAAACCAGCAATGTTGGATGTGGTTTTGCAGGGTTTTGGTGTGGTGAACTTGGGTACCGGGTTGCGATAAATGATTTCTGGTTGTTCCCAGTAGAATAGGGCCAGGGTACTGTTCGAAACAACCTTCGACGACATGATCCAGATTGTGCTGTGTCCCATGACTACTCGGGCGTGCAACTCTCTTCTACCTGGATAGAGGAGAATTGATAGTTGTGGGTCAAACAACCGGTGGCTCTAGAGTTAACCTCTTGCAACAGCCAAGTGCAATAGCCAAGGCTCTTAGTTCCTATGTCTATAATCTTTCTCATATAGGTATGCTCCATCCTGCAGTGATGAGTATGGACTTCGCGCCTAGATGCCGGACTCCGGACCCCGCATGACCAGGCCGTCGAGCGTCCCCCCTAGTTTCTCGGCGCAGGCGATGGCCGGCACTGGAAGAAGTAGAGAATTCATATGTAGGTATCATATGTATATGGAGGGTTGCGTGTGTCTCTCACGGCACCGGCGCCGTGATCCGTCGGGAGTGTGTCTTCCAACGCGTGCCATTGAATAAGCTGCACCTAGACTGTTTGTATCGGTAAAGCGCTCCGCCAAAAGATACAAACAGGCGCGAATGTAAAACGGCAACTATAGTCCGACAAATAAACAAGTGGAGTAGGGACGGAGATGGTTGAAAGTAACACTTGAAGGGGACGATCACACGCACGTGGGTAGAATAAGCGACGGCGCTTGTGACCCCAGAACGTCAACGTCTGTTTGTCAGAGGAAAAGACAGCCGACAGATCCTAGAAATCTCTGGGGCTGAAACGGGTTTTTTTGCTAGTTGTCATGAATCAAGGTTAAGAGTGAGGAAAAATCATGTAGGTAATGGTCCGCCCTGTCCCCCTTGGCAGGAACAAGCGCCGCTGCTACGCCTAAAGAAGCAAGAGGTGAAACATGATGTCGGGCGCCCTCGTCCAGGAACAGCAGAACCTCCATCACAGTCTTGCGCCAACGGTGCTCCGAGACTCCACCCACCACTTGCGTCTTGCTGTTTCGAAACAGCAAGGCCAGGCTCGTGTCCGCATGTACGCGACCTGGCCTCACTGAGGCTCGCTCACATTGGCCCGGGGCGTAGCCAGGGGCCTCCACTCAGCTCCCACTGTCGGTAAACATGACTAAAATGCCTGTCACACGGAGGCCTCCAGGCGCTGAGTCTGGATGTGCTAAGGCGGAAGGCAGATGAGTATGCCGATGACCTTGGGCCAACCATTAGCAAATGATTTAAAGACTGCACGCCGCTCACTATGGAAGAGGGCATCACTTCTCGTGACACACACCCTCCTGACAAGCTAGCCTTCGTCGACATTCTTTCTACTTTCATTCACTTGTGCCCGAAAACGCAGGATCGTCTTTCTTCTTTGAGCTTCTCTGTTGTCAGTCAGGCAAACCCTTCCAAACGCCTCCTACAGTCATAGGAAGACATTGTCAAACGCAGACTCATACCTTCTGTCTCCTCTACATTCACAGCATTTAAGATTCTTCAGGGCGCTTTTTTTCTCTGCTCGGTCGCTATAACATTCATTTGTTACAACCACGATCCTACCTAACAAAAACACAACCAAGCAACACGATGTACATCAAGGCTTTCTCTGTGCTCGCCCTGGTTGGCGCTGCTCAGGCTCACATGAGCATGTACTACCCAGCTCCCTTGGGTGGAGCTCCGGGTATCAACCGCCAGTCGAAGGCACTTGACCCCGAGTTCAACTTCCCACTCGGTTGCTGCGGCCCTGACGGTGGTGACAGCAGACCTTCACCTGGTGTCTGCCGCGGTCATCTAGACAAGTACGACACCGAGAAGGCGAGTGTTACGTGGAAACCTGGCCAAGATGCTCACTTCCAGCTCACCAACTACGACTACGATCCGGCGGCGCCCGGCGGTACGCACTCGGGAGGCTCTTGCCAGGTGGGATTCTCTTTGGATAAGGGCAAGACGTGGAAGATGGCCGCCTCATACCACGGTGCTTGTCCCCATGCAACAGAGGACGGCTCACCTGAAGCTCAGACATTCGACTTCAAGGTTCCCACTGGAATGCCTGCCGGCGATGCTCTGTTCGGGTGGGTGTGGCTGAACCGCGAGCATGAAGCCTTTATGAATTGCGCCAAGGTAAACATCGCCGCTGATTCTGGCACTGAGCCCAGCAAGCCGTCTCAATCCCCGGCTCAGCCAAGCCCACCAGCATACTCAGCTACCAAACCCGACCCACCAGCGTACTCACAGACCAAGCCCAAAGAGACCCCAACGCCACAGGCGCCCTTGCCCCAGGTGGACCCGCCGAACAACCAGCAACCCCCAGTTGTCACTGTTACGACTGTAGTTGCAACCACAATCTACCAGCAGTACGAGCCTTCAGCGACTCCTATTAGCGAGGCTGAACAACCCGACAACTCCTATGGTGACTTGCGAAAGTGGAGTCGCCCTCACCAGGACGTCAAGGCAAACACCCGCCGCTACGAGGTCGACGGTTCCCGCTGCGACTGCCGCCGCGACGAGCTCACCCTAGCCGCCCGCTGCTCTTGTGACTCACCGGACAAGGCCATCGAACGCAAGGCCCTTCGTCTA
>Ga0265797_10003239_pt1 | contig 26309 bp, 21 predicted proteins | sample P2T30metagenome_FD_192433 | JGI IMG/M metagenome (GOLD analysis project Ga0265797, IMG submission 192433) | Plant litter microbial communities from East Loma Ridge, Irvine, California - P2 T30 | ecosystem: Environmental > Terrestrial > Plant litter > Unclassified | place: USA: California... | reverse complement strand
CCCGGGCAGGCGGCCGCCCCCGAACCCCGCGGCGACCCCGAGCAGCACGCCGAGCCCGGTGCCGATCAGGGTCGCCGCCGCGCCGATCGACAGGCTGGCGCCGGCGCCGTGCACCATGCGCGTGAACACGCCGCGCCCGGACTCGTCGGTGCCGAACGGGTGCGCGAGCGAGGGGGCCGAGAAGGCGTCGACGGGGGCGACGGCGAGGGGGTCGGCCGGGGCGAGCAGGCCCGGCGCCACGGCCGCCACGACGACGAGCCCGAGCGCGACGGCCGCCACGACCTCGGGGGCGCGCAGGCGGGCCGCGCCGAGCCGGCTGCCGGTCACGACGCCCGCACCCGGGGGTCGACGAGCCGCTCGGCCAGGTCGCCGAGCGCCACGACGACGACGTACGAGAGCGCCGAGACGAGGGCCACGCCGGTCACGAGCGGGATGTCGCGCAGCGTCACCGCGCCGAGCAGCGTGCGCCCGAGCCCGGGCCGCGCGAAGACGGACTCGACGACGACGGCGCCGCTGAGCAGCGACCCGAAGGCCCAGCCCGAGAGCGCGAGGCCGGGCAGCGCGGCGTGCCGCAGGAGGTGCCGGCGGAACAGCCCCGAGGTCGACTCGCCCCGGGCGCGGGCCGAGAGCGCGAACGGCGACGAGGCCGCGTCGAGGAGGGAGTCGCGCGTCACCTGGCCGAGGAACCCGGCGACGGGCACGGCGAGCGTGACCACGGGCAGCACGAGCCCGATCGGCGTGCCGGTGCTCACGGGCGGCAGCAGGCCCAGCTGCGTGCTGAGGACGAGCACGAGCACGCTGCCGAGCCAGAAGTGCGGCACGGCGGCGGCCACGACCTCGAGGCCCGACGAGACGGCGGCCGCGACCCGCCCGCCGAGGGTGGCCCACCAGGCCGTGCCGAGGGCGAGCAGCCACGCGACGACGAGCGCGCACGCGGCGAGGACGATCGTGCCGGGCAGCTGGTCGAGCAGCAGCCCGCCCACGTCGGTGCGCAGCGAGTACGAGGTGCCGAGGTCGCCCGTCGCGAGGCGTCCGAGCTGCGCCAGGTACTGCAGGAGGAGCGGGTCGTCGAGCCCGTACTGCTCGCGCACCAGGGCCAGCGCCTCGGCCGACGCCTGCGAGCCCGGCCCGCCGAGGATGGCCTCGGCCGGGTCGCCCGGCACCAGGCGGATCGCGAAGAAGACCATGGTCGCCACGGCCCAGAGCACCACCACGCCGCCGACGACGCGACCGACGAGCCACCGGGCCGCCGCGGCCGCTCGCCCGCGCCTCCTCGGCACCGCCGACACGGGGGACGCGGCCGACGCGTCGTCCGTGGTCGGGGGAGCGGCCGAGGAGGCGCGACCCGCCAGGGCGTCGCGCCCCGGCTCAGTCGGTGCGGGAAGCGTCATACAGGGTGACGGCCGACACCGGCGGCAGGGCGCGGACGCCGGTCACCGACGAGCGCACGAGGTAGTGGTTCTGCTGGTCGTACAGGGGCAGCACGGTGTAGCTCTCGAGCACGATGCGCTGGGCCTGCTCGTACAGGTCGGCCCGCTCGTCGGGGTCGCTCGTCTGCGCGGCGTCCGTCAGCAGCTGGTCGAGCTCCGGGTCGCTCAGCTGGGCCAGGTTCGCGAAGTAGCCGCTGGGCGCCGGGGTGATGCCGGCCGTGTCGTAGAGGATGCGCAGCACGTCGGGCCCCACCTTCGTGTACGGGGCGCTCACGAGGTCGTAGTCGTTCGCGGCGAGGGCGCCGTACCAGCTCGACAGGTCGAGGGGCGACAGCACGACCTCGATGCCGAGCTGCTTCGCGCCCGCCTGGATCTGCTCGAAGAGCGACTGCTCGGCCGGGATCGACTGGTTCGTGCTGACCGGGAACTCCAGCGAGAGGCGCCCGCCGCCCTTGGTGCGGTAGCCGTCGGAGTCGCGCTCGGTCCAGCCCGCCTCGTCGAGCAGGTCGCCCGCGGCGTCGGGGTCGACGTCGAAGAGCGACTCGTCCGACCAGGCGAGGGGCTCGACGCTCGACAGGGGCGAGTACGACCGGTCGGCCGTGCCGAACAAGAGCGAGTCGATGCCGTCGTTCACATCGACGCCCGTGACGAACGCCTGTCGCACGCGCTCGTCGTCGAAGGGGGCCTTGCCCGAGTTCAGCTCGATGCGGTTGGCGGCGCCGGGGCGGGGGGCGTCGATCTCGTCGAGCGAGTCGTCCTCCTCGGCGGCCACGAGGGTGTCCGGCTGCACGTTGTCGATGACGTCGACCTGCCCGGCCTGCAGAGCGGCGTACCGGGCCGCCGAGTCCGGGATGAAGCGCCAGACGACCTCGTCGAGGTGCGCGGGCCCCTCGTGGTCGGCGTCGGCCGGCGGCGACGAGTAGTCGTCGTTGCGGCTCAGCACGACGCGGTCCTGCTTGGTCCACGACTCGACGACGAACGGCCCCGTGCCGACCGGCGACTCGCAGTTGACGTCCTGCGGGCGCTGCAGGGCCTCGGGCGACTCCATCGCGAGCCAGGGCTGCGTGAGCGACTCGAGCAGCGCGCTGTCGGGCTCGCTGAGGTCGAAGCGGGCGGTCCGTGCGTCGACGGCCTCGACGTCCGTGACCTTCTGCAGGGCGAGGTAGCCGGTCGACGACAGCGTCTCGGGGTCTTGCAGGTGGGCGACGTTGGCGGCCACGGCGGCGGCGTCGAACGGGGTGCCGTCGGTGAACGAGACGCCGTCGCGCAGGGTGAAGGTCCAGCTGAGGCCGTCGTCCGCCTCCTGCCACGAGTCGGCGAGCCACGGCACGATCGTGCCGTCGGCGTCCTTCGAGACGAGCGACTCGAGGTACTGCGTCGAGACGAGCGCCTGCGGGTAGTTGCCGCCCACGTGCGGGTCGAGGCAGGTCGGCTCGGCGTCCCCGGTCGCGTAGGTGAGGGTGCCGCCCGCCGAGGGCGTGCCGTCGTCGGCGGCGTCGCCGCCCGCGGTGCAGCCCGCGAGCAGCAGGGCGCCTGCCGAGGCGAGGGCGAGCAGGGGGAGAGAGCGGGTGCGCATGGGGCTCCGTCGGGGACGAGGGGGAGGCGGACGGCGTTGTTGGACTGAGTCCAACAAGGCCGTCGTCGAGTCTAGCGGCATGATGGACCCCATGTCAGGCGAGCCGGTCACCCCAGCAGGACGGCCCTCGGGGCGGCCCCGGAGGTCGTCGGCCGACGTGCTCGCGGACGCCGCGGCCGAGCTGTTCCTCGAGCAGGGCTGGGCGCGCACGACGGTCGACCAGATCGCCCAGCGGGCCGGGGTCAGCCGGGGCACGTTCTTCAACTACTTCGAGTCGAAGGCCGACGCCCTCTGGCTCGACCTCGACGCGAGCGCGGCCGGTCTCGGGGACGCGCTGCGCGCCTCCTCGGGGTCGTCGCCCGTGCGCCGGGTCGAGGCGGCACTCGTGGGCCTGGCCCGTCGGCACCCCGCGGACCGGGTGCCGTGGGCCCTGTCGCAGTCCGACGCGATGGGGCTCGGCGACGACCTCGTGTCGTCGGCGGCGGTGCGGCTGGTGCGGATCCGCGCCACGGTGACGTCGTTCCTCGGCGAGGCCGGCGGCCTGCCGCGCGGCGACGTCCGGGCCGAGGTGGCCGCGTCGGCCCTGCTGGCGGCCGCGGCCACCGCGGTCGTCGTCTGGGCCCGGGCCGGGGTCGGCCGGCGCCCGCTGGACGAGGAGGTGGCGGCGGCGCTCGCCCCCGTGGCCGACGGCCTCGACGCGCAGGCCGCCCGGGGCTAGCGGGTGGGGGTGGAGGCGGTCGAGGGCGAGACGGGCGACAGCACGTCGTCGAGCTGGGCGCGCTTCGGGAACACCCACTTGTTCATGGCCCAGTAGCGGAACACCATCGCGAACATCGTGCCGATGACGGGGCCGCTGACGAAGTCCGCGATCTCTTGTGTCGTGCGGGTGACGTTCGGCACCTCGAGGCCGAACCCGTAGCGCGAGAGGTAGAGCGGCGCGGAGTTGATGCCGATGCCGATCACGCTGACGACGACGAAGAGCAGCATCTCCTGGCCGGTGTGGCGGCTGCCGCGGTCGTCGAACGACCACTTCTTGTTCATCCAGTACGACACGATGGTCGCCACGATCGTGCCGACCGCCAGGGCCGTCACGGGGTGCTGGGGGATGACGAAGAGCTTCAGGCCGTAGTTGATCACCATCGTGATGACGAAGCCGATGCCGCCGACGACGAGGAACCGGACGGCGGAGGGGTGGGACTTGGCCAGCCGGATCATCGTGCGCACGCCTCGACGGTACCCGCAGACCCTAGGAACGGGGTGTCCGTGGGCACCGCGGGTCGCGGACCGGACGACGTGGTCGTCCTCCAGGATGACGTCGGCCGACGGGAGGACGAGATGCGGCCGGGAGGCGCCCGCCGCGTCCCCGCCCCGGCTACGGTCGAGCCACCGGCAGGCGACGACGCCGCCGGGGCCGGCGTCCCGGGGGTGGGAAGGGGCGCTGCGGCTTCGTGACCCACGGGGACGGACACATCATGAAGGACTACAAGGCGGCGGCGCTCGCGCTGCCGACGATCGTGGCGCTGACGCTCGGCGGGGTGGCTCTCACGGCCGTGCCGGCGCTGGCCGAGCCGGCTCCCGCGACGACCGCGGGGGCCTCGGCCGCACCGGTCGACGAGGGCGTCCCGGCGGGGGAGCCCGCGGTCGGGGACACGGACGGCGCGGCGACGGACGGTGCCGCGGGGGCGGCGCCGACTGAGACGCCCGCAGAGGTGCCTGGGGAGGCGCCCGCGGAGGAGGAGGCGCCCGCGGTGCCGGACGTGTCGGCCGAGCCCGACGCGACGGACGTGCCCGGGGCGCCGGCCGGGGCGGAGCCGGCCGAGCCGGCGACGGACCCGGCGGCCGCGCCGGCGACCTCGCCGTCCGGACCGGTCGGCGGGGCCGGGGCGCAGGCCGCCGCCGACCCCGAGGGCTTCACGGTCACGGCGCCGCTCGACGGCGCCCTGCTGCCGTCCGCCGGCGTGGTCGTGACCGTCGAGGTCCCGGCGGGCAGCACGGTCGCGATCGACACCGCGCCCGACCAGGGCGGCAGCTACGAGGTCACGGGAGGCGTCGTGTCGGAGCCGTTCTCCCTCTCCGCCTCGACGGTCCCCGTCGAGCACGTCGTCACGGTCCAGGTGACGGGACCGGACGGCACGGACCTCGGCACGGTCGAGCGGAGGGTCGTGGTGCCCGCCCTGAGCGTGCTGCCTGCCCCCGTGCTCGCGTCGCCGGGAGCCGGCGACGTCGTCGTCGGCGTGCCGTACGGCACGGGCGACGTCAGCAGCCTGGGCCTCGAGATGGCCGGGAGCGGCGTCGCAGGAGCGACGATCGACGTCGAGCTGCTGGCACTGGACCCCGTCGTCCCCTGGGGCTACGACGACGAGCCCGCCGTGGTCGCCGCGGACGGCACCTGGGCCGACGTCGTCTGGATGCCGGCGGGCACGTGGCGGCTCTCCGCCGCCCAGCAGTCGTTCGACGCCGACGGCTTCGCGACGTCCCTCCCCTCCGCCGCCGACTCGGTCGACGTCCGGGTCGCGGCGCCGGCCGCGGCCCCCGCGGTCGAGCCCGTCGCCCCGCCCGCCGCCGGGCCGGTCACGGTCTCGCTCGCGGACGCACCCGCGCCGCGGGTCGAGCCCGCCCTCGCGGCGCCTCGTCCGCGCGCTCTCGCGTCGACGGGCACGGACGAGACGACGCCGTGGGCCGGCCTCGTCGGCACGGCGCTGGTGGCGCTCGGCGGCCTGGCGCTCGTCGTCGCCCGGAGATCGCGTCGCGCCTGACCCCGACGGGTCGCCCGCGCAGGCCACGAGGGCCCGTCTCCGCCCCGGAGGCGGGCCCTCCCGCGTGCCCGGGGCGGGCCGTCAGCGACGCGGCTGCAGGCTCGGCTCGTCGGGCGTCGAGAGGGTGAGCACCGCCTCCTCGACGACGTCGTGCTCCTCGAGCTCGCGCTCGACGCGGCGCAGGGCCACGGCCACGTGCTGCTCGGTGTCGTCGCCGGTCATGTCGACCGCCGCGACGAGGTAGAGCCGGCTCGGGCCGACGAACTCGGTGTGCAGGTAGGTGACCCGCGCGATCTCGGGGCGTGCCAACAGGCGCTCGAGCACGGTCGCCTCGAGGTCGTCGCTCGGGCTCTCGCCGACGAGGAACCGCCGGTTCCGGTCGACGAGCACCAGCGCGACCACGCCGAGCAGCACGCCCACGAGGATCGACCCCACCGCGTCGAACACCGCGGAGCCCGTCACCTGGTGCAGGAAGATGCCGAGGAACGCGATGAGCAGCCCCACGAGGGCCGCGGCGTCCTCGGCGAAGACCGCGCGCAGGGTCGGGTTCGAGCTGCGCAGCACGTAGCGCAGGGTCGGCACCTGGCCCGCCCGGGCGCTGCCCCGGGCCTGGCGGAGGGCCTGGAGGAACGACGTGCCCTCGAGCAGGAACGCCACCCCGAGCACGACGTAGTTCACGAGGTAGTCCTCCGCCTCCTCGGCGGCGCCGAGCTGCGAGACGCCGTGCTGGATCGACACGACCGCGCCCACCGTGAACAGGCCGAAGGCGGCGAACATCGACCAGACGTAGGTCTCCTTGCCGTAGCCGAGCGGGTGGTCGTCGTCGCGCTGCTTGACGCCGCGCTTGTCGGCGACGAAGAGGAAGACCTCGTTGCCCGTGTCGGCCCACGAGTGCGCCGACTCGGCCACCATCGACGCCGACCCGGTGAGGAGCGCCGCGACGGTCTTGGCGACGGCGATCAGCAGGTTGGCGAGGAACGCGACGATCACCGTCGTCGTGCTCTCGGGCTTCGCCGCCGGCTCGGCCTCGGTCGTCGTGGGCGCCGTCGGGGCAGGGTCGGATGTCATGGTGCCGATTCTGCACTCCCTGCACCTGATCGCGCCGCGCCTCCTCGGCTCGTATGATGGACGAGCACTGATCCGGCCATCACCGGGGAGCACTCGGCAGAACGCGCCGACCGGCCCGTCACAGGGGCGGGAGGCGTCACTAGACCCGAGCGGGGCAGGCCCGACACAGCCGCAGCAGAGAGGTCGTCCCGTCAGGGGCGGCAAGCGAGGTGGTACCGCGCCGACCGAGAACCCTCGGCAGGCGTCCTCGTGGACGGACATCCGCAGCACCTGGAGTTCCCATGGCCTACCAGCCGGTACCCGCATCGCCCCGGTTCCCCGACGTCGAGCAGGGCGTCCTCGCCTTCTGGCGACGCGACGACACGTTCCAGGAGTCGATCCGCGCCCGCGAGGGCCGCGACGAGTGGGTCTTCTACGACGGCCCGCCGTTCGCCAACGGCCTGCCGCACTACGGCCACCTGCTGACGGGCTACGCGAAGGACGTGTTCCCGCGCTACCAGACCATGCGCGGCAAGCAGGTGCACCGTCGCTTCGGCTGGGACACCCACGGCCTGCCCGCCGAGCTCGAGGCGATGCGCCAGCTCGGCATCACCGAGAAGCACCAGATCGACGAGATGGGCGTGGGCGCCTTCAACGCCGCCGCCCGCAGCTCGGTGCTGCAGTACACCGACGAGTGGCAGGGCTACGTCACCCGCCAGGCGCGCTGGGTCGACTTCGAGAACGACTACAAGACCCTCGACGTCACCTTCATGGAGAGCGTGCTCTGGGCCTTCAAGCAGCTCTGGGACAAGTCGCTCGCCTACGAGGGCTTCCGCGTGCTGCCGTACTGCTGGCACGACCAGACCCCCCTGTCGAACCACGAGCTGCGCATGGACGACGACGTCTACAAGACGCGGCAGGACCAGACGGTCACGGTCGCGTTCCCGCTCGTGGGCGCCAAGGCCGAGTCGCTCGGCCTGACCGGGGTCGAGGCCCTCGCCTGGACGACCACGCCGTGGACCCTCCCGACCAACATGGCGCTCGCCGTCGGGCCCGAGATCTCGTACGTCACGGTGCCGCACGCCCTGCTGCCGGGGGAGCGCACGGGCGACCAGCAGCTGCTCACGGGCAGCGTGTTCCTGCTCGCCGCCGACACCCTCGCCGCCTACTCGCGCGACCTCGGCTACGAGTCGCCCGAGGCCGCGCAGGCCGCCGTCACCGCGACCTTCGCGGGCGCCGAGCTCGAGGGCGTCGAGTACGACCGCATCTGGGACGTCTACGCCGACGCCGAGGCGTGGGGCACCGAGAACGCCTGGCGCGTGCTCGTCGCCGACTACGTCGCCACCGGCGAGGGCACCGGCATCGTGCACCAGGCGCCCGCCTACGGCGAGGACGACCAGCTCGTCTGCGCCGCGGCCGGCATCCCCGTCATCGTCTCGGTCGACGAGGCCGGTCGGTTCCTGCCGATGTTCGACGAGCTCGGCGTCGCCGGGCTGCAGGTCTTCGACGCGAACAAGGTGCTGGTGCAGCGCCTCCGCGCCGACGGCCGCCTCGTGCGCCTGGCGAGCTACGAGCACAGCTACCCGCACTGCTGGCGCTGCCGCAACCCCCTCATCTACAAGGCCGTGTCGAGCTGGTTCGTCCGCGTCACCGACGTGCGCGACCGCATGGGCGAGCTCAACCAGGAGATCACCTGGGTGCCCGACAACGTCAAGGACGGCCAGTTCGGCAAGTGGGTCGCGGGCGCCCGCGACTGGTCCATCTCGCGCAACCGGTACTGGGGCTCGCCGATCCCCGTGTGGCGCAGCGACGACCCCGCCCACCCCCGCACCGACGTCTACGGCTCGCTCGCCGAGCTCGAGGCCGACTTCGGGCGGCTGCCGCTCAACGAGCAGGGCGAGCCCGACCTGCACCGCCCGTACATCGACGACCTGACCCGGCCGAACCCCGACGACCCGACGGGCCGCAGCACGATGCGCCGCATCGACGACGTCTTCGACGTCTGGTTCGACTCGGGCTCGATGCCGTTCGCCCAGGTGCACTACCCGTTCGAGAACCGGGAGTGGTTCGAGACGCACGCCCCCGCCGACTTCATCGTCGAGTACATCGGGCAGACCCGCGGCTGGTTCTACGTCATGCACGCGCTCTCGACCGCGCTCTTCGACCGGCCCGCGTTCTCGAACGTGATCAGCCACGGCATCGTCCTCGGCTCCGACGGGCAGAAGATGTCGAAGAGCCTGCGCAACTACCCCGACGTCTCCGAGGTCTTCGACCGCGACGGCGCCGACGCGATGCGCTGGTTCCTCATGTCGAGCTCCGTCATCCGCGGCGGCAACCTCGTCGTGACCGAGGAGGGCATCCGCGAGGGCGTCCGGCAGTTCCTGCTGCCGCTGTGGAGCACGTACTACTTCTTCACCCTGTACGCGAACGCCGCCGACGGCGGCAGCTCGGGAGGCGAGGGCCGGCACGTCGCGGACGGCTACGTCGCCACGTGGCGCACCGACTCGACCGACGTCCTCGACCGCTACCTGCTCGCCAAGACGCGCCTCCTCGTGACGGACGTCGAGCGGCACCTCGACGCGCTCGACTCGCCGCTCGCGGCCGCCGCCCTGCGCGACTTCGCCGACGTGCTCACGAACTGGTACGTGCGCCGCTCGCGCGACCGCTTCTGGGCGGGCGACGACCGGGACGCCTTCGACACGCTGTTCACCGTGCTCGAGACCGTCGCCCGCGTCGCCGCCCCGCTCGCGCCGCTCGTGACGGAGGAGATCTGGAAGGGCCTCACCGGCGGGCGCAGCGTGCACCTGACCGACTGGCCGGACGCCTCCGCGTTCCCCGAGGACGACGCCCTCGTCGCCTCGATGGACGCCGTCCGCGCGATCGCCTCGTCGGGCCTCGCCCTGCGCAAGGCGACCGGCCTGCGGGTGCGCCTGCCCCTCGCCCGCCTCACCGTCGTCGCGCCCGACCCCGCCGCGCTCGAGCCCTTCGGGCCGATCCTGCGCGACGAGCTCAACGTCAAGGAGGTGGCCTTCACGCCCCTGACGGAGGAGAGCCTCGGCGAGTGGGGCGTCACCCGCAAGCTGACCGTGAACGCCCGGGCGGCCGGGCCGCGCATCGGCAAGCAGGTGCAGCAGGTCATCCCCGCCGCCAAGAAGGGCGACTGGGCCCCGGCCGGCGAGAACGTCGTCGTCGGCGGCGTGGAGCTGCTGCCCGGCGAGTTCACCCTCGAGCTCGCGGTCGACGACCCGACCGCCGCGATCGCCTTCGTCGGCGACGGCGGCTTCGTGCTGCTCGACACCGCCACGACGCCCGAGCTCGAGGCCGAGGGCCTGGCCCGCGACGTCGTGCGCGCCGTGCAGCAGGCCCGCAAGGCCGCGGGCCTCGACGTCTCCGACCGCGTCGTGACGACCGTCGCCCTCGACGCGGCCGCCGCGACGGCCCTCGAGGCGCACCGCGACATGGTGCAGGCCGAGACCCTGACGACCGAGCTGGTCGTCGACGTGCAGGACGACGTCGCCGGACGCGACGGGAAGGTCGCGGTGGGCTCCGGCTCGGCCGTGACGGTGGAGGTGCGACGAGCGTGAGCCCGAAGAAGAACCACGACGGCGACGGCCGCGACGACGAGTTCGCCGCGGAGGCGACGCGCGTCCACGACGAGCTCCTGGCCCGGGTCGGCGAGCAGGCGCCCGAGCCACGGCTCGCGGCGACCCGTCGTGCGGTCGAGCTGCTCGGCGACCCGCAACGGGCCTACCCGGTCATCCACATCACCGGCACGAACGGCAAGACGTCGACGAGCCGCATGATCGAGAGCGTCCTGCGCGCCCACGGCCTGCGCACGGGCCTCATGACGAGCCCGCACCTCGTGCGCCTGAACGAGCGCATCGTGGTCGACGGCGAGCCGATCAGCGACGAGCGCCTCGTCGCCAACTGGGACGACATCCAGCCCTACCTGGCGATGGTCGACGCCGAGCTCGGCTCGCGCGGCGAGCCGACGCTGACCTTCTTCGAGGCGCTCACCGTGCTCGCCTTCGCCTGCTTCGCCGACGCCCCCGCCGACGTCGTCGTGCTCGAGGTCGGCATGGGCGGCGAGTGGGACAGCACCAACGTGGCCGACGGCCAGGTCGCCGTCTTCACGCCCATCGCGCTCGACCACCAGTCCCGCCTCGGGTCGACCGTCGAGGCGATCGCCCGCACCAAGGCGGGCATCGTCAAGCCGGCGGCCTCGGTCGTCAGCGCGGCCCAGATGCCGGAGGCGCTGGCCGAGCTGCAGCGCGCCGCCGAGCTCACGGAGTCGTCGCTGGCCGTCGAGGGCGACGCCTTCGGCGTCGAGTCGACCACGGTGGCGGTCGGCGGCCAGGTCGTCACCATCCGCGGGGTCGCCGGTCGCTACGACGACCTGCTCCTGCCGCTCTTCGGCGACCACCAGGCCCAGAACGCCGCGGTCGCGGTCGCGGCCGTCGAGTCGTTCCTCGGCAGCGGCAGCCAGGCCCTCGACCACGACGTCCTCGCCGAGGGCCTCGCGGCGGCCACGTCGCCCGGGCGCCTGCAGATCGTCGCCAACGAGCCGACCATCCTCGTCGACGCCGCCCACAACCCCCACGGGGCGCGGGCCCTCGCCAAGGCGGTCGACGACTACTTCCAGTTCGGACGGGTCGTCGCGGTGCTGTCGGTGCTCGCCGACAAGGACGCCGCCGGCATCGTGCGGGCCCTCTCGGGCACCGTGCAGCAGTTCGTCGTCACGCAGAGCGGCTCGGACCGCTCGGTCGACGCCGACGAGCTGGCCGCGATCGCCGTGGGCGTCGTCGGCGCCGACCGCGTCGTCGTCGAGACCGACCTGGTGTCGGCCCTCCGCACCGCCCGCGACCTGGCCGACGAGGCCGAGGGCGACGAGCCCGGCGGCGTCGTCGTCACCGGGTCGATCACCCTCGTGGGCGACGTGCTGGCGCTCGCGCAGACCGACGGCGGTCTGTCGTGACCGAGGCGCCGCCTCCTGCGGGCACCGACGAGCCGGGCCGACCGGCGCGGCCGGGACGACCGGGCCGACCGGCACGGCGACGCGGCGCGGCCGAGAGCCTGCTCTCGATCGTGCTCGTGCTCGAGGCGATGTCGCTGTTCTTCGTCGTGCTCGTCGTGAACGGCCGCGGGCTGCTGCCCCCGGCCGTCGCGTTCGGCGGCGGGCTCGGCGCCATCGTGCTGATCCTGCTCGTGTCCCGGACCCTGCGCTGGCGCTGGGGCGTCGTGCTCGGCTGGGTCGTGCAGCTCGGGCTCGTCGCCTGCGGCCTGCTCGACCCCGTCATGTACGTCGTCGCGGCGCTCTTCGTCGGCATCTGGACGTACTGCCTGGTCAAGGGCACCCAGCTCGACCGGATGAACGCCGCCCGCTTCGGCGGACAGCGCTGACGCCGTCCCGTCCCCGGGCCGCGGCGCCCCGTGCCCCGGCCCCCTCCGACCACCACCCGCCCCACACGAAGGAGCACCAGTGACCGACCTCCAAGAGACCCTCGTCCTCGTCAAGCCCGACGGCGTCGCCCGCGGCCTGACCGGCGAGATCCTGCGCCGCATCGAGGCGAAGGGCTACTCGCTCGTCGACCTCCGCCTCGTCCAGGCCGACCGCGACCTGCTGGCCCGCCACTACGAGGAGCACGTCGGCAAGCCGTTCTACGAGCCGCTCGTCGAGTTCATGCAGAGCGGCCCGACCGTCGCGATCCGCGTCGCGGGCAACGGCGTCGTGCCCGGCTTCCGCTCGCTCGCCGGCACGACCGACCCGACGACCGCGGCGCCCGGCACCATCCGCGGCGACCTCGGCCGCGACTGGGGCCTGGCCGTGCAGCAGAACCTCGTGCACGGCAGCGACAGCCCCGAGAGCGCCGCGCGCGAGCTCGCTCTCTGGTTCTAGGTCGTCACACCAGGAGGGGCGGTGCCGGTCGTCGAGACCGGCACCGCCCCTCCTCGTCGTCGTGACGGTCGTTCGTCAGGGGGCGGGCGTCGCCGTCGAGCCGGGCAGCTCGCCCGTGCTCGTGTCGCCGGTCGACTGGCCGGCGGCGACCTCGGACACGAACTGCGCGAAGGCGGCGGCGTCGGTCGGCGAGCCCTGGTACTGCTGGCCGTTGACGAGCACCGTGGGCGTCGCCGTCACCGCGGCGAGGTCGGAGTTCGGCAGCGGGTCGTTCAGCGCCCGCTGCGTGGCGCTCGTGACCCAGTCCGTGAACTCGCCGTCCCGGATGCAGGAGGCGACGTCCCCGTCGTCGACGCCCGCTCCCTCGACCAGCGTCACCAGTTCGGCATCGGTCAGGCCCCGCGTGTTCTCGGCGGGCTGCTGGGCGAAGAGGGCGGTGTTCACGTCGAGCGCGGCGTCGGGCTGGTAGTTCGCGACGCAGGCGAGGGCGTTGGCCGACCGGGTCGAGTACTTCGACCCGAGCGAGGCGTTGTCGAGGAACCCCAGCGGGTGGATCTCGAGGTCGGCCGCGCCCTGGGTCACCCAGGTCTGCAGCTGCTCGGCGTTCGTCGTGTCGAACTGGCCGCAGTAGGGGCACATGTAGTCGAGGTACACGACGATGCTCGGCTTCTCGGCCGTGCCCGCCGCCGAGGGGGTGGGCGAGCCGTCGGCGGGGACGGCGTCGGTCGTCACGGCCGAGATCGTCGTGCCGTCGCCCGAGAGCACGACGCCGTCGCTGGCCATGTTGAGCGGGCCGGGGCCGGCGGGGGCGAGCGACCGCGTGACCACGAGGGCCACGACGGCGAGCACGGCCAGGACGCCGACGACGAGGCCGCCCTGCACGGCCCACTTCTTGCGGCGTCGGCGCTTCGCCTCGGCCTCGCGCGTGACGCGCGCCTTCTCGCGCGCCGCCTCCCGACGCTCGCGCTTGGTCTCTGCGGGTCCGGCTGGTGGCGTCATGGGTCCTCGCTGGTCGTGGGTGGCGGGTGGGGCGGCGGATGCGGGCCTCGACGACCCTGGCGCACCTCCCCAAGGAGACGCTGAGTGCGTCAGCCGAGCAGCGTCGGCAGGAGCAGGGGGAACTGCACCAGGATCACCGTCGCGACGACGATGTAGTTCGCCACCGGCAGGATCCAGGAGAAGGGCAGGAACGCCGCGGCCGCCCGCTGCAGGCGGCCCTGCGGCACCGTGACGCCGTGCGCCAGCCCCCAGACGAGCAGGATCCAGAACAGGGGGATGGTCACCGACCACACGAGCATGCACCAGGGGCACAGGGCGCCGATCACGAACACCGTCTGGGTGAACAGCCACGTGACGAACACCCAGGCGAGGAACACGCCCGCGGTGAACGCGACCCAGAACCACCGCGCGAAGCGGGCGCCGGCGAGGAGGCCGAGGCCCACCGCGACGGGGGCGGCGAAGCCGACCAGGCCGAGGAGGGGGTTCGGGAACCCGAACAGCGACGCCTGCCAGCTGTTGATCACGGGCGAGCACCCCACGAACGGGTTGACGTCGCAGCCGAGCGAGCCGGAGGGATCCTCGAGCAGGCGGAACTTGTCGACGGTCAGCGCGAACGAGCCGAGCAGGCCGACGAGCCCCGCGACGACCAGCAGGACGGCCGGGACGACCGGCGAGCGGCCCGCCGAGGGGTGGGTGCGCTGGGGGGCTCTCTGATCGGTCACGAGCACGATCATCTCACCGTGCGGATCGTCGTCCAGGGCGAGGCGTGCGATAATCGAGCCAGTCGCGGGGCGAAGGTCCCGGGATCATGACTTTCCGGGCCGTGCTGCACTGCGGGGCCGTCTGCAGGTCGGCCTCCACGAGTGGCCGTCCCGGCGGGCGGGCACCGACCGGTGGCAGCTAGATCCGGGCCAGGGCGCAGTCGCCCACCGCCGGACAGCCAGTTCCGGACAGCAACGAAGAACCTGACGTCGACGAACGACATCCGGGGGAGACGCCCGCAGAGACGGGCGGTGGCTCCGGCTGACCGAACGCGACGTCGCTGACGATGCGCGCCGTGAGAGGGCGCGGTGGCCGCCGGCAGGTGCAGGGCGCCTCCCGGCCACGACACGAGACCACCCGGCGACGGCGATGCCGACGGCGGGGCGAGGAGCACACCAGCAGTGGTGGACAAGAACGACAACGACAGAGACGGCCAGCCGAAGAAGAAGAGGGGCCTGTTCGCCGGGCTCCTGTCGCGCCAGGTGCCCGCACCGGCGACGACCGCGCGACGCGCGCTCGGCACCGCCCCCCACGACCGGAACGACGACGCCCAGGAGGCTTCCCCCGTGACCACCGAGAAGGAGGTCGGGGCCGAGGCCGCGACCAGCAGCACCAGCAGCATCGACACCGCCCGCGCCGCACAGCCCGAGGCCGTGGTCGACACCGAGGCCGTCCAGGCCGACATCGCCGCCGTCGCGCCGCCGCGTGCCGAGGCTCCGGCCGACGACGCGAGCGACGTCCCCGAGGCCGAGTCGGGGCCCATCCCGGCCCAGCTCACCACGACGAGCCTCATCTTCCACGCGCCCGAGATCCTCCCCCTGCCGGCCCGGCCGGGGCGTCGTCGCCACGACGACGAGTGGGACGACCGTGACGACCGCGACGACGACGACCGCGACCAGCGCGACGACGACCGCGACGACGACGACCGCGACGAGCCCCAGCGCGGCACCTCCCGCCGTCGCCAGCGCGGCCGTTCGCAGGACAGGGAAGAGCGCGACTCCGAGCAGCGCCAGGGCGGCGACCGCGGCGACCGTCGCGAGCGCCCGCAGCGCCAGGTCGAGCTCATCACCGAGCCGCAGCGCATCAAGGGCTCCACCCGGCTCGAGGCCAAGAAGCAGCGTCGCCGCGACGGCCGTGACGCCGGCCGCCGCCGCACCGTCATCACCGAGGCCGAGTTCCTGGCCCGCCGCGAGAGCGTCGACCGCAAGATGATCGTCCGCTCGTCGGGCGACCGCATCGAGATCGGCGTCATGGAGGACGGCACCCTCGCCGAGCACTACGTCGCCAAGGCGCAGAACGTCTCGCTGATCGGCAACGTCTACCTCGGTCGCGTCCAGAACGTGCTCCCGAGCATGGAGGCGGCGTTCGTCGACATCGGACGCGGCCGCAACGCCGTCCTCTACTCGGGCGAGGTCGACTGGGACTCGCTGTCGAACGGCAACCAGCCGCGCCGCATCGAGCTCGCGCTCAAGCCCGGCGACCGCGTGCTCGTCCAGGTCACGAAGGACCCGGTGGGCCACAAGGGCGCCCGTCTCACGAGCCAGATCTCGCTGCCCGGCCGCTACCTCGTCTACGTGCCCAACGGCTCGATGAACGGCATCAGCCGCAAGCTGCCCGACACCGAGCGCGCGCGCCTCAAGAAGATCCTGAAGGAGGCGCTGCCCGAGAACGCGGGAGTCATCGTCCGCACCGCGGCCGAGGGCACCACCGAGGAGCAGCTCACCCTCGACATCAAGCGCCTCACGAACCAGTGGGCCGACATCAGCAAGAAGGTCGAGGCCGGCAACGCCCCCGCCCAGCTGCACTCGGAGCCCGACCTGCTGATCAAGATCGTCCGCGACGTCTTCAACGAGGACTTCCACGAGATGGTCATCGACGGGGACGACGCCTACGACACCCTGCAGTCGTACCTCTCGGCCGTCGCGCCCGACCTGCTCGACCGGGTCAAGCGCTATGAGGGCGACCGCGACGCCTTCGACGAGTACCGCCTCAACGAGCAGATCGAGAAGGCCCTCGACCGCAAGGTCTGGCTGCCCTCCGGCGGCTCGCTCGTCATCGACCGCACCGAGGCCATGACGGTCGTCGACGTCAACACCGGCAAGTTCGTCGGCTCCGGGGGCAACCTCGAAGAGACCGTGACGAAGAACAACCTCGAGGCCGCCGAGGAGATCGTCCGGCAGCTGCGTCTCCGCGACATCGGCGGCATCATCGTCGTCGACTTCATCGACATGGTGCTCGAGTCGAACCGCGACCTCGTGCTCCGCCGTCTCGTCGAGTGCCTCAGCCGCGACCGGACGAAGCACCAGGTCGCCGAGGTCACCTCGCTCGGCCTCGTCCAGATGACGCGCAAGAAGCTGGGCCTCGGCCTGGCCGAGTCGTTCGCCGAGGCAGGCAGCGCGACCCGCACGCAGGAGCAGCAGCCCCGCAAGGGCGGCCAGCAGCAGGGCCGTCGCGGCGGCGCCCCGGCCGGCGGCAAGCAGGGCGGCGCGACCGGCGCCGGCGGCCAGGGCCAGGGCCGTGGCCAGGGCGGCCAGGCGGGCTCGTCGTCGGCGCACCCGACGACCGGCACCCACGCCATCACCGACGACGTGAAGAACGCGCTCTCGCGCATCGCCGCGTCGACCATCGCCCACGCCGAGGACGGCGACCGGACGACCGACCACGACAGCGCCGCCACGGCGGCGGCCGCGGTCGAGGCCGCCATCGACGCCGCAGCGGCGTCCGTGTCGGCCCGTGCCGACGAGCCGCAGGACGACTCGGCCGACGAGCCGCGTCGCGGCCGCGGCGGCCGCAAGGGCCGTCGCGGCTCGCGCTCGCGCGACGCCGACCAGGGCGAGCAGCAGGACGCCGGCCAGCGCGACGCGCTGGCCGACGCCCCGTCGGTCCGCGAGACGGCCCCCGTCGTCGAGGCGCCGGCCGCCCCCGCGGCCGAGGCCCCGGCCACGGCGCCGGCCCAGGCGCCCGTCGAGCCCGAGCCGGCCGCCCCGGCCCGGCGCGGCAGCCGCCGCGCCGCCTCGACGGCCACCGTCACGCCCGAGGCGTCCGTCGCGATCCTCGACATCCCGGTGGCCGCGACCCGTCGCGAGCCCCGCAAGATGAGCACGCAGGACGCCGAGCAGATCCTCGACAGCGTGCTCGGCGCGCTGCCCGAGCCGAAGCAGCCCGGCCAGGGACGCGGCCGGTCGCGCCGCGCCTCCAGCTCGGGCACCACCACGCCCGCGGCCGCCGAGTCGCCCGAGCAGGGCGAGGCGGGGCCGTTCATCCTCGGCGTCGGGGTCAGCTCCGACGAACTCTGACTCGTCTAGGGTGACGGGGTGACTCCGACACCGCAGCCCGACGCGGCGACCGACAGGTCGCCCCGTCGGGCTGCGGTGTTCCTTCGCTCGCTGCCCGCCGCGGTGCACGGCCTCCGCACCCCCGTCGGCCGGGCGCGCCTCCTGGCCGCGGCCACGGCCCTGGGCGTCGTGCTCGTCGCCCGCTTCGCGCTCGGCCTCGTCGCGATGGCGGGCGCGGCCCTCGGCTACTCGGTGACGCCGTGGCCCAGCGACTTCACGGCGACGCCGGTCGGGCAGTTCCTCGGCAGCTTCGTGCTCTACCCGTTCCCGTTCTACGTCGTGGCCTTCGTCGTGCTGCTGCTCGTGCGGCCCGTCGACCCCGACCTGCCGCTCGCCCCGGTGCTCCGCCGCGGCGTCGTGGCGGGGGCCTCCGGCACCGTCGCCCTCGCCGTCGTCGGCATCGTGCCCGGGGTCGCCGCCTCGCTCAGCGGCGGCACCTGGGTCAACCTCGCCCTCTACCTGACGACCATCCCGCTGTCGGCCGGCATCGTCGACACGGCGCTGCTGCTGGTGGGCGTCGTCGTCGCCTGGCACGCGGCGCGCTCGGCCCCGGGCGTGGCCGACGCCGCGGCCGACCCTGTCGCCCCGGGCGACGAGGCCGCCGGCCCCGCGCCGATCGCCGACCCCGACGAGGAGGCGGTGGCCGACCCCCGCGGGCAGGTCGCCGACCCGGCACGCGAGCCCGCCCCCGTGGAGCGCACCTCGGCGCTCGACGCGAGCCCCGAGGCCACCGCGCCTGTGCCCGCGGTGCTCCCGGTGGCCCCGACCACCCGGCCCGCTCCTCCTCGTGGCGACTCCGCCGCCGACGACTGGTCGCGCTTCGCACCCCCCGCCGCCGACGACGGGCGAGAGCGGTGACGGCGCCGCTCCGCGAACGCGAGGCCCTGCGCCGGGCCGGCCACGAGCACGCGCCGAGCCGCCGGTCGCCCCGAGGCCCCCTGCTGGCCGTCGGCGTGGGCGTGGCCGTCGTGCTGCTCGTGCTGCGCCTCGCCAGCCCGGCCTTGGGGCCGGGCCTGCTGCCCGACACCCTGCAGGACTTCGTCACCCTGACCATCAGCGTGATCGTCGAGTCGGTGCCCTTCGTGCTGCTCGGCATCGTGCTCTCGATCGTCGTTCAGGTCTGGCTGCCGCAGTCGTTCTTCACGTCGTGGCTGCCGCGTCAGCCCCTGCTGCGACGGGCCGTCATCTCGTTCCTCGGCGTGTTCCTGCCCGTCTGCGAGTGCGGCAACGTCCCCCTGGCGCGGGGCCTCGTGCTCAAGGGCTTCACCGTGTCCGAGTCGATGACGTTCCTGCTCGCGGCGCCGATCCTCAACCCGATCACGATCATCACGACGCACCAGGCGTTCGGCTGGAGCGACGGCATCCTCGTCGCGCGGCTGGCCGGGGGGTTCCTCATCGCCAACCTGGTCGGCTGGCTCTACAGCCGCCACCCCGACCCCGAGAGCCTGCTCACGCGGTCGTTCGCGGCCGAGTGCGCCCTGCCGCAGCAGCACGGCCACGGCGGCGCCTCGAAGCTGCGCGAGAGCGTCGAGCTGTTCCGCCGCGAGATGTCGACGATGATGCCCGCGCTGTTCGTCGGCGCCGCCGTCGCGGGCGGCATCCAGACGGCGGTGCCCCGGTCGGTGCTCGTCACGCTCGGCAGCAACCCGGTCTGGTCGGTGCTGGCGATGATGGTGCTCGCGTTCGTCATCTCGCTCTGCTCGAACGTCGACGCCTTCTTCGTGCTGCCGTTCGCCTCCACCTTCATGCCCGGCGGCATCGCCGCCTTCCTCGTCTTCGGGCCGATCATCGACGTCAAGATGCTCGCCCTGCTGCGCACGACGTACCGTCCCCGAACCCTCGCTCAGCTGACCCTCGTGGTGGCGCTCACCAGCGCCGCCATCGGACTGGTGGTGAACTACGTTGCCTGACCTCGCCCGCACGCCCCGCGGCCCGTCCCGCCTCGACGCCGTGTCGCGCCTCGCCGACCGCTGGCAGGGGGTGCTCCTGACCCTCGTCGTCGGCGTCTCGACGCTGTGGCTGTCGGCCACGGGGCAGCTCGTGCTCTACATCCACCCGCGGTACGTCGTCTTCACGGTGGTCATGATCGCCGTCGGGATGGTCCTGTCGCTCGGCGTGCTCGTCCTGGCCCCGTCGGCACGGGACGACCACGGGCACGATCACGGGCACGACCACGACGACCACGGGCACGACCACGACGGCCACGGGCCCGGCGGACTCGACGACGGCAGCGCCGTCGGCCGGGCGCCGGCGGAGCGCCCGCGTCGCCCGCGTCGGGGCCGCGCCGCGGCCCGGACCGCCGCCGTCGCCGCGGGCGCGCTCGTGACGACGGCCGTCGCGGTCTCTCTCGTGGTGCTGCCGCCCGCGACGCTCACCAGCGCCACCGCCGGGCAGCGCGACGTGAACTCGTCCACCGCCTCCCTCGCCGGCACCAGCGTCGAGGACGCGGCCGGCGCCTCCGCCGACGCCTACGCGGCGTTCTCGGTGCTCGACTGGGCCGGGTTGCTGCGCCAGACCAGCGACCTGTCGTTCTTCGAGGGCAAGACCGCCGACGTGGTCGGCTTCGTCGTGCCCTCGGGCGACGACCCCGACGTGTTCTACGTCTCGCGCTTCGTCGTCACCTGCTGCGCCGTCGACGCCCAGCCGGTCGGGGTGCCCGTGCACCTCGTCGACTGGCGCAGCCAGGTGTCGGCCGACGAGTGGCTCGACGTGTCCGGCGGGTTCCAGCCGAACCCGAGCAGCACGTCGAGCGACCCCATCGCCCTGGTGCCCGACTCGCTCGAGGAGGTCGGGCAGCCGAGTGACCCCTACCTCTACTGACCTCTGGGCGGCCGACGGCGACCTCGACGAGGCCGAGCGGCACGCCGGGCAGCGGCGGCGCTTCGTCGCGCTCGTCGTCGTGCTGGCGCTCGTCTGCACCGTGTTCGGCGTGCTGACCCACCTGCAGGGCCCGAAGCTGGCCGACGTGCAGGTCGACACGACGGCCGTCGTCGACCGGCCCGGCCAGCAGCTGCGGCTGTTCGCGAACCAGCCCGTCGCGCACGTCGAGGCGGACCAGGTGACGGTCTCGCCCGCCGCCGACTTCCGCGTGCAGACGTCGGGCGACGTCGTCGCCGTCGAGTTCGGCGAGCGGCTGCGCTACGGCACCGACTACACCGTCACCGTGCGGGGCGTGTCGAGCGTGTACCAGCGCCGGGACTCGACGCTGAGCGCGTCGTTCAGCACCGACCCCGCCGTCGTCTGGCGCGTCGTCCACGGCGGCGAGGGGGCGGACGACGTCCTCGAGCGGGCGCCCCTGCAGGGAGGCGGCGACCGGGCCAGGGTCTGGTCCGCTCCCCGGATCCAGGCGTTCGAGGCCTTCGACACCGCCGTGGCCGTGCTCACGGACGACGGCGAGCGGTCGACGCTGAGCCTCGTCTCGGCCGACGGCGTCGCCGCCGAGACCCTGCCGCTGCCCGAGGGCCCGGGGCTCGTCACCCGCCTCGGCGCGGACGTCGCGACGACGACCCTCGCGTTCTCGTGGCGACCGGCGGGCTCCGAGCAGGAGCTGCTCTACACGCTGCCGCTCCAGGGCCAGCGGCAGGTCCAGCCGGTCCTGTCGATCGCCGGCCAGCCCCTCTCGGTGCTCGACTGGGCGTTCGTGCCGGGCCAGGCGAGCGTCGTGGCGCAGGCGGGCGACGAGCAGGTGGCCCTCTACGACCTGACCGGAGCCGCGCCTCCTCGTCCCCTCGGCACCTTCGTGGCCCTGCAGGGCGTGTCGCTCGACGGGCGGGGCATCGTCGCCGCGACCGCCCTGCAGGCGTTCCGGGTCGACCTGGCGACCGGCGACCAGACGCCGATCCCGTTCTCGGCGGTCGAGGGCGGCACCCCCTACCGCGGCGACCTCGTCGCCGTCGCCGCGTCCGAGTACGTGCAGCAGGTCGCCGTGCCCGACGACGGGGGAGCCAGCTTCACGAACCTGATCGTCGTCGACGACGAGAAGGAGGCGCGGGTCGTGTTCCGTCCCGCCGGCGAGTCGTCGCAGATCGAGGGGTTCTCGGTCTCGCCGAACGGGCAGTACCTCGCGGTCGAGACGGCCGCGGCCGACGACCCCACCGACTACAGCTACACGATCGACCCGGTGCCCGCGGGCACCACGACGACGGTCGTCGACATCGGGACGGGCGCCGTCGTGGCGAGCTTCACGGGGCACGCCGCCGCCTGGTGACCCGGGGCGGGCGACCGGTCAGAGACCGCGCTTGACCCGCTGCGACACCCGCAGGCCGCTGCGCTCGAGCCGGCGCGCGAGGTCGAGGCCCGTGACCGGCTGCGCCCCGGCCGCCACGAGGTCGTGCCAGCGCGACTCGGGCACGTCGTAGTGGTCGTGGTCGAAGCCGCGGCGGGGGATGCCCTGCGAGGCGGCGAAGGCGTGCAGCTCGTCGTACGACGCGTCGCTGACGAGGTGGGCCCAGACCGTGTCGTGGGCGGGCCACACGGGCTCGTCGATCAGGATGGTCACGCGCCGATGCTAGCCGCGCCGCCGCCCTCGCGTTGACCGGCCCAGATCGGCCCTGTAGCATCACACGTTGGTGCTCACCCGGCCCAGGTGCGCTCGGCTCCGCGGAGTCCGCGAGGCCGGCACCATCGTCGCCTCCGTCCGCCGACGGCGAGGCACCACCGCACGGCCCCGACACCGGCTCCCCGTGCGCGAGAGACCCGGAGCAGCGCGCGCCGGCACCAGAGCTGGAAAGACTGATCCATGGCCACATTCGTCGACCACGTGACCCTCCACCTGCGAGCAGGCAACGGGGGCAACGGCTGCGTCTCCGTCAAGCGCGAGAAGTTCAAGCCCCTCGCCGGCCCCGACGGGGGAAACGGCGGCAACGGCGGCGACATCGTGCTCGTCGCCGACGCGGGCGTCACCACCCTGCTCGGGTTCCACCGCGCGCCGCACCGCTCGAGCGAGAACGGCGGCCCCGGCATGGGCGACCACCGCAGCGGCACGCAGGGCCAGGAGCTCGAGCTGGCCGTCCCGCTCGGCACCGTGGTCAAGACCGCCGACGGCGACGAGCTGGTCGACATGACCGAGCACGGCATGCGCCACGTCGTCGCCGAGGCCGGCATCGGCGGGCTCGGCAACGCCGCGCTCTCGTCGACGAAGCGCAAGGCCCCCGGCTTCGCGTTGCTCGGCACGCCCGGCTGGCAGGGCGACGTGCTGCTCGAGCTCAAGGTCGTCGCCGACGTCGCTCTCGTCGGTTACCCGTCGGCCGGCAAGTCGAGCCTCGTCGCCGCCCTCTCGGCCGCCAAGCCGAAGATCGCCGACTACCCGTTCACGACGCTGCACCCCAACCTCGGCGTCGTCGAGTCGGGCGAGACCCGCTACACCGTCGCCGACGTGCCCGGCCTGATCGAGGGCGCCAGCGAGGGCAAGGGCCTCGGCCTCGAGTTCCTGCGCCACGTCGAGCGCTGCTCGGCCCTGCTGCACGTGCTCGACTGCGCCACGCTCGAGCCCGGCCGCGACCCGCTGACCGACCTCGAGGTGATCCGCCGCGAGCTCGAGGCGTACCCGGTGCCCGAGGGCCAGCTGCCGCTGCTCGAGCGACCGCAGATGATCGCCCTCAACAAGGTCGACGTGCCCGACGGCCGCGAGCTGGCCGACTTCGTCACGCCCGAGCTCGAGGCCCGCGGCTACCGCGTCTTCGAGATCTCGGCCGTCAGCCACGAGGGCCTGCGCAACCTGTCGTTCGCCCTGGCCGAGGTCGTCGAGCAGAGCCGAGCCGAGGTCGCCGCCCGGCCCGCGCCTCCTCGTCTCGTCATGCGCCCCCGCGCCGTCAACGAGAAGCCGTTCGTCATCAAGGTCGAGGGCGGCACGTACGGCAACGTGTACCGCATCCTCGGCCAGAAGCCCGAGCGCTGGGTCGTGCAGACCGACTTCAACAACGAGGAGGCGGTGGGCTACCTCGCCGACCGGCTCAACGCCATCGGCATCGAGGACGCCCTCTTCAAGGCCGGCGCGCAGGCCGGCTCGACCGTCGTCATCGGTCCCGAGGGCGGCATCGTCTTCGACTGGGAGCCGACCCTGACCTCGACCGCCGAGCTGATGACCTCCGCGCGCGGCACCGACCCCCGCCTGATCAAGAACGACCGCCCGACGCGCAACCAGCGCCGCGAGGACTACTTCGAGCGCATGGACGCCAAGGCCGAGGCGCGGGCCGAGCTGCAGCGCGAGCGCGCGGCCGGGCTGTGGACCGACGACGAGGGCTTCCTCGTCAAGGAGGGCGACGACGAGCGATGAGCGCTGAGCCGGCAGCGCCGTCCTCCGGGGCGGCGACGGTCGCCGTGCGGGCCGACATCGCCCGCGCCCGGCGCATCGTGGTCAAGGTGGGGTCGTCGTCGGTCAGCGGCGACGCCGCCCACCAGATCGAGCCGCTCGTCGACGCCCTCGCGGGGGCGCACGCCCGCGGCGCCGAGGTCGTGCTCGTGTCGTCGGGGGCGATCGCGACCGGCATGCCGCACCTGCGGCTCGACTCCCGCCCCGCCGACCTCGCGACGCAGCAGGCGGCCGCGGCCGTCGGCCAGAACCTGCTCATCTACCGCTACCAGCAGAGCCTCCGTCGGCACGCCATCGTCGCGGGGCAGGTGCTGCTCACCGCCGGCGACATGGCCGATGCCACGCCGCGCAGCAACGCGCAGCGGGCGATGGGGCGCCTGCTCGAGCTGGGCATCCTGCCCATCGTCAACGAGAACGACACGGTCGCCACGCAGGAGATCCGCTTCGGCGACAACGACCGCCTGGCCGCCCTCGTGTCCGAGCTCGTCGGGGCCGACGTGCTGGTGCTGCTCAGCGACGTCGACGCCCTCTACACGCGCCCGCCGCACGAGCCGGGGGCCGTCCGCATCGACGACGTGCCGCACGGCGACGACCTCGCGGGAGTGACCTTCGGCGACGCCGGCGCCGCGGGGGTCGGCACCGGGGGAGCGGGCACCAAGGTCGCCGCCGCGCGCTACGCCGCGGCGGCCGGCACGCCCGTGCTGGTCACGTCGACGGCGAACGTGGCCGCCGCGCTGGCGGGGGCCGAGGTCGGCACGTTCTTCTCCGCGGCCCCGGTCGCCTGACCCGCACCGCCATCCGCCGGGCGGGCGACGGCGGGCGTCGCGTCGCGGGGGAGCCGAGGGCGTCCTAAGCTCTCCGCATGTCGTCCGCACCGACCGTCGCCCCGTCGTTCACCGAGACCCTCCGGGCCGCCAAGGCCGCCTCCGTTCGGCTCGCGGCGCTGACGACCGCGCGTAAGGACGCCGCCCTGCACGCCCTGGCGGCGGCCCTCGTCGCCGAGGGCCCGCGGATCGTGGCGGCCAACGAGATCGACCTCGCCCGGGCCGCCGACGACGGCGTCGCCGAGTCGCTGCGCGACCGCCTGCGCCTCGACGCCGTGCGGCTCGAGGCCCTGGCCGACGCCGTCCGGCTCGTCGCCGGCCTCGTCGACCCCGTCGGCGAGAGCGTGCGCGGACGCGTGCTGCCGAACGGGCTGCGGATCGACCAGGTCCGCGTGCCGTTCGGCGTGGTCGGGGTGATCTACGAGGCCCGGCCGAACGTGACGGTCGACATCGCCGCCCTCGCCCTCAAGAGCGGCAACGCGGCGGTGCTGCGCGGCGGGAGCGCCGCGCGCGAGACGAACCGCGTGCTCGTCGAGGTGCTGCAGGAGGCGCTGGTCGCGCAGGGCCTGCCCGCCGACGCGGTCGTCACGGTCGACGAGCACGGCCGCGCCGGCGCCGGCGAGCTGATGCGCGCCCGCGGCCTCGTCGACGTGCTCGTGCCCCGCGGCAGCGCCGAGCTGATCGAGACGGTGGTGCGCGAGTCGACCGTGCCGGTGATCGAGACGGGCGCGGGCGTCGTGCACGTGTTCCTCGACGCGTCGGCGGACGAGGGCACCGCCGTCGAGATCGTCGTCGACGCGAAGGCCAGCCGCCCGAGCGTCTGCAACGCGCTCGAGACCCTGCTGGTGCACGAGGACGCGGCCGACCGCCTGCTGCCGCCGGTGCTGGCGGCCCTGCGCGCCTCCGGCGTGACGGTGCACGGCGACGAGAGGGTCGTCCGGGCGTTCCCCGAGGCCGTCCCGGCCACCGACGGCGACTGGGCCGCCGAGTACCTCAGCCTCGACCTCGCCGTCCGCGTCGTCGCCGACGTGGACGAGGCGATGGCCCACATCGCCCGGTGGTCGACGCACCACACCGAGTCGATCGTCACGAACGACCACGCCGTCGCCGAGCGGTTCCTCCGCGAGGTCGACAGCGCGGTCGTCATGGTCAACGCCTCGACCCGCTTCACCGACGGGGGCGAGTTCGGCTTCGGCGCCGAGGTCGGCATCTCGACGCAGAAGCTGCACGCCCGGGGCCCGATGGGGCTGCCCGAGCTGACGAGCACGAAGTGGGTCGTGCGCGGGCAGGGCCAGGTGCGCGGCTAGACTGTCGGGGATCGCCCCTCGGAACGGAGAACCCATGCTCGACGTCGCCCTCCTGGCCGCAGCCCAC
>Ga0265797_10003237_pt1 | contig 26313 bp, 27 predicted proteins | sample P2T30metagenome_FD_192433 | JGI IMG/M metagenome (GOLD analysis project Ga0265797, IMG submission 192433) | Plant litter microbial communities from East Loma Ridge, Irvine, California - P2 T30 | ecosystem: Environmental > Terrestrial > Plant litter > Unclassified | place: USA: California... | reverse complement strand
CGACTCTTCGGCACAGATCCGATTCACGCATCCAAAGTCGCTCACAGCCATGGCAAAGCCGGCTTTATGCGGAGTTTGGACGGAGTGCTATTTCTCCTGGAGGACGCGTAGATTCTCCAGAGTGCCAAAATCACCGCAAGTTGCGAAGGAAGGAGATAGGAAGAACCAATGCCAGCTTTCGACTCCCGAAATCTTCCGATGAGCCTGATATTGGTATAGCCGGCTCCGGATTAACTGTGCGGCAGGAGAATATGGGGACGATGCTTTGGGGTTTGTGGATACCGAATATGTTGTTGTTTCTGGGGTCGTGATTTAGACTTTTGCACATTGGAGGGAGAAGTCTCACTTGGACGCGTTGTAGTTTGTATCTTATACAGGAATGAAGTATATCAGTTCCACGTGGATGAGACATTTGGTGGATAGCTGTTGTTGATGGAAGGCAACGTTGCAGGACCTTGGCTCGCAGCAACCGGCTGCGTTGTTCCGGACGGTCAGGAGCAAAAGCCGTCTACAAAGCCATGGATGCGGCGGCAGAAAGAGCGATACAACGCTCTGGGTATTTTGAGAATTGCGTTGTTTTTTACGTTTCGTGTTGTCGGATTCTTCGGTCTATTATGCTACGGAAATTGGCTTGTGAACATCTACAAGCCAATGGAGATGCCAACAGTCAGCTCTTCGCATGTGAGAAGGCAATGCGGCAGTTCTATCTAGGCCGAGCGGCTCTGCTGATCTGATCATGAGGGAGGATCCGCGGATGCCTTTACGTGGCCCTGCATTGCGAGAGAGCAAGGGTAACAAGGCGTTCTTCACGAACAAAAATTACTAGTCGGCAGGTCCAGGCAAGACGAAGAACGTCCATCCCATAAAAATACTGACGAGAGGCTCTCACCAGCACTGCCTTCCATGATTGAACAGAAGACCAGACGAAGATGACAGCGAGCACCATCATCCACGCACAATCAGTCGTACTTCCTAGCAAAAGCGGCTCCACTCCGAACGGGCCCGACTCTGCCCTGCCAGCTTCCTTCTTCCCCCGGCGGATTATTTGTGCCCCGCGATTTGCCCCTCGTTCGTGAGCACTCGCCGACCGTCCGCGCGAGGCATCGTGAAGGCCGAGCCGAGTGTTTGCGAGGAAAATGTGCGGAGCTATAAAACCGCTCATGTGCCCATTCTCGCGGCCGAGGAAGGCCATCTCGCTGACTGACACGATATTCATCTCACTTTTGACCAGAGACTCGCAAGCCAATTCCTCTGAATCGGCCGCAGAAACCACTCCACACGGCTCCTCGTCACCTGAACAGAGCGTTGCTACTCCACCTTGGTGATATCATCTCAACATAATAACTACCAAGACGCTGCCAGCACCGCCTGGAAATTTATTGCAAGCATTGGTCTCGCCTGCTCTTTGCATCTCACAACCACTTTTCTCACGAGAATCTACCACCAGTTTTCACGACTTCTAACGACTTCATATATCCACAATCATGTCGGCTAATGGACAAGGCGGCCCCGTCGGCGACGAGAAGATCAACACCGAAATCATCACCCTCACCAGACACCTCAACGAAGAGCAAACCAAGCACTCCGAAGCCACTGGTGACTTCACGTAGGTCCAGCACATCGTATGCATTCTCTAAACATTTTTCACTGATGATACCCAAACAGCCTCCTCTGCCATGCCCTCCAGTTCTCCTTCAAGTCAATCGCATACTACATTCGCCGTGCAAGCTTGATCAACCTCTCCGGCCTCGCTGGTGCCACAAACTCCACTGGTGACGACCAAAAAAAGCTCGATGTGATCGGCAACGACATCTTCATCTCCACCATGCGCTCTTCTGGCCGTGTGCGCATCCTAGTTTCCGAGGAAGAAGATGAGCTCATCGAGTTCCCTGCTGGCCCCAACGCGAAGTACGCTGTTGCCTGCGACCCTATCGATGGCTCCAGCAACTTGGACGCTGGTGTGTCAGTCGGCACAATCTTTGGTATCTACAGGCTTGCGGATGGCGCTGAGGGCACCAAGGAGGACCTCCTCCGTCCCGGCACAGACCTTGTCGCTGCTGGTTTCACCATGTACGGCGCTTCCACCCAGCTCGTCATGACCATGAAGGGTGGACCTGTCAACGGCTTCACCATGGACGACTCCTTCGGCGAGTTCATCCTCACTCACCCCAACATGCAAATGCCCAAGAAGCGCAGCATCTACTCTTGCAACGAGGGTAACAGCAAGTACTGGGACGCTGCCACCAAGGAGTGGTGTGAGACCATCAAGAACGGCGAGAAGCCTTACTCCTCGCGTTACATTGGATCCATGGTTGCAGATGCGTACAGGACACTGCTGTACGGTGGCATCTTCGCCTACCCTGCCGACAAGAAGACTCCCAAGGGCAAGCTGCGTATCCTGTACGAGTGTGGCCCCATGGCCATGGTCTTCGAGCAAGGTGAGTTTTGCAAGCCTAACTTTCGTACAAATATCCAACATACTGACTTATCTCTTTCAACAGCCGGCGGCCAAGCAGTCGACAGCAACATGGCACGCATGCTCACCGTCGTCCCCGAGAGCATCCACGACCGCAGCGGAATCTTCCTCGGCTCATACGACGAGGTGCAGCTCGTCATCGACATCCACAAGAAGCACGGCATCTCCGTGTAGAGTGTTGATATGAATTGTTGGGAACTTTTGAGGATACCATATGGCAGAATGAGTCGGGAGTAAAGAGTAATTTGGAACTGTTTTCATGGTCGCATTGCGCTCGGAGGCATGGTTTCGGCAGCAAGAGCTGTGAGATTTCTTTGTGGATAGTTTTGACCCAGAAATGATATGGGAAATGAATGTGAATATCTTTGCAGACATACGTTGTTCTCCTCGTGGTATTTTGTGATGAAGCCAGACTTTGGCCGGTGTTCAACAAAACTGGGATATCCCAGCGGAGTACCGCACTACTGTCTTCGTGCATGGAACAGTGATGATATCGGTGCTGCCATTGAGATGTCGAGACGCAAACTTTTGACCTCAAGCTGGTACCTTCGGATGTCGATCGAAATGTTGTTTGTTCTTGCCAGTGAGTCGTTTCTTCTTACTCATCGATGCCAGTAGGGTATGGTGCTGCTACTTTCACACACAACGCCATGATTAATGGTTCCAATCGCTCACGACCAACAGAAACACGAGCGAAAACACACATGCGGCCCAGATTCAGTCTGCGACCTCACTTCCATCTGGTCAGGGTTAGGGTTGGGGTCGCTCGTTCCATCGACAATCGCATTTATATCTACCATCAAGGCCAATTCTTGCCTTTTCAGCTATGCACAGTGGAAGCTGTTGGTCTTATCTTATCCAGAGAGGGCTTGGTGGTGATCTTGGGCACCAGACCGCTGAGATACGCATTTATGCATGCCAATTCAAGCTGTGTCAGAAAGTGACATCGATCACCCATGAACATCAGCAACAGTTTCAATCAAAACACACACCACCCAAGTAACATCTTGTCTTCTTCGTCGAGCTCTTTCCAAATCGAAATCGTCCTCCTTGTCACTCGAGTCTATTGCACGCTTCTTCGTTGGGTGCTCTGAAGCCACGGTTTATCTGCAGAGGCAGTCTCGTGAGGAGGGGGAGAGGCAGGAGCAGTCTGGTAACATGGCTAAAGTGGATGGCGACAAGTTTGTAAAGATGTCTAGAGTGACCGACGATGACAACGACGCTGATAGACGTTCCAAGGAAGATAGAAATCGTCCGTTGATTTCCTCACGACTAAAGTGAGGTGTGATGCTCCGTCACCCAGCCCATCGCTACCACATCTTTTCACCTCCCACAAATCTGGCACTCTCTGAGCAACCCCAACACATCGCACTACACCAGCGAAACGACGTAGTCCTACATCAATACGACTATCCGTAAGATGGCAAACATGAACGACAACACCACCAAGGTCTATTACGCACTAGACGAACAAATGGTCGCCTGCCACGACAAGGACGATGTCCAATCTCGCCGTCAAGCCGAAGAAATCGCCCACGACTTGATCAAGAACGCTGATCTCCCTCTGCTCATCCGTTGCCGGGCACTTTGCGTCCTTGGGTGCTCGGACGAAGGCGACTACGTTCATCACGCAGAGCAGAGCGTTTACTTTGCAAAGCTTGGCCTGGCTGCCACCCAGGAAAAAGGCGGCGATGACACAGACGGCAAACGCATCCTGAGAGGCTGCGAAAAAGGCCTTGCAGCAGCTAAGGTGGCAAAGGCGGTCGCTGATGCAAAAGCTGCGACTACAGCCTCGACCGAGAGTGCCGAGGTGCAGGCCGAGCAAGACAACGAACAAGATGGCGAGGAGGATGAGGAGGACAATGAAGATGACGACGACGAGCAAGTCGTCGTGATCAGGGACGCCACATATGAGGACGAGGAAGATGTGGACGACGACGGTGAGGAGGAACTCGTTTGGCACGCAGGCTGGGATGAAGAGCGTAAGGCAGAGGCGTGGGCGAAGCACGATCGCCTGGAAGCGGCGGCAGCGGCGGCGGCGGCGGGTGAAGGAGATGCGACTGCTGCATCCGCTCCACAGACTAGGGGAGAAAAAGCCGAAGAAGCTGATTGAGAAAACCCGACGTGTGCACCCAGGTGACACTGACAACGACCCCGAGTTGCTGGAGGTGTTCGACCTAGCAACCTATAGCTATAGACCATACGGCACTGTATTGGGACCGAGACGACGGAGGTTGGCGAGGACGAGGAGATGTTGCCGGAGGTTGAAGAAGACGAGAGGATGCTGCTAGACATCTAGAGCAAGCGCAAACGACTTAGCACTCACTGACGAAATGACAACATGCTCGGTGCCAGCGTGTGATTTCTGCTTCTTTTCATACTGCCTTAGTCAAGTTGGTGGATCACCTACCGATCAACACACAAGCAGACGAGGTAGTGGATGATTGGAGGGATGATTGTGTTATTCTTGCGTTGTTTTGCTTTTCCTGCAGCTACTCTGTCCCATTGAACAATGAAGTGACAGATACAAGTCACCAAAACGTTTTCTAGTCTGCTTCTTAGCATCTTGCAGTGCGTTTGGACGGAAAGAGTGTATAAGAGGACACCAGTATGACATGTGTTTGATGAAGAAAGGCTTGAATACCTTATTGATTGCTGTGATCCAGGTGCTAACAATATCTTTGATTGTGCATATCTCCGTAGTTCGAAGGCAGTTTGAAGCAAGATATGAGGAGCTCACAGCAAGAGCATGTAACACAGTGCGCCGCACCTATTCAGAGAAACACACTGCATCAATTTTCGTGTTGCATGGCCCGTAAATTGAAAGCTTTGCGGTATGTTTGAAGTAAAGAATGAATTGTTCATGCTGCCGTCGATGCTCATCGCCGAAGCCGCGGTCGTGATCGCTCATGTCTTCATACGGACTAGCGCATCCGCAGCCCGCGCCAAGCGCCATCGCATGCAAGTATAATTTTCCTCCAGCAAGTCGTCGTCTCTTCCTCCGACCACCACCACACCACGCAACGGAGAGCATCCCGAGCAATCAGCGCAGTCTTTCAAGACTGCGAAAACCGGACAGCATGGTTTGAACCGCTGTCGCAGCTGCACAGGTATGGCAACTCCCCCCCGATCGCACCCACTCCTCTTTTCCATCCGTCTTTTGGCGATGATAAACACAACCAACTTTTCAAACTAGAGTCTTTGATCTCTTCGGAGAACTGAAACCTACCTTGCACGTCAGTCTGATATTGAAGACTACATATCTCATGCGATTCGCTTTTCTTCAAGAGAATCTTCGACTGACGCGAAACAGTGCAGCTTCTTCACACATCATCCATGTCCACCACGCGCTCCACCGTGCACCTCTTCGCTGAGTGATACCAATGGTTAGTACCTACTACATTTCTTTCTTTCCCCATCAATATGTGATGATGAACATATTGACTATAAATACGCTATACAATGGAATTACCGGCCGAGACCTTTACTCGGGTCGCTGGCGATATTAGGCTATACTGATTACACATGCCAACCCTACCTTGCAATTACTTCATTACTTGCTTGGACATCAGCTAACAGCTCGAAGTCTTTTAGATACTTCCGACATGCGTGCTTGGAACATCTCCGCCCTTGTTGCCTCCCTTTCAACATTTCCAAACGGCCGGGTCCACCGTAACCATGGCTTTCGCAGCACCTCAAGCAATCGATCTGGTGATGGTCTGCCTCACCATTGCTTCCGAGTAGCACTCCGGTGCGCTCACCGCAGTCCTGAATGCTGCGTACCTCAAGTGGAGGTGAACGCGCTCAAACGACAGCGGTGAGAGCGGATACATGAATGATGCGAAGCTGTGGTGCGGAGGGTTCTGATGTTTGGAGGTTGCTGTCAAGGGACAACTCAGTATCGAGACAACACATTCAATGAACACATTTTCGAACAGGTTCGTCGTCACTCCACTCCATCCACTCTTCCTCACTTGATGAAACGGCACTGGGCTCCGAATCAAATTCATGAGCAGAGACGCCATTTTGTGACAGGCCTAGAAAACCTCGTCCACTGATCCTTACACGGGATGCAACATGCAACACGCTGTCACATATCACGAAGAGCTCTTCGCTGACTAGCTTTGCAGAATCCTTTGCAGGTTTTGTTTCTAGCTTTATCCAACAAAACATGTACTACTCATGCGAATGGTATGTACATACATTTTCTTCTTCTTCTTTGCACACACACGCCTCTACAAGATGAACCCTTTAGATGACGAGTCTGATCGGGTATTGCCCATGCAGACACAACCTTTTTTTATACCATTCATGCCTAACTGACATTGGTTTCGACCAATGATTGGCTTTACACCTGACACACACGATGCATTCTGCAAGTATGTCGGCTAACAAACATCTAAGATGCAGTATCCACCCACCAAAATATTTTTCTACTGCCACCAGCTACCTCCACAGCCAAATGGTAAGCTTACACCCTCTTCTCGTCGCTTCCTGATGATCCAACCATACACCAATGACAAGCATATGTCCAAGCCTTCTTGACCGTTGGCGACGACGAAAAGTGATTTTTACTGATTCGCTGTCACGCCAACCAACATGTTGCCTCCACATATCGGACAAAAGGCTAACATTCATACAGCGCATGTATTAATCTCTCAAACTCACCACACAGTCTCAATCCTGCTTCGGCTTTTGATGATGGTAAGCTTGAATTCTTTTACTCTTCAACAATTCCCAGCGCGAATACCACGATGATTATCTAAAACAACTCACGACGGTCGACATAGCTAATTATATCTGCTTTGATGAGAATGGCCCCTGACAGGGCCCAAACTCTGATATCCATTCTCGCGCACTTTTTTTGATCTTCACAAAACACAAGCATCACGAAGTGCCATCGCTGACGAGTATTTTAGAACAGTTCAACATGACCCTCTTCACTGTAAGTGCTGGAAAGCCATGTCGTCGATATCAAATAGTTTTTCGAATTCATTATCTTGTTACCATTAATACCTCGCCTCCGTCTCGCTTCAATCTCAATCTCGTATCAAGTGTGTGAAAACGAACCCGTGCTCGAAGACAAGCAAACGAGTTGCCCGTCGTGCAAAACCTCGTGCCTTTAGCGCCATCGCTTTCAAAAAGTCGCATTGCAGCAGTCGTCAATTTACCGCTCAAAAGACAAAAACCATGCCATTCGTAATACCCAAAGTCAACATCTCCCTTCTCACGTACCCAAACAGATACCCAAGAACGCTTCTCTGTCAATTCCACCTTCTCCCCGTATGTCGAACTCTTCGATCATAGCTGCCAGCTCCTCGTCCTGTAGACCTTCACCCAGCTCCCTCGCTACTCGTCTCAAGTCCTCCAAATCTATCCTTCCCTTACCCTCCGGATCAAACAAGTCAAACGCCCGCAAGATCTCCTCCCGCGGATCCCTCGCGCTTATCCTCTGCGCCGCCAGCGCCTGGAACGAAGCATGCGGCAGCAATAACCGCCCCGGCCCAAGGAACGACGCTCCTTCTCCCACCGCTGCGCCACCCGATTTCCCATTCACCTGCGACGCCGGGATCCCTTGCGCTTGTAGCTCTGCGAGGATTTCTGTCTTGGGCAAGTCGAAGCCGAGGGCTTTCAGCGCGACTTTGAGCTCGTGGTAGTCGATGTGGCCGTCATGATCGAGGTCGAACAGGCGGAAGGCCTCGTCGATTTCTTCGCGCTGCTCTTCGCTCAGCGACTCGAGGAGTTGGGCGTTGGCGGCTTCGCGGCGCTCGTGCTCCAGGCGCTCTTGCTCTTGCGCTCGCAGGCGGTTGGCTTCGCGTTGTTGGTGGGTGGGTTGTGCGGGTTGGGGCGGTTGGGGTTGGGGTTGGGTGAAGGCTGTGGAGTTGGCGGCGCCGTAGGGTGTTGTGCTGTTGTAGGGTTGGTTTGGGCGGGCTGGGTTGTTGTAGGCGCGGGATGGAAAGGGTTGGTGGTTTGTTGTCGCCATTGTGGGTTGTGTGTGAGGTAGCAGTGATTTGCGGCGGGCGATGGACTGAATGCGCTAGATTATGCTCGTGTTTGACGGCGGTGTTGGTGGGTACTTAGTGCTGTATGCGTGTGGTGTTGTGATTTGTGAGAGCTTGCGCGTGTTGATGCTTCGGGGAAGACGCGCCTGAAGATTGGAGCTTAGCGGACTTTCTCCGAGGTTTCACTTTTGAGGGACAACATGAACATGAGACATTATGGTTATCCTTGTTTCTAATTCCTATACGTATTTTTGTTTTTCTTATTCCATGCTACGGTTGACCTCATTCCAACAAACTATAAGTCAGATCTGAATGCTCCTGGCAGAAAAAGACTTACCGCATTACGTCTAAACAAACCGAGAAGACACTGCTTGCTCATGTTGCTTGTGTGTCACCACCTTTGATCACAAACTCTATGTCATCCACACCGTCCAATTCGATAGGCCCATCGTCATTTTTGGCCAAGCCTGCAGGCTCTCCAGGCGGCGTCAACACATCTTCTTTAATCCCAGCTGTCCACCACTCTAGCTTCTCTCCACTGCGAACTCCAAATCGATACCGGTGGCCAGTGACTACTCCTCTTCTGTTCGCTATCTTGAACGGTGAAGTGAACATGAGAGGCTCTTCGGGCATGAGAGTGTAGAAGTATTTCTCATCATTACTACCGCTTCTGGAGGTGAAACCTCCTCGCTTGCCACCCTTTGTGATTTCCAGATTGAGCGGTGTGTCGGTGTCCAGGTCTATACACTCGAAGTTTTTGCGCTTGAGTGCAAGACGTATGTTGAAGATCGTTGGCCAGGTAAAGATTGTGATCGGGCCGGAGGCGTGAGATGTTACCGTGATCGATAGCTCGACTTCTTCGCCTGGTGAGAAGTTGGAGGAGCTGAGCGCGAGGCTGACACTTAAGACAGGCGGGCTCATTGTGGATTTGGGCGATAAGTCTGCCATGTTGGGAGCTAGAACGCCTGGTGTTCTCACGAGGCAGGAAGATATCGTCATGTTGCTCTCATAGAGGGATACAAGTAACGCAGTATATGTAGCGTGCACCCTACACTGCCTCTAGGTATACGGGCAAGCATCTTAACCTGGAGGCCTAAATGTAAAGAACGAATCATTCACGAGAGATCGTCTGCACTATGACAAGTGACGTCAGATCGCATGAACATTGGAAAGTATTGGCCTTGTTGTGTATACAAGCATAAAAGCAACCATTCCCTCTGAGCTTCAAAAACGCTAACTTATCAACAGATGTCGGCCCCAAGCTGCCGTTTGTACTCTTCGCATAATCCAACATCAGAACCCTAATTCGGGTCGTTATCGTCGCCCTTCACCGGCGACTCGAAGTATCGCTCACACTTAACAGTCCACGCCAGCTCTGTCACAAACCACGCGTAACTATCCGCATTGACTCTCGCCTTATACCTATCAATATTCAACACATCAATAGGCCCATCAGCAAGATCAAAAGTCGTTCCCCCAAGTGCTTTCAGCGCCCCGCTCTCGATCTTCTGGAAATAAGTATATTGCTGCACAAAGAAGTGGCCGAGGGTCAACATCCGCCATGAAACGCGAGAGCCAACACTGTCGCAAGTGAAGTCCGAGACTCCTGGCCAGGTCTTCCCGAGGAAAGAGCCGTGCTTGAAGCCTCTGGGGCAGACAATGAGGGACGGACTGTCTGTGTCGCGGTCACGCAGCTGCAAATATGTTTTGCCATCGTCGCAGGCCGTGTCCATCAGAGCGCCCTGTGGGCTGTCCGGAACAACGTTGATCCAGCTGAGGAACATGTTGCCGTTGCTAGGGAAGAGTGGGTTTCTCGTGATCTGGGTGAGAACATCTGGGACATGTTAGCCTCATGCTTGTTTCGTGAATGAAAGATTGGTCCAATCACTTACCCCATACGAGCTGATGGTCGTCGATATTGAAATACTTGACCAAGACGCGATCGTACTGCTCTTTCGCGACATTATTGATTGCGGTGCGAACGAGCGTTACAGCATCGAGATGCGCCTGGTGAATCTGTTCGCGCTCTTGCGGCGAGTAGCCGCCAACGATCTTCGGGCCAGGTTCAGTAACGTGCGATGGAATGTTCGTGGTGGCGGCTGGCTTTGCGAAAGTAGTTGCAACCAGGGCTAGTGTTGTGAGGATTCGTGTGAGGAGCATGGTGTTTTCAAATCCCGATGAAGTATTTCGTACAGGGTGCTGACCGATGGGAAACGAGTAGGTGGTTGGGCAGGGAGGAAAGAACTCGAGGACCAAGTTGATGAGTTTATATATTTGAGTCGCTCTAGAGAGCTGCGTGGAATACCGAGTGTCGTAGTCACTATTCCCTGTTGTGACAGTAGCCGACGTGAAATACTAGTTTCGTCGTCATTTGGAGTCTGCTACATAGGCTTGCAAGTCGGTACGGTATAGTAGGCTGAGTCCATCGAGTCTCGTGAGCTAACTTTCGTTGGCTCACAGCAACCCGAAAAATGGTCTGTAGACTTCGTGAAGCATATTGCGTTGAGTAGCGAAGAGAGACAGCACACTATTGGCTTCCGGAACCACACATGCTTTTCAAGTGCGCTCTGGTGTTTGTCAAATGCGAATCAGTCATATTCTGCAGTCACCTTTCAATACTAGCAAGCACCTTGCCGTGATTGCGTCAAATCTTTGATGTGATCGTTGGGCAGTTTGAGGGCCGTGGGTTGCCTGCGATCCTTCAAGTGCGTCGCTCATGAAGTAGGCAATGTGTAGACTACCAAGCAGTCGATCGAGATCCATGATGTAGTGTTGTTGTAGCCGAGCTAGAGGTGCCAAAGGTGTGCCGCTTTGGTGAGCCAGTTCGGTTATCCTACGCATGCAGTGAGCCATTGGTAAGCATTTTTCCCAAGATGGACGGTTTGGGCGTGGAAGCTGTGTAATTGATACTGTCTCTGCTTATCATGTTCTCGCGCAAAGAACTATCCATCGCAGCATCTCAAGCAGCACCCCTAAACTGATCGACCAGTCCACCCACCATGCCCCTTCGTCTCGCCTGGCCTTGCTCAGCAGCGCCATCGGTCTGCACACCCGTAGCTCTGCCCGCCTCGCCCTCCATCCTCCTTCTCAGGCTGTCGTACCTCTCTTTTTGTTCCGCTCCTCCCACAAGCCACGTTGGCAGCCTCCATCTTGTCGTCCCGGGCAGGATCTCTCTCCTGTGCGCAAACCCGATGATCCAGCCAACACCCGCTGCGATCGCTGATCCAGGCAATTGCGAGAGCGCAAGCTGCATCGGCAAAAGATACGAAGTTGCTTTCGACGTGAGCATGATGCCGTACTCTTGCGTTGATGATGCGCTGTCAGGCAGGGAGGATGACAGGCGGTACTTGTAGGTATATGGCACGGCTGCGTGGTACTGCGCCAGTAAGGCGAAGAGTAGAGGTGTCGGGCCGGAGGGCAAGTAGTTGATGTGGCCCCATGACAGAGGGCGGATGATCACGGCGAGGAAGATGGGAGGGAGGAGAGCGGTGTAGATGTAAGTGGAAACGAGGAAAGACTGCGATACTTGCCTGTCAGCCTCCGATATGATCTACTGGAACGATTGCGTTTATAGTGTATCCGAGGATCGAGGTGAAGATTAAAGAAGAGTGGTGGTGGCCTACAGCGAACTTCCTGCTTCCCCAGAGCCGTTCGATCACACGGAGTTGGTAGAAGGTCATAGCGGCAAAAAGCACCTCAGCGCTGTTGGTATATGCCAGCTGCCATGTCAAGAGGCGCCAGTACTGCCAGTAGTCCAGCAGGTGTGGGCGGACTTCGATCCAGAGGAAGTACTTGGTGTCTGTCAGGCTAGCGATGATGGCTGAGCCTACGATGCCCAGCAAGAGAAGCTGGGTGATTGGCGCATTTGTGAAACCAGAGGCGAGCATTTTGGCTGTGGGCAGGTTATAGCCCCGCCTTGCCAGTGTTGCAATTATTGGTGTTCTCGTTTGCGATGTTGGAGGGACAGCTGGAGGCTCATCGGCTTCAAAGTTAAGTCCGCTTCCCCAGGCAGGAAGGATGCTGAGGTGGATCCCGGCAGAGACGATATGCTTGGCGGCTGTGAACCTCACGTCTTCATGGTGAGAGGTCTACTTCGTGTAGTGTGTCTCATTTCCCTGTTCTATTGTTGTTTCACTTGCTTATTGTTGCACCGATATGGCCTCATTCACCAGCGATACTGAGTTCACCGGCTTGCGATCACGTGGGTCTTGAACGCGCACGCGACTAACCGGACATCTGAGAAAGAGAAGGACTGCTGTCTGAAGAACGATACATCACCTTTGACTCGGCTCAGAAGAATGAAAAGACAGCCGTGGTGAACCAGGGAAATGAAGCTCAAGAAACTATTCATGTACCAGAGGGACAACGCCTTTGCCAGTACAGGAACCCAAAAGTCATGGAAGAAGAAGAACAATGCCAGCAAGCAGAACCAACCTGAAAGCCAGCAAAATGCCCATTCAGCACTCTGCAAAGTCTTCCATCTTTTAGAAGAGACAGCTTCCACGCGAGCAACCTGGCGAATGCACCCTCGCACTCAATCTATCGTGTGATTGATGTGGTGTTCCCTGCTGTCGAGGGGTTCATTAGCCGCGCCATTCCCTATCCTCGGAAGCGTCCAGGGAGCTTGGATCCAGTTCGAACATGGGCTGAGGGTTGAGTTCTCAGCAATGAGGATACCTGATCTGGATGACGACCGCTATTCCTTCTGCAACCCTTGCTGCCATGCATGTCGTGCCATTCAGGTCGCATATATGCTCTCTTTGTAGATTGCGTGTGTGCGGCTGATAGTGCATGCTCATGAGGTGGTCTGCAATCGCACACGGCCCCTGCGCGAGCATGGTAGATCGCTGATGCGCCACTGCTTGCACGTGCTGCCGAGGGCTCCTAAGGCGGTTGGCTGAGCAAGATGCAGTCAATGTGAAGATGTCGCGAGTGAAGGCATCTGAGGTGGTGTGCTGTGAGCGCACTTACGATGCCGAGTGAAGGCATATGCCATGGTGCCCTGCCAGCGCGCGCAAGGTACTGAGTGAGTGCAGGGGTTGCGTGCGCGTGCGGTGTCGCCTCAGTGTAGTGAGCCTTGCCTCAGATGTTGTCGGCTCATTTCACTTGGTTGTCATGTGAAGGTGAGCTCATGTGGTCGTGTGCTTGCGAATGCTGATGAAAGAAGATTGCTACTCGCAGTGCCGCACTGCACAAAAGCCGCTCGAGGGCCTCTCCCTCGAGCGCATCGCCGCACTGCCAATGCCTCTGCACAATCAACATACCGACTGCAATACAATGCACTGCCCGAAACACCAACTGCAAATGCAAAGAACCTGCCCTCGGGTGCGCCATTTACCACAAGGAAAGGAACCTGCACCAAGTTCCTTTCCCAGTGTAGACTGGACGCCCGCTTGAAAGCAACCTATTTACTGTGCTGTGCGAACGGAGTCAGTGTGCCTACGGGAGCACGAACAGCCTATGGTAGTCTAGTGGCTGCGAGTCTTTGAGTCACAATCCACAAAGTGGTGTTGATCAGACCCTCCGGGAGGTCGGAGACCCAGTTCAATAACACTTCGACCGAGATCCAGCGTTCCCTTTTTTGCAATTTTTTTTCGTAACACATGAGCTTCTTCTCCTGCTTCTTCTCTTCATTTCTGTCTCTTTAGATTTATTCAATATGGTGGTTGAAGGTGAGTTATTGGGCATGGGAGGTGAGATGTTGGTCTGAGGAGGCCCGAGTCACGTGGAAGCTGTGTGGCGGAGGTCAGGGGTTCGAATCGGCCTGTGGCGGTGGCGCATATTTTGAAGGTGAGTGAAATGTGGTCTGGGACTCCTTGGAAAAGTGGGTCTGTATTGGCATTGAATGCAGGGCAGTTTTATCTTGCATTTCTACGACTTGTTGGCTGTGAGAGAGGATGTTGTTATTTGAGGTCTGCGAAACAGCGAAAGCCAGCAGCGCTGCAAAGCGACGCTCGTCGCGCCTTCGGAGCCTCCCTCACACTTTATTCTCTTCTCATGCTACTTTTCTACCAGGACCATGTTTGCAAGAGCGAGATCACTTCCAGTACAGCCTCCGCGCAACGACTTCACTCACCACTAGCTACATATCAAGAGTCTGCGCTATGCTACCGCTGGGCCAACATGTAGCCACAAGCAGACAACCAGCATGCGCTTGTTCTGCTTTTCGTGCTCCTCGTCGAGTGCCGTACGCTAGTCACTCTTCGCCAATGGATGAGAAGCTCCCTACAACTCGTGCATTAAGGACAACTACGGCTGTGGCCCTCAAATTTGTGTACGGACTCTCGGTGGCAAGCAAGGGTACTTCAGTCTCTACGATCGACGATACTGGCACACTCGTTCTTGATCTCAGAAGGGACTTTGGACTGTATCCCAACGGTCGGCATACTCGGTGACATGTATTTTATCTATAGTACTACATAGCACGTTGGCAATGTTAGCTTTGGATTGTGTACAGCATTGTGCATGAGAGCTTCAGCCTCCAGGCATTCAATCCGGACGGACCTAGTACATCCAGGGGCAGCCTCTTTCACTCAGATGCAGAACAGATCAATCTTCTACAAGTGAAGTGGGAATGAAATATCAAGACACCATGAGTCTGTGGAAATGAATTCTCAATTATGCTCAATTGCGAAGTACATGCATTTCATCTTTCCCTATTGCCAATCTGTTCGCCAGGACTACCCGGCGACTGTCTCACAAGTCCTCACTGACTTCCTGGCCAACACTACCAAGCCTAGCTTCCCACTCAACCCTCAACGCCTCCATTTGCTTCCAAGCCTCGAGGCCATCAGCCTCGAAATTCTCCCTCTCCTCCTTCCCAGTGACCTTCATGCCCCTCCACCGGCCCAGCTTACCCGTAACACTACCCGACGGAGTCTCGCCCACCTTGCCACTCCAGCCCCAGCCCTCGGTTTCGGTCCTTGCCACGCGCTCATCGCCCGCAGCATTGATTGCACTGCCCCACTTGCCTTTGCCATCGAGTGCTTCGAGGTCCTCGAGCTGAGCTGCCGGCGCTAGCACGCAGAAGCAAGGCGATACGGCAGCTTTGTAGGCTGTGACGGTGTGCCAGGGCGAGCCGAGCCAGCGCGCGAGGTAGAAGAAGGCGATCATGAAGGGCTCGAGGAGCCAGAAGACGGAGGCGATACTGGTGGCGAGGATGCCGGGGTGGGTGACGTACATCTTGGGAGATGCTGAGATTGGGGTGGAGAGGAAATTTTGCGTGTATGGTTTCGTGGACGGGAGGTCTGAGGTCAGGACCAGCAGGTCTGTGAGGCGCTTGGAAGACTCGTAGGCGTCGTGGGCGCGGAGGCACTGGATGTCGGAGAGGGAGAAGAAGTGTGGCAGGGCTGTGACGCTGCCGACCCAGACGATACGGCTGTCAGAGGTGAAGAGAGGTGAGAGCCAGTGTGTTAGCATGTAGTGACCAAAGACATTTGCCGCGAAGACCTGGCCGAGGGCTGCAGCAGGAGATTCATCTTTGCTGGCTGCCAGACCCTTCTGCTTCGCCAAAGTGCCAATCTCGGAGTTTTGGTACGTTGGCCATGTGCTCGCTTGCAGGATGTCGGTGAGCAGCGTCCAGATGGCTCGCGGCCAGTTTGTGCTGGTCCAGCCTCCAATGCCAGCGTTCCACACAACAGCGTCGAGCTTCTGCCCACGCTGAAGCAGCTGCTGCGCCAGCGCCTTGACGGTCACCAATTGTGCAAGATCCACCAAAACTCCCTCAACCTTCACACGCTTCTCCAGCAACAAGCTAATGCCCATCGTCTTGCCATTGGCCTCCCTGAGCGTCTTCTGAATGTGCGCATTCAGTCTCACACGCGTGTCCTCGCTCTTTCTCGCATCGCGGGTGGTGTACAGTATGTGCAGGGCCTGGGACTGAGGGCGGGTGAAGAGGAACTCGTCGATGAGACGGCAGCAGGTGTCGAAGCCGAGACCGCTGTTCGAGGCGAAACCTACCTGTCAGTCGTTGCGCTTCTGCTGTGTGGCAGGCAGGGCAAGACTTGCCTATTGGCGCCGGTCACGAGGACGGTGAATTGCTGCTGGTCAGCGACGCTGCCGAGAGGTTTGGAGGGAGCGTCCATTGTTTGTGTTTGTGTAGAGAGAAATTGGGATAGAGTTTCGCTGATTGCTTGCTACGAGGTATGTTTTTGGGACCCTTGGATCTGAGGAGTGCTTGCCAGCGTGGGGTAGAGTGGGCCGACTGTTCTCAAGGCTGTCGACGACCATGATGCAGTCTTTCGATCCTGCTATAATACAGCTTCATCAGGAACAGTAAGACAGTACTCTCTCTCTACTCATGATCGGAGATTATTGTCCCGCCTCATGTACCAAAAGGCGTCCAACAACTGAGACGTGAGGGTGGCTGACAGTACATACATCCTCTCCGTATTCGTCCTGATCCTCTAGCTGAAGCGCGAAGTTTCCCGTGGCGTTACAAGCACATCATCACAAGCTACCTACTCTCATGTCGAGGATGCATACAAAGGATTGTACTTGTAAAGAAGCTGGGATGGAAATATCATCACAATCGCCTGTCTTGACGCTGGCGAGGAGTGGCTTGCATCTCTGCATGTGATCCACAGCTCTGTAAGCGCCCAAACTACTCCCCCATCGACGGCCCGCTCGTGCAGGAGCACATCAGACTGGTATCATTGGCCGCCATCAGTGTGAAACGATCAACTGCTCCCCATATGGCTAGCCTTTTGCTCCTACTGCACCTGAGCCCTCGACAAGCATCTCAAAAATAGTTACACAAGGCACCTGTCGCTCTGCCGTCTTGGCCAATGATGCCGCTACCATCCTGCTGCCCTGCGCCGTCGCAACTCTGCAGGCGACTTCCGGCGCGTCTCTTGCGATTGAACGTACCGCCGGATATGAACGCGTGAGACCAGAGGAAGCCGGCGTGTGGGTTTTTTCGTCCACTACGACCTCCTACTCGTCGACTCCTGCAACTGATCCCACTCCTCCTCCGCTTACACTCGAATCTGGCTCTTGTAGGCGCGCCAGTTTCGTGACTGCTTCCCACGACTCGCCATTGCAGTCGCTAGAGGCGCTGCTAGCGAGTGATACTCGACATGAGCCAGCAACATGCCTATCCCCCTCCTCCCCCTCCACCGCTGGCCACTGGCTCCCCAAGAGCAGACACGGCTCCCTATTTCTCCCAGCAGAGACGCCGTCTTGGACCTGAGCAGCCTCCCTCGATTACCACGAACTTTCTTCGCGCACAAGGGGTAGGCTCACAGGCACAAACGCCTGCTTCTGCCTTGAGCCCTGGCCATTCTGCTCTGTCATATAGCCCCGCCACGCCATCTGTGCTCCAACCTCGGACGCCTAGCGCTGGCTATCCAGATGCTGGACATCTGCTGGACCCTTCACGAGCACATCTGCAATCGCCAGGAAGTCCAAGCATGGCTCAGCAACCGTACAATCCTCGACAATGGAGTGGTCATGGCTCTCATCTGGCTTACTCCCAGCAACCTAGCCCATTGAGTCGAGCGACTATGGAAGTTACAGGCATGGAAGGTATGTTCAGTGACATATTCATAGTATTGAAGCTCGGATTAGACTGTGGGACAAGTAGAATGCCGTGAGACGGCCGTACATGTCAGATGCTTACGAAGGATCCACCAGCTGCAATGCCTTCTCCTCCCCCTCCGTACTCGCCTGAGACGCCTGACATACCTGGAACATTACATGCCACGCGACCATCTCCCATGATAGAGCAAATTGCCTTTGTTTCTTCACCACTGGCGGCAGAACCTTCCAACTCGAACATGCCTTCTACCACAATTGCTCGTAACTCGCCACAACATCCAAGATCGCCAGCGTTTCCTCCACCCCCAGGCCAGAATCCGCGTAATCGAGAACGTTCTGCTTCGGGTCAGAGGTTGCTTAACACTATTCACAGCTTGACGGGAAGAGGCAAGCAGCCGGTCAGTCATGAGATCCAAGCAAGCCAAAGCCTGCACTATCCATCTCCTTCGGAGACACCCCGAGCGCCAGCTGCGCGAAGAGCCGCTTCCACCGGACATATGTATCCTGTTACTGCCTCAAGCTCCTCGTCTCCACATCGTGTCGTGGCCCCGATCGAATCTGACCGGAGTTCGCCAGAAGGCTCAAGTTGGCGTCCTGGTATGCCTTTGCCTCCACCGCCACCGGGTTTGCCACCACCAGGTGCACGATCTCAGAGTTTGAATCGCTACCCAGCTCCCGCTCCGAGCAACAACACAGTCCCAGGAAGTGGTCTCCCTCGCTCGAACAGCGCTATTTCTGACCAGGAGGCGCCCACTCCGCCACCACCGCAACGTCGTGCTGCAGCACAAGCATCTACCCTTGGCCCCGTTCCTCCCACTCCTGCAGACTGGAACGAGACAGATGATCTTGAGACTGCGGGCCGATCAATTGAACAGACACATGGCAGCTCTGTGCCCTCGTATCAGCCGCTCCGAATCAACACAGGCTCGAACAGCGGATCTTCCGGCACTCACAGTGACAGAACTTCCCGCCGAGATGCAAGTACAGACGGAAATGGCATTCGCGAACGCCGATCTAAAAGCCGTGCTGCCAGGGAGCTCGAGGGTGCCAGCACCTGCAGCAGCAATATTATGTCACCTGTCAGCGACAATACTAGACCAGCAGACTTTGTTTCAGCCTCGACTTTGCAGAGCTCTATCAGTCAACGACGTGAAAACATGCGCAAGCTTTCTGGTTATGCTAGCGTTTCTGCTATCCCACCCGACCCATCAAATGTGCAGACCAAGTCTCTTTCAGCGGAACGAAACACAGCCACTACGCATCCATCAAACATCTTGACACCCCCATACACACCGGCTGTTGGTAGCCAAGGTGGCGAGAGCTCTCAGCGGCGAGGCATGGCTGGACCGCCGAGTGCCTCGAGCGACCGACCAATCTCACATCTACTAAATGCTCCCAATGAAGAAAGTGCGAAGATGCCTGCACCACTGAGTCCTGCCAGAGCGTCTTCGCGCGACCCTGTGTCGAAGCTTGACACTTTCTACCAGCAAGCGATTGAGCGCCATCGCTCTCTTATCGAAAAAGAATCAGCCGCTACGTCAGACGAAGAACGATTGGAGATTTTTGCTAATTTCCTCGTACACGAATCAAGACTACGCCGTGATAAATACCAGCTTGCTTACAACAACATGGCAGGCGATGTAATGGATCTGACGAGAGACATGTGGCGATCGTACACCAGGGAGAGCAAACGTGCTATCACTCCTAGCACTTCGATGTCTTCTATGGACCCTACCATCCCTTCCTGGGCATCTGACGGCGGGCTGCCCTCTGCACACGGAGCCATGCCTAGTTCGGCTTCATCTATGGGCGAATTTACACCCGCAACAGACACCGCTTCAATTGGTGACAGTGCAGATATGCTTGATCGAGCGGATTCGAGGCAGTGGGGCGAGCAATTCAAGCCCTCACTATCTCCCATTCCCAGCATGGCAGTCAGCACTGTGCCAGATGAGGGCAGCTCGCGAGGCCGAACCGCCAGCCGATGGTGGGAGCAGAGTGAGTCGGCGGGCTCAGTCGGTCGACCTGACAGGATTGAGAAGAGCCACCGCGAAACAAAGTACATGGGCGTGACCGCAGCATCTTTGCGCGAAGATCCCCACCCATCGCCAGAGGTCTTCCGATCTACGCCACCAGCGGGAGCGACAGGCTTCTCCTTTGGACCTGATGAGTATCCTGCTGAAAAGACAGGCTGGCATGAGTCTTTGGAATTCGACACTCCCATGGCGACACCATCTCGCCCTGGAGACTCTCGAAAGTCTTCTAATGCCAGCGCAAACCCGAACAAGCTCGACGTATCAAGGCTCGTCACCCTTCCACCGCCGTATCCTCGCCATCATCCAGCAGTGAACAACAGTCATCCCCAGCTTTCGGACCTCCGCAACACCCATCGCCACCTCGCTTCTCAAGCAGAGATCCAGCAGATCCGTGACGCTTACCTTGACCAAGATTGGGCTCTCCAGCGCTCTCAGCAAGAAGAAGCCAAAAAACGACGCAACCGTTTACGCAACTCGATACAGGAAAAGCTGAATGCAGGAAGCATATCTTTTGCCGATGCAGCCCGGGCTGAAACATCCTTTGAGTCGTCCGAAGCAGAACGTACTCGTCTCGATGCTCGCGCCACCTTTGATGCTTATGAACAAGCAATCTCACATCCGCTCAACACTCTACTTACCTCTCGCCTCGCCGAAGCAGAAACATGCATCTCGACTCTGCTTGCCGACCTTTCCTCACAACACTCCACTTCAGATCCGAACCAAGCACAAGAAGAAGGCGATGATCACCCCGAGCGCCTGGAGAAACTCACGCTTTTGAAATGGCTCTTCGAAGCCCGCGAACTCCTACACAAGGAAATGTCCGACCTACACGCCCAGCGCGGCGAGAAATACTCCGTCGTCGTCCTCACACCCTACCGCCTCGCCTCACAAACCGACAAAATCGCCGAAGCAGAAGCCTTCTTCGCCAAAGACCGCACCGACCGCAACGCAAAATACGCCCGCGAAGCCCTAGACCGCATGTCCGCCCTGCAAGACATCGTCGAGCGCAACGTCGCGCGCGGCGTCGAAGACCAGCTTTCCGCATTCTGGGACATCGCACCCGGACTACTGGAGATCGTGCACGCCGTACCGTTCGACGAGCCCGCCGCGCTGGCGATGCTGGACGTCAAGATCCCCGCGCAGGAGTACGAGGAGAACCCGCAGCTTGCGCAGTGGCCGCTGCAGTATTTGTACAGTTTGCTTGAGCATGCGGGCAAGAGTGCGAGGCAGTTTATTGAGAGTCAGGTTAATTTGTTGTGTTTGCTGCATGAGGTTAGGGGAGCGAGGGCGAAAGCTGCTGTGAAAGTGGCGAGGTATGAGAGAGGAGAGAATGAGGCTGGGCTGGATGCGGAGATTGTGAGGGTTGAGAGGAGGCTTGATGGGGATTTGAAGGAGAAGGTTGGGGAGGTGGAGAGGCAGTGGAGGGAGGCTTTGGGTGATGGGTTGGAGAGGTGTAAGGAGGGGGTTAAGGAGTGGCTTGTGGATAATGGGGGTTGGGTTGATGGGTTGGGTGGGTGATTCGTTGGATTCGTCGGATTCGACGAGAATTTGGGCACTTTTCCGAATGATTGCCAGGGACACTTATGCATTATCACGGATGAAGCATTGCTTAGTGAATCGGGTTAGACGACAGGTCGGCACTTTCTTACTCTCAGTAGACAGAGCTATCTATGGCTTTGTACAGTACAGTGGCTATAGTATGTTGACTAGGCATTGTCAAACCCTCACTCACATCTGGATTGGATTTATTCTCAATGTCGACACTCGAGTTGGATCAATCGCTCAAGAATTTTTGTTCGCATTTGACGGCGACAACGTCCAACAGAGCTCTACCAATGTAGGATGCGACTAGTCAGACTGCAAGTGAAGCAAGACTGGACACATCGATTATCTATCAATATCTATCGTGCATACATGATCCTGTTGATCTTCACACCAGATGGACGTTCTGAATGTGCAACCCGTGTGAAGAAGGCGTTGTATCTACCTACATATACTTCACCGTCCGAGTTCTGCAGTCGTGTAAGAAGACGTGGGAGGCGTGAGCAGCAGCAAACTGTGTCTCGCCCTGCCTCGTTCAGCAAAACGTCAACCGTTCCAAACGGCACCCAAAACGCTCGATCCTCTTGCCGCGTTCTCTCAATTGGTCCGAGACAGTGAGAAAGCAAAAAACAAAAAGAACAGCTGCTCCTCAGAGCTCGTGATATAGGAATAGCCGAAGGTGGGGCTCGAACCCACGACCTTGAGGTTGATCTCTTTGCTGTTAATAAGAGCCACACGCTCTACCAATTGAGCTACCCCGGCAAGGGTGTTATTGATGGGGAGGTGGTCAGGGATGTGTATTATGAAGCGTGGTAGCTGGGTGGGTCTTTTGCTTGATTTTTTCCGGTCAAATTTGGTTGAGTTGGGCCGAAATAAGCGGGGTTCGGCTTTTGGCGCTGATGGAGGGCTTGAGCTTATCGATAAGATTGGAGATTGGAGATTGGAAGTGTTGATTCGGAGGGTAAGTTAGACTTCGATCGATGGAATTGAGATCGAGATGATTGGGAGACGGTGACGGACTACTCATCTGGACATACTGAGCGAAGAGGACTTGTCGGCATCGATCGAATTGACTCAGAGACAACTCACCACGAGAGACACGACCATCGAGTTGACGTACTATATGCATCGTTATGACGGCGATGGGGCAGGAGAAGTGACAACGATGATAGTCCAATCAGCTAGAGAATCAAGGAGTAGTCATAAAGCATATCCACGGGTTCTGATTATAATGGAAGTCGACTGTGATCGTCGTTGATTGGTCTAATGCAATCCTGGTCCGAAAAGACATAGTTCACCATTAAATTCCGAAGTGAATCAAGAGATGAATCCATCACTTAGTACGGATTACAGAATAAGGACAACTTTAACATTTCAATAAGTATCTCGTAGCTATAGAACTGTCGTTGCTTCAGCCGAACACATATAGCAGCGTTGCCGCTCACCTGAGATCATGCGGACATAAGCGCTAAAGCCGGCCTTCTGTGCTGACGAGACGTCAGCCGTGGTTCAGCCTCTTGGACATCGTCTTGAGCTGTATGAGCAACGCGATACAATATCATCAAGCAAATCGGTATTCAATTTCATCAGGTCCTGCACATCGATTAAACCGGCGCGATACAGCTCACCGCACGATGGCCTACTCCCTTTACGATGCTACCATCTCGATGGCGACCAGCGCACTCAAATCACTGTCACAGATCCTCACCCGTGCAGAGGAGCATCCTGACTCAACCAGTCTGCTCACAGCGCGCCTCATCGATGATATGAAGCCTCTCAGTTTCCAAGTACACTACGCCACGTTCCAAGCCCAATATCTTGCGGCGAAGCTCTCCGAGAAAGAGTACGCTGAACCTGAGGATGATCTCGATACGTACGACAAGATGCAAGCTCGCATACAACAGGCTCTGGAAGCCCTCAAGGCCGTTGGCAGAGAGACAGCGAATGGCAATGCGGATACGATCACCCAGTTTGCACGGAGCGACCACGTGATGGAAGTGCCGGTGAAGGGAGTCGTCAGTCTTGTGAACATGCCGAATATCTACTTTCATGTTTCGATGGCTTATGCCATCTTGAGGAAGGAGGGTGTGCCGCTGGGAAAACGAGACTGGAGTCGCGGGTTTGTCAGCGATTATATTTGAACACGCCTTGTTCTAGTCGGACTCCAATGTAATTCGATCGTTTCGCACGACTATGAGAGTCTCCATTTTTCTTGCACTGATTTCGGGCCAAGACAAACTCTCCCGTAGCGTAAGATACAGTCTGAACGGTGGTTGTTGTGACCCAAGGCGTAGGATATGTCGCAAGTAATTGTGAGCAGGTGAGAATGACTCAAGGCTAGGAGAATCTGGCCTCGCTTGTATGTTATGACAACCTGCGAATCGACGGCACCCGGCAACACCTACTCACAATGGACACATCCTTTCTATCGAAGCGAAATATCGAAGCGATAACTCAAGCGATCCTCTTAAGCGCTTCCAAGCCAACGCCAAAATTGCTTATTATCGTATTCCTGTGCACGTAACCTCATGCATTGACAGAACCATCCATGCTCTAGCGCAGATAATATTTACTTGCTTCGTTGGTGCACTGATTGAGTTAGCGTAGGATCTGCCTAAGTACAATAATAGATATCATTCGCAGTTCAACGCTAAACTGGGTATATAGCGCGAGGCTACAATATATTCTTCAAGCCCAGGCCGCGAGCTCGGCCCCGTGTGCAAATTTATGCACGCCAAACCCCTGTACCGGTACCCTAACCTGTTAGTGGGCATTGTGGTTAGTCCAGCTCTCCGTCGTGCTCGGATGCAGGACTAGTAAGTCAACTGTCAAACGACGGTCGAACATTCTTACCGTCTGACGACCCGAAGGGTGGAGTTGTACCGCCTATGCTCGAACAAGAAGGTTCTTAAACAGTCTTCGCCAGCATCAATTGGTATAATTATAGATCACTGTCGCTCCCATCCACATGCTTTCGACACCATCGTATCACAACCTTCCTCACCAAACCTTCATAACACCTTTCAGATGTATGGCCTTTCGCCTCTACGGCTGGTGCACATTAGCTAGGAAACGCACAAATGAACTAACAAACGTACCTACAACAGCCAACAACATCACCCTCAACAAAAACCATGCTCGTCGCCAGCACCTTCCTCAGCGCCATCGCGCTCCTCGGCAGCTCCGCCACTGCTCTTGCGATGCCCGCTGCTGCTGCTTCCGATAACACCCTGGAAGCCCGCACCGACTCTTCCATAGATGTCCAGGCAGCCTGTGAGCGCAGTTATGGCGCCAATTTCCTTGCCCTGACCACTGGCGACGGCTGCAACAATTGGGTCTGCCGGGAAGTTAAGCTCTTCAACGGCGTGAGCTACGGCATCGACCTGAACCAGCACTGCCGCGATACTTGGGGCTCAAACGCTCGTGCTTCGTGCTCAAACGGTGTTTACAGCTGGGTTTGCATTCACTGATCAGCATGATTTGGATGAAAGGATGGGTAATTGAGACGAATCTGGCTGTGGTGGGTTGTTCTTGAGGAGAGGTGATAGGAACGACACTTGGATTGAAAGTCTTGCAATGCCCTGAAAGCCTGTAGAAACACTTACTGCTATCACAAATGCATTGCCTACCTTAAATCCGAATCAGAAATCGCACTGAAAGCGCAGGGCCTGCAAAGTCTAGCCGTAACATTGAGATACGTTCAGATCGATGCCCAGGTTGTCTTCGAACTACATTAGGACCCCATGGCTTCATGCGGCCATTAAAACCTAAGCTCTGTCTCTCATACTCACTTCAATCCAGAGCAGTCTTCTCGGCGGCGTACAAGACGCTCTTGTTCGTCTCTTGCATCGACGGTGCCACATCGATCCCCGGATTGCCCTCGAAGAAGTTCACAGGTTTCAAGCTGACGGTCATTTTGTCGCTCGGCATCACAGGCCAGTCTTCGATGCGAGGATTGTGTGTCGATCCGAATGTATGCCACAGCACAATATCGCTGTTCCTCACGGATGGCGGACTGCCACCGGCATTTCGTTTGGAGATCGCAGAAGCAATGCCATCTCCCCCGCTCGACTGCATTGTGTATCTGCCGGCAGGGAAATAGTCGTCATCTTCGTAGTGTGTGACCCAGACAGCGTGCTGGGTGAATTCAGAACGCCTAGCATGGTAAGAGCGTGGATCTGCAAGTAGCATCTGGCTGTATGAAGGTAACAGCTTGAAGCCGACGGGCGTTCGGGTGATCGGATTGATCTTGTTCTCGTTCACGATTTTGAACGTGCGGTTCTTCGTGAAATCCAGATCGTGTCCGCCTTCGCGATCGATGTAGCGACTTTCGGTGACATAGCCGATCCCATAATCGTTGTGTACCTGTGGATCATCCACAGCTAGAGCCTTTGATTCTTCGACAACAAGAGAGTTGGAGTGACCGTCGATCGCAGGGTCCATTCTCAGGCTGAAGAGGTGCTGGTGGTAAGGCGCTAGGACGCCCGGAGCTACTCGGGTGCCATATGGTACATTGTGTTCTGGATCAACTTCAGATGGCACTGTTGAAAGAATTCCAGTAGCCCGAACCTCGTAGTGTATGGAAGCATCCTGCCCGAAATGGAAAGCGAAGATGTACTCGTAATTGCTCACGGTGATGATGGTCTGGAGTACAAGGATACGAGATCGCGCTACCACGGCATTCTGTGTTCGGAAGTTTGTATGCTTCCACAAGATGCCG
>Ga0265797_10003236_pt1 | contig 26315 bp, 27 predicted proteins | sample P2T30metagenome_FD_192433 | JGI IMG/M metagenome (GOLD analysis project Ga0265797, IMG submission 192433) | Plant litter microbial communities from East Loma Ridge, Irvine, California - P2 T30 | ecosystem: Environmental > Terrestrial > Plant litter > Unclassified | place: USA: California... | reverse complement strand
GGCTGCCAGACTACGTGCACGCTCTTCTGGCCGATGACGCAGCGTTCTTCAAACACACCCCACCCCAGGACCTCTTGGCTTTGGCGCTGACGTCGCCGGTGACATCCGCCCCGGGTGAGCAGTGGGCGTATAGCAACACCAACTACCTCCTGCTCGGAATGCTCATCGAGGCCGTGACAGGGAACTTCCTTGAACAGGAAGTCACCCACCGAATCATCAATCCCCTCGAGCTAAAGCAGACGTTCGTACCCCGTGGAGGGGAACGAGGCATCTCACAGCCTCATCTGCGTGGGTACCACGTCAACGCAGGTGACGAAGGGCTTAAGGACTGGACAGAGACCGACCCGTCATCCTCCTGGGGGTCAGGCCAGATCGTCTCAACCCCCGCGGAGCTGAACATCTTCATACAGGCACTCCTTGCCGGTGAGCTCACCAGCGCTGCCGCCCTTGAACAGATGACAACAACCGTTCCCTCCGATGAAACGTTCTGGCCAGGTACACGGTACGGTCTGGGGTTGCAGTTCTACCCGCTGAGCAGTGGCGAGGCAGCCTGGGGCCACGGCGGGGACTTCCCCGGCTATCAGACGCGCAACGCAGTCCGTGACGACGGGACAGCGGTGACAATTAGCCTGACCGCTCTGCCGCCAGCGTTCATCGACCCCACCGACATCCCTGCGCTCATGGCGACATACCAGCACGTGACCGCAGCATTGGATGCGGCCCTGAGCGCCTAGGTGTTGTGGAACAGGAGGTTCATGCCACGGGCGCGTCGATGAGATGAGGATCGGAATCCCCGCGTCAAAACTTACGCTCCCCGCGGACCTCTCCAGGGAAAATGAGCATGGTCCGGCAACTCACTGGTTCCCTCGCCCTACTCTTCTCAGCAACTTCCCAGCATCCTGCAAGTTCCCGTCCAAGGGGCCGCCCTAGATTTACGGGTACCTCATCAAGGTGCGAGTGATTCGGGAGCCCCGGATCGGCCGATACAGCGTCCCCCTCACGCTGGCCGATCTGGGGCTCCCTCTTTCTCTGCTCAGTGTGCCCGATGCTCGGCTGGGAAGCGGTCCCGGCTATTCCCTGGTGAGGGGGAAGTCCATCTTCGGGTGGACGGCAACCTATCTGCCCGTCGACCGAGTTCGCTGGTTCACCCTGAATGTCGGAGGCAGCCGTCATCCTTGATGTGTACTGAGGTAGATCTTGTCGACGCGATGGACACGGTCATCGCCCTCATCGGGCAGAGGAACTTCGAGCTCCATGGAGGTCTCGACTGCGAAGTGACCAAGGCTTAGCGTCACATGCCCCTATAGGGACACGAAAGAAGAAGAGGCCCTGCTCAACTGAGCAGGGCCTCTTCTGAGAAAAATGAGTTACTTCGTGGACCTGACACGAACTAGGCCCGCGACAGTCGCCACGGCGAAGATCGTCAACCAGGCACCAAGGACCTGGCCGCCTGTGAGAGCAAGTTCTTCTGGTCCAAAGAACATCCACCCGATGAGGAAGATCCCCGGGACTCCTACGAACGCCTGCCATGTGGTCCAAAACGTGCGTTTCGTTGAGTCTTGCGCTTCGGTCATGGACATGGCGTTCCTTTCCGTTGGTCAGGCTGCCAGAGTAGCGAATCGCCCTTCGTCTGCAACCTCGATGTTCATAGAGGCCTGCGAAGAGCTGCCGGAGAGGCTACCGAGACCAATTGCGTTCAGCTCGATTCCCACTGCACTCACTACTACCGTGATTCGCCATATCACCATCAGTACGACTGAATTCGCGTTCACGTCGAGACACACGCGGGGCCCCTCTTCAAAGTCGAAGAGAGGCCCTGATCAGGGATTTTGCAGTTTTGACGGTCCAACAGAGGCCCATGAATAGCCCTGGTGTTCACAGAGCGGGCGACGGGAATCGAACCCGCGTCGTCTGCTTGGGAAGCAGAAGCTTTGCCATTAAGCTACGCCCGCATTCTGGCCCACTGGGACCAGGGTTCGAGGTTATCAGTTGCGATTGGCCCCGAGGTCCCCCATGACGCCCATCACTCTGACTTTTACAGTGGGAGCGGGACGATCCTCCGCCTCGAACAGAGCCTTGACGGCGCGATCGACGTCGTCAACGACATGACCCGCAGGTCTGATCGCCTCGGTATACAGGTCGACGTAGACGAAAACACCCGTGTCTTCCTCGACGATATCCACACCGGTGGCAGGTGTCGCCTCCGCACTGAGCAGGCGCTGCGCAGCAGCCGTCAACACCTGGCGGAAGCTGGGGACCAGACGTGCGACGCCGGGGACAACCGTCACAGCTTCGACTACCGCAGCCTCCTGGGCAGCACGATCTGAACGGGGCGAATCTGCACGCGGGGCGTCACTCATCGTGGACATCCTCCACTACCAAGTCGATGTGCCCCGCGCGAACGCCGATGATCTGCTCCATGCGGACAGCAATGCGGTCCCGCAACCGCGGCGCGAACTCATGCAGCGAATGGCCCACGGCCATCGTGAGCGTGACGCGAAGGTCCAGCGGCCTGCCCGGCGCGCTTTCGGAGGTGACCCGCACCCGGCGGGCGCGAAGCCCTGGCTCCTCATCCACGGCAGCTCTCACCTGTGCCCGCAGGGAGGAGGTGGTCATGACATAGGGCAATCCGGCCGAGGAGAACAACTCGGTACTGGGACCCCTTGCGGCCTCGTCTTCGACGATGCTCATGATGCGGGCCTTGAGGCCGCTGACCTCATCGCCGGCGACTGTTTCGGTCCGACGGTAGTCGTCGACCACGCCTCGCAGGCGGGCATAGCTTTCCATGGCCTGGGCCTCGCTGAGGTCCCCTAAGATGTCCTGCTCCTCGGGAACGCGTCGCGGGTCTGAGGGTGGCTGCGTCATGCCCATCCTTTCATTCCCTCCACGATTGCCAGGCGTGCGCGATGGATCCGGCCGCGCACGCTTCCCTCGGTCACGCCGAGCACGTCTGCGATCTCGGCATAGGACTGACCTTCGATCTCATAGAGCAACCATGCGATCCTCTGCTCTGGCGAGAGTGTCTCTAGTACCCGGTCAAGCTCGCGCACTGCAGCTGAGGTCTCGGCACGGTCCTCTACGGAAGGCCCTGTTGCTGATTGTTCCACCATGTCACCTGGATCAACAGCATCTGTCCGTCGCACCTCACGACGACGCAGAAAATCCAGGCAGGCGTTGCTGGCGAGGCGAAAGATCCACGACTTGAAGGCCGCTGGATTCTGCAGCGAGTCCAAGCGTCGCCACGTGGTGAGGAAGGTGTCCTGGACGATGTCCTCTGCATCCACCCGATTGCGCAGCATTCGGATGCACAGCCCCAGCAGCCGCGATTCGTAGCGGTCGACCAGCTGCTCAAAGGCCACGAGGTCCCCGTCTTGGGCGCGCGACACGAGAGTGACCTCATCGGGGCCCGCGTAAGGGTCCCCGGTGCCTACGGCCTGACCTGACATGGAGTCATCGTACACAGAGCATCGGGAAGATCATGGACCTCCTCGGTGTTACCGGTGTGTAGTCATTAATGTGGAATCAAGAACACGCAACCGAAGGCGCCTCTGTGGCGCCGACCGAATCAGTACGAGGAGCCTCCATGACGACGGCGACTGACATTGTGGACCGCGAGACGATGCATCAACTCTTCGAGGGCCGCCACACCACCAATCTCTTCTCCGATGGTGACGTTGATCTGAGTCTGATTCAGCAGGCCTACGAGGACGCCCGCTGGGGTCCGACCTCCATGAACTGCCAGCCCATGCGCCTGACAGTGCTGAGCCCGGGCGATCGTCGCGACGCCGCCATCAAGCACTTTAAGGGCGACAACGGCGAGAAGACCTCTGCGGCACCTATGACCGTGGTCGTCGCGTATGACCCGAACTGGCACCAGCACATGCCCACACTGTTCCCGCATGTGGAAGGGCTGCGCGAGAAGTTCGCAGGGCGGGAAGAGTTCCGCGAGAAGATGGGCCGCGATAACGCGCACCTACAGGCCGGGTACCTCATCGTGGCGCTTCGAGCACATGGGCTCGACGTCGGACCCATGGCGGGCCTCGACGCCCCCGGCGTTGATGCCGAAGTTCATGCGGAGACCGGTTGGAAGACGCTGATGGTGCTCAATGTGGGCCACGGCCCCAGCGAGCACGAAGACGCCCAGTATCCACGCGGGCAGCGATTCAGCTTCACCCAGGCCGCTCAGGTTCTCTGAAGCTCAACACCCTAGACTCGACAGGTGCAGACAGCCCACACGGGCCTGACCTGACAGATATACAAAGGAGCAACATCATGGCTGAAAACTCATCCCAGATCTCCGGCAAGACCATCGCACTGCTGGTCACCGACGGCGTCGAGCTCCCTGAGCTGACCGAACCCATTGCCGCCATCAAGGCCGCCGGTGGAACAGCAAAGATCGTCTCCCCCAATGAGAAGTCCCTGCAGGCCATGGAGGGCGACTGGAACCACTCGGATCACTTCGATGTCGATGTCCAGCTCAGCTCCGCGTCCGCCGGTGACTACGACGGGCTCGTCCTGCCCGGCGGCACGCTGAACGCAGACAACCTGCGCATCAATGAGGACGCTCAGAAGTTCGTCTCTGCCTTCTTCGAAGCCAAGAAGCCTGTGGCAGCTATCTGCCACGGCCCCTGGATCCTGACCGAGGTGAACCAGGTCAAGGGTCGCCGGCTGACGAGCTTCCCCTCACTGAAGACTGATCTGACCAACGCCGGCGCCGAGTGGGTGGACGAGTCTGCCGTGGTCAGCGACGGACTGGTCACCTCACGGACTCCCGATGACCTCGAGGACTTCAACAAGGCTTTCCTGACACTGGTCGCCAAGGGCTAAACCGCTCTCCCCAAAAGATAAGAACGGCCAGCACCCGGCAGACGGGTCCTGGCCGTTCTTTTTTCTATGGGGTGGCCTAATGTGGAGACATGACTGAGACCACTGCAAACACCCCTCATCCCACCCATATGGGCCACCTGCGCCGGGAACGGCTCGTCTCCGCCAGGCTCTATGTGTGCACCGACCTGCAGCGGTTTGTCACCCGCCCCGAGGCGGGGCCGGTGGATGAGTTGGACTTCGACGCGTTGCGCGCGTTCTTCGTCGCGGCCTATACCGGCGGGGTGGACATCATCCAGATCCGAGATAAGCACGTCGCCGTGCAGACGGAGATCGCTGCGCTGAACCTCCTGCGCCAGGTCGCCAACGAGTACGGTGGGCTCTCCGCAGCCAATGATCGCGCCGACGTCGCCGCGATCACCGGAGTCGATGTCTTCCACGTGGGGCAAGATGACCTCACCACTCAAGAGGCCAGGATGATCCTTGGCGACGACGTCGTCATCGGACGGTCCTGCCAGACGATGGACCAGGTGCGCGAGGCCGATTCGGACATCGGCCTGGACTATTTCTGCACCGGCCCCATTTGGGAGACCCCGACGAAACCAGGCCGCGCCGCCGTCGGCCTCGACCTGCCGACCCAGGCTGCCGCTCTGGAGAGCGCGAAGGTCTTCTTCGCCATCGGCGGGATCAACGAGACGAACATCGCCGAAGTTACCGCGGCCGGCGCCGACCGCGTGGTGGTTGTCCGCGCCGTGACGCAGGCTTCTGACCCGGCCGCGAGCGCCCGGGCGCTGCGCGAGCAGCTTCCCGCTTAGAGTTCGCCTTCGCCGACTTGGGCTTGTCCTTAGCGGCCGTGGCGATCTCGTTGCGGCCGCTCCCGGGCTTGCGTCCCCTGGCCACGCCGATGAACTCTTGGATCACTGGCCCGTCTGCGTCACGCATCCAGGCCAGACCGACGTCGTAGCCAGGAACATCCTCGATCTCTCGAATGATGACGTCCCGACGCGAGAGCATGCGCGCCACCGAGTTGGGCAGAATCACCAGGCCCGCCCCTGAGGCGACGACCTCCAGCGCCATCCGTTCACCGGCCGCCAGATCGGCACCCCGCTTGGGATCGTGCAGGGAGCCTGTCGTGTCCTCATCTGGTCCCTCTGGTTCCGGGACCATCTCAGCTGGGTCGAAGAACGGCTCTGCTGCGATTTCGTCCCAGGTCACTGAGGTCTCTGCGGCGGCCACCCAGTGGTCACGCGCCGCGCATACAACAGGTGCGTCGCGGTAGAGCAAGACCCTGTGGAAGTCATCCTCGACCGCGGCTTCAGCGTCCTCGGGAAAGCGCACATAACCGACGTCGATCGTGCCCGCGCGGAGCCGCTCGAGCTGACCCGCCTCATCGAAGAGCTCAACGGTCAGCGTGAAGTCCGGATAGCGCTCCCGCCAGCGCGTGACCCATTTATCCGGAGTGGCACCAGGAATGGCTCCCAGTCTCAACCCGCGCGGGGCAGGTGAGCCAGCCGATTCCTCGGCAGCCGAGTGATCAGGCAACTTTCGCTTTCAAGAACTCCACCGAACGGTCCCAGGCCAGCTGCGCCTTCTCTGCGTCATAGGTCCCGATGAGGTTCTCATCATTATGGAAGGCGTGGCCGGCGTCGTAATAGAAGTATGTGACCTCGGCCACGGATTCGGCGCGGATCCGTTCTTCCTGCTCGCGGGCCTGCTCCACCGGGTAGTTCTGATCATGTTCGGCATAGTGGCCCTGGACTGCCGCGGTGAGGCCCGTGAAACTTTCGGGGATACCCTGGCCGACGCCGTAGAAGGGCACTGCTGCGGAGACCTTGTCGCCCTGCTGCGCGGCCAGGGCCAAGACGAAACCGCCACCCATGCAGAAGCCGATGGCACCCACGGTGGTCGACGTCACGGCGTCGAGTCCGAGCAGATGATCGGTGGCTCCAGCAAGAAGCCATGCACCCTCCTCTGCCGGCAGCTTCGACATCATCTCGCCGGCTTCCTCGCCGTCGTGAGTGATCCAGCCGCCGTAGAGGTCCGGTGCCAGGGCGACGAAGCCCTCCGCAGCAAGGCGGTCTGCCACGTCCTTGATGTGATCGGTCAATCCCCACCATTCCTGGATGACGATGACGCCGGGCCCGGAGCCGCTCTCGGGGAGGGCCAGATAGCCATGTCCGGTCTGTGTCTGCTCACCGGAGCTGGTCAGCGCGAAAGTCGTGTTCTGGTGTGGGGTCTTTTCACTCATGTTCTGACTCTAACGAACCACGCCAGGGCTTCAACCCTGTGACCGCGATTTCCCTCCAGACAGAACCGCCGCCCGACCCGGAAGGGTCGAGCGGCGGCTGCTGCAATTCTTGAGTGTTACTCCAGCTCGGCAGCTAGATCCCGTTCATAGAGCTCTTCGAGTGATTCCTGCAGAGCCGTCATCTCCTCGGCAACATCTACATCGGTCGTGAGAATCTCCTGCAGAGTCTGGGAGAGCTCCAAGTCACCGCCCGGGACGAAGACTCGTGCGTTGTCCTGGGAGCGAGCACGCTCCAGCTGGTCCACAGCAACCTCGAGCTGCGGGGTCTCCTCATAGGCTGCGGACATGTCCACCTCCTGCTGGACCGGCATATAACCGGTGGCCTCGGAGAAGGTCACAGTGTTCTCGGCGTTGGTGACGAAACCGATGAACATGGCTGCTGCCAGCTGCTCCTCGGGCTCGGAGTCGGCCGAGATCATCAGACCTGCACCGCCAGTGGGCGTTTCACCTTCAGCCGCAGCACCGCCTGGAAGGAAGGCCACGCCTACCTCGAAGTCTGCAGTTTCCAGGATTCCACCCAGGGAACCGGTGGACTGTACGATCTGGCTCGTCGCACCGGATCCGAAATCATCAGCCGGGTCACCGGAAGACACAGAGGCCCAGTCATCGGTGGCATCCTGAGCAAACTCGATGGCCTCGACGGTCTCATCCGAGGCAACTGGGGAGAAGTCCCACTCATCAGACCAGGCGCCGCCATTGCCCCAGATCAGGTTCTGCATCCACCAGGCGGGGTACTCCTCCTGTGGGGGGAAGGAGAATGCAGAATCTGCGGTCTCAGCTTCCATCAGCTGAGCCGAGACCTCGCCGACCTCTTCCCAGGTCTCGGGAGGAGCATCGATCCCGGCCTCTTCATAGTGGTCTGCGTTGTAATAGAACAGCGGGGTGGAGCGAGCATAGGGCACACCGTAGTGAGCCTCTTCGTAGTTATAGTCCTCGTAGAGCGCCTCGACATAACCATTGGTGTCCACTTCGGCAGCTTCAAGCACCTCATCTACTGCCAGCAATGAGTCGTTGAGATAGTTCGGGAACCAGGTTGCGTCCGAGAGGACGACGACGTCGGGAGTCGTGCCTGTGCCCTGGGACGTCTGGAACTGCTGCGAGGTCTCCTCATAATTGGCGCCGGCATTCTCCAGGGTGACCGTAATCCCGGTCTCCTCCTCGAAGGCCTCGATCATCGCCTCTTCCACCTCCACCGATTCCCCGGGGTGGCTGGACCAGAAGAGAATCTCCTCGGCCGGCTCGACCTCGGACCAGTCGGTGCCCTCCCCTACTGCTTCTTCTTCACCGGAGGTGTCGGGGCCACAGGCGGTCAGTGCCAGTGTCGCAATGCTGAGCGCAGCGATGCCCGTCGTCGCCCTGCTGTTCATCAGTTTCATCATGAGTGCTCCTTGAGGTGCGGTGAATGATTCGGTTCGTGACAGAAAGGTCTTTGGAGTGGGTACGGGGATATCACTTCACGGAGCCCTGGGTCAGCCCGGCCACAATGTACTTCTGCAGGGCGGCGAAGATCACCAGCATCGGCACGATCACAATCACCGCGCCGGCCATCAGGATGCCGTAGCTTCCGGCCTGGCTCTCCACGGACTGCAACAGGTTCAGGCCCACAGGAAGAGTCATCTTCTCTGCGCTGCCGGTGATCACCAGCGGCCACAGGAAGCTGTTCCACTCGTTAACCACGGTGACAAGCCCGACGGTGGCGATGGCGGGGATGGACACCGGTGCGGCGATCTGGAAGAGCTTGCGGATATGCCCGGCGCCATCGAGTTCCGCGGCCTCGAACATCTCCTTCGGCAGCGCCATGAAGTGCTGCCGGAGCAGGAAGGTCCCAAATGCGGTGCCCAGCCCGGGCAGGATGATTCCCCAGAGGGTGTCGCGGCCGCCGAGTGATGTGATGGTCAGGTAGTTCGGCAACATCGACACTTCGGGCGGCACCATCAGGGCAACGAGGATGCCCAGGAAGATGAAATTCTTGCCCGGCACTCGAATGAAGACCAGCGCATAGGCCGTGGTGACGGCCAGAAACACCTTGATCACCGATCCCACCAGCGTCACGTAGATGCTGTTGCCGAACATGGTCAGCAGCGGCACTCGGTCCACTACGGACTGATAGTTATCTGCGCTGGGGTCCTGCGGCAGCAGCGTGGGATTCAGCGTGACGATCTCGCTGGGCGGCTTGAAGCTGGACGAGACCATCCAGGCCAGAGGCAGAACGATGATGATCAGGGCGACGAAGATCGGAAGGTACCCGGTGAATATGGTGTCCGCCAGATTCTCTCGGCTGAACGCATCCAGCCAGCCGCCCCGGCGTCGTTGTTTACGCTCGGCCTTGGTCAGCTTGGGCTTCTGTTCTGGGGCAATGCCTCTGGGCTTCTGCTCGTCCTCGGGGATGCGTGATCGGGTCAGGCTCATGAGTAGTGCACCTTCCGCTCGACGAAGCGAAGCTGGACAGCGGTGATGAAGAAGAGAGTGAAGAACAGCACGACAGCGATGGCAGCGGAATACCCTGCACGCTGGTACGCACCGAAGGACTGCAGGTAGATCTCAAAGATGATCGTGTTCGTGCCATGACCGGTAGGCGTCATGGTCCGCAGGATGTCGAAGGCGTTGGTCATCGAGAAAAGGATGTTGGTGACCAGCAGGAAGAACACCGTGGGAGTCAGCAGCGGCAGCGTGATGGAGAAGAACCGTCGCACCGGGCCTGCGCGATCAATCGTCGCGGCTTCGATCAAATCCTTGGGGATGGACTGGAGCCCGGCGAGGAAGACCACCGCGCAGTAACCCAAGTTTTTCCAGACGTAGACGATGATGACCATGGTGAGTGACCAGTCCTCATTCAGATACCACTCCGGGGAGTCGAACCCGAAGAAGTCGAGGATATGAGCTAATCCCCCGCGGGTGGGGTCGAAGATGAAATTCCAGACCATGGCGACCCCGACTCCGGAGAGCACATAAGGGGAGAACACCGCCGTACGGGCCACGGTCTTACCGGGGATCTTCTTGTTCAGGACCAAAGCGATGAGCAGGCCAAGCACCATAGAGCCCAATACCGCACCGGCAGTGAAGATGCCGGTAACCCTCCATACCTCAAGGCCTGAGTCTGAGGTGAAGAAGTCCGCGTAGTTCTCCAGTCCGATCTGGGTCGCACTGGAGGATCCCAACCGCCAATCCAACGTGGAGTAGTACATGTTGGAGAACAGCGGGTAGTAGATAAACGCCAGGATCAGCAGAATATTCGGACCCGCGAAGAGAAGGAACAACAACCAATCCTTCGATAACCGGCGTCTGTGCGCACGTTTCCGCGTCTGATCCAGCTCAGTCTGCGTGGCAGAGCTCATCCAGGTTCCTTCCAGTGATTACTCACCTCATGTTAGACACGTCACTGACGAAAAGAATGACAGCGCGTGAATTCCGCGTGAACCGACGCAAACTGAGAGGCAGATCACAAATGTTTAGTCTACGTGCCGGGGTATAGACGCGAGTCGTTAGGCTGGTGATAGTGCCTCGGTGGGAGCTGTTCACCGGGGCAGATCTCTGTGAGTGAGGAGCGGCGATGACCGGAGCAGTGCTGCTGGGGGTCTTCGTCGTGCTGGTAGCCAATTATGTGGTCGCACTGACCGTCTTCGCACGGCGCGGACTCTCCGCGAACTGGCTTCTCGTCATCCTGCTGACCGGCACCACCGGGGCAGGCCTCGCGGCGGTGTTCGCTGTACTGGCTGAGGATGGCTCCCGGTACGTAGATGTCGCTCTGGTCTTCACCGGCACAGCGGCCATCGCCGCGGCTGTCCGGTCAGGAATCACGACGTCGGCGGTGCCCGATTCCGGCCAGCTTGGCTCAGCCCGGGATGATCACGCATGAGCGGCATCATCGAGCTCGCAGGACTCGCTCTGGTGATCGGTGGGGCCTTCTTTTTCACGGCGGGCACCCTTGGGCTCATCCGTTTCCCGGATCTACGCAGCCGCCTCCATGCGCTCACCAAGGCTGACAACCTCGGTCTCGGGATGCTGCTGGCAGGGATCTCGCTTCTTCTAGGGAGCTGGACCGCAGCAGCGATCCTTGGTCTGACCTGGATCCTCGCCCTAGGTGCTGCGTCAATCTCGGCTCACGTTCTCAGTGGCATCGAAGCGCGGCAGCAGGGTGAGCCATGACGAGTCCGACAGAACCTGCACTGGCGGGCATTCCGATTGCCGATGTGATCCTCGGGATGGGCGTACTGGCCTCGGTGCTCTGCACGATTGCCCCGCGATCGAGGTTCGCGCAGTCCATGGGATTGCTCGGCCTCGGGGTACTCACCACGCTCGTCTGGCTCCGGCTGGACAGTGTGGATGTGGCTCTCGCTGAGGCAAGCATCGGCGGAGGAATCCTCGCTGCCATCCTGGTCTGGATCTCCACGAAGGCCCCCTCCAACCCCTCCCCGGACGCGGCAGCTCCGACCCGCTGGACGTGGGTCCGTCCCGCCGTGGGCACGCTCTGCGCCGTCACCCTGACGGTGATTCTCTCCTCGGTGTGGCTTCGCGCCGAACAAGCGCTTCCGGCTTGGGACGCCTCACTCAGCCGAAATATGGAAGCAACCGGGGTCGAGCATGAGATCACGGGAGTCCTCCTGGTGTTCCGCTTCTATGACACGCTGCTCGAATCTGCGGTCCTGATGCTCACCGGTGTCGCGGTGCTGGCACTCGGCAGGGGGGACGCCGGAGCCCGCGCGGGAGTGGATGTCAGCTTCGCTGCCCGACCACCGATCCCCTCTACCCTGCAGTGGTTCATTCGGGTGATCGCTCCGGTGTTGTTCCTCGCCGGGCTGTGGCTGCTCTTCGCCGGCAGCAGTGATTCCGGCGGCGCCTTCCAATCCGGTGCGGTACTCTGCGCGGTACTGATTCTCCTGCGCAGTGCCCATATACCGATGGTGACGCTCACGCGGCGCTGGTTGATGCCGTTGCTGGTGGCAGGGGTCCTCGCATTCATCCTTTCAGCCCTGACTCACCTGAGTGCACCCTTCCCCTTCCCTGTTCTCCTGGGCGTGGAGGTCCTACTCACGCTGGGCATTGCCGCAGGGCTTTACGCCATCTATCTGAGCCTGGAGAACCCGGCATGATGGCCGCCGCACTGTCCGCCGGTTTAGACCTCGGAGCCTTCAGCCAGGTCCAGTGGTATCTGGTGCTCGGCACCGCCATTGCGGTCATCGGTGCTGTGCGCATGCTGCTCACCAGGGACCTCGTAGCCCGGCTCATCGCACTGAATGTGACCGGCATCGGGTCCCTCATGATCATCCTCGCACTGGCCGCCCGAACGGATCAGTCCTCGAACTCTGGAGCCCAGGCCACGGAGAATGACCCAGTGCTCTCCGCCCTGGTGATCACCGGACTCGTCATCACGGTGGCCTTCACCGGCTTGGGTGCGGTGCTGATTCGCCGCATTGAAGCACCGCCGCGCGTGGAGCCGGAAGCCGAATCAGCGCTGGACTCGATTGCGTCACCGGATGCCGAGGAAGACGAGCAGCCATGACCACTACCCTCACGCAGTTCAGCCTCGCAGCACTCGTGCTGATTCCTCTGCTCTCCAGTGCCCTCAGCGTGCTCGCGAGTGGGCATATCCGCCGAATCATCGGCGTAAGCACTGCGATCATAGTTCCCCTGCTGAGCGCTCCGATCCTGGTGGACGTGACCGCCGGAGAGACCGTCGAACTGGCACTCGGCGGATTCGCGCCCAGCTTGGGGATCGCCCTGCGCGCCGACGGACTCTCCGCCTTATTTCTGGGGATGACTGCCCTCGTCGGAGCCGTGGTGACGTTCTACGCTGCTGCGCGCCCGGATTCCACTGGCACACGTCAGGATCAAGGCTCCACCGTGTCACGCCCGGGCCACGCCGGCTTCTGGCCGCTCTGGCTCGGCTGCTGGGCGGGATTGAATGCGGTGTTCGTCTCCGGAGATCTCTTCAACACCTACGTCGGCCTCGAGCTCGTGGGGTTGACCGCCGTCACTCTTGTCGCGCTCGGGGGTCGGGAGTCCTGGGCCAAGGCGCTGCGGTATCTGTTCATCGCTGTGCTGGGATCGCTGCTGTTCCTCGTGGGGGTGGCCCTGATCTTCTCCGTGACGGGGAGCTTGGACATCTTGGAGTCCGGTGCCGCAATTGCCGAACTCGCCAACCAGGACGCTGCAGGGCTGACCCCGGTGGTACTGGCGCTGTGCCTGATGAGCATGGGCTTGGCATTGAAGCTCGCGCTGGTTCCGCTGCACGGCTGGCTCATCCCGGCCCATTCCTCGGCCCCCAGCGCCGTCTCACCGCTGCTCTCCGCCTTGGTGATCAAGGCAGCACTGTTCGTGCTGCTGCGCTGCTGGCTGTGGGTAGCTGGACCGATACCCCAGCTCAGTGTTCTGGCCTGGGTGCTCGCCGGTATGGGAACCGCGGCGATCCTGGTGGGCGCGGTGATGGCCTTGCAGCAGACGCACCTCAAACCATTGATCGCCTATTCCACCGTGGCTCAGGTCGGCTACTGGTTCCTCTTCTTTCCGCTGCTGATGGACCCGGGAACGGGTTCCCTGGAAGGCCAACCCGGAACTGAGCTGCAGGACGGCGCCGTGCTGGCGGGGGCCTTGGGTGGAACCGTCGCGTTGGCGCTGGGTCATGGACTGGCCAAGGCAAGCCTTTTCCTCTCTGCGGGCCACCTGAAAGATCTCTATGGCACCGACGAGATCACGGCCCTGCGCGGAGCGGGACGGCACCATCCGATGTTGGTGATGAGTATGGGGCTCAGCGCGGTTGGGCTCATCGGGCTGCCGATCTCCCTGGGCTTCACCGGAAAGTGGCTCCTCGCCACCTCGGCAGTAGCCGCCGGGCACTACTGGATGGTGGTCGTCCTCGTGGCCGGAACGCTGCTCAGCGCGGCCTATCTGCTCAAAGCTGTGGCCCCCCTCTTGATCATGAGCGAGGACGACAACACCACCGTGACGCTGCCCGAGGCCAAAGTCCCCACTGACGACGCCACGCTGACCGGACGGGCGCAGCTGGCACCCTTCGTTCTGGGCCTGACCACCATCCTCACAGGCTTCCTCGGAGTCTGGTTCACCGCAGTCTTGGAGGTGGGCTCACCATGGTGACACTGCTCGAGCAGCTGCCCGCGGAATTGCTTCCGGCCATCCCGGTGGTGATGGTGCTGCTCTCACTCACCGCCGCCGTCGCGATCTTCCCGCTGCCCGAGAACAGCGTGAAGCTGCGCGCTGGGATCAATCTCACCGCCGCGGTGATCAAAGTGCTGCTGATCATCGCCCTGGTCCCCTCGGTAGTGGCCGACGGCGCGAGGCCCGAGTTCGCGGCTCCCTTCCTCCCGGGCATTGATCTGGTGCTCAGAGTGGATCCGCTGGCGCTCTTCTTCGCCGGCCTCTCCTCACTGCTGTGGCTGCTGACCACCATCTATGCGCTGGGATATCTGCGCGGAACCAAGAACAAGAGCCGATTCTTCGGGTTCTTCAGCCTCTGCGTCACCGCCACAGTAGGCATCTCCTTCTCCGGGAACCTGATCACCTTCCTGGTGTTCTACGAACTGCTGACCCTTGTGACCTATCCCTTGGTGGCTCACTGGGGAACCCCGGAGGCGGTGCGCGCGGCGCGGATCTACCTGCGCTATGCCCTCGGGGGCGGACTGGCCGTCCTGGTCGGAGTGGTATGGCTGACCATGTACGTCGGGCCGGTGGATTTCGCCTCAGGCGGCGCCGAGGGTGTGGCCGAGCTGGTGAGCTCGAATCCGCTGCCCGCGCTGCTGATCTTCATCCTTCTGGTGGGCGGACTCGGGGTCAAAGCCGCACTGTTCCCTCTTCACGGCTGGCTTCCGTTGGCGATGGTTGCCCCCGCCCCGGTGTCGGCACTGCTCCATGCCGTCGCGGTGGTGAAGGCCGGAGTCTTCGGAATCCTTCGGGTGCTCCAAGATGTGTTCGGGGTGGACGCCGCGGCCGAACTCGGGGTCCTCACGCCACTGCTGATCCTTGCGGCCTTCACCATTCTCTATGGCTCATATCAAGCGCTGCGGCAGGAGGAGCTCAAGAAGCGTCTGGCATACTCCACCATCTCCCAGGTCAGTTATGTGGTGTTGGGAATCGCAATGGTCAACGTCCTGGCGACCTCGGGGGGCGTGGTGCACCTGGTCCATCAGGGGATCATGAAGATCACGCTCTTCTTCTGCGCTGGACTCTTTGCTGAAGTCATCCGGGCTCATACGGTCAAGCAGCTCCGCGGGGCCGGGCGCCGAATGCCCTGGACCTCTGTGGCCTTCACGGTAGGCGCCTTCGGCATGATCGGGCTGCCCCCGACTGCAGGGTTCATCAGCAAATGGCAGTTGGGCACCGGAGCATTAGCCTCGGATCATGAGTGGGTGTTGTGGGTGCTGGTTGCCTCTTCTCTGCTCAACGCCGCCTACTTCCTGCCCGTGGTCTACGCCTTGTGGTTCGTTGACCCCGAGGAGATCGAACCGAGCACCCTGGGGTCCAGCGATGAGGCTTCAGCGGATCCTCTCCGGGTCAGGGAACCGAAGAGCCTGCTGATTCCGGCGCTTCTCACCGCCGGGCTGACCTTGTTCCTGGGCATCGCGGCATCTCTAGCCTTTGCCCCGCTGCAGATTGCTCGGTTCATCGCAGAGGGGGTGTTGGGCTGATGTTGATCGCTCTCACGCTGTTGACTCCACTCGCAGTGGTGCTCGGTCTTGGGCTCGCAGGGCTCTTCAGCCCGTTGTCGGCGTTCACACTGCGGCGGCGACTGAGTATTTTTGCCCCATTGGCCACATTGCCTGCAGTCACGTTGGCTCTCTCAGCGGAACCTGGCTCCGGCACACAGGAACTTGAGGTGCCGTGGCTCCTCTTCGGCTCGCATTTCGCGGTGGACTTCTACGCTCGCCCATTGCTTCTCATCGGCGCCCTCCTCTACGGTGCTGCATTATTGGCCATCAGTTGGATCAAACTGCGTGACAGCGAGCGCGGATCGGGCGTGCTTTCGGCGTTCCTGCTGTTGAGCTTCACCGGCAATATCGGCACTTACCTGGCCGCAGATACGGTCAGCTTCTATCTTGCGTTCGCACTGATGAGCTTCTCCGCCGCCGGCCTGGTGATCCATTACCGAACTCCTGCCGCGCATCGCGCCACCAGGATCTATCTGGTCATGTCCGTCCTGTCCGAGACAGCGATTCTCGCGGCCCTGCTTCTGGTGACCTCGGCCGGAGGGTTCATGCTCGCCGATTCACTGCAGGCGGCGAACTCCGCGCATACCGCATGGATCCAGGGGCTGCTCTTCTTCGGCTTTGGAGTCAAAGCAGGACTGGTTCCCTTGCATGTGTGGCTGCCTCTGGCTCACCCTGCTGCTCCTCCGGCGGCCTCTGCGGTGCTCTCCGGTGCAATGGTCAAGGCAGGGATGATCGGCTGGATCAGGTTCCTCCCCGAGGGTTCGGCCGCAGGAGCCGTGCTGTTGACCCTCGCCTTGGCGGGCGCTTTCGCCGCCGTCCTGATCGGCGTGGCGCAGAGGGACCCGAAGGTGATCCTGGCCTACTCGACTATCTCGCAGATGGGTTTCATCACGGCAATCTTGGCTGTTGGCCAACTGGTTCCGGAACTGCGCAGTACGACGTCGGCCGCCGCTCTGATCTACGCCGTGCACCATAGCTTGGCGAAGGGGGCCCTGTTCCTGGGGGTGCCCGTGGTCAAGCACTACGCTCGAGGCAAGACGGGTTTTCTCGTGCTGCTAGGCATGCTCGGCGCGGGGCTTGCCGTTGCTGGCGCGCCATTGACCTCAGGGGCTTTCGGCAAGTATGTGTCTAAGGAAGCTGTCACCGGGATCGAAGTTCTGGGACTGGGCCTGGATCACGTTCTTCCGCTGGTCGCGACTGGTTCAACTCTTCTGCTGCTGCGTTTTGCCGCGGTGATCCTCACTGCCCATCGAGACCCACGGCGTCGCCCTGACGGGGAGCTGTTCTCCTGGTTGGGAGTGTGCGCGGCGGGCATCATCGTCCCCTGGCTGATCGGCACCCATTGGGTGTCCGATGAGATGTCGAGCGAGAAGATCGCCGTGCCGAGCTGGGATGGATCCACCGTGTGGGACGCGGCGTGGCCGATCCTGGCTGGCATCGTCATCGGCGGATCGATCTGGGTTGCTGGGAGACGGAGAATTCTTCCTGCGCGGTTCAATGCTGCGGATAACCCACTAGTCGCCCCCGGAGACCTCTTGGTGGCAGAGGAGGCTGTCGTGACGCGGCTCGGACGCACCGCAGGCTCGGCACTCAACCGGATCCACGGGTTCACGTCGAGCACTGCCCAGCGCTGGGACGCCGCGTGGGATGGACTTGCAGAAAAGACTCGTCAGAGGGTCGCGGCCGCAGAGACTCAGCTCGGCGGGTGGGAATCGACCGGCTTGGTGCTGGTCCTGTTGCTGACTGGAGTCGCAGTCATCACGTTCATCGCGATGGGGGGCATCTCATGAATCATGCGTCGCCGCCGCCTTCAAGATCGATAGTGGCGTGGGTAGTTTCAGGTCTCGTCCGTGCCGGCCTGCTGAGCCTGGGGTGGGGTGTTCTCTCTGGTGCAGATACCGACTATCTCGCCTACGGCGTGGTCTCGGTACTGCTCGCAACGGCGTTGAGCCTGGTTCTGCTTCCGCCTGAAGGGCCACTGCGCTGGCGCGTCTGGGCGCGCCGAGTCTGGTTCACCCTGGTACTGACCGCTTGGTTCCTGATGCAGTCTGCTCGGGGAGGGATCGACGTCGCGCGCCGTGCGCTCGTGCGACCCGTGGATATCGCTCCCGCGGTGGTGCTGGCACCGATCGTGGTTCCCCTCGGCCATGCCCGAGAGCTGTCTCTGTTGCTGATGAACCTGATGCCAGGTTCTATGGTGCAGCAGGTGGTCATCGAGTCCGATGAAGTGCAACTGCATACGCTGTCCCTGCAGTTGGATCCCGCAGAACAATGGGCTCGCCTGCAAGGGAGAGTCCATGCGGCGTTCGGCCACTTCGAGCTCCCCGAGAACACCGGGTCGGCTAGGTTGGATGGATGAGACGACACCGCAACGCCGTCAATTCACTGCTGTTCTTCGCGCCCATCGGAGTGGTGCTCTCCGCGATTCCACAGGCTCCAGACTTCGCGCTGGGGCTGGGATGGGGATTGACCATTGCCATGTTGCTGGCGGCGTTCCTGCTGCACCTGCGATTCCGGAGAGCCGAGAAGCAGGCTCAGGGCAGTTCAGCCGATGAGTCGGTTGACGTTCTCGATTGAGAGTCCATGACCGGTGACCAGCGCTGAGGCTCCAAGGATCCCGGCCTGCCTGCGGGTAGCCGTCCCGACGATACGCAGGTGCTGGGTGGCCAGTGGAAGCGAGCGCGAGTAGACGGCTTCTCGGATCCCGGCGAGGAAATGCTCTCCTGCCGCCGAGACCACGCCGCCGATGACGATCACCGAAGGGTTGAGCAGGTTCACACAGCCGGCCAACACCGATCCCACATGTCTGCCGGCCTGACGGACTGTGCGCAAAGCCTCCAGGTCTCCGGAACGCACCAGCTCCAAGAGGGCAGCATGGTGTGGCACCTCGAATCCACTTTCGCGCAGCTGCGCGGCGATGGCAGGCCCGGAGGCAACAGCCTCCAGACAGCCTGAGTTTCCACAGGTGCATGGAGTCGAATTCCCGTCCGGAATGGCGATATGCCCCAGGTCCCCCGCGGCACCTTGCGCGCCGTGCTGGAGCCGACCATCGCTGATGACTCCAGCTCCGATCCCTGTAGCCACCTTGACGAACATCATGTTCGCCACTTCCGGGTAGACCACCGCATGTTCACCCAGCGCCATGGCATTGACATCGTTGTCCACCAGGATCGGCACCGGGAACCACTGGCGCAGATGTGCCGGGATGTCGAAATGATCCCAGCCGGGCATGATGGGCGGACTCATGGGCCGACCGGTGGCGAATTCCACCGGACCTGGCACACCCACTCCGACACCGAGCAGATCATCGGGGCCGAGATCTGCCTCGCCCAGCAGCGTCAAAGCGATGTCACTCACCGCATCAAGCACGGCCACCGGCCCCTGGGTGATATCGAGCTCCTGCTCCTTCTCCGCGATGACCCGTGAGGAGAGGTCTGTCACCGCAATCCGTGCATGCGTTCCCCCGAGGTCCACGGCCAGCACGGACCTGGCCTGCGGGTTGAAGGCGAATGTGCTGGGCGGGCGGCCTCCGGTGGAGGAGTTCTCTCCGGCCGGAGTGACCAAGGACGATTCCAGGAGCTCCTCGACCCGCGCCGAGATGGTTGAGCGGGCGAAGCCAGTCATTGCCGCAAGGTCGGCCTTAGTCCGCGGGACACCGTCACGGAGAAGCTGAAACAGCGCTCCAGCACTGTTCGGCAGCATGTTCCCCGCGAGCGCTGGTCCCACCGGATTCTGCTCATCGATCACGGAGACGTAGGCCATGGCTACAGTAAACCACCCCGGGTTCTGCATTCGGTAGCTCAAAAGTATTTTCTCTACTTCGCTACTTTTGATTGACTCTCGTCATAAGTACCCCTAAATTGTGAGCATGGTCACACAAAGTGGTGGATCCCAGCTCCTGAGTATGCGGGGCATCATCAAACACTTCCCCGGAGCCAAGGCGCTCGACGGGGTAGATCTCGATATCCGTGCGGGCGAGGTGCATTGTCTTCTCGGTCAGAACGGAGCCGGTAAGTCGACCCTGATAAAAGTCCTCTCTGGTGCGCACCAACCCACGGACGGTGAGATTCTCTGGAAGGGCGAGCCGGTCAGCTTCCCCACCACGATGGCGGCACTGCGGCTCGGAATCGCCACGATGTATCAGGAGCTCGACGTCGTCGACGGCCTGAGCGTGGCGGAGAACGTCTTTCTCGGTCACGAGCTCAGCTCGGGCGGGGTGCTGCATCGCGCAACGGCCCTGGAACGCACACGGGAGCTGTTGAAACGACTGGGCCACCCTGAGATTCCAGCGCAGCGTGAGGTCGGGCGCCTCTCAGCAGCGGGCAAGCAGATCGTCTCGATGGCTCGGGCACTCTCTCACGAGGCGCAGCTGATCATCATGGATGAACCCTCGGCGGTATTGGACCCGGAGGAAGTCGAGAATCTTTTCAGGGTTGTCCATTCGCTGCGGGACCAGGGAGTGGCCGTGGTCTATATCTCCCACCGGCTCGAGGAGATCCGCCGGATAGGGGATCGGATCACCGTGCTCAAGGACGGCCGGACAGTCGCCACGAGTCTCGAGGTCGCAGACACTCCGACCCGAGAACTCATCTCGCTGATGACCGGACATGAGGTCACCACCAACTTCGGCGGGGAGGCGAGCGGCGCGTTGAGTGACGAGCCGCTGCTGGAGGTTGACGGTCTGAGCATCGAAGGGGTGTTTGAACCTGTTTCCTTCGTGGTCCGCCCCGGAGAAGTGGTGGGGTTGGCCGGGTTGGTCGGTGCCGGCAGGTCCGAGATCTTGGAGACCGTCTATGGTGCCCGGCGCGCGACCGCCGGCGAGGTCCGGGTGAAGGGCAAGAAGCTGCGCCGCGGCTCCATCGACGACGCGGTGAGCCACGGGATCGGCCTGGCGCCGGAGGAGCGGAAGAGCCAGGGGCTCCTGTTGGATGAGCCGATCTACCGCAACATCACGCTCTCGACCTTCGCGCGCTTCGCCAGATCAGGTCTGCTCAACGAACGCGCTGAGAAGGCGGCCGCCCAGGAACAGGCGGAATCCCTGCACCTGTCTCCGGCGAACGTGCAGCGCAATATCCGCACGCTCTCCGGCGGCAACCAGCAGAAGGCGATGCTCGCCCGCTGGCTCGTCCACGGATGCGAGGTGCTCCTGCTGGACGAGCCCACGCGCGGCGTGGACGTCGGTGCCCGCGCAGAGATATACGCACTTGTCCGAGCACTCGTCCGACAGGGTACTGCCGTTCTGATGGTCTCCAGCGAGATCGAGGAGGTCCTCGGGCTCGCAGATCGGGTCCTCGTCGTCGCTGACGGTCGGGTGGTCCACACCGGTCCCTCCGAAGACATCGACGAACACCAGGTACTCGATCTTGTGATGGAAGGAGCTCACCGATGAGTGAGACAACAGCAACAGACTCCGCCACGGAGACCCCGCGACGGGACCTCAGCCCCGAAGAGGACAAACCCACGAAGACAGCCACCGGATCCAAGCTGAGTCTCGGTCACAGCCTGGGTTTGATCCTCGCCCTGGGAGCGCTGATTGTGCTGGGGATCATCACCGGCGGGGACCGCTTCCTCAGCGTGGACAACCTCATGGTCATCCTTCAGCAGGCCGCGGTGATCGGGGTGATCAGCATCGGGGTGACCTTTGTGATCACCTCCGGGGGCATCGATCTCTCGGTGGGTTCGGTGATGGGCCTCGCCACGATCTGGGCCACGACCCTCGGCACCCAAGCCATCGCGATGGACGTCCACTGGTCCATCATGGTCTTCACCGCCGTAGGCGTGGGTGCAGCGGCGGGACTGCTCAACGGCGTGATCATCGCCTACGGACGAGTCGTGCCCTTCATCGCGACACTGGCGATGCTCGTCGCCGCACGTGGGTTCGCCGAACTCATCTCCGGACGCCAGACCCAGATCATCACCGTCCCCGGATTCACCAGCGCATTCCGCCGGGACATCCTGGGGATCCCGGTCATCGTGTGGATGTTCCTGCTCGTCGCCGTCGCGGCCTGGTTCCTGCTCAACCGCACCACGTTCGGCCGTCGCACCATCGCCGTGGGCGGCAACCCCGAGGCCGCACGCCTGGCCGGCATCAAGGTCAAGCGGCACCTCGTGATGGTCTACGCCCTCGCCGGGCTCTGCGCCGGAATCGGCGCAGTGATGATGCTCAGCCGCACCACCTCCGGTTCCTCGACACACGGCTACCTCTATGAGCTGGACGCGATCGCCGCCGTCGTCGTCGGAGGCACGCTGCTCGCCGGCGGGCGCGGAACAATCTTCGGCACCGTCCTGGGCGTCCTGGTCTTCCAGGTCCTGCGAAATGTCTTCGTCCAGAACAACCTCGACTCCTCGGTCCAGGCACTGGTCACCGGCGCCATCATCGTCGGTGCCGTGCTTCTGCAGCAGCGCTTCTCCAGCCACAGCAAGACCTGACCACACACCGCCCCTCGGCTATCAAGGCATTCGTGCCGTCCAAGCCGTCCAAGCCATTCACATCAACGAATCAACTCTCATCAGGAGGAATCATGTCCCGCACTACTCCCCGATATCTCTCGGTAGCCGCGCTCGTCTCCGCAACACTGCTCATCAGCGGTTGCCTCTCCAATGACCCCGAGGATGTCGAATCTGAGGATGAGGCAGGTGCTGCCGCTGCGGCTGAACCAGCTGGCGACAACGCCGAGCCGGGCGAGGACGTCGTCATCGGATTCTCAGGTCCCGCTGCTGGTCACGGCTGGATCGGTGCCATCACCGAAGGAGCTCAGGCCCAAGGTGATGAGTTCGACGATGTCGAGCTGCGCGTCTCAGAAGGCACTGACGACGTCAATCAGCAGATCAGCCAGATCGAACAGTTCATCAACGATGAAGTCGACGCGATCGTGGTCCTTCCCTTCGACGGCGCCGCGTTGACCGAAGTCGCCATCGAAGCGATGGAGGCAGGGATTCCCGTGGTCAATGTGGACCGCGAATTCTCCAGCCCTTTCGCAGCTCGCACCACCATCCTCGGTGACAACTACGGCATGGGAGTCTCTGCAGGTGAGTACATCTGTGAGCAGCTCGGTGATGACTCCGACGCCGTGGTCGCTGAGATCGCCGGCATCGACTCGCTCCCACTGACTCAGGAGCGCAGCGAAGGCTTCGAAGAAGCCCTCAGTGACTGCGGTCTCGACGTTGATAACCGTGTGGCCGCAGACTTCACCGTCCAGGGAGGTGAAAGCGCAGCCGCGAACCTCCTCCAGGCAGCACCTGAGATCGATGCGATCTGGAACCACGACGACGATCAGGGCGTCGGTGTTCTGGCAGCCATCGAAAATGCCGGACGCGACGAGTTCTTCATGGTCGGTGGCGCAGGCTCGGCCAATATGATGCGTGAGATCGAATCCGGAGAATCGGTCGTCGAAGCCACGGTCATCTACCCAGCCACCCAGGCCGCTGACGGCGTGCGCCTCGCCCGGCTGCTCGCACAGCAGCGGGCCATGGGAGATCTGGTTCAGGTGGAAGTCCCACGTGAGATCCAGCTCTTCGCTCCGGTGGTCACCTCAGAGAACGTGGACGAGTACCTGCCCAACGCCTTCGAGTCCTGAGCGAGGTCCTGATGGCGCACTCAACAAGGCCACCCCTCGGCGTGGCCATGATCGGGCATTCCTTCATGGGGCGTGCTCACTCACAAGCGTGGCGTTCTGCCTCACGGTTCTTCAACCTTCCGCTGGAACCTCAGATGAGAGTGCTGGTCGGCCGCGATGCATGGAAGGCCCGCACCGCCGCCAGCACTCTTGGCTGGGTGGAATCCTGCACCGATTGGCGGGCGGTGCTCGACCGTGAGGACGTGCACCTCGTCGATATCTGCACTCCGGGTGATACCCACGCAGAGATCGCGGCCGCGGCGCTGGAGGCAGGCAAACATGTCCTGGTGGAGAAACCGATGGCCAACTCGGTGGCCGAAGCTGAGGGCATGGTTGCCGCGGCGCGGCAGGCACGACTCGGAGGCATCCACGCGATGGTCGGTTTCACGTACCGGCGCGTACCCGCCCTGGCCCTTGCCCGTGAACTGATCGCCGAGGGCCGGATCGGTGAGGTGCGTCAGGTGCGCGCTGCGTACCTTCAGGATTGGCTCGCGGATGCGGAGGTTCCGTTGTCCTGGCGACTGGACAAGTCACGAGCCGGTTCTGGAGCACTAGGTGATATCGGCGCCCATATCGTCGATCTGACCTATTTCCTCACCGGGGAACAGTTCGCCGGTGTCTCGGGGATGCTCGACACGATCGTGGAAGAGCGTCCCCTCGCCGAAGCTGCCCTCGGGCACGAGGGTGGGCTCGGGGGCGTGGCGTCGAAGACCGGCGCCCTGGGTGCAGTCACCGTTGATGATGCCGCGCTGATCACGGGCCGGTTGACCTCGGGGGCATCGGTCATCCTCGAGGCGTCCCGGTTCGCCTGGGGTCGAAAGAACGCCTTGCGGATCGAAGTCTCTGGTTCTGCCGGCGCGATCTCTTTCGACTTCGAAGACATGAACGTCCTGCAGTATTACGACGCCACGGGGTCTAGCAGGACTGCCGGGTTCACGCGGATACTTGCCACCGAGCCGGAGCATCCCTACGTGGAGTCGTGGTGGCCCCCTGGCCACGGACTCGGCTATGAGCACGGATTCACGCATCAGGTGGTGGATCTTGTCCGCGGGATTGCCGCAGGAGAAGACCCGACGCCTTCCTTCGAGGACGGCCTCCATGTACAGCGTGTCCTGGATGCCATCGAGCGTTCAAGCGGCGCAGCCAATCAGTGGACTTCGGTCCTCGACTACGAGCGGAGCTAAGACATGGCACGACCAGTCACGTTATTCACTGGACAGTGGGCAGACCTGCCCTTCGAAGAAGTCGCCCGCCTTGCCGGGGAATGGGGTTATGACGGTCTCGAGATCGCGTGCTGGGGAGATCATCTCGACCCGCAGCGAGCAGCCGAAGACGATGCCTACGTGCAGAATCGACTCGACATCCTGGAGAAGAATGGGTTGAAGGTCTTCACGATCGCCAATCACCTCAAAGGCCAGGCGGTCTGCGATGATCCCATCGATGCCCGGCATAGGGACATCCTGCCTGATCACATTTGGGGCGATGGTGACCCTGAAGGAGTCAGGCAGCGAGCTGCGGAGGAGTTGAAGCTGACGGCGCGAGCAGCGGCTCGTCTCGGCGTCAAGACCGTGACCGGATTCACCGGATCCTCGGTGTGGAAGTACGTCTCGATGTTCCCTCCTGCCTCGGAAGAGCTGATGGAAGCCGGATACCGGGACTTTGCTGACCGGTGGAACCCCATCCTCGACGTGTTCGACGAAGTGGGAGTGCGGTTCGCCCATGAGGTTCATCCCGCAGAGATCGCCTACGACTACTGGACCACGCAGCGCACGCTCGAGGCCATCGGCCACCGCGAGTCCTTCGGTCTGAACTGGGACCCCTCCCATATGGTCTGGCAGGACCTGGACGCGGTGGGATTCCTCTGGGATTTCCAGGACCGGATCTACCACGTGCACTGCAAGGACACGAAGAAGCGGCTCAACGGACGCAACGGTCGTATGGGCTCACACCTGCCCTGGGGTGACCCACGCCGAGGCTGGGACTTTATCTCCACCGGTCGTGGGGACGTGCCCTGGGAGGATGCCTTCCGGATGCTCAACGCGATCGACTACCAGGGGCCGCTCTCGGTGGAGTGGGAGGACGCAGGCATGGACCGGCTCATCGGGGCACCCCAGGCACTGGAGTTCGTCCGGGCCAATGCATTTGCTCCTTCAGCAGCCTCCTTCGACGCGGCGTTCTCTTCCTCATGAACTGATAACTCCGACCCTCAGACAGTGAAGGGCCCGATCCTCATCCGAATGACTTCTCATCGGATTCAGGATCGGGCCCTTCACTTATGTCCGAGCTGGTTCTTCAGCCCGCTCTGCTCCTAGCTGCTGGAGCGTGACCTGTGGTGTCTGGTCACCAAGAGGGCGGTTCCGGCCAGTATCAGCAGCGCGCTGATACCTATCAGAGCGGTCATCAAGACGCTTGGACCAGTCGCCGGGAGATCAGAGGAATCTGCCGCAGCTGCTGCGCTCTCCGATTCATCGTCAGAGGGGGTATCCGAGCCGGACCGGTTGTTCGAGTCACTTGAAGTGTCCGAGTCACTTGGAGTGTCCGAAGCTGACGGGCCCGCTGAATCAGAGGGTGCATCCGAATCATCGGGTGCATCTGAGTCATCGGGCGCATCTGAATCGGTAGGCGCCGGAGCCTCTGAGCCATCAGGTGCATCCGAGTCAGACGGAGCGGGAGCGTCTGAGTCATCAGGGGCGTCTGAATCGGTTGGGCTTGGAGTCTCGGAACCATCCGGAGTCTCGGTGTCGTCGTCGGTCGGTGCTGGACTGTCGGTGTCGTCGTCGGTCGGTGCTGGACTGTCGGTGTCGTCGTCGGTCGGTGCTGGACTGTCGGTGTCATCGTCGGTCGGTGCTGGACTGTCGGTGTCATCGTCGGTCGGTGCTGGACTGTCGGTGTCATCGTCGGGCGGTG
>Ga0265797_10003235_pt1 | contig 26317 bp, 19 predicted proteins | sample P2T30metagenome_FD_192433 | JGI IMG/M metagenome (GOLD analysis project Ga0265797, IMG submission 192433) | Plant litter microbial communities from East Loma Ridge, Irvine, California - P2 T30 | ecosystem: Environmental > Terrestrial > Plant litter > Unclassified | place: USA: California... | reverse complement strand
ACAGCGGCATTGTCTGGCATGGCGTCTCCGGCGGATTGGATGACGCCATCCTACCGCATCAGCAGAAGTCCCGGCTCGCCGTCGGCAGCTTGCCCAGCATGTGCGACAGGTCGACCAGCCGCTTGGCCACCAGGTGGCGCACGATGCCCTCCTGCTGCCACACGCCGTACACGCCCAGCAGCGACGCGCCCAGCACTTCACGCCGGTACTGGTCGACAAGGTCGGGCCAGACGATCACGTTGACGTTGCCCGTCTCGTCCTCGATCGTGATGAACAGCACGCCCTTCGCGGTACCGGGACGCTGGCGCACGGTGACGATGCCGGCGCCGCGCGCCAGCTGGCCATCCGCGAATGTGTTCAGCACCTCGGCCGGCAGGAAGCGTTTGGCCAGCAGCTGCGAGCGCAGCAGCGCCAGCGGATGCCGCCCCAGGGTCAGGCCTTGGGCGCGGTAGTCGCCGATGATGTCGTCGCCTTCGCTCGGCGCGCGCAGTTGCGGCGTTTCTTCCACCGCGGTCGTCGGGCGCAGCAGGTCTTTATCGGGTACGGCACCCACCGCTTCCCACAACGCCTGGCGGCGGTTGCCGGCAAGGCTTTGCAGCGCATTGCCCGATGCGAGCACCTGCAGGTCGTGCCGGTCCAGCCGCGCGCGGCGCGCCAGGTCCGCCACGTCCGTGAACGGATGCAGCGCGCGCGCCTGTTCGATCCGTTCGGCCGACTCGGCACGCATGCCGCGCAGCAGCGACATCCCCAGACGCACGGCCGGCTGCACCCCGCCACCCTTTTCCTCCAGCGTGGAATCCCAGCCGCTGATGGCAATGTCGATGGGCCGCACCTCGATGCCGTGCCGCTTCGCATCCTGCACCAGCTGCGACGGGCCATAAAACCCCATCGGCTGGCTGTTGAGCAGCGCGCACAAGAACGCGGCCGGTTCGTGGCACTTGATCCACGAGCTCACGTACGTCAGCAGCGCGAAGCTGGCCGCGTGCGATTCGGGAAAGCCGTATTCGCCGAAACCCTGGATCTGTTCGCAGATGCGCTCCGCGAACTCGATGTCGTAACCCCGCTCCGTCATGCCGGAGATGATGCGGCCGCGGTATTTGTCCATGCCGCCCTTGCGCTTCCACGCCGCCATGGCGCGGCGCAACTGGTCGGCCTCCCCTTCCGAAAAGCCGGCGGCGATCATCGCCACCTGCATCACCTGCTCCTGGAAGATCGGCACGCCGAGGGTGCGCTCCAGCGCCTCGTTCAACCCTTCCGGATAATCGATCAGGCTGGGGTCGAGCCGGCGCTGCAGGTACGGGTGCACCATGCCGCCCTGGATGGGGCCGGGCCGCACCAGCGCCACTTCGATGACGAGATCGTAGAATCGGCGCGGGCGCAGCCGCGGCAGCATCGTCATCTGCGCGCGCGATTCGATCTGGAACACGCCGATGGTGTCCGCCTCGCACATCATGTCGTACGTGGCGGTGTCGTCGCGCGGGATGTCCTGCATGCGGAATTCCTCGCCGCGCCGGATACTGATCAGGTTCAGCGCCCGGCGCAGTGCGGAGAGCATGCCCAGCGCCAGCACGTCCACCTTCAGCAGGCCCAGTTCCTCCAGGTCGTCCTTGTCCCACTGGATCACGCTGCGGTCCTTCATCGTCGCGTTCTCGATGGGGACGAGGCGCGACAACTTGTCCTGCGCGATGACGAAGCCGCCCACGTGCTGCGACAGGTGACGGGGAAAACCCAGCAGCCGCTGCGCCAGGCTGGCCCACTGGTTCGCCATCGGCGTGGTGGGATCCAGGCCGCATTCGGCAAAGCGGTTCAGCAGTTCGTGCTTGCTGTCGAACCAGTGGTGCGACTTGGCCACCTTCTCGACGATGGCAAGATCCACGCCCAGCGCCTTGCCCGCGTCGCGCAGCGCGCTCTTGGGCCGGTAGCAGATCACCGTGGCCGCCAGCGCCGCCCGGTGCCGGCCGTATTTGGCGTAGATGTACTGAATGACTTCCTCGCGGCGCTGGTGCTCGAAGTCGACGTCGATATCGGGCGGTTCGTCGCGCTCGCGCGAAATGAAGCGGCCCATCAGCAGGTTGCTTTCGGCCGGATTGACCTCCGTGATGCCGAGGCAGTAGCAGACGGCGGAGTTGGCGGCCGAGCCGCGGCCCTGGCACAGGATCTCCTGGCTGCGAGCGAAGCGCACGATGTCATACACGGTCAGGAAGAAGAACTCGTACTTCAGTTCCGCGACCAGTGCCAGTTCTTTCTCGATCTGGTCCTGCACCTTGGCCGGCACGCCGTCCGGGAAGCGCACGTGCGCGCCGATATACGTTTCCTGGCGCAGGTACGACGACGGCGTGTGCTCCGGCGGTATCAGCTCGTTCGGATATTCGTAGCGCAGTTCGTCCAGCGAGAAGTGGCAGGCGCCCGCGATGCGGATCGTTTCGGCCAGCGCCTGCGGCGGATAGACGTTGGCCAGGCGCAGGCGCGAACGCAAGTGCTGCTCGGCGTTCTGCGCCAGGTCGTAGCCGCATTCGAACACGGGTTTACCCAGGCGGACGGCCGTCAACGTGTCGTGCAAGGGTTTGCGCGAGCGCACGTGCATGCAGACGTGGCCCGCCGCCACGACAGGCATGCCGTGCTGCAGCGCCACCTCGTCGATGCTGAGGCGGTGGCCTTCGTCGAACGCGCGCTGTAGCAGCACGAGGCCCAGCCACGCCCGCCCAGGGAACGTGGCCGCCATCCACGCCGCCTGGTTGTGCAGCCGGTCGATGTCCGCCGTGTCCCAGGCAGGGTATGCGGGCAGGAGGATCAGCAGGCAATCCGGCAGGCCTTGCAGGTGCGCCCGCTCCGGCGGCGGCGCCGCGAAATCGGCCGGATGCAGCAGATAATGGCCCTTCTCCGCGCGCGTGCGGCCCAGGGTGATCATCTCCGACAGGTTGCCGTAGCCATTGCGGTTCTGCGCGATGGCCAGCAGCGACAGCGCGTGCGAGCCGTCGGGGTTCGTCAGTTTGAACCAGCTGCCGATCAGGAGGTTCTCGTTCCACCCCGCCGCCTTCGCCTCGCCGTGGGCGCGCACGACGCCGGCCAGCGAGCACTCGTCCGTGATCGCCAGCGCCGTGTAGTCCAGCTGTATGGCACGCGCCACCAGCTCCTCCGCATGCGAGGCGCCGTGCAGGAACGAGAAATTCGTCATGCAGAACAGCTCCGCGTAGGGCGGCAAGGTGGTGAACGTGGACATGGGCGGCTTGTTGATACTGTATAAACGTACAGCATTATACTCCGCATGGCTGCGCTATTCTGCACGGATGACACGACAACTCGAACTGCTCTGCTTCGGCACCCGGCCCGGCCAGGGCAACGCGGCACTGGTGCTGCTGGACGACGAAAGCGACGCCGCTCAACGCCAGGTCCTGGCGCAGGCCAGCGGCGCCGGCGCCTGCGTCTTCATCGATGGCGCCGCCGACAACCGCACCCTCGATTTCTATTACCCGCACATGCGCAGCCCGTTGTGCGTGCATGCCACGCTGGCCGCCGCCCGCGTACTGCTGGACGACATGGCCGGCCCCCTCGTCGTGCGCACGGCGCTGCGCGGACAGGCGCTGACCCTGCACCGGCGGGCCGACGACATCTATATCGAAGTGGCTGCGCAGCCGGCACCGTCACCGCGGCTGTCGGACGCACTGGCGGTGCGGCTCATTCCCGGGATTGCGTTGATGTCGGCGCCAGCCGTCGCCTCCGTCGGCAGTCCGAAGCTGCTGCTGGAAGTGCAGGACAGTGCCGCGCTGCGGGCATTGCGGCCCGACCTGCCGGCGATCCAGGTATGGGGGAAGGAACACGGCATCAGCGGCTGCTACGCCTGGTGCCGGCGACCGGACGGCGCGCTGGAAGGCCGCAACTTCAATCACCTGGAGGAGGCGCACGAGGACAGTGCAACCGGCGTGGCGGCGGGCGCGCTGACGGTGTTGCTGGGCCGGTCTTTGGAAGTCCACCAGGGCGGCAATTTCGGCAAACCCTGTCTGTTGCGGACGGTGCTGGAGCGAGGAACGTTGCTGATCGGCGGGGCCGTGGAACCTGCGCGCAGGGATGGCAAACTATAGTAGCGTGCCCGCCGCACAAGTGTAAATAACGAACTTGTGCAAAATTGTTACAGTCGCAAAATTGGTCGTAGTGCAACGCGAGGCTGCCGATTAGAATCGTTTTTTTCCTTCGGAGAGCGCCCCGTGTTTTCGACCCCAGCCAAGATTCGCACCAACCTCCGTCCCGTCCGCCAGGCAGTCCTGTTGAGCCTTTATGGCAGCGCTATCTTTGCCGCCGCGCCGGGCGCGCACGCGCAGAACACCGACACGCCGCCGGCCGCCATCGCGCCGGCCAATTCGTCGATGACGGTCGTGAACGTCGTCGGCTCGCGCCGCGCAACGAGCTCGGCGACCGATACCGTCTCCCCTGTCGACGTGATCCCGCTGTCGGCCGCCGCCGAACGGGGCGGCCAGTTCGACCTGTCGCAGACGCTGACCAATATCTCGCCGTCGTTCAACTCGACGCGCCAGTCGGGCGCGGACGGCGCCGACCTGGTCGACTCCGCCGCGCTGCGCGGCCTCGGCTCGGACCAGACGCTGGTGCTGGTGAACGGCAAGCGCCGCCACACTTCTTCGCTGGTGAACCTGTTCGGCGCGCGCAACCGCGGCAACACCGGCACCGACATGAACGCGATCCCGATGCTGGCGATCAAGGACGTGCAGGTGCTGCGCGACGGCGCCGCCGCCCAATACGGCTCGGACGCCATTGCCGGCGTGATGGACATCGGCCTGAAACGCAGCATCGGCTGTGAAGCGGTGGCCGGCTACGGCCAGTACTCCGCCGGCGACGGCAAGAACTACCTGGCCTCGGCCTACTGCGGCTTCGCGCTGGCCGGCGGCGTCGTCGGCGTGACCGGCGAGTACCTCGACCGCGGCCGCTCGGACCGCTCGGAGCCGGACAATCCGCGCATCATCGGCGACTCGAAAACCAAGAACAAGACGCTGTACGTGAACGGCGACATCCCCACCGGCGTGGCCGGCGGCACGGGGCGCTTCTACTTCACCGGTGGCGTGCAGACGCGCGACGCGTCGTCTGCCGCCTTCGGCCGCGGCGGCGTGGGCACGGACGATGTCCCGTCGCGCAACTCCGCCGCCATGTATCCGAACGGCTTCGTCCCGTTCATCAACGGCGACCTGGATGACCGTTACGTGATCCTGGGCCACCGCGCCAAGCTGGGCGAATGGAACACGGACCTGTCGCAGACGTACGGCTACAACCGCCTGCGCTACGACATCGCCAACACGCTGAACGCGTCGATCGCCAACGCCGACCTGGAAGCGGGCGGCCAGGGCATCAGCCCGAATTCGTTCGACGCGGGCGGCTTCTCGTTTGCCCAGTACACGACGAACCTGGACTTCAACCGCTACTTCACAGGCATGGTCGGCGATGGCCTGAACGTGGCGTTCGGCGCCGAGTACCGCGTCGAGAAATACAAGATCACCGCCGGCGAACCGGGTTCCTACGTCGACGCGGACGGCGTCGGTGTCGGCGGCAACGCGGGCAGCCAGGGCTTCCCGGGCTTCCAGCCGGGCGACATCACCAACGCGCGCCGCCACAGCACGGCCGCCTACCTGGACCTGGAAGCGGACATCAACGCGCAGACCAAACTGCAGGGCGCCGTGCGCTGGGAAAAATACAGCGACTTCGGCTCCACCGTTACCGGCAAGCTGGCAGGCAGCTACCGCCTCGCGCCATCGGTGCTGCTGCGCGGCTCGGCCAGCACGGGCTTCCGCGCGCCGTCGCTGCAGCAGGCCTACTTCTCGTCGACGTTCACCGACTTCATCGGCGGCGTTCCGACCGACGTGGTGCTGGCGCCGAACGGCGGCGCCGTCGCCAACCTGGCCGGCATCCCCAAGCTGAAGGAAGAGAAATCGCGCTCCTTCACCATCGGCACGACGTGGACCCCGTCGGACGCGATCTCCGTCACGGCCGACCTGTATCACATCAAGATCAAGGACCGCATCGTGCTGTCCGGGCGCTTCGACTCGGACAACTATCCTGAGCTGGCGGCGCGCCTGTCGACACTGGGCGTGGGGCAGGCGCAGTTCTTCGTCAACTCCGTCGATACGAAAACGCAGGGCATCGACCTGACGGCGTCGCACAAGGGCACGGTGCTGGGCAACCGCCTGACGACGTTCCTGGCCGCGAACTTCAGCAAGACGGAAGTGGACGGCATCCACGCGCCACAATCGCTGGCCGGCTACGAGGACGTGCTGCTGTCCGAACGCGAGCGCCTGTTCATCGAACAGGGCGGCCCGCGCCGCAAGGTCACGCTGGGCTTCGACTACATCACGGGACCGATCGAGACGGACTTCCGCATCATCCACTTCGGCCCGCAGGAACTGGGCACGTTCAGCGGCACGGCGGCCGGCGTACCGAACCTGAAGTACGAAGCGAAGACGTCCGCCGACCTGTCGCTGACGTATTCCATCAGCCAGAACGCCAAGATCACCGTCGGCGGCAACAACATCTTCAACGTCAAGCCGACGGCGCAGAACGCCGACGAAACGGACAACGGCTTCAAGTACGACAGCGTGCAGTTCGGCCTGAACGGCGCCTCGTACTTCGCGCGCCTGCACGTCAAGTTCTGATGCGGTGAACGTCGGGGACAGCTGAGCTCGTGTCCACCCAGGGGTCACACCCCGACAAAGACACGAGCTCGACAACACAAAGCAATGGCTGAGCCTGTGTCCGTGTCGGGGTGTGACCCCAAGGTGGACACGGGCTCGGCCTTTTCTATTTTGTCATGGCCGTGTCATACCGGGCCGGTACATTCGCCCTTTTGATTTTTTCCACACTGGAGCTATATGAAGACGAATCAGGTAATGGTGGCGGCGCTGGTGGCTGTGGGTCTGGTCAGCCTGGGCGGTTGCGGCAGCAACGACAACAACTGGGCCGAGCCGACGCCGCAGCCGCCTGCCGGTACGAAGATCGCCGAAGGCACGACCGTCACGTTCGCGCTGATGGAAACCACCGACCTGCATTCGAATGTCCTCAGCTACAACTACTACTCGCTGGCCGAGGACACGAGCCTGGGCATGGAACGCACGTCCACCCTGATCCAGGCGGCGCGCGTGGAGAACCCGAACAACGTGCTGCTGGACGACGGCGACGTCATCCAGGGCACGCTGCTGGGCGACCTGCAGGCTGTCACCGCGCCGATTCCCTGCTCCGGAACGCTGGCCGTGCACAAGGCGATGAACGCGCTGAAGTACGATGGCGGCGGCATGGGCAACCATGAATTCAATTATGGCCTGCCGTTCCTGTCGCAGGTGACGAACACGGACTTCAATATCCCCGGCGTGACGAAGCCGACGGGCACCTGCGGCGCGCCCGCCTTCCCGCTCGTCCTCAGCAACGTGACGGGCGTCGCCAGCGGCAAGCCGATCTTCCAGCCGTACGCCGTGCTGCCACGCACGTTCAAGGCCACGGCGCCGGACGGCAGCAGCGTGGACGTCAAGCTCAATGTCGGCATCATGAGCTTCGTGCCGCCGCAGATCCTGGAGTGGGACCAGAAGAACCTGGCCGGCAAGGTTGCCGTCAGCGGCGCGAAGGAAGCGGCGCAGCAGTACATTCCGGAGCTGCGCGCCAAGGGTGCGGACGTGATCGTCGCGCTGTCGCACGGCGGTCTCGATCCCAGCCCGTACAGCCCGAAGATGGAAAACCAGAGCTATCACCTGGCCGGCACCGGCATCGACGCGCTGCTGGTCGGCCACTCGCACCTGATCTTCCCGAAAGGGAAAGAGACGGGTGCGGCGGCGCTCGATCCTTCGCTGGCCGCGCTGCCGGCCAGCGCCAATATCGACGCGATCAACGGTTTCGTCAACGGCGTGCCGACGGTGATGGCGCAGAGCTGGGGCCGGCGCCTCGGCATCATCAAAATGACGATGGTCTACCAGGGCGGCAAATGGGTGACGCAGCCAACCAAGACGACCGTCGAATCGCGCGGCTTCAAGTACACCGATGGCACGACGCTCGTGAAGGCCGATCCCGCCATCGCGTCGCTGGTCGCCACCGAGCATGAAGCCACGATCGCCTACGCCAAGCAGCCGCTGGGCGTGACGACGGACTTCGAGATGTCCTCGTACTTCTCGCTGGTGGGCGACGTCTCGGCCATCCAGCTGGTCAACCAGGCGCAGATCGACTACGTGAAAAACTTCATCGGCACCTCGACCGACCCGGTGCTGGCGTCGTACAAAAATATTCCGGTGATCTCGTGCAGCGCGCCGTTCAAGGCAGGCCGCAACGGGCCGTCGGACTTCACCGACGTCGCGCCGGGCGCCAGCGCCGCCGCGCCGGTCGGTCTGCAGGTGCGCAATCCGGGCGACCTTTACCTGTACAGCAATAACAACCTGCAGGCCGTCAAGATCAAAGGCGCGGACCTGAAGGCGTGGCTGGAGACGTCGGCTAAACAGTTCGGCCAGATCGACCCGGCGAAAACGGTGGAACAGGACCTGGTGCCAAGCTACGGCACGATCTATAACTACGACGTGTTCTATGCCGAGAACAACGCGCTCACGTACCAGATCGACGTGACGAAACCGGCCGGCAGCCGCATCGTCAACCTCGTCTACCAGGGCAAACCGGTGGCGGACGCGGACGACTTCATCGTCGCCACCAACGACTACCGCGCCGGTGGCGGCGGCAACGTGCCCGGCATCGACGGCAGCAAGACCATCATCAAGTCGCCGGACGCCAACCAGACGGTGGTCAGCAACTACCTGCAGAAGGTGGGCAAGGCCAGCGGCAAGGTCACGCTGACGGGCAACGGCAGCGCGCGCAGCTGGTCGTTCGCCAAGGTGAAGACGGCCGGTCCCGTGATCCTGCGCTCGGCGCCGGGCCACCTGGCGCTGGCGCGCAGCAGCGGCATCGCCGCCGTCGCGGCCGAAGGCGGGCTCGACGCCAGCGGCTTCGCCAAGTACAGCATCGACCTGTCGAAGTAATGGCGTTGCGTTTTGCTTGCGTTGCGCTTCTGGCGGCGCTGGCGGGCTGCGGCCACGAAGCCATGCCGACGCCGACGCAGATCGAGGCGCTGGCGATGACCGCGGCGCAGCGTGGCGACCCGGCGTCCGAACAGCGGCTGCAGCGGCTCGCCGCGCAGGGTGCGACGGTGGCGCAGCGTGAGCTGGGCATTCTGTACCGCGCCCGCCCGGCGGCGCGCGCCGATGCGGAACGCCTGCTGCTGCAGGCCGCGCAGGCGGGCGACGCGCAAGCCGCGTTTCATCTGGGCGAGCTGTATCGCCTGCCGGCGGCCGGCGTTACTCCCGATCCGGCCGCCGCGTGGCCGTGGTACCAGCACGCCGCGGAAGGCGGTCAGGCCAAGGCCGCGTTGCAGCTCGGACTGATGGCAAAGAACGGCAATGGCGTGCCGCGCGACGCGGCCGTCGCCGCTCGCTGGCTGCAACTGGCGGCAGAGCTGGGCAACGCGCATGCGATGTTCCTGCTGTCGTACGCCTACCGCGACGGCGAAGGCGTCGCCCGCGATCCCGCCAGGGCGGCGGCATTGCTGGAGGAAGCGGCGGAACACGAATACCCGCCCGCGCTGCAGGAACTGGCGCTGACGACGCAGGACCCGACCCGCGCCGGGCATCTGATGAAGGAAGCGACGGAGCACCGGCGCAATAACTGGAACCGGTTCTAGTTGGGGCGCGAACAGCTGGGGACTGGCACGTTTCTCAGGGCCTCCGGCCCTGTGAAAGGTGCCTGTCCCCGACCTTTTGCCGGATGCGGCCGGCGCTCGCGAGATATCGGCGTTCGGAGAAGTCCGGAACTGCTCCGGATTCGGCTGAGGAAACCGGGGTCAGTCCCTACTCGCGTAAGTTAAGGCGTAAAAGTCAGCGAGCCGCAGGTATTCACCCTAAACCCAAGACCAAGAACCGGGGTCAGACCCGCCGGGTCTGACCCCGGTCGTCCGCCGTTGGGTTGGATTTGTGTCGGTGGCCCGCTGCCGCCATTTCTTAACTTAGCGGCATTAGGGACAGACCCCATGATCACTCCCCCAAGACAGCCCCCAACCCAGCCAGCTCCCGCGTCATATTGACGATCGCCAGCTCGCTGTACTGGTCGGCGAACCAGCGGTTGCCGAACAGTTGCCGTCCCTCGGCCTTGGTGCGCAGGTGCGTCAGGACCTGGCCGCGCTGGCTCGTGTAGTGGTCTTCCTCCACGTGTGCGTATTCGGCGCGGATGCCGCGCGCGTAGTGCTCGTACACTTCCTGGTCCTGGCCCAGGATCGCCAGGTCCACGCCCAGCATGATGTCCTTCAGCGGATGCGTAACGGCGCCGCCCTGGAAATGATCCGTTGCGCGGATCAGCTGCGCCACTTCGTCGGCGACCGAAGCGTCCCAGGCCAGGTCGCTCTCGAGCCACAGGCGCGCGCTGGCTTCCTCGTTGGAGACGCCATCCGCGGCCGCGTGCGTGTAGACGGCGTCATGGAACCAGAACGCGGCGCGCACGATGTCCACGTCGCGCTGCGCTGGCCGGGTGTTGGCGTTCCACGCACGCACCTCGGACAGGCCGTGCACCAGGTGATCGAGGTTGTGATAATGACGCTCGGCGCCGCCGTAGGCATCGGCTCCCGTCAGGCGCGCGAACCATGCCTGCGCATTGGCTGCCGCGGCGTCGTCGCCCGCAGGCCACAGCGATTGCCATTCCTTGTGCAGCCAGTCGAGAATCCAGGAACGGTAGGCGGGGCCGGGGACGAATTTCTTCATCGTCCAGTTCCAGCCCACGGGGCCTTCGAGCGCCTTGACGAAGCTGGAGCTGACGGAACCGAGGTCGCGCGGCGGCATGACGAACAGCGTCTTGGCGCCGCCGATCACTTCCACATTGGTTTGCTGGATCAGGTTTTCGTAATCGAAATCGGCCGTCGTGCGGATGCCGCGAATGAGGTAGTCGATACCGTGCTTGCGTGCGACGCGGGCCGTGTAGTCGCTCTTCACGGTGACGACCTGCACGTTGTCCCACTGCCGTTCGGCGCAGCTTTCCAGCACGATGGCGCGCCGCTCCTCGGCCGAGAAGCGGGGCGCCTTGGTGGAATTCTCCGACAGGAAGACGACGACTTCCTCGGCGATCGAGCGCGCTTCGCCAATGACCCACATGTGGCCGTTCGTGATCGGGTCGAGAGTGCCCGAGAAACCGATTTTTTTCATCCGCTGCCCTGTTGGCCAAATGTCAATGACGTCATTCTAGCCGACCGGCGCAGCGGAGGCGAACAGGGGGAGGCAAACGTCAGGCCGGCGCCTTCGCCGGCGTGCCCGGCTTGCCGCTTGCCGCCTGGGGCGGCGGGAACGCCACCTGCACCAGCAGGCCGCCCAGCCGGGGCGACGCATCCAGCGTCAGCGTGGCGCCGTGGCGCTCGGCGATCGCCTTGATGATCGCCAGCCCCAGGCCGCTGCCGGTAGCCGTGCTGCCCGGCACGCGGTAGAAGCGGCTGAACACGCGCTCGCGCTCTTCCGGCGAGATGCCCGGCCCACTGTCCTCGACGACGAGCAGGGCACCGCCATCGGTTGCGCGCACCGACACGTCCACCGTGCCGCCCGCGGGTGTGTACTTGACGGCGTTGTCGATCAGGTTGCGCAGCAGGACCAGCAGCGCGTCGCCCTGCCCCCGCACGGTCGCTTCCTCCGCCACGTGCATGCCGACGTCGATCTCGCGTGCGGCCGCCGCGCCCACCATGTCGCCCAGCGTACGCTTGGCCAGGTCCGTCAGGTTGACGGGTTCGAGCTTTGCCTCCGCCGCTTCCTGGCGCGCCAGCACCAGCAACTGCTCGACGAGGCGGGTGGCGCGTTCGATCCCTGCCGTCAGCCGGCCGATGGCGACGGCGCGCGCATTGTCGTCCTCGGCCCGGTCCAGGCTCAGGACCTGCAGCTTCAGCGCCGCCAGCGGCGAGCGCAGTTCGTGCGCCGCGTCCGCGACGAAGTGCTGCTGCGCGTCGAACGCCGTGCGCACGCGGCCGAACAGCAGATTCAGTTCATGCACCAGCGGTTTCACTTCGTCGGGCAGGTCCGATTCCGAGACTGGCGACAGGTCGTCCGCCTGGCGCGAGGCCACTTGGCGGCGCACTCGCGCAACGGGCGCCAGCGAGCCGCTGACGACCCACCAGACCACCAGCATCAGCACGGGCGCCATCATCGCGATGGGGCCGACGGTGCGCAGCGCCAGCGCGCCGGCCATGCGCTTGCGCACGGCCATGTCCTGCGCGATCTGGACGGTCTGGTTGCTGGTCTGGACGGAGAACACGCGGTACGTGGTGCCCTTCGCCTTGACGTTCGAGAAGCCCAGCACCGCCCGCTGCGGCAGCTCGGCGCGCGAGATGGAGCGGAATACCTGGATGCCGTCCGGCGTCCACACCTGCACCACCATGTCGTCGTTGCCCGGATCGGCGCTCGGGCCGTGCGTGGAATTGGCCAGCGGGGCGCCGGAGCGCAGCGCCAGCGCCATCTGCTGCATGTGATAGTCGAAGATCTGGTCGGCGTCGTGCAAGGCGCTGCGGTAGGCGATCATCGCCTGCGCCAGCGCGGCCATCGTGATGGCCGCCAGCAGGAACCACAGCAGGCGCCCGCGCAGCGAGTGCGAGACACTGACCTTGGGCATCATACTTTCGGCACCATGTAGCCCAGCCCGCGCACGTTCTGAATCAGTTCGCTGCCCAGCTTCTTGCGCAGGCCGTGGATATACACTTCGACGGCGTTGCTGTTGACTTCATCCTTCCAGCTGTACAGCTTTTCCTCCAGCTGCGCGCGCGACAGCACGATACCGGGGCGCGCGATCAGCGCTTCCAGCACGGCCCACTCGCGGGCGGACAGGCTGACCGGCTGGCCTTCGGCAAGCACTTCGCGCGTCTGCGGATTGATCGAGACGCCCTTGTGCTCGAACACGGGTTCGGCGCGGCCGGCCGAACGGCGCAGCAGCGCGCGGATGCGGGCCAGCAGTTCATCGAGATCGTAGGGCTTCAGCACGTAGTCGTCCGCCCCCGCATCGAGGCCGGCGATGCGCTGTTCGACGGCGTCGCGCGCCGTGGCCACCAGCACGGGCGTGAGCTCCTTGCGCGTGCGCATCGAGCGCAGCACTTCCAGCCCGTCCTTGCGCGGCAGGCCAAGATCCAGCAGCACCAGGTCGTACGTCTGCGTCTGCAATGCCGTATCGGCCATCGCACCGTCCTTGACCCAATCGACGGCGTAATGTTCCGCCCGAAGCAGGTCCAGGACCACTTCACCGATCATCACATCGTCTTCCACCAGCAGCAGCCGCATAATCGTTCCTCTCTGTGTTATCGGCCGCCCGCCGGGTCAACCCGGCAGGCGGCATCGCCATCGCGGCGGGCGCAGTGTATACCACGCCGGTCAACCCAATCTGCTTCAGCCCAGGCGCACGGGGATGAAAATCCGTTCCTCGCCGCGCTGAATGAGCAGCGCGACGGACCGGTCCGAACGCGACACCACGTCGCGCACCTGCTCCACCGACGTGACGGTGCGGCCATTCACGGACAGCAGCACGTCGCCCGGCATCACGCCGGCGCTCGCGGCCGCGCCACCCGCATCCTCGATCACGAGGCCCGCCGGGAGACCCATCTGACGGCGCTCGAGCTGGTCAAGCGGACGCAGGGCGAGGCCCAGGCGCAGTTTATCCGCCGGCGCGCGCTGCTCGGCGCTGGCAAGCACGCGATCGTTGGCGTTACCCAGCTTGCCCGTCAACGTCACGGCCTTGCCTTCACGCCAGACGTCCATCGTCAGCTTGTCGCCCGGCTTGGCCAGGGCCACCATGGCCGGCAGGTCGCCGGACGCCACGATCTTCTGGCCGTTGACAGAGCGGATCACGTCGCCCGGTTTCAGGCCGGCCTGCTCGCCCGGGCTGCCCGACTGGATGTTGGCCACCAGCGCGCCTTCCGGCGTCGGCAAACCAAAGGAATCGGCGAAGCTCTGGTTCACTTCCTGCACCGTCACGCCCAGCCGGGCATGCACGACCTTGCCGGTGGCGACGATCTGGTCCTTGATGCGCGTGGCCAGGTCGATCGGAATCGCGAACGACAGGCCCTGGTAACCGCCCGTCTGGCTGTAGATCTGCGAATTGATGCCGACGACTTCACCTTTCGTGTTGAACAGCGGGCCGCCCGAGTTGCCGGGGTTGACGGCGACGTCGGTCTGGATGAACGGCACGTTGCTGTCGTCCGGCAGCGAACGGCCCTTGGCGCTGACGACGCCGGCCGTGACGGTGCTTTCGAGGCCGAACGGCGAACCGATGGCCAGCACCCACTCGCCCACCTTCAGCTCCGTGGAACGGCCCAGCGGCACGACCGGCAGGTTTTTCGCGTCGATCTTCAGCACGGCGACGTCCGTCTTCGGATCCGAACCCAGCACCTTAGCGCGGAACTCGCGACGGTCGGTCAGCTTGACCGACACTTCGCTGGCGTCGCGCACGACGTGGGCGTTGGTCAGGATGATGCCGTCGGCGCTGATGATGAAGCCGGAGCCGACACCGTGACTGGGTGCCTCATTGCCGCCACCGCCGCGCTGCGGGCCCTGGAAGCGGCGGAAGAATTCAAAGAACGGGTCGTCGGCAAACGGTTCGGCACGGTTGTCGTAACCTGCCTTGACGCGGCCGGTCGTGCTGATGTTGACGACAGCGGGACCGTTGCGCGAGGCGATCACGCTGAAGTCGGGCAGCGCGATCATCGGCGCCGGGGTGGGCGCGGGCGCACCGGCGGCGGAATTGGTCGGTGCGGCGGTCGGCGCCGCCGCCACCGCCGCTGCGGCTGGCGCGGCCTCGGCGGCGTTGTTCCGTTGTACCGCGATCGCCGCGCCGGCACCCAGCACGCCAACCGCGCAGAGCGTCGCGACCAGGCGCTTCATCGTCATCGAGACAACAGTTGTCTTGCTCATCGCTGTACTCCACATGAATCAGTTATCGATGTCAACAATATGAGGCCCCAAGCTTAGTCCCCCCTTAATCGCGCGGGGATGCGTTCCGGGCAGGAGGCCAGACGCACAAAGGCCGGGTTGCCCCGGCCTGGTACTGCTGCTGGTTTGCGGACCGGGGCCCGTCGGCTTATGCCGCGTCGCGCTTGTCGTCCAGCGCCGTGACGTTGCCGCCGACGCCATCGATGGCGATCTTGCGCGGCTTCATCGCTTCGGGCACTTCACGCACGAGGTCGACGGTCAGCATGCCGTTGTTGAACGACGCGCCCGTCACCTTGACGTGATTGGCGAGCTGGAAGCGCTGTTCGAAGTCGCGTGCGGCGATACCGCGGTGCAGGAACGTGCGCTCGACGGCATCCTTCTGCTTGCGGCCGACCACGACGAGCGAGTCGCGCTCCGACGTGATGTCGATTTCCGCACGGTCGAAGCCCGCCAGTGCCATCACGATGCGATACTGATCCTCGCTGACCAGCTCGATGTTGTAGGGCGGATAGCTGGGTTGCGAGTCGTTGTTCAGCATCTGGGCCAGGCGATCGAAGCCGATGGCGGTGCGGTACAGCGGGGTCAGGTCAAAAGTACGCATTTTATCCTCCTGGGAAGCGATAGTGATGCGGCCCCCAGATGGGCAGCCGCGGGTACAAAAACAGTTTTACACTTTAAAGGGCGGACGCCGTGGGGTGCCCGCCGGCGTCCGAATCAAGCATCAAGCATCAGGCATCCAGGCAAGGCCCGGACTCAATCCGGGCGAACCCGGAACAGCCCCGGGCCGGTGCCTTATCAGGCCGCGCGTTGCTCTTCGATGGCGGGAACGTCGGTGTTCGCGACGACGTCGATGGCGATCTTGCGTGGCTTGAGCGCTTCGGGCACTTCACGCACCAGGTCGATGGTGAGCATGCCGTTGGTGAAGGACGCGCCCGTTACCTTGACATGGTTGGCCAGCTGGAAGCGCTGCTCGAAGTCGCGTGCCGCGATACCGCGGTGCAGATAGGTGCGCTCGGTGCCGTCCTTCTGCTTGCGGCCGACGATGTGCAGCGTGTCGCGTTCGCTGGTGATGTCGATTTCCGAACGGTCGAAGCCGGCCAGCGCCATAACGATGCGGTACTGGTCTTCCGACACGAGTTCGATGTTGTAGGGTGGGTAGCTGGGCTGTGCCTCGGCGTTGTTCAGCATCTGGGCCAGGCGGTCGAAGCCGATAGCGGTACGGTACAGCGGAGTCGGATCAAAAGTACGCATGATGGATATCCTTTCAAAGTTAAGCGATACCAGAAGGCGCATCGGAGTATGCGCGGCGGCATGCCGCGATGTTCCGTGTGCCTTCAAGAGCCGCGGTCCCCATCTGGGCAACCGCTGCATCCAATATAGAATCGCCCAAAACGGTTTCAAGGGAGTTTCTGCAAAAATTTTTGCTGTTACTTTCTGAAACATTTCACATTTCCTACGTGCTACACTCGGCCGCTGGTTCACTCTGATATCACGTCCCATGCCCCTGCACTTTGCTCCGCGCGCAGCGATCCTGCCGCTGCTGCTGGCCACCGCTTTCTGCGCCAAGGCCGACCCTCTGCCCGCCTCGCTGGACCAGCCCTACCCGGGCACGATCCAGATGAAGATCGACGCTTCCGATACGGCCCGCAATATCTTCCGCATCCAGGAAACCATTCCCGTCAAGCCGGGCAAGCTGACCTTGCTGTACCCGCAATGGGTGACGGCGCAGCACGGGCCGACGGGCGCGCTGCATCAGCTGGCCGGGCTCAAAGTCACGGCCAATGGCAAGACCGTGCCGTGGAAGCGCGATCCACTGAATGTGTATGCGTTCCAGATCGACGTGCCGAAAGGCGCGCAGGCCGTGGAAGTGGAGTACCAGCATCTTTCGCCAACCGAAGGCGGCCAGGGCCGCATTGCCATGACGCCGGACATCCTCGGCATTCAGTGGCAGTCGATGACGATGTATCCCGCCGGTTACCACACGCGCCGCATTCCCATCCAGACCACGCTGACGCTGCCCGCGGGCTGGCAGTACGGCACGGCCCTGGAAACGGCAAAACGCAGCGGCGACCAGATCGAATTCAAGACGACGGACCTGGAAACCTTTATCGACTCGCCCCTCTTCGCGGGCCGCTATTACAAGCAGTTCGACCTGGACCCGGGCGCGAAAGTTCCCGTCCGGCTGAACATCGTGGCCGATTCGGCCGAGGCGCTGGACGCCAAGCCGGAACAGATCGAGCTGCATCGCGCGCTGGTCAAGCAGGCCTACAAGCTGTTCAACTCGCAGCACTACACGCATTACGATTTCCTGTTCGCCCTGTCCGAGGATTTCGGCGGCGTGGGCCGCGAGCACCACCAGTCCAGCGAGAACGGCGTCAAGAGCAATTACTTCACCGAGTGGAGCAAGACGGAAGCCGTGCGCACCCTGCTGCCGCACGAATTCACGCACTCGTGGAACGGCAAGTTCCGCCGTCCGAAAGGCCAGGACGTGCCGAACTTCAATTCGCCGCTGGAGAACAGCCTGTTGTGGGTCTACGAAGGCCAGACGCAGTACTGGGGGCAGGTGCTCGCCTCCCGTTCGGGCCTGGTGAAGCTGTCCAGCGTGCGCGACATGATTGCCGCCAGCGCCGCCACCTATGCGAATGTGCAGGGCCGCACGTGGCGCCCCGTGGTCGACACCACCAACGATCCGATCATCAGCCAGCGCCGGCCGCAGGTGTGGCCCAACTGGCAGCGCAGCGAGGATTATTACGTGGAAGGCTCGCTGATCTGGCTGGACGTGGACACGAAGATCCGCGAACTGTCCGGCGACAAGCGCTCGCTGGACGACTTCGCCCGCAGCTTCTTCGGCGTGGACAACGGCGTCAACGTGGCCAAGCACTACACGTTCGATGACGTCGTCAAGGCACTCACGGCGGTGCAGCCGTTCGACTGGGCGCCGTTCCTGAAGACGAAGGTCGAGGAAGTCGGTCCCGCGCCACTGGACGGCCTGGCACGCGCCGGCTGGAAGCTCGTGTATACGGACACGCAGACGGAGTTCCTGAAAGGCGTCGAAGAGCAGAGCAAGACGGCGAACTTCCAGTTCTCGCTGGGCTTCTCCGTGGGCAGCGAGGGCAAGATCACGGGCATCGTCTGGGACGGCCTCGGCTTCAAGGCTGGCCTGTCCGGCAACACGACGCTGCTGGCCGTCAATGGCCGCGCCTACAAGCCGGAACTCCTGCGTTCCGCCGTCACGGCGGCAAAGACGGACAGCAAGCCGATCGACCTGCTCGTCAAGCACGGGAACGGCTACCGCACCGTGTCGCTCGATTATCACGGCGGACTGAAGTATCCGCGCCTGGAGCGCATCCCCGGTACGCCGGACCGCCTCGAGGCCATCCTGCAGCCGGTGAAGTAAGCGCGCAGCGGTGCAGCCTCGACGGGCGCACGTTCCTGGCGGGACGTGCGCCCGTGTCACGTCCGCTTCGGTACAGTTGTGTCACACGAAGAATGGAGAAACCGATGATCACGCTGCATACCTGGACCACACCGAACGGCCGCAAGCCTCTCATCATGCTGGAGGAACTGGGCGTGCCTTACCGGATCGCTCCCGTCAACCTGGCCGAGCACGCGCAATTCCGGCCGGAGTTCCTGGCTATCTCCCCCAACAACAAGATTCCGGCACTCGTCGACGAGGAGGCGGATGGCGGGCCGCTGGCGATGTTTGAAAGCGGCGCCATCCTCACCTGTCTGGCGGAGCGGTACGGCCGGCTGCTGCCCGCGCAGGGTCCCGCCCGCTACCAGGTGCTGACGTGGCTGCACTGGCAGATCGGCGGCGTGGGACCGATGTTTGGGCAGCTGGGCTCGTTTGCCCGGCAGGGCAATAATGCGGACGCGACGGCGCACTTCGTGCAGGAGGCCGAGCGCCTGCTGGGCGTGCTCGAAGGCCAGCTCGCCCGCGCCGACTATCTGGCCGGCGACGAGTATTCCATTGCCGATATCGCGTTGTATCCGTGGATTGCGGCCGCTAATGAAAAGCTGGGGCCGCAGCTGGGCGAGACGTTGGCCGGCAAGACGGCGCTGCAGCGCTGGCTCAAGCTGGTCGGCGAGCGGCCCGCGGTGCGGAAGGCGATGGCGTGGCAGGGGATGCCGCAGGGCTGAGCCAGCTATCGCGGTCCAGCACGTATTCGACGTTGCGGCCATCGTCGCACAGGCCCAGGCGGCGCCAGCCTTGCGCGGCATAGAAACGGTCCGCGCGGGTGCCGGCCGCTGTCGTCAGTGCAACGCTCTTGTGGCCGGTGGCGAACAGCCACTCGACTGCCAGGCCCAGCAGATACCGGGCCAGCCCCTGTCCTTCCCAGCCCGGCTGAACGAACAGTGCCCAGATCGACCCGTCGATGCTGTCCGCATAACAGAACGCCACGATCGTGTCATCGATCTCGGCAACCCAGCCGCGTCCCGAACGATCCAGGTAATCCTCGTACATCGCGGCGGTGATGCGGCCTGGGTCGGACAGCACATTTTCGGTGACGGCCAGCCGGATGGCCGACATGGCGGGAATGTCGGCGCGTTCGGCGCGACGGTAAATTGGCGGCTGGTGCGTTGGCATGGATTGGCGAATGACGGCGTTGACTGGAGGACTGGCCGGGAGTAATGAGGCGGCGACGCGATTGTGGGTCGATCACCCCGCCCCATCCAGGTACCGCGCGCTCCACGCGGCAATCAGGTTGGCGACATACACGGCGTCCTCGCGCCGCGTCAGCAGGTGGTCGGCACTGTCCAGGCTGATATAGCTTTTCGGGTGCTTTGCGACCTTGAAGATGTTCATGGCGTTGTCGATGCCCACCGTGGTGTCGCCAGGCGCGTGCATGACCAGCAAGGCCTTGCGCATGGCGGCGATCTTCGGTTGCAGCGTGTGCTCCGCCACGTCCTCGAGGAACTGCCGGCGGATGCGGAACGGCCGCCCCGCCAGTTGCACCTGCGCTTCCCCGGCGGCGACGATCGTGTCGAGCTGCGGGCCGAACAGGTGCGTCACGTGCGATGGATCGCTGGGCGCGGCAATCGTCACGACGGCACGGGCTTCCGGCACGTCGCCCGCGACGGCCAGCGTGGCCGCGCCGCCCAGGCTGTGGCCAATCAGGATCTGCGGTGCCGCGTAATGTGCGCGCAGATAGTCCGCCGCCGCGATCAGGTCGGCGATATTCGACGAGAAGTTCGTGTTGGCGAAATCGCCTTCGCTGGCGCCCAGGCCCGTGAAGTCGAAGCGCAGCACGGCGATGCCATGGTCCGTCAGCGCCTGGGCGATGCGGCTGGCCGCGAACACATCCTTGCCGCAGGTGAAGCAGTGCGCGAACAGCGCATAGGCGCGGATGGCGCCTTGCGGCGAATCCAGCCGCGCCGCCAGCATGGCGCCACTGGCGCCGGGGAAGTCGAGTCGTTCTGCCTGCATGGAGGTTCCTGTCTGTTGCTGTCGTGATCGATGCTCGTACTCTGCACGGGAATCGGCCGTGTGGCAAGGCGCGGCCTGCGGACCACGAGTACGGTTGGGTATGTCAGCGTTATGTGTTGGGGTGGTTGCATCGGGTTGCGTTCGATCCCGCGTGGCGATCGAGATCGGCCGCAGCGTGCTGGCCAGGCTGATGGTGTCGGAATCCGTGATGGCCGGCGTCGAATTCATGTGGGACGGCCCCACGGGGCGCGGCGGCGCCGCATCAACCAAACAAGCCATGCAGATACCAGCGCGGCTCGGAGTCCTCCTCGGTGCCCGTCAGGCGCTCCCGATACACCCAGTAGTGCGCATTGTCCTCGCCCTGCGCGATGAAATAATCGCGCGTCTGTGTCTCGCCCCACCACCCTGCCTCGATGCGTTCGGCCGACGACACCATCCGCAGCGGCGAGCAGTAAAACGGCCGGTGGTCGCGCACCAGCAGCGCGATCGGCTTGGCCAGCAGCCATGCGGGCCGCGGCAGGCTGCCGGGCGGCAGCGCCGCCACCACGTCCGCCGCGCGCACCTTCTCCTGCACCGGTGCCCAGCCGTTGGCGTATTCGGGCCGATGGTCGGCGCGGGGGGCGGCCTGCAGCACGTTCTCGGCGCCCAGCCGGGCCACCAGCAGTTCGAACAGGCGCAGGCGGTCTTCCTTGCTGCCGCCCGGCTCGGGAAACAGCGAATCGCTATGCGGCGCCATCGGCTTGACCTGCAGCGCTTCCAGACACAGCCCGATGACGGGCGCATCCAGCACCAGCTTGCCCAGCTTTTCCTTCAGCAGGCGCACCAGGTGATCGTCGTGCCAGACGGCTTCGGCCAGCATGATGTCGATTGCCGTGGGCGGCCGCGCCACCCTGCCCCGTTCATGTTCCAGCAGCAGGCTGATGCGCTCGACGGCGAACTGGCGCGCGCACAGCCAGCCCGTCATCTGCTGCAGCAGGCGGCGGGCGCCGGCCAGCAGCAGGTCGGCATCCTCGATGCGGCCGAACAGCTCCAGCTTGGCGCGAAAGCTGGGCGGCGCCTCGATCCAGCGAAACATCTCGGCCGTATGTCCGCGTGCGGCATCGAGCACGTCCAGCAGCGCGCGGCCGCAACGGCGCTGCAGGCCGGGCCGGGGCAGCCGCATCAGGTCGCCCAGGCTGAGGCAGCCGATGCCCTCCAGCCACGCCAGGTACGGCCGCGCCGGCAACAGCAGGCTGACCGGCAGGGCCTGCAGCCGGCGCTCCATCTTCTCGATTGTTAAAGAACGTCCCGCCCCGCTGCGTGCCAGCAGCCAGGCGCCGCGCGCCGTGGGGGCCACGCCCAGCACCGCCGTGAAACCCAGCGCGCGCAGGCTCTCCCGCACCAGTGCGCACAGCCGGCGAATGCCGCCGAACAGGCGCAGGCTGGCTCCCACATCGAGCAGCAATGTCGCTTCCTCTCCTTCCGTCACCTGCGGCGTGTATTGCAGCAGGGCCATCGCCACCGCGTGCAGGGCCTCGGCCTCCTGCGCGGGCGCGCGTTCGTGCAGCGCGATCTCCGGTGCCAGCATCAGCGCGCCGCCGCGGCGCATGCCGGGCCGCACACCGGCACGCCCGGCCATATCCGAAACAGCCAGCACCACCTCGTGTTCCAGCACGGCCGTGCCGACGTCATCCGACCAGCGCGGGCAGAACACTTCGAGCGGGAGCCGGGGCAGGTGCAGGCCGATCCATAGTCGCATGTCGTTGCAGTAAAGAAGGTGTCAGGGGCAAGGAAGGTGACGAAGGCAAGAACAGCGGCGCCTCCCGTTGCGGCCCCCGACGTTTGATAAAACCGATTTCCATCCCGCCCGCGACCGGCCGCAACGACAGGCGCAACGGCGCGGGAGAAGCATCCTGCGCGGCCGCCAGTGGCCGCAACAGGCAGAACAGGGTATCGCCGCTTTGCGCCGCCAGATGCAGCCGACGCAATGCCTCGCCTCGCACATGCTGCTGCCACAGCAGCAGCGCACCGCAGCAGCCGCTGCGCAATATCTGCTCGGCCGCCCACAGCGCGTCCGTGCTTTTACCCGTGTTGCGGATCCAGATCAGCTGGGCCGGATCGATGCCCAGCGCCGCCAGTGCCAGCGCCTGCGGTGCATGGGGCGGCTGCAGCATGACGATGGACCGCCCCGCCTTTGCCACGTTCGTCAGCGCGGGCCGCAGCAGGCGCAATTCGCCGACACCCGGCTGCGGCAGCAACAGCTCGAACAACGTTCCCGTCGGCCAGCCGCCGCCCGGCAGCTGGGTCGACAGGGCCGGATAGCCGGTGTCGACACAGCGGTCGGTCGATTGCGCCAGTTGCGATGCAAGCCAGAGCGAGGGATGCAGGACTTCCGGCGCTGCGATGGGATCGGAGCGGGCCATGGAGGACAAATGTTCATATACTGTATATGCATACAGTACTCGCCCGACCGGGGTTTGACAAGGGTTTTCTTGTCAGAGTGTCTAAACCATTGCTTTAACTGGCGCGCTGCAAGTCATTGATTTGGCAAAGAAAACCCCCAATGCGACAACAACGAAAATGAGACAGTTGCCGAAGGGTATCGTGCGCGCCTCCTGCCTCAACGCCGATGTTTCGCAAAAAAATCCAGCATCATCCGGCTCGCATCCGGCCCGGCTTTTGCATTGAACGCCAGCCGCTCGTCGCCGCCGCTCCAGGCGTGCTCGAGCGCGTCGATATGGGCTTCGCGCACGACCAGCTTGCGGCCCAGGTAGTAGTCGCGGATGACGTGGCCGTTGCGGTTGCCGCGCCGCCCCGCCGGTTCGATGCGGATGCGCGGCGGCGTGTGCGGCGGCAGGCCGTTCAGCAGCAAGCTCTGCTGTACGAGCTGCCCCTGGTTGACGGCACGCACCACGCTGTCCCCCGCGCCCTGGAGCACGATGGTCGGCATCAGCGGAAACTCGGCGCGGCGCGCCAGCACTTCGCGGATGGCCTCGACCGCCCGGATGCCGCCGCCATGCTGCATCACGCCGAGCGCGCCGATGGCGCCATTGCCGGCGCCGAACACGGGACCGGAATGCAACCCGACGGCCGCGATGATGTCCGGGTAGTTCAACGCCATGATATTGGCCATCCCTGCACCGGCCGAGATGCCGCAGGCATACACCCGGCGCCGGTCGATGGGATACTGCCGCAGCACCTTCGCCAGCACGGTAGCAATGGGCTGCACGTCGCCACCGCCGGCCTGCGTGGCGCGGTCGAACCAGCGCCAGCAGCGGTGCGCATGCACGCTTGTCGATTGCTGCGGGTACAGCACCGCGTAGCCCTTCTTCTCCGCCAGCAGGTTCATCCGGGTACCCTGGGCAAACTCCGTGGCCGTCTGCTGGCAGCCATGCAGCATCAGCACGAGCGGCAAGCCGTCCCGCAGCGCCTCCTCCGGCACCGCGTGCGGCAGATACAGCCAATAGCTCATCCGCCGTGGCGGTGCGCCCGGCGCCGCGACCGTTTCATGCCCGAGCAGCCATTTGCCGGGCGCGACGGGTGCCGCGGCGGTCCGCTTCGCGGCAGGTTTGCGGACCGTCTTGCGCGCCGGCGCGGCAGTAACCGCCGGTAGCGACAGCAGTCCCACCATCATCTTGCCCGCGGCCCGCTGCTGGGTCTTGCCCAGCCTTACCAGACTGCGCATCAGCCCCGCTCCACTTGCCTTGCCGCCACGTTTTGCCATGCCAGGTTCTCCCGTGAAGCGTCCACACTATTGACTAATAGTAATAACAAAAAAATCACGCCTGCGCTATTCTTGCATGCGCACCGCCGCGTTATCCGGCGGATTTCACCACAGGATTCACAGGAGACCACAATGAGCTATCTCGACCGAGACCCGTTTGGCATTTACCGTGACCGCAGCACCAGCGATGGCCCGGGGCCACGCCTGATGGGCGCCGACACCCTGATGGGCGAAGACGTCTACAACCGCCAGGAAGAAGACCTGGGCGACATCAAGGAAATCATGCTTGACATGCAGAGCGGCCAGATCGCCTACGCCGTGCTGTCGTTCGGCGGCATCCTGGGCATGGGCGACAAGCTGTTTGCCGTGCCATGGCAGGCGCTGCAGCTCGATACCGTCAATAAACGCTTTATCCTCGACATTCCGAAGGAACGCCTGGAAAGCGCTCCCGGCTTCGACAAGGATGCCTGGCCGGATATGGCAAGCCCCGAATTCGGCAGCCAGATCCACGGCTTCTATGGCACCCAGCAGGCCATGCCGGGCCAGATGACGTCCACCGGCAGCGTGATGGGCAGCGGCACCAGCACGATGCAAAGCGGCAGCAGCTATGGCCAGAGCGGCAGCCTGTCCGGTTCGTCCGGCAGCCTGTCGGGCAGCCAGAGCGGCAGCCTGGGCAGCGGTAGCGGCCTGTCCAGCCAGAGCGGCAGCCTGGGCAGCGGTTCCGGACTGGGCAGCAACAGCCTGGACCTGGACCGCGGCGATTCGGACCTGACGGACAAGAACGTCAACCAGGTTGGCGGCCTGTCGAACCAGAGCACCAGCCTGGATCCGAACAAGAAGTATTGACGTGATTGACCTTGGGAGCGTCTGCTCCCTGGGCTGAATAAACGTCGGGGACAGGCACCTGCCTGGGCATGCCCAGGCAGGTGCCTGTCCCCAGCCCGCTTTTCCGCTTGTTTTTCCGCTCTCGCTAGCGCTTGGCTAGCGCTGCATCGACTCCCACACCTTGAACAGCCGCTTGACGGACACCGGCATCGGCGTGCGCAGCTCCTGCGCGAACAGCGACACCCTCAACTCCTCCAGCAGCCAGCGGTATTCCACCAGCTTCGGATCGGTATTCTTGCCGGCCGACTTGTCGCGCGCCACGCGCAGGTAAGGCTGCGCGGCCTGGTGCCAGTCCGCCATCGACTTCGCATCGCGGGCCGGGTCGGCGCGCAGCTTTTCCAGCCGCACGTTCATCGCCTTCAGGTAGCGCGGGAAGTGCGCCAGCTGGGCAAACTCGGTATCGAGCAGGAAGCGCTTGTGCACAAGGCCCTTGAGCTGTTCCTGCATGTCGGCGGCGGCCTGCGCATTGATGCCCTGCAGCCGTTTGGGCAAACCATGGAATTCCGTGAGAACCTGCGAGACAAGGCGCGCGATCTCGTTCACCAGCAGCACGAGGCGCGACTTGCCCTCGTCCTTGCGCCGGTTGAACGATGCCGCGTCCGTCGGCAGCGGGTCCTGCAGGCAGGCGATGTCGATCGCCTTGGCGATGATCTGGTCGCGCAGTTCTTCCTGCGTGCCCATGGCCATGAACTGCATGCCCATCTGCTGCAGGTTCGGGATGCTCTTCTCGACGAACTTGATCTGGTCCTTCATCTGCAGCGCGAACAGGCGGCGCAGGCCGATGCGGTGCGTACGCGCCGCTACATTCGGATCGTCGAACACTTCCAGGTCGCAGTGACTGACCTTGTCGACCAGCGCCGGGAAGCCGATCAGGGTCAGCTTGCCCTGCACGATCTCCAGCAGTTCGGGCAGTTCGCCGAACGTCCACGCGGTGATGTTCGTATGCGCGGCCGCAGGCGCCGGCGGTGCCGCGGGCGCGGGTGGCGGCGCGCTGCCCGGCTTGCCGCCGGCCTTGACCTCGCCCGCGATCCCGCCGTGCGAGGCGCCTTTCGATGACTTCGAACCGCCGTCGAGCCGCGCCAGCGATGCACTCGATGCGGGCGGTGCATTCTCCGCCATCTTCTGGAAGCTCTGGCGCGCCTGGATGCCGTATTCGGCCTGCAGCGTCGCCAGGTTGCGGCCCATGTCCAGCTGGCGTCCGTGCTCGTCGAGCACCTTGAAGTTCATGAAGTGGTGCGCCGGCAGCTGCTCCGGCTTGAAGTCGGACGTCAGTACGTTGATCGTCACCTGCTCGCGGATATCAAGAATGATGGCGTCGATCAGGTCACCGCGCCCGAACGCGTCCTT
>Ga0265797_10003234_pt1 | contig 26320 bp, 31 predicted proteins | sample P2T30metagenome_FD_192433 | JGI IMG/M metagenome (GOLD analysis project Ga0265797, IMG submission 192433) | Plant litter microbial communities from East Loma Ridge, Irvine, California - P2 T30 | ecosystem: Environmental > Terrestrial > Plant litter > Unclassified | place: USA: California... | reverse complement strand
CGACTCTCAGCGTTGCGCGAGTCACCACGCACTACCCTCTAACAACACTCGTACAACAGCAATGCCGCCAAAACCAAGAGGACGGGGAGCTAGTCGCGCTCGCGGCAGCGCAAGAGGAGGAGCAGTAGCAGGGCGAGCCACGACTGGCGCGAGCGAATCCACGGATGCGACCCCGCAAAACACAGCTCCAGCAGACGCCTCGGAAGCTGCTGCTGAGCCTGTGGTCCCCAAGCAAGAAGACGGCGATGCGAAACCAGTCATTAGTGGTGATGGCGCGTCGGCAGCCATGGAGTCGCAAGCCTCTGAGGCGCCTTCAACGACTGCATCGTATGCTTTATTCCCCCATTTACCCTGACGGCAGTACTGATATATGTACGACAGGGCCGTCGCATCACCCCAACCTAGCGCAGAACCAACCACCCGCGCTCCAGTGCAAAGACTCGGCAGTCTCCAGGGCTCAGTGCCTCCTTCGCGATCTGCATCACCGTCTGTACGCGGCCGCGGCGGCACAACTCGAGGGAAGAGGGGCGTCAAAACCCCCGCCTTCACCGGGCGAAGGAGCAAAGAAGAACGAGACGCTATCGCAAAAGAATTGGCAGCCCGCGATCGGGAAAGGACAAAGGAGCAAGTTGCAGCTGAAGCTAGGAAGCAGGCGGACGCTACAAGGGCAGCAAGACGAGAGGCCAGCAAACTGAAAAACGCCCGAGGTGGATTCAGTGGTGTTGCCAGTGGTCCATTCTCGTTAGGCAGCTCTAAGGAAGGCATGTCACTCGCTCTGGCTATGGTTGTACGTACTAACATTGAGTAGACAGGAAGAATAACCCGAATCGCGGATACTCTGGTTTCGGATCAGGATCTGGCTCAAGAGCAGAGCGCGTCAAGAACGAGGACGGCAGCTATGGAGGATCCGGTTCCCGAACGGGTGGAGGCGGCGGTGGCGGAGGAGGAAGTGGAGGCGGTCCATCTATCAAGAGAGAAGACGGCGGCCTTGTGTCGTCTGATGAAGAAGACGAGGCTGATGTGCCGCGCAAGGACATCGACTTAATCGAAATCTCCTCGGACGAAGACGAAAGCAAACCCAAAAGCGCACCCACCTTACGCGGAGCAAGAACAGCCTTACCCGTTCGCATTGGCAGGAAAGAACATCAGGAACGGACATTTGGCATCAACACAGAAGCAAGCTCAGAGACTGCGGCGAAGATATTGGAGCAGGCGGAAGCGAGTGGGCAGTCACTCAAAGATGCTGCATCCGAACAAACAAGCCGGAAACCCAAGAGCAAACCGAAGGACATGGAGATCACAGGTTCGCGGAAACAGTTCAAGGGCGTCTGGCATGATTCGGAAGACTCAGACGTCGTTGTCAAGACTGAACCTACTAGTGAAGACGAGAACATGGTCGATGCCGAGCAGGTGGGCCAATCTGACGCTCCAGCTCAGCCCGCAGAGAAACAGGAACCACAGTCACCAGATGCCGAGCGAAAGCCTAAGCTCAGGAAGAAACCTATAGCAGAGCCTATCCTCCAAACCGATGAAGATCGCGCCGAATGGGCACGCTTCCAGTCGAATCTACGTCATATCCGAGCCGAGTTGGGTCCAGAAGAAGTACCACAGGTCGACGGGTCTGGCGATGTACCTATGGCAGACGCCGCCAGCACGGAGAAGAAGCCTACGGTACGAGACAACAACGTCTACCTGTTTCAAATACCACCCCTTATGCCTGCGGTGGAGCCACCTTCTATCAAGAAAGAAACCTCCGACCCTCAGCCCGCTCAACCGCCTGCGCAGCCATCAGTCAAGCCGGATCCAAAGATCAAACTCGAAGAGGGCAGCTTCTCCGACCCCTCTGCTAGATCAAGGGAGGGCGTACGATTCGGGAGTGGGTTGGTAGGAAAGTTGCGCGTGCATGAATCTGGCCGCACGACACTGGACTGGGGAGGCACAAGCTACGAGCTTACACCTGGACAAAAAGCCAGTTTCCTCCAGGAAGTTGCTAGCCTTAGCATCCGACCTGAAAGCGAGAGGACGGCGCCGGAAGACGGGGGCGATGCAACAAGTCTTGGTAGAGTGAAGGGAAAGTTCGTGGTTGTGCCAAACTGGGGAGAAATGTTAGGGTAGGGTTTGATTTGACCCAGGCGTTCGTGACATGCATATCCTGGCGCTACAGGGATCAGTCAAAGTTTATGGATTGTACATATGTAACTGCATCTCCCAGGACCGATATTGAAGTCCGCCACCAATCAGCAACAACTGCTTGAGATGAAGACAACGATTTGTACAAGAACGGGCGTTTTGCGTGAAACAGTAAATCGCAGCATTTCGCGCCTTGCTCCAATCGCCTCGGTAAGACTACCAAGGCGTGCATGCCAAAGTTCTAGACAATGGACGTAAGGTGGGGACGACGACGGACGAGGCGGATCTAGGTCACTGCTGCGTCAACTAGTCGCTCAGCCAGGAATCTCATGGTGGCAAGGAGCGAATTCCGAATTCCCATGACCGGCCGACTCGTGCACCTGCTTCCTGCTGCAACACCTGCATCTTCGCACGCTGTAAGAGTACGGACTCATCTCAGCCACTGCATGCGATAGGAACGATATAATAACCTCCGGCGCGCTTTCGGCGCCTTTCCGCGACTATCCCCAGCATTCTCCACGCGCCATCCAATCACAGCATTGACGACGCAGATCTGCCACCATGGAAGCGGACATCCGGGAGCTATACGACAGCGACCCACGGCCAACCTTTATCGTCGACTGCCAAGCCCCGACTGCCATCATATATCATGTCAACACCGCCCTACTCACGATTCAACATATCGCATCATCGCTGCATTCACATTCGGCGCTGAGAGACTGGTGGGATCCTGCCAGTAGAGTTGCAGCACGCCATCAAAATGAGTTCCTGCATGGCCGGTACAAATGGGCCAAATTCGCATGCAAGCGCTGGTTGATTGTCACCATCGTCGAGCAGCCAGCGCCAAATGATGAACAGCATGGCCACCTGCAGGAGCCCGCGCAATTTGCCCGAGGGAGGCTGCCCTCACCACGTCTGCAACCAGTGCCAGACACCATCTTTACCGTCAAAATTCAGTCGCCAGAATTACGCGCACATGTCGAACATATACGAAATGTCAATTGGTCTAAGACATCACTTGGCCCGATCAGTTCCTGGGGTTATGAACTCAACGTTCTGGTCACCACACTGATGCTGGAAACGCGGCCAACGGCTCTCTTCCTTGGTCCCGAGCATACCATACTGTACAATCTTGCGTATGCCTCCGTTAGTGGCTCAAGGCATCCCGCTATCCTTGGTCAAAGTATTATTGATGCTTGGTATTTAATCCACGCGCACATACAATGGTCCAGTATCTAACTCGCTCTAGGCCTGAACTCGCCGATCCTGTTAGTGCCACGATGGCTCGCTCAGAGCAGACGCGTTTCGCAGATGCTCCAGAAGAAGAGTATCATTTCATGGTTGAGCGGTTTGGCTTTGTAGAGGAAGCCTTCTTCATGTGGAGCTTGGTACCCCTTGTCGGTGTTCACATCGACGGCATGTACTCCATCGTGACTGAGGTGACAAAACAAAGGTAGCTATCCTGCATGTTTGCTACGAACGAAAGACTGATTCACCGAGCATAGATTGTTGGAACGTCGTGTCGCTGCCCTGCTCAAAGTAGGCCAACTGACTAGCAAGGCAAGAAGCACTAAAAGTTTCTGGCACAGCTTGGCCGAAGCCGTCAGGCCTTTTGAGTACGACTTTCCTGCCGCCGTTCTATATTCACAGTGCGAATTACACGATATGGCGGAAACCGATATTTCACCGAGAGGAGCACTTGGTAAATGTACGCTCGAATGGGCTATTGGCTACAAGCCTAACCACCCGGCCATACCTCCGCAGTTGGATCTAAGCAGCGATGACGGCTTAGCCCGCGCCATGCGAGATGCGGCAAGCGATGGGACCGCACTTATGTATCAGGAAAAGGAGGGTATATTGCCGCAGTCGCTATACCATGATCTCGAGAAGCGAGGCTTTGGAGATCTCCTGAAACATTTCATTGTTGTTCCGATCAGGACCTACGACGAAACTATAGTAGGGTACCTTCTGCTCGGCCTGAATACGCGGCGACCGTTTGACGACGAGTACAAGGACTGGATCAAGGTGTTTTCCAACTTGCTCGGTGCCTCTGCGGCCTCAGTAGCGCTTCACGAGGAAGAGATCAGGAAACGCGAACTCCAGGAAGAACAAGCTGCGAGGGATAGAGCAGCTCTCAATGCAGAAGTTGCGAATCTCACACTGGAAGCCAGTCACGTAGCTGAAAAGCTCCGCAACTTTCACGATATCGCGGACGAAGTTGGCCTGGGGTACTTTGAGATCGATGTCAATGGCATATTGCTTCATGCTAACGTAAGGACATTTCGTTCAGGAAACTGAATGCAACTAATATCAATTCAGGGAACGTACTTTACTCAGACTGGCCACCGGAGAGACTTTCTCGAGGTCCCGGTATCGGCTTACAAGGAGTGCGTCTTTGAGGAGGACCTAGCCATGGTGGATAGCCAATGGAAGATGCTTGTATCCGGCGAACCGGCGACATTTGAGATACGATGGAAGCGACCAGCTCAGAACCATCAGAGCGGAGAAGTTGCCGACGACGTTCTCTGGACATTGTCAGCATGTATGCCTATCAAAGGCGCAAACGGGCTTGTCACAGGCATATTTGGATGCAACACCGACATCAGTGCTCAGAAAGAAGCGACTAAATCCGTACTGTTGCGATCAGAAGCAGAGCGACGTCTAGCTTCCTTTACGGAGCTCGTACCAGTGGGTTTATATCATCTCAATCCAGACTTGACGATGAGATATGTCAACGACCAGTGGTTCCGCATTACCGACCATCCCAAAGTGCCCATCGATCAAGTAGAGTGGCGAACTATTATCGATGACGATCTGATAGAGCGATGTGTTCATGAAGTCGAGGTCGCCAGGCGCAAACGAGGACCACATACCTTCACAATAAACCTCAAGAAGAGGTGGATGGGTCCTGACGGTATTGAGACACCCACTTGGATTCTTGTCAGCGAGACGGCGTATCCCGATGAGACTGTGACGGGAACAATGACTGATGTCAGTCACATGGTATGGCTTGAAGCTATTCAGAAGAACAGAGTCGGAGAAGCGCTCGAGGCGAAAAGGCAGCAGGAGAACTTCATTGATATGACGTCTCACGAGATGCGGAATCCATTAAGCGCGATGGTACAATGCGCAGACTCCATATACTCATCCCTGAACGAAATCAATGGACTTGCGAGCGGAGACACCTTGGCGTTACAACCTGTCATTCAAACACAACTAAAAAGCTTGATCAGTACCAGTATAGACGCAGTCGATACGATACAAGCCTGCGCTACGCATCAAAAGCGAATTGTGGACGACATACTCACTCTGTCAAAACTGGACTCAAAGCTGCTGGTCATCAGTCCCATGGTGTTAAAACCCTCGGCTCTTCTACAGGACGCCTACAAGATGTTCAAAGACGAGGCGAACAAAGCTCGCGTGAACCTGGAAGTGAGATGTGACTCGTCCATTGCGGATTTGAACATTGATTGGGCGATACTGGACCCCAGCCGAGTTCTACAGGTCCTCATCAACTTGCTCACCAACGCCATTAAGTTTACCCAAAGCCAAGAAATCCGCAAGGTCGAAGTAATCATGAGCGCATCACGTGAGGCAGAACAGATACCCGATGTCGAGTATGTGCCTCAGGAAGCCGTCAGACAAGATTTCCTAACCCAGGCCGAATGGAACAACGCTGGCGAGCCGTTCTATCTACACTTTACTGTCAAGGATACAGGATGCGGTCTGTCTCCCGAGCATAAAGCCAAACTATTCCTACGCTTTTCGCAGGCGACCCCAAAGACACATGTTCAGTATGGCGGCTCAGGCTTAGGCCTGTTCATCTCGCGCGAACTCACCGAAATGCAAGGCGGAAGCATCGGCGTATCCTCCGTTCACAATGTTGGGTCAACATTCACATTCTACATCAAATCACGGAGGGCAAAAGATCGAAAAGCCCTTTCACCCACAAACGGCCACAAGAAGAAAGACAGCCTGTCGAGTCGGTCCAAGGCTCAGATCATCCAGGGCGATGTCAAAGCACCCGACGGAGCACTGTCTACCACCGTCCCCATGGAAGATGAGGAAAATGGGAGAGTAATCAATGACCACAAATACCACATTCTCATCGTAGAAGACAACCTCATAAATCAACGCGTCCTGTCCACCCAACTCAAAAAGCTAGGACACACAATTCACGTCGCAAACCACGGCTTTGAGGCTCTCTCCCAATTATCCCGCACATCGTTCTCTCCGACACCAAGCGAAACACCGCCTCTTCCACTCTCCGTTGTTCTTATGGACGTTGAGATGCCTGTAATGGACGGCTTGACCTGCACGAGGCGAATACGGGAGATGGAGAAGAACGGCGAATTGAGTGGGCATGTGCCGATTATCGCGGTCAGTGCGAACGCGAGAAGAGAGCAAATTGATATGGCGAAGGAGGCAGGCGTGGATGAGGCGATCTGTAAACCTTTCCGCATCCCGGAGTTGGTGGCGTTGATTCGGGGACTGGGGGTTTGAGGGGAATGAAATGGGCGGCGATGCGGCGTGGATCCCGAGGTTTGCTGCATTCAGACTATTATATCGTAACAAGTACGTAGTATGCAAGGCAATGTATACTTCTACTCAAAACATTGCTGTTGAATGCGACACACACTCTAGGCACGAATGCCAGCGTAGATCTAGACCAGGTCTGCATACAGTACAGGCTTTCACGCCGCGATTCCATGAATATAGTTCGCTGGTGACGCATTCCAACTACGATCAACGATTGAACCATCCTAAACTCTATCGAAAAGCCCCCAAATTGCTTCCAGAACATGTGCATCTAGCGGATCTTGGTTTTGTGCAAACTTCCGCCGTACAGTGAGCCGAGTGGTCTCCCCCACACCTAGTGCGACTACCCTCAGACGCGTCCGAGCACGCGTCGTCCAGTCAACTAGTGGGGATCACTCGCGTAGTAACGCCATCGAGATCGCAAACCCGTACAAAGTATGTGTGGGATAAGGGACCAAGTCAGGGGAAGGTGAGCATCGCATAGACAGAACAGCTTCAGACGCGTCCAACACGGTCTCACGACGCGTCCGCGGGCCAAAACATGTCCAACTCGGCGTGTGACGAGTCGAGTGGAGCCAACCAGCCATCAGCGTCAGATCATTATCAGAGAAAATCTAATCTGATCCGAGGCCGGAACGAGCACGGCCAGATGGCAGCCAATGCAAGCGTCGAGACGGGCCTCGAGGCGGGCCAATCTGGGTTTCAAATGTATTTCCAAGCCTTTGTTCAGCCGCCAAATGCAGGACTAACTAGTCGCGGAAACGGTCCTTGCATGTTATGGTGGGGAGAGTCGACTCATAGCGCGTTGCGACGCGTCTGGCACAGACGGTTTTTACGTGAAAGCTCGTGGCTGGGCGACGCGCTGGAAGACGTTGACGATGATTGTCGACGACCAACAGACGAAAAGAACGCAATATGGGTGTCGTTGGAACGCGCGCACTCGATTATGTAGTTCAGGCAGATTTATAGTGTAATTCGATGTTCACAGGCCACAAAAGTCATGGTGATCGAAGCCGCACATGGATGAGATCATAGCGTCTTTTCGCGAGGAAGGCGCGTTAGTGGCTGGCCAAAGCCGATCGCCCAGTCACGTGCTAGCGTCTCGACGCGGATTTATAGTGAAGTCGCGTCTGCTCTTCGTCTCTCTCTACACCACAACCATCATCAGCCCACATCAGCGATACCTCTTGTAATCCTGACTGCACATTCGCCTTTCTTCATACAATCCAGAGCTTCACACATATTTTCTCTTCACAATGTCTGCTCTTGAGTCTACGCCTTCCAAGCAGGTACGTCGCGATACTTCCGGTACTTGTACCCAGCAAGACGCGTCCATGCTAACGCGTCAAAAGGTCGCATCCGCGATTGACTCGCTCAAGATGAACGACTCGCCCGCAAAGAAGCTTGACTTCTCTCCGGCACAGAAGGAGAACACCTTCAAGCCCATCGTCGGCATCCCAGATGACTTCGAGGATGACCTTGAGGAGGTCAAGCCTACTGTCGCGCCCACGATCAAGGAGGAGGAGGCCGAAGAGCCCCTCCTTCAAGAGAACCCTGGACGCTTCGTCCTGTTCCCCATCAAGTACCACGATGTAAGTTTCACTCCGATCTAACGCGCTTTACGCGTGACTAGACGCGTCAAAACCCACTTAAGCAACACCCATGCTAACGATATGTCTACTACAGGTCTGGCAGATGTACAAGAAGGCCGAGGCTTCTTTCTGGACCGCAGAGGAGATCGATCTCTCCAAGGATCTCCACGACTGGAACTACCGCCTGAACGATGACGAGCGCTTCTTCATCTCCCACGTCCTCGCCTTCTTCGCTGCCTCCGACGGCATTGTCAACGAGAACCTCGTCGAGCGATTCTCGAGCGAAGTACAAATCCCCGAGGCGCGATGCTTCTATGGCTTCCAGATCATGATGGAGAACGTCCACTCTGAGACCTACTCTCTTCTCATCGACACATACATTAGCGAGCCCAAGCAGCGCCGCTACCTCTTCAACGCCATCGACAACAGTAAGTTATACCTACAACGCGCTTTGTAACATTACCTAACGCATTCCAGTTCCCTGCATCCGCAAGAAGGCCGACTGGGCCATGCGATGGATCTCCGACAAGAACTCCACTTTCGCCAACCGTCTCGTTGCCTTCGCTGCTGTTGAGGGTATCTTCTTCAGCGGCTCCTTCGCCTCCATCTTCTGGCTCAAGAAGCGTGGCCTGATGCCAGGTCTTACCTTCTCCAACGAGCTCATCTCCCGCGATGAGGGTATGCACACCGACTTCGCCTGCCTTCTCTTCTCTCTCCTCAAGAACAAGCCCAGCCTCGAGTCTGTCAAGGCCATCATCACCGAGGCCGTTGAGATCGAGCAAGAGTTCCTCAGCGACGCTCTGCCATGTGCTCTGCTCGGCATGAACGCCAAGCTCATGTGCCAATACATCGAGTTCGTTGCTGACCGTCTGCTGTTGGCTCTTGGCAACACCAAGGCCTACCACGCCACCAACCCCTTCGACTTCATGGAGAACATCTCGCTAGCCGGCAAGACCAACTTCTTCGAGAAGCGCGTCGGTGACTACCAGAAGGCTGGTGTCATGGCTAGCACAAAGAAGCACGAGAAGGACGGCTCATCTACGCCCGCTCCTGAGCCCCAAGGCCAGTCTGGAGACTTCTGCTTCGACGAGGACTTCTAGACGCCTCGACTTCTTCTCTTGTTATTTATTTGCGATTTAGTTACTGTACAACACTTCGGACGCTTGGGTTTGGCACGGATGCCGGGCATCATCGTTCACATACCCCCTTTGCATTTGTTGAAGTAACCACTCTTCGCACTTTGGAGTCATGGCGTTGCTAGCTAGCTGGGATGGGCCTCTTGGATGAGTGATGCGGTAGGATAGCTATAGTACGCGACAGCGATGGGATCAACGACTCTATCATTTTGAATAATTACGAATACAAACCTTTATATATACACATGTCTCCACTATCACATCTCCATTGACGCGTGAAGGTCTTGATGATGTTACTCGTGCATGACGCGTGCAGCTTCGGTCCGACACGCCACGCGACAGCATGCGCTTGAACGAACCAAGCTTTGCCGATACCTGCCCATATATCCTACCACGTGGATTACTCGCAGTAGCCTTCATGCGCGCGACTTCCTCTGCAGATGCTACGCGCCGCCCAGGCGCGTAACCTTGCCCTTGGAAGGATTCGCTCAGGTACCGCCTACTATGACGTCAGCCATGCGTGAGGCGTCCCGCGGCTGCCATCCTGTGCAATTGCCACAAGCGAGCTGGATACTTGCAGGCTGTCCAGCGCCATCTTCAGCTCTGCAGTTTGCGACACCTTGACTACTTGCTTTTAACCAATCGCGCGCTATGGGGATATTGGTAATCCCGTCCCTGCATCTGCGTACAGAACTGGTGCACCAGACAACGACAGGCTAGCTCGTAAACATCCGCGACCCTCCGCGACAAAATCCGACTTTATCGCTGTCCTAGTGCAGCGTGCATATTCTATGATTACCACTTGAATCAAGTCGCAGCACGCAAATCTGTGTGTTCAGCGAAGGGTGTCAAGTACCATAGAGGTGGCGCCGGGGTAGATCCATTGCCGCTTCGTGACAAGTCAACATGGCAGACACCGTACCCCAGATCAAGGTGACAGACCCACCTGCCGCTGGCAAAGGCTCCTACTTCCAGAACCAGGAGAACGCGTCTTCAATCACAGTAGACGGTACGTCGAACATCAGCACCCATTGCTGTTCCAAGCCACATCGCAAGTTGACAGATGCTTACTCCAAGATCCACAGGCCCATTGTCCAACAAGAAACTCTCCGCCAAACTTCGAAGCCCCACCACACCCTCTGCGCAACCGGCAAGCGACACAAACAATGGATACGTTGGCGATGGAGAGAGACTGCCCGAAACACCCATGGACCCGCTCTCGCAAGTATGTACAGATAAGGTTCGAGATGCGGAGACGGACGCTAATTGCGCATTATCGTATAGCAAATCCTCCAGAGAACGAATACGTCGCCCGCCGTACAGAAGCTACGATCCCAGAACACCGAGCCGATCCAATCGCCAACGTCACCCAACGAAGCGAACGCAGACAAGAAACTGAGTGGAGAGACGGCCCGCGACACAAGCGGGGGCAAGGCAGACAAGAAGTAAGTGCACATATTCGTTCGCGAGAGCGCATGGAGTGTCATATGGCTACATGCCAAGGGTTAGCGCGTATTTCGTACTGAGGTGCAGGACCCGCGTATCGAGGCTGAGCTCGCGCTTCGCTCTCCTGTTGGCCTGATCGTCATTGCCGACGCTAGCTCCAGGTGTGACCAGTAAGGCTGACTATGTATGTAGGAAAGTGTCATTCCTTAGTCGCTTCATCGGAGGCAACAAAAAGAAGAGCACCCTCGATGGCGCAAGCGACAATGGCTCTGAGGCAGACGACCGACGACCAGAGGGTATGGATGCCCAGCTCTATGTCGACAATGTCAGCTTCAGTCCGAAGATACCACATTCTCCGGCATACATCAAAGTGAGGACAAAGTTCAAGAAGGAGAAGGAGTTTGACCGTGTCTTCTTGGCGCAGGAGTTACGCTCCGGATCGGATAAGAAGAGTCCACCTGCTGCTGGATCAAATCCCGCGCCTCAGTCTGGGTCGGCCGCTACGCAGAATCCCATCTGGGCGGTTGAGTTCAGCAAAGATGGGAGGTATCTTGCTGTTGGTGGTCAGGATAGAGTCATCCGGGTGTGGGCCGTGATTGACAGCCCAGAAGGACGCCGCGCACATGAGAATACCGAGAGCGATCCGCATGCACAACTCAGCGCACCAGTCTTTCAGCAGAAGCCCGTCCGCGAGTACCAAGGACATACATCAACGATCCTGGACTTGAGCTGGAGCAAGGTATGTCGAGTTTATGTGAGGCATTGATGCATTAGCTGACACCTATTAGAACAACTTCCTGTTATCCTCTTCCATGGACAAAACCGTTCGACTATGGCACGTTAGCCGAGACGAGAATCTATGTACATTCAAGCATTCCGACTTTGTTCCTTCCATTCAGTTTCACCCTACGGACGACCGATTCTTCCTAGCTGGATCGCTTGACGCCAAGTTGCGACTATGGAGCATCCCGGACAAGAGCGTGGCGTTCTCGATCACTGTGCCAGACATGATCACATCAGTAGCGTTTACACCAGACGGGAAGACGTGTATAGCTGGTACCCTCGGTGGACTCTGCATGTTTTACGATACCGAAGGATTGAAATGGCAGGCGCAACTCCACGTAAAGTCGACTCGCGGTCAGAATGCGAAGGGCAGTAAAATTACTGGAATCCAAGCAACATATTGGCCTCCAGGAAGCGAGAGTGGCGAGATGAAGCTACTGGTGTCGAGCAATGATTCGAGGCTGCGCATCTATAACATGAAGGACAAGACTCTAGAGATGAAGTTCCGTGGTCACGAAAACAACTGCAGTCAAATACGAGCTACCTTTGCTGATAGCAGTGGACACATTATCTGTGGAAGCGAGGATCGGAAAACGTACATTTGGTCGACGACATCTACGGCAGAGGGCGAGAAGAGGAATCATCGTCCGGTGGAAATGTTCGAAGCTCATAATTCTATCACGACGTGTACTGTCATGGCACCCATCCAGACACGACAGTTGCTTAGCGCATCGGAGGATCCCATCTTCGACGTCTGCAACCCACCGCCGGTCACGCTAGTATCAAAAGCCGAATCTGTCGTTTCATCACGGGCGCCGACAGAGGCCGGTGCAGCCCTTCCAACACCCGCACCCACAGATACCAACTTCAAGAAAGCTGCGGAAAGCCCAGCTTACGTTGCTCGCTCGGCACATCGAGGCGGCAACATCATCGTTACAGCAGACTATACTGGAGCGCTGAAAGTGTTCAGACAAGATTGCGCCCACCAAAAGCGCATACGGCTGAGCGAACAGTGGGATACAGCATCCATGAAGAGAATGTCGGGTATCGGTCGACCCAGCAGCATCATATCGCGGACTAGCCGATCACGACGGGACAGCGTATCTACACAACCACCCAACGACCGCATCATGACATGGCGACAAAGTATATCGCACGCCAGCTTCGACTCAACTAACTCCCTTCCTCGCCGCAGCGCTTCACCTCGAAAGTCGCTAGCCGCTCTAAGCTTTCACTCGACACCACACGAATCCCCGGTCCTGCATCCTACAAAAACGAACGATACCTTCGACACCAAGCCCACAGGTACACCCAAGACATCCATATCCATGGATCGTACCACCACATCTTTACGCAGTGCATCACAATCTGAAGCCTCGTCGCCAATCAAAGAGCCGTACACTGTTACTGCTGACCCGGACGACGAAGCGAAGTCACAAGGGCAAAGAGCTAGTTCTACCAACCCTCTTGCTTTGTACAACGGTCAGAGCTGGCTCTTCTGGACGAATCGCGATAAGAGTGCGCTGACGGCTGGGAACAAGAAGGAAGCGGAAAGACCGGACTTACTGGGTCGCATGAGTACGCTTAGTCAGATTAGTAGGCTGACGGATGAAAGAAGTGAGGGGGAGGGTGATGGCAAGAAGTAATGCGATGTAGGCGTTCCCGGGTATATGGGGTTTGGAGTTTCGCACATTACACGTCTTTGGTGTCTACTCGCGCACAGGGTTGGGTTGGAGTGTATCGTAGCACGATGAAGTATGCAAATGAGAAACAATATCCAGTCACTTGACAAATTTTCTCGAGAAGGTCCGCATTTTGCAATTCGCCAACTATCAAACACCAAGTTCTCGTTTCACTCGTACCAATCATTATTTCACCAGATACGAGACACTGAGATTACAAGGTTTTAGTTTTTCGATTTTTATATTGTTTTCTGGTATTTTCTATTTTCTGATGTTTTTGTGTGGTTCAAGCATGTCACTCAAAATCGGCCATGCTCCATGGAACCAAATCAACGACCAAAAGCTCAAACACCATAATGGCTGATCATGTCCGTGTCCAGATCTGCTGTCATCGTCCGCGCTACCTCATAAATTGCAGGATCGGACAAGCAGACTCTACACCTGCGCTGTCATTCCCACTGACATGATAAGTCATGTCGAGCGAGCGGGGAATCTACTGGATAGTGGGGATAGCAGGGATAGCAGAGAGGGCCGAGGCGAAATCAGGGACATCGGTGATGAATTCTGTGCCAGTGGGCCTAACAAGCTGGCGACGATGACTGAAGAGCCGACGCCTATCGAAAGTGGCCGTCTCGTACTCGGGGTCCCAGTCTGAGAAGGTCTCCGGGGCAATGATGGGCGTGGTGAAAGAAGAAGCAGTGGCGGTGGGAGTAGTGTAAGTGGTAGTCTCCATGACGGGGTCCCAGTCGCTGAATGTCTCGGGAGCGATCTTGGGGTAGTCGAAGGAGGAGGAAGACGGTGTTGCAAGCACGTTCTTGGCACGAGTCATGGTCGCCAGCGTGGTGGATGCGACCGAGGCAGATTCGTTGATGGGCAGGCAGGCGGCGAAGTCGTCGACGATGTGACGGATACTGTAACTGGGTTAGTACATGTCAAGAGAGATGTATTGAAGGGCTTACCCGTAAGAATCAGTCTCGGAGATGTCAATCTCATCGTTACCACGTAGCTGACCGACGTTGGTAGCGAATCTGCATTCCAGTCAGAGAAAGGTCACAGTAAATACAGTTCGTGGGTGAGCTTACTCGATGGGCCAGTACTTGGAGAACATGGCGCAGTGCTGGACGACGGGGACGTTGTTGCGACGCTGCATGTACGTGTTGACAAAGTGGCACTGGCGGCCCGAAGCATCATTGGTCTCCTCGCAAGCGGTGATGCACCTCTGAGCATCGAATTTGCCGTCTTGCCAGTACCTCATGCCCATGTAGGTGTCCTCACCGTTGCAGTCAAGAGGGGCTTCGATGGCAGCACCGAGTGCGTACGCCTCAAGGGCATAGCCGGCAGGGACATCGGGCGTGACAACGTCCTTGACGTAGGCATTGGCGCCGGCCATGACGACGTGGAAATTCTCACGGGTCTGGCCCTCGTTGATGGCGATGTTGGGGAGGATGGTGCCTGACCACAAGTCGCACTCTGAAGGTGGACAGGAAGTTAGTTGATGTCTCACATACTCTTCGAAGGAAGACACGTACTGATGTGAGTCGTAGACTCAGGGTTGGGGCAGTGGGTGCCGTGAGGCGCATTGGCAGGCTGGCGCTCGAAGAAGATGGTGAAAGCATTGCACTTGGCGTCGTTATCGCACTCGGCAGCACCTGAAAGTAATTAGTAAACTTGTTGAAGCCATGATGCACTTGTTGGTGTGATGCTATCCAGTGCGGAGTCGTACTTACACAGATCGACATCGTATGAGTTCATAGTCACGTAGTGGACGAACTGTGATGGTTCATCGTACGTGGTGAGGAGGTTGGAGTAAGACTGGGCGTAGCCAGGGGGAGTAACGGCCGATGATGCAGCATCGGAGAAGGGAGTGTAGGCCTGGAAAGCCTCAGGGGTGTCCGGGAAGACTTTGGGGCCAGAGCCCGAGAAGAGAGGCTCGCAAACGGACTTGTTGCCGAAGTTTGCGAAGACGGTTGCCATCACCATAGTAAGAAGTCCGAAAAACTGGACTAGAGAGAACATCTTGTCTTTGATGTTCAGTTTGTTGGTAATAGATGGAGAGAGAAGAGATGAAGAAGAAAGGAGGAAAGGCGAGGAAGGCAGTATATGTATGAATTCAGCAAGAGCTACGCGAAGATGCTAAGACTTAGATTGTGGTAGGGGACGAAGGCAAGTATCCTCTATTGCCTTTGTTGAGCTGGGTCGTGCCCACTTCATCCATATGATACAATCGCGAGGCCTCCTCGAGAACAAATTGGCGGAGCGAAGTGCCCCCCTTGTGATGAACGCGCGTTCTGTTGGACCTGAACCGCCTCTCAGGAACGGGGGCTGAGCGGTAAATCAACATAAGACGGCCCAGACGCGGCTTTGTTCTCCATATCGTGGACTGGGTTCCAGATTGTGACTATGAAGGAAGAAGATCGTGTCTTCTTCAGGCACATTGCTGTGGATATTCTCGCGATCTTTTCTTCAACAACTGAACCTTCAAACGCGTATCGAGCTCTGCGTGATCCGATTGATGGGGGTCAAAGTAATTGAGATACCGCAGATCTATTGCAGTTATATAAGAGTTCCTACTCTACTGAGCCGAGACCTATGAATGTAATGGTACGAGTGGATTATCAGTAGTACGGCCACGCTTAGGTTGCGATGCGAGCACTGAAACGGAGCACATGCGCAACATATTCACCAACGCCTGACCTGGGCCTGAAGATTGTGGTGCACGTAGAAAGCAAGGAGGGAGCAGCTCGACGAGCGAAGGGCATTAGCTCCACTAGCTCCAGACCCGCCCAAAAACGTCATAGTCTCAACCAACCAGCGACGACCAGACCAACCAACATAGTACTCGCGAATAGCAGCAACAACTTGAGCAAGACCCTCTCGGTTCTTTGGTCACGTCGCCTCCTTTTATTACGAAGGTTTCCACCCTCACAACCAGGAGACTAGAGATACGCGCAATCCCGCGGTCATGGGCCGCACCGAAAAATCCCAGGGTCTTGCGCCACCCGCCGTGCGCAAAGACATCCGAGCCAAACAAGCGCGGCACGTGGTGAACAAAGTAGTTCCTGCAATATTGGCATCGAATGCAAGAGCTAGACGAGGTGCGGACGGAAGTGAGCTTATTCCGAACCCGGGGCCGAACGGCACGGTGGGGCAGGATAGTAAGAGTAGGGATGATGCACGTGTTGAGGGTGGTGAAGATACGGGCTATGTGAAGAGGAAGGGTCAAGGGAGGCGGAAGGTCAAAGGTGGGAAAGAGGATATTGAAGAGGATGATGCAAGAAACGGTGATGTGGGGAGAGATGCTGGCAAAGGAAGGGGGAAGGGAAGAGGCAAGAAACGCAATGATTCTCTCGACGAAGGGCTATCAAATCTCAACTTGAATAGTACTGCAACATCAACACCCGACCCATCCAGGAAACCGCGATGCATACGCATGATAACGACGGATGCTCTTACAGCTGCACATATGCTCGCCAACCCCTCATTATACGATGCCACCACGACCGCCCCGTCCAAGCAAACATCAAAGAAACAACCCAACCCATGCATCTTGAACATGGCCTCTCCCCTCCGTCCAGGTGGCGGTCTCCTAACAGGCGCCACTTCCGCCGAAGAATCCCTTTGCGCACGCACAACGCTGCTGCCCTCGCTCAAAGAATCCTTCTACCGCCTCCCCGAATACGGCGGCATATACACACACGACGTGCTCGTTTTCCGCTCTGCCCTTCCTTTCGGCGATAGTGCCGGCGAGCTACCCCCCACTGAGCGCTGGTATGTCGATGTAATTAGTGCAGGGATGCTACGATTTCCTGAACTAGAAGGGGAGGAAGAGGAAGAGAAACGGTTAAGCAAGAAAGATAGGGAGATTGTAGAGAGAAAGATTAGGAGTGTGTTGAGGATAGCAGAACAAAAGGGGGTTAAAGCGTTAGTGCTTGGGGCCTGGGGCGTTGGAGCGTATGGGAATCCAGTAAGAGATGTTGCGGAGGCTTTTGCGAAGGTGCTGGGTGGCGGTAGCTCTCACTCTTCATCTGGAGGCAAGAAGAACAGCAAGTCGCCATCGACTGGTGCTGAGACATTCCCGTCAATCGAGAACATCATTTTTGCTGTTCCCCAACGCAGAGTCGCCAACGATTTTGCAGCTGCGTTCGGCGGCAAGATCCAAGTCGAAGAAGGCCCTGGAGCTTCTGGCGACGATAATGATGAAGAAGATGACGAGGAAGATAAGGTAGCGGAAGAGTTGAGGAGCAAGATCCAAGAGATGGACGGGCAGATAAGTAAGGTTTGGAATCCAGATCTGAAAGCAAGGCTGGGCGCTATTCTGGATGGCTTGAAAGCGCAGTTGAGGGAGAGGGAGGGGACGCCTCGGACGGGTAGTGTGGATGATGAGGAGGAAGATGAGGACGGAGACGATGATGAGGATGAGGGAGACACTGAAGACAGCGATGAGGCAGATGCGGATGAGGATGATCACGACTTCGCTGGGCACAGGCACATGAGACCTGATAAGTTGAGAAGTGTAGTTGATGACAGCGATGACGAAGACGACAAAGACGACGATTAGGTCAGCTCTAGGTATCCCGGGCAGTGGAATCGACTGTTCCAAAAGATTTCCTACCACAGGACACGGACATTAGGACGTTGCTAATAAGAATACATTGGTGGGTATCTCAAAACGTCTATATGCTCGAACTTTTGTATGTATTTAACAGATTTCAACGCGTCAACGCTCAAGCGGCAGCACTAGCAGCAATCGGTTCTTTCGACACAGCTGCTGACTTTGTATCCTTGGTGCCGTTTGTGGGTGTCTCCTTGTTGGGCTCCTCGTCTTCCAACCCCAGCTTCTTGAGATCCACGGCCAAAGGATCAGACTCGGCCGTGCTTTCTGTAGGGCCTTCATATCCAGGTGGTGGCAACGCCCATTCAGGCAAGCCAGTCTCATAATCCCACTTCCCCTCTTCACACCTGTATCTGCGCGCGTGTAGGTAGATACCCAGCTCGTGCACACCCGGGTCGCTATACAGGTCTGTATCGCACACTTTGCATTTCTCCCCGGTCATTCGCTCCGCTTTCCTTTTGTTGTAGGCATCGACCATTTCGTCGTGGTATGCGACTGCATCGGCGACTTCTTCCTTGCCCATACGCGAGAGGCGGGACATGATGTCTTCGTCGTCTTCGTCTTCGGATTGTCCGCGGCCGAGGGCGGGGCCGAACACGCGCTGGTTGGCATATATGGGGTCGTTCGATATGGGATGGCCGAGGAACTGGAGGTGGACGCGCAGCTGGTGGGTGCGGCCGGTTACTGGCATGCAGCGCACAATGGAGTAGCCGCGGAGTTTCTTCCACGGCTGACCGTTGGGGCCTGTCTCTCCATCCTGCTTCTCGCCATCATTTCCGTCGTCTTTGGGTGGGTAGTATGCCAACCGCTTGAAGACCGTCTTCGCTTCCTTGCCGTTTGCGCGCACGCGGTTCAAGCCGAGCTTCGGGCTGATCTGCAGGATAGGCTTCTCGCAGAGGATCTCTCCTTCTGGGAATTCGCCTACCACTCGCGTGATGTATTCCTTCTTGACCGTCCTCCCTCTGATCTGTGCGCTCAACTCCTCTGCCGCCTGCTTGTGCTTGCCAATGAACATGATGCCGCTGGTGAGCCTGTCCAGCCGATTACACGGCAACGGGTTCCAGGTATAGCCACGATCGGCCCTCATGATCTCGATGATGGAGTTGAAGTTGTAGCGGCCGGCGGGGTGTACGGGCATGCCGGCGGGCTTGTTGATGACGATCATGTTGTCGTCTTCGTGGACGATGCCGATGGGCTGCGCGGTGCACGGAGGCTCGTGGCGGTGGAGGGTGTGGGATATGACATCGCCGTTCTTGACTATCGTCTTCGTGCTCGGCACTGGCTGGCCATTGATAACTACGCGACCCTCTTCTATGGCCTGCTTGTAGTACTCGGCGGGCCGGTCGCGGAACTCGCTAGAGAAGATGTCGAGAATTTCCCTGCCCCGCCATCTTTCCTTGCAGAAGGTGTTGTATGTGAAGTGGTAGGGCGTGACCTTGCGCAGGCCATCTTCGAGGTAGTATGGGCGCGGCCAGGGATCGCAGGGCGTGATTGCAACGGCGGGGGGCTCCTTCCAGGGAAATTTGTCGTCGGGCAGGGGCGGGTATTTGTCGCGCGGGGGCGAGGGCACTAGGGCCATGGAGGGAGAGCCTGTGCGAGTCTTGGGCACAGGCAGGCGGCCCTTGGAGGCGAGGTATGCGAGGATGCGCGGAGAGGGCGCCAGAATCGCGGGGTCGAGGGGTTGAGGTGCGTGTGGGAGAATTCCATGCTGCGCAAGCCGAGGCTGATGGGTGACGCAGCCAACTAGCCGGCCATCTTCATGTCCGAGACGCGTCTACCTCCAACACCGACCACAAGCAGAGACAACATGGCACAGCAGGCATTGAAGTCGCGTACACGGGGCGACTACAAATTTCAGCTCGAATACAGGACACGATGGTGCGTTTTCTCGCGCGAGGCCCTTGTCGGTACTGACAGTAGGAAGGAGCGACAATGACATGTACCACCACATGAACAACAGCGTCTATTACTATCTGTATGTACCTTCACCCCTACAAGCGACATTTAATGATTATGAGCAGATTTGACTCCGTAGTCAATACATACCTCATCCAGCACTGCTCCCTCCATCCACCCACCTCTCCACAGATCGGCCTCGTCGTACACTCGCACTGCGATTACCTTGCTCCAGTCGAGTTTCCTTCCGTCGTAGACCTCGCGTTACGGGTCAACAAGCTCGGCAAGAGCTCCGTCACATACGAGATCGGCGTCTTCGAAAGGGGTCAAGAGGAGGTCAAGGCCGTCGGCGAGTTCGTTCACGTCTTCGTGGACCGCGACAGCCGCCGACCTGGAAAGGATGGCATGAGTGGCGAGCTCAAGACTGGTCTAGAAAAGCTGCTGGCGGAGAAATCAAAGCTGTGATATACCTGGGCATCGGAGCTGCTGAGCTATGCCTACAACAACACCCCCGACCCAGCCATGTTGGCTGTGTGGGGACCATTCCTACAGTCCTTGGAAGACAGCCGATCGCCATGTCGCAATCAACTAGCATCGCGTTACATGCTGTACGATCGCTCAATTCCGATGTTTGCTATTACCGAGAGCCATCTGGACGCTGTGAACGCAGTGTCAGTCTCAGCGTACATGCAGCTCTCACCAACCGGAGCCGCTACAAAACACAGGAACAAAAGAGAACTGAGTACCTCCACAAAGCTCTGGGCAAGGAATGAAGCGTATCAATGACTCGATGACATGGAGATGCTGTACTAGGCAAAGCGCATGTGAGAGACCGCTTGTCAGACTTTGTGCATCTACAGTGCTGGCAGTGCTGGCAGCATGGCATATACTAAGACACATCGTCGTCACCCCGAATCGCAAAAAGAGACCAATGTTATCGAGTAAATGCAGGCGGGGTATCGGTTAGCCACACTTCGGCAATGTATTTCCGGTACTCCAATTCTACTACTTGCGTTGCATTTCAGTACTGGCATGACGTTGTACGATATACCTCCTCACATCAAAGGCTACCGTACCTTGACGCATCGAATCGCAGCTTCCCCTTCCTCTCTGCCCAACACCCTGCAGCTCAAACCCTCAGCTTCGACACCTCAAAAACACAACACCATGTCCACATCCGCAGTCCAAGGCCCAGGCATCCTCTTCGTCTGCTCCCGCATCTCCCCTTCCGCCAACGACATACTCTCTGAGTCCACTCTTCTCGCCTGGTACGACAACGAGCACATCCCCGAAGTAGTCTCTACATCCGGCATCGACTCTGCTCTCCGTTTCATTGATATCCACAAGTCCTCACCTATTGGCAACGAGCAGAACCCGAAGCCGTTCCTAGCATGCTACCCCATGGAAGATTTGGCTTTTACGCTCGGCGACGAGTTCAAGAAGATAGGGTTCAAGAGTAGTGCGCTACCTTGCAGTGGTGTGATTTATGATTTGGCGGATATGGATGTTAGTTACTTGGGTATTGTAGGCAAGACACCGAAGAGAAGAGATGGAGAAGGAGGTAGACCGAAGCATGTGATTACGTCGGGTATTCGACCGAAAAAGCAGCCAGCAGAAGAACAAGTCGCTGTGTTCTTCCAAAAGGTATGTAAACCCCGTACTACCCCAGTCAGTATTTTATGTAGACTCGATACTGACATTAACATCCTAGCAAATCTCAACGCTCGAAAAGTCACCGCAGTATATGCGAACACTGCGCTTCAAACTCCTCTACGCGAGGACGAATGCGCAGTCTCGTGCTCTCAAGGGCTTGCCGACGACAGATGAACCGCATCCCGAACCGTCGACCTGGATGGCTATGCATGAATTCGCGGGGCCACCGGATGGAGATGTTGCGAAGGCGTTAAGTGATGGTGTGAGCAAGGCTGCCGAAGAGGGTGGTTGGGGCGAGACGGAACTTGAGACGCTTGTTTGGAAACTAGATCGTGTGCATGGGGAGGGCAACTTCTTTGAGTAGGACCATATCAGCTTCGAGGTATATACAAGAAAGCTGCTCCTGTAGGATGCAAATGATAACCGCTTCATAGTTGCTACATGATACACATTCCAGTAAGAGAAACACCACACATGTCTTCTTTCCTTTCGAGACAGACTCGTCTCCTTTTCGGTGCGACAGCAAAACCACTTAATGTTCATGTCCATGCTCATGTCCATCACCCTCCTTCTCATCCCACGGATGTCCTTCACCAACACCCTCCCAAGGATCACCCTTCCACGTCATCCAAGTCTGATGACCCCTAACATTCGCCTCCAACTCCGCACACCTCCTCTGCTCCCAGCTCTCTTTACCCGCTACAACAGCCCAATGTTTCTGCGCCCTGCCCGCCCAGTACTTCGCGCGATCCTCAATTCCGAAACTACTCCACGTATACGCTAGGATCTCTTCGTACTGGGGTAGTTCGGTTAGGAGACCTTCCTCTTCCAGGTGCTCGATGAGTTTGGGGAGGAGGCCGAGAAGCTGTGGGGAATCTTCTGGGTCGGTGGGTAGAACAGATTTCAGGGCTTTGATCTCGGAGAGGCGGTCGTTGGATGCCATTGTTGCGTCGTCGTCTGCGGTGCATAGAGGACAGGTACAGGTGAAACCGAAGTTTGCTTCTATAGACTTCACGCGACGCCGGCGAGAACGTCTTTCGAAGCCATCTATGGAGTGATTAGAGACGTCCATCCGTTGAAATTTTCGGCGGGTAGTCACTTACAGCTTCGTGTAATCTCTTCCCCGGGCTTGATGTCTCTGAGAGCGAAGACTTCAAATGAGAGGGTGTAGTCGTCGAAACGCCATAGAGTGTTTGGTCGACAAGCATGATTGATGCGCTGTATTGAAGTTAGCATATACTCAATGGAAAGCCTATCGGTCATGACTTACCGCAGCCTCGGGAATAACTGCCAAAAGCTGAGGCAGCTCGTCAACCCATGGCCATTTCACAGCAATGCCGTTCGTCACGACAATGTCTTCGACGGTGCCATCCACATTGACGTCCAATTTCTTGACCATCTCTCTAGTTTTTGTCGGCAACTGATCGACTGCCTGCTTCAACACGAGCTGTGGCCTCGGCATCTCCGGGATGTCCAGTATCTGTTTAGCGACGAACAGCACAGGAGTCTGCACAATCAAGCTCTCGCCTGGAAAGATGCCGGCGATATCTTTCTTTGCAAACAACCCTTTGCCCTTTTCTCCCGCATATTTTACCTCCCACATACCCATCTCTTCACCCACTTGGCCTTCCATGCCCCCGATGCTCATGCCAAATGTCTCCATCGTCACGCTAGCCGCGACCTCGGGACTCACAACAAAGCTGATTCCGCGACCGTTGTTGTAGTTGGCATTGGTATAGGCGCAGAATGTTTGATAAGCACCTGATCCTGTGTTCTCGGTCGCTTCACTGGGTAGCATGACGTCTACGCATGTAGGGTTATGCGTCCATGGAAAGGTATCGGAAGTGTAGCCATCCTGAGCCACAGGGCAAACTGTTGCAGGCTTGCTGATAAGGCCATCCTGAATAACGGGACTGCGTGCAGTGTAGAACAGTTCCGCTCTGGCAGTCGATGCGCATAGAAGTGCTGTGGAGACGGCGAAGTAACCGGGTGAACGCCGTCGCCGCGGCCATGTTGCTGTGACCATCTTCCAAGCTCTTCACTCTCTTATCTATCTGTCCGAATCGATGCCAAAAGAAAAGAAAAATCAAAGAAACCAGACGTTAACATCTTCGACGTCGGAAGAATTAATCGCGCGAGATAGGAAGCCACGTTTCACGAGTAATCACGAGTAATGATCTCCGAAACCCCTGTTGCTGAAACGTGCTGGCTGCTTGGCAGTTGCATTGCGCCTGCATCTAGATTGTCTTGGGGATGCATGAGGCCAGTGAGGTTTGGGGCTGTTACCGTCGTTTGATGAGATAGATGATCCGGCAGAGTGGATGATGTGGGGAGGGCTAGCTTCAGCGCCGGGAGAGTCGGTTGAATGGCGCACGTTAGGCGTGAGAACATCGCGCCTTCCCACTCTACCTAAACGAGATCCTCAGCCGACAAACCACGACTTTATCGTATGACATCTAGGGTGTGTGTAGACTCGCTTCTCAGCTAATGCGATACTTGCATAGTGCGGGTCGCCCTTCGATGGCGTGGCCCTTGCTTGGACCGGCCAACCCAACGCCAGAGACGATACCACGGAGGATCCATCATACCGAGTAATGTGTCGGACTGCCATCGAGCACATGGCAATCTTTAGCTTCAGCAAGCGCCTTTCAATATACTTAGCAAACACTTTCTTGTATGAGAGACAAGACGTAGTCCTCGTTCCTGGACACAATATTTGACATACTTTGACATGCGGCAAGCATGGAAGATTGCTAGCATCACCTAAGTCAAGTAGCAAACCGTGTTCGATATAAGAACGCAGCCAACCCGCCACTCTCAGTAAACCAGTTTATTGTACCGAAATGACGATGAGCGAGATTATGACTAACCCTACAGCAAATGAAGAGCTCCGTGCTCGCCTTACTGAGCTCATGAAAATCGAAACAGACATGTCGGCTCTAGAAAAGAAACAGCTAATTAGTAAGTCGCTCCGCTAACTCCCCTATCCCTCATTTGTTGCTCTTACCACAAGGTCTGGGCCGGTTGTTGAGCTTCAGCAGCGAACCTATGTTTCATCGTCGGCGCTCACCAGCACCCGACGTTCGACCCACAGACCGTGTACCTAGTGTTAGGGCAGCATGTCGACCGGCCTGGGTTCTCGATGTACTACATTGATGGCCACAACAAGATCGAAGGCAAAAGGACCTTATCGAGAGAAGATGCACTGGATGGGCTACGAACTGAAGTCGAAAAGCAGGTTTTGAGTATATGCCGAAGGCATTGAAGTCTAGCATGATGCGTTTCTCGGGACCAAGTATTAAGTTTTACTTCTGCTTGTATAGCACCAGCTGTTGATGTGTAACTTCCAATCGTGTCTTCCTCTGCCAGCTCTAGACAGTTTTCATCCAGCTCGGTTCCTCCTGCTCAAAAGACTTGAACCCTGGAGCGGGAATCTTTTCAAACAGTCCACCCTTCAACGCAATCTTATCACCAGCTAATACAGACGTGATGGGGCTTTCTCTTGTTAGCTGGGCTCTCCCCAATGCTGTATGGACCATGAGCTCACCACCCGCAGTTGCTGCAGAATTGACGAGTAATCGGATTCCCGCTCTTCGTGTCGTTGTCTCGGTAGTCTTTGAGATACTTGTTCGGATCGTTGATGGTGACTTGGGGACTGTCGAGAATGTATACGATTGACCCGATGCTTCCTCCTGCGCGGCGGCAGTTGGCGCTTCGACAGTCAGTATGGAGATGCAGGTAGAGGCTATAGTGATGATGCATACCAGTAGCAAATAGCGGACTGCTCAGGCATGGAAGGCATAGAAACTTTGATGCTTCCGCAGTTGCAGCGTCCCTCGGCCATCGTGATTGAATGTGGAACGGGGCTTTCTCGGTGATCAGTGTACTGGAAGTCTTATATCCTGCAATGCTAAGAGAATTGGAAGTACGCAAACTTTGACAAGAAGATGGGAGCAAAGATCTTGCAGAAAAGAGTTGCTGGTTACTAGATCGAACACAGGAACTGCTTGGGTCTTATGACGTGTTATCCATAGCGATCAGGTGGAGATAGCCTCGGCAAAATAATCAAGGCGAGTCGCTGCCCTAACGCGCATCGTGAGTTACTCTTGCCGTCCAGAACCGTGTTATTGCTTCATTGAGTTGCCGCATCCAAGGTTCGGGACGCGATGATGACGCCTCGGACGAGACATGCTTCCAAAGGCGAATGATCTTTGACTACTTACATAGCTACCGGGTACTCAATGGAAGCCTGGTGGCATTCTTAACGCGACCAGTTGAGGAAACCTTCTGGTTCCCTTGATAAGACGGGGTAAATGGCCTCCATCGATTCGATGGACCAATCGGCATTTTGATAGTGCTGTTACTGATCCGTCGCACAGGGGCTTCGTGTATAGTGGAGTGTGTAAGCATTACTCATCCTCTCGTTCTCAAAACAAACAGTACAGCAGCCGATGGAAGGCGTTTCATAGACGATATTGTAGAGGAGATCACTGAGATGGAGTGAGGTTAAGGCGTAATATGCGTAACCCTCAGAGGCATCCGAATCAGGCTAGCGCGCCATTCAGTCCTAACGCGGCGCGATTCCGCGTCTACAATCATTGACCTGACCGACACAACGATACAACCACAAAGCGGAGAAGATACTACACATAATTTCGCAAACCTTTGGTACCAGAATCTCACCTCAAAATGGTAATTGAAAAACATCCTGTCTCAAAGATAAGCCCCATACTAACCCCCACAGACGCGCGACTCAACAGCAACCTACCTCCACATGCACTCGTCGCACCACGCCGACCTCCTCGAGCAATTCACCAACCTCACCTCCTCACAACTCACCCCGGAAGACAT
>Ga0265797_10003233_pt1 | contig 26323 bp, 29 predicted proteins | sample P2T30metagenome_FD_192433 | JGI IMG/M metagenome (GOLD analysis project Ga0265797, IMG submission 192433) | Plant litter microbial communities from East Loma Ridge, Irvine, California - P2 T30 | ecosystem: Environmental > Terrestrial > Plant litter > Unclassified | place: USA: California... | reverse complement strand
CGATCCGCCCGTGCCCACACAACTCGTCTCAAACGTAAACCCGTTCGTCCCGTACGTCATAACGACCGTCGCGTCGACATGCACCGCTTGCGAGGTCCTAGCTTCAGCATACCAATTGGCCGGGTTGCCCAGATAAATATTTCCCCAGCAGTACGTGCCGGCGTTCGGGACGTAGAAGTAGACGTCTGCTTGCACGCGCACGCGCTGGCCGATTTCGGTGGGGCGCTGCATGGTTTGCTGGTAGTAGGATTGGGACTCGTAGCGGGCGTCGATGTTGTTGAAGGTTACGCGGGCGGCGCCGTCGATGATTGCGAAGGTCATGCGTCGGGTTCGGTCGTAGGTTGTCCAGGGCGACAAGCCAGTCGAGAAGTCGTTGTTCGTTAAGCCTTCGATTGGAACGGCGCGGATGGGGTTCGTGCCTGCGGAGGGGTTGTAGACTGAGAGTTGGATGTTGTCGAAGGCGGCGTATGTGTTGATCGTGGTGGAGCCGGCGCTGTAGTCGCTGCAGTAGACGGAGAGAGTGAGGGTGGTCGGCGCAGTTTTGAAGATTCCGCTGGCGTTCATGGCGCCGTTCTGCGCGGTCTGGCCGTAGTCGAAGCTGAGGAGGTTTTCGGCGCCTGCGGAAATTTGAATGTTGCAGTAGGCGGTGCTTGGTGGGATGGTGACTTGCGCGGTCATGAAGTACATCTGGCCGGCGGCGATTCCGGCGATGTTTTGGGAGAGGGTCGCGTAGTCGGAGCCTCCGAAACCCATCCAATCATCCGGTATGAGCGCTAACGGGATGTACCTGGGATTAGTTAGCACAAGATCAAGACATGGTGGTGAGTAAGGGGAAGACATACGCTCTACCATTATCCCAAACAAAGCTAGAACCCTGCGAAGTCTGTTGCGAGGTCGACCACGCGGACAGGTCAGTGACAAAGGCCCCATTGGCAACCACGGGTGAGGATGCAGGTCCCGAGGCCGGACCACTGATTCGAACGGCGCTGTAAACAATATTGCCTTGGTTGGCCGACGGGGACATTTTTGTTTTGAGGAAGCAGTTTGACTGAGCCGCAAAGTAGCTGACGCCGGCGCACTCTGTGCCTTGGTAAATGCACAGGTCGACACAGGCAGTGAAGCTGGCGGAGGAGACTGGATTGATGCCGACGATGTTGTTGGCGTCGTAATCCTGGCCGCAGACGATTATGTATTGCGAACCATCGTCGTTTGTGTATGTCTGCGCATCGTTGGCGGGGCAGGAAACTGTGGCGCGTACACTCGGTGTGGGCGTCGTAGAGGAGGAAGTGGACGATGAAGTGGACGAGGAAGTTGACACCTCGGTAGAAGTTGACATGGCAGTCGACGTAGAAGAGTCCGAGGAAGACGAGCTCGACGAAACCACCGATCCAGGCTCATCGACGTAGTAGTAAAGATTGTCGGTCGCAACGCTGGTAGTAGTCCCTGTACCATAACAGCCCCAGAACACCGAGATCCCTGCAGATGCGTACTGCAGCGTGATCTGGCTATCGACGTGGAAAGTCTGAGAAGTGAGGATATCCCCAGAGCGCCAGAAGTTGTCGTCGACGCTATAGATCTGGACAAAACATTTTGATCCAGCATCGGCAATGGTGACATATACGTCAGCCTGGACTGTGGCGAGCTTGCCTACATCAGCTGAACTTAGGCCGTACAGGACTTGATCGAAGCTTCCTTGCGCCCAGTTTGTGGTCACAATACGTGGGATTCGAGCAATCGCTCTGCCGTCTTCTACAACGACTGGATCGCTGTAGTCGCTGTATTTCACCTCAGTCCATGGACTGTAGCCACTCGTGAAATCATTGTTGGTGATGACTTGTCTTCGAGCCGCCACGGTTGGCGTCGGCGTTGTTGTCTCGGTGGTCGCAGAGGTTGAAGTGGTGGGCGGTACGTCCACGTAATAGTAGACGTTGTCGAATGCGATGTACGTCGATGTTCCATCACCATTGCAGCCGAAGAACATCGAGACCATGGGAGTGGCGTACCTCAGAACTATCGTCACATCAACGTGGAAATTCTGAGAAGTAACGATAGACTCCTTTCGCCAGAAAGAATCGTCGCTACTCATGATCAGGACGAAACATGAGGTACCAGCTTCGCCAATGTTGACGAAGACGTCAGCCTCGACCCTGGCTGATTTTCCGATGTCTGCAGACGTGATACCTGGCAGGTACTGCTCAAAGTTTGCTTGGCTCCAGGTTTGACTCGACAGAGTGGTGAATTTAACAATAGCTCTGCCCTCTTCAACAATTCCGGGCTCACTGCCACCGTTGTATGATTGCGTAGTCCAAGGGTTGAGAGTCCCGCTCTCAAAGTCGTTGTTGATTATGACCTGCCTTGGGCCTGATGACGGGGTCGGCGTTGAAGAAGGAGCTTCGGACGTAGTTGACGTTGAACTCGGTGCCTCTGGAGTATCGTCAGAATCCGGATTGACTGTGAGATATAGGTTGTCTAAAGCAATGGACACCGGCCCTGCACCCGAACCTGAACAGAACAGGTAGAACACAGCTTCGCTGTCCCCTCCTTGTACGATGGCACGGGTGTCAACCACGAGGTGTTGAGTGCGGTCAATATTTCCAGATTGGTATACCGGAGGGGATCCGGCTGTGACAATAACAGTACACGTAGTCGACTGATCGGGAATAGTGATGTACACGTCGGCTTGAAGTCGGACCGTCTGTCCAGCAACTATGGCTTTGCTCAGAGACTGAAGGGCATAGCCTTCCAGGTAGCTGTCAGGAGACGTTACGACTAGAGTGCCGTCGGCCACGTTGGAAGTGCTGCGGCCATCATATATCTGCATGATCCAAGGGCTGATATCACCAGAGCTGAAGTCGTTGTTGCGCAACAATTGCTCGGGCACTGCCAGCGCGTAGGTCAAAGAAAGATCGTCGAAGGATGCCCAGACTTCGTTAGCCTGTCGGCGTGGAATGGGACTGCTACCGGCACTTTCGCAGACGAAGGACATGTAGAACCAAGTTGGCGAACCATAGAATGCGCCACTTGCATATATGTTACCAGTCGAGGGCATCGGATCGCTGTAGCTGTAGTACCTCGTCGTGATTCTTTCCAAGTCAGTTCCAAACTCGACATAGCAGCCATCACCTGGCCAGGCCGAGCTGGTGAAGCGAACGCTCAGGTACCAAGGAGTGCCGCCCGTAGCTCCTGAGATGCTCTGCCCTATAGTTGCTTTCTGCTGGCCAGCTTCCGGTGAGTTGGCTTCCAAAGTGGTGTATCTAATGAAAATTAGCAAAAGTTTGATCGTCACACATGGTGCGACGCTGATGAAAGACTCACGCTGCTCCTTGGTTCCAGACGAATCTATTCTCTGGTTCGGGCTCACCTGCTCGGGCGTCTGACCAGTTCGAGAGGTCGTTCTGGAAGCATCCGTCTGTCAGATGTTGAGAAGGCGACGGCCCCCGTTGGGAGCCTCGTATACGGACCGCGCTGTGTGTTGTATACAGAGACTGGAAGCTTGGATTCATATCGTATTTCACCCAGCAATGGGTGTCGCCTTGGTCGTTTCCTGGAATATATGTGACTCCGACACAATTTGGAACGGTAGTACAAGAATCGATGCACTCGGACATGCTTTGCGAACTAAACGGTTGAAGGTCACTACCGCCGTAGTCTCGATTGCAGACGATCATGAACTCTGAGCCGTCTTCGGTCGTAAAAACCAGTCCATCGTTGTCGGGGCATTCTGCTCTGGCAGCGACGCCAGGTATCGGGGAGTCGCATGTCGGAGCCGGTGTTGAAGTAGACGACGTTGCAGATGAGCTGGTTTCAGTCGAGGAAGAGGATGCCTCAGAAGATGTCGAGGTAATCATTTCTTCTGAGGAAGTTGAGATAGAGGACATCTCAGAAGATGTCGAGATAATCATTTCTTCAGACGAGGTGGAACTGGTAGATTCCTCAGAGGAAGTCGAAGTGACCATTTCTTCGGATGACGTTGATGTGGAGAGATCGCTAGAAGTCGTGGTCGTAGCCAGCTCGTCCTCCCGATCGTTTACGTCTACCGATGAGGTTATTGGCTCTGAGGTAGACGTTGTCATCATTTCTGTAGTGCTGGATTGATCTGTGGATGTTGTAGATGACACCTCCGACGATGAAGTCGTGGAAGTTGGATCGCACACTGGGCCTGGACACACGTATTAGAAAGAGGTATGCAATTGAGACTGACTACCGTATTCAGATAATCTATAAATAGTAGCACCCGCATTAGGGGGAGCATTCCTGACCTGAATTGACAACAAGACCGACTGAGTCGATTCCGACGCCGTTGACGCCCGGGCCCGAGCAGCTGATTGAGATGGCGAAGCTTGAAGAGGCTATGTCTGAGATTCCGTCGAAGTCCACAGGAAGTCGCTGAGAGGTCGTGATCTGACCGGTCGTGTATAGAGTTTCGAATTCGTTCGCGAAGTTCACCGCGCAGCTTCCTTGGGACGAGATGGTAAGGTACAAATCTGCCGTAACTTTGTAGGACGTGTCTGCGGGAATGCTTGCAGACTGAGAGATCAGTGCTGGGTTGTCATCCGTGCTGGCGCCGGCGACATATTGTACATTTGCTTGACCGCCTGACACCGAAAAGCTAGCGCTTGTACTGCTGCCTTGTGACGTGGTCCAGGGTGGGAAAGCAGTGTCAAAACCGCCGTTCTGCAAGATCGACGTGCCTGTTGAGCAAGGTGGATTCGAGTCACCAGTCGGCAGGAACACATAGAAGAATACGTTGTCGAGTGAGACCATGCCGTCGGAGGTGCCCGAGCATTGTGCGTTGATGACCAGGTCCGAGATTCCACCCTGTTGTATCGTGCCGCTACCATACATCGTTCGTACCTCATCAGCCACCCCGAGAATCTGGCCGTAGAATGTGTCGCCAAGTCCATTCTGAAGATTGATCTGGCAACTGACCGGGCTTGTGGCTTGACGTCTCATACGAGGGGGTGGAGTCAATGCAGAGATGCGAATGTCGATGGAGAAGAAATATGCAGCATTTCCCACGGCAGGCTCTGGGATCTCCTGCGATAGCGAGACCGACTCTCCTGATGGAATGCGGGCAGAAGCGGCATTTTCGTCCACCGTGAACTGGTTGCCGGAAGTTGAGGAAGTAGATGTCCAGGGAGACAAAGACCCATCGAACCCACCGTTGTCCACAATGTCGCGTCTCACGTTCGGGCCTTGTTCGTTGCTTGTCCTGACAGCTGCAACGATAGGATATGATGGCGCTTCGGATGCCAGCATCTTGGAGTGTAGATAGCATTGCAGATCCGAGCCGCCGAAAGTTCCGAAAGTGACACCCGCGCACTGCGTTCCCTGGGCTGCGCATTGCTCGGTACAAGCCTGCAAAGTAGGGTTCATAAGCTGTATCGGGCTGCCTTGCAGATAGAGTGGTTCGAAACCACGGTTGCATAGTATCAGGAACTCCGAACTGTCAGCGGCTTCGTACGTCGATCTGTCTTCCGCTATGCAAGTCGCACTGGGCGATGCAGAGCTGGAAGATGAAGAGCTTGACGAGGTAGTGGTACTGCCAGCCAATTAGCTAATACTCTTTGTTTCCACGCCAGAGCGCGGCACTTACGTGGACGTGGTTGTGGTGGTAGTATCCGTCGTAGTAGTCCTGCAGGACAGATATGTTAGTACGACGTCTGGCTTGCCTTTATCGTGATTCTTCATATCTTACGTAGTTGTGGTATCGGGAATGGAGCTACTAGAAGAGCTCGTTGTCGTTGTGGTCGTTCTGGCAAGCGTCGGCATCAACAAAATAGCTCATGCTTGAGATGGAATGGAAAAGACTTACGTAGTAGTAGTCTCGAACTCGGAGCTGCTGGAGGATGATTCCGAAGATGATTCAGAAGATGATTCAGAAGATGAGCTACTGCTGCTGCTCTCGGAAGAAGTGGTCGTTGCGAGATCTGTGCTAGTCCTAGGTAAAGCGACGTGTCAGTAAAACGAAACCTTTTGGGGCGTTGTTAATACTTACGAGGTTGTCATCATTTCCGTGGTGGAAGTGGAAACTTCTGAAGACGATTCCAATGTTGAGCTCGGAGCGAGCGAGCTCGACGAGCTTGAACTCGATCCATCATCCAGCGCTCTGACAGCCAGTTGTACTCCTCCCTCCGCTGAGAAGATCTCAGGTGGTGGTTTGAAGTAACAGCGACCGCCAATGTAGCCAACAGCACCGCAGAATTGCGACTGCTGACGACAGGCTTCAATGCATCCACGGAATGTGGGAAAAGCTTCGTTGTTGAACGATGCTGGCTGAGTGTCGAGACCACAGTAGATTGTGTAGCGGAACCCTTGCGAATCGTAGAAGGGTGTTCCGTTTACTTCCGGGCATGGAGCAGGGTCCGGTAAATGTGTGGATGTTGCAGAACTACTAGAACTGCTGTCTTGAGTGGTAGAGCTGGATGTACTAGACGACACCGGGCTCGGCCCTTCGCTGCCGATCAGAATGCCAGCCACGAAGTTACCACGTCCTGGAACGGGTGATTGAGGTGCCTGCTTCAAGAAGCATGTACCTCCGACTTCACCTGGGCCTCCGGGTCCGCCCCATACCCACGCGCCACATTGTGGATCTAGGTCGCAGATAGTGATACATTGTGTGAAGTCCCCTGACGGGAAGGTAGTGGTCGAATAGGCTCCACCGTTTCCACTCGTGTCTGATGCACAGCTAATAGTGTATTGCCGGCCATTTGCGCCATCAAAGACCTCACCATTGTTGCAAGGTGCTGAGCTTGTTGAAGGAGTCGGCTGTTCACCTCCTCCGCCACTGGTAGTTGTAGTGGCTGTGCTGCTTGTCGCTGCTCCAGTCTGCACAGCTCCTGGCCTCGCGGCAACTTGGTAGCCGGAGATGAACCTGAGGCGTACCGGGGGCAGAGAGAAGTAACAGATGCCCTCGTGGAACCCGACAGCAGTACACGCTCCGTCGGCGTCGCAAGCATCAATACATGCTACGAAATTGGTCACACGAGATGTTCGGTACGAGCCTGGCGAGTACATGTCGCAATAGATCTCGTAGTCTCGATCGTTTGCACTCGTGTAAGTGGTCAAGTTGCTCCCTGGGCATAGTGAGGGCACTGGCGATGCTGAGATGCTTGACGAAGCTGAGCTTGAGGAAGCTGTACTCGAGAAAGAGCTCGAAGACGACATGGTAGTCGTTACATCCGAACTTGAAGTCTGGGTAGAAATGACCTCGCTCTCTGTGCTTTGACTCGTAGACGTAGGAGCTGTCTCGGTCGAGCTTGACGTGATAAACGCAGAACTTGATGCGGAAGTCGTGGTTGCCTCAGCAGACGAGCTTGTAGATGTTGTTTCTAACATCATGCTCGTCGAAGAATCGTAGCCGATCGATTCGCTACTGACTTCAGAGGACGAGCTCTGTGTCGTCTCGACAGTGGAGAAGGTTGTGAGCGAAGTAGATGCGGATGAGCTCTGCTCTGTCGTTGTACTAGAAGAGCTTTCTGGTGTTTCGCTAGAGACGCTGCTTGTGGAGTAACTCGAGGCGAGACTCGAAGAGGTCTGCGTTACCGCTTGCGATGTAGTACTTCCCGAAGATGTGGATGTCGCAGACGAGGTGGCAGGAGCAGACGAGGTGGTGCTTTGAGACACAGTGGAGCTCGGCGTATTGACAGATGACCCACTGCTTGACCAAGAGGAAGACAAGCTGGAACTACCGGTGCTTGTAACAGCCGTGGACTGCGACCTCGAGGTGCTCGAACTGGTCGGCGTGGTAAGCGCTGAGCTGCTAGTGGGTAGGGAGGAGCTTGTTTGTGAAGAGGCCGGGCTCGGACTCGATGACGAACGAAGTGAGGTTGTCGACGTCTGACTGGAGATGAGAGAGGTACTGAAGCCTGACGTTGAAGATAGCGTACTGATAGACAGCATAAAAGATGAGGGGATCGAAGTGGTGACGGACGTCGCGACATCCTGGGACCTTGAACTCGAGGACACGGCGATGCTAGAATATCGAGAGGATGATACCGACGAAGTGGTGCTTGACTGTGGGATGAGAAGGCTTGAGGAAGTCGTGGTTACAGCAAAGCTCGGCGATGACTGCACAATGACAGATGTCGTTGCTAGTGTGGAGCTTGCGGATGCTTGACTCGAGATCGAGAGACTCGTTTGGTAAGCGGAAGGTGATTGTGTCGTCCACGAACCATCACCGGGAGGATAGTAAACCGCTGCACGAATGGCGAATATCAAATCGGGGTTGGCGGTCGCGTTTCCCATTACGACCGCGCTTTTCTCGAAGCATGAGCTATCGCGCGTGTCGAAAGCAACAGCAACGCAATCGGGATCCTGGCTACACAGTTCGATACAAAGCTCTTCAGATGCAACATCGTCGAGACGTATGAGACCTCCGCTGGCAAACTCCACAGCGCAGAATACCACAAACGTATCGCTGGACCCAATACATCCTCCGGCAGGGGTGTACAGAGTCCCATTGGCCTGAGGGCATGTGAAGCTGGATGGCGTTGCCGTCACACATGTGCTCGTGGTTGGCGAGGGCAGCACATAAGAACTAGGAAGTGTCGTTGTGGCATCCGATGTGTACGCAATTGGGGACGTAAGTCCAGATATGGCCGAAGTACTCGAAATAAAGCTTGATCCTTGCGTAGAAACTTGGAGGCTCGAACTCGTTCGGCTAGTTGATGGATTGGTAGCGGTGTTGGAGGACACGGGTGCGATCGCACTACTGGACGCGACTGTGGATGACCGTCCGGTGCTTGTGGTTACAGTCGGTAAGACACTGGAGCCGGTGTTTGTTGGAGAAAACGTGAAAGGCGACGTGGATCCATTCGTGGTTACCCAACCGTAAGTAGGGAAGAAAGTTGTCGTCGAGCACTGTTTGTGCACGGTAACAGTGATCACATCTGTTATGTCAGCGATCAGCTGATCTCATGCAAAAGTCTCAACTGCTCAATCTTACCTTGCGCAAGAGCGCCCGAAAGTATCGAGGCAGCAATGCCCAACGCGATGGTCGCGCGAGCTCGCCACATCGTGTTTGCGGACCAAAAGACCAGTATGTTGTCAACTTGTCGATATGAAAGACAGACAGACTGCTTCAACCGCGAAGACGCGTTTGAAGAGGAGTTTTTTTCTCGTGACCCGAGCGATACATTCCTGCAATGCGCACGAGGTTTGCTGGGTTCGCCAAGTTCCTCAGGAATGTGTTGACCAGCGAGCTTCTCTCGAGGCAATATATAGCGATACGGCCTGCTGAATCCCAATAATGCGAACCGTCTGAGCCGACCATTCCACAATCAAGGCGCCATATATCTGGAGCTGCGTATCGAACTGCCACGATTGCTCGACCTGAAGAAGTGAGTATACCCATGTGGCCTGGCGGGTTACGCAGCACTACCAGGGGCTTGATGGCACAGCTGCATTGTCTCCTATGACTCTCAGCATACTCCTTAGTCCCTACGAAGGTCGTACCCAAGGGAGGGCACAACAAAAGGATAGCCTAGACCCGCATACAAACCGATTCATACATCCCTCTTTTGCCAGCCGTGTCTTCCGTGGCTAAGTCGAATGGAATGCATTGAAACCCACATGTGTGGGTATTGTTCCAATCGAGATCGACTTCGCATGAAGAGCTCAATTTTGATGTACATGTATTTGTGTCTGTTACATGTGTGATCACTGGATGTTGTAGAAAGGATCGACAGGCGCGTGAATGTTTCGCGTTTTGTGTAATTTTGGTGTCGAAGTCCTAACCCTATTAACCCTCGTGAGCTCGTGCGCAAACCACTCCCAATACATGTGTGTGTACTTATAATGCTCGGACGTCGCATAGCAATCTACAAATTGCGCCATAATTGACTCAGGATTAATTCCAGTGGTATACGAGGTGGTATGCTTGTTCGGGATGTCCGAACAATGCTTGGGCTCAAGAGGCAGCAGTGCCAAACACGCTGACTAAACGTCCAAGAATAGAATGACAGCTAGCATTTGATTGAATTGCATTGACTAGTGGACAAGGTGCATTTACCCATGCTCTATCTTCCACCTTGGAGCGAACAAGAACACAATCAACCAGAAAAAGACTCAATTCGCCTAAACTCGTATATGGAGCCTTGGGTCGCGTACAATGCGTGTCGAGAGGCATATGATATATGAGACCACTCCTGATCATTGACATACTCAGACATTCCGCTCACTTCTCGCTCGTTACTCACCATTCTGAAATTCAATACACGGTGCGAACCTTTCTCTTTACCAGGTCATTGTCTCCAGCCATTCATACCTGGCAGTTTCGTGATGGCGTCAAACGCAGCACCATATTCTAGCCTCCTCAACCTACCCAGCGAATTACTGGATCAAATCACGGACTCCCTCAACGATGAAGTGCTACCCACACTGCGACTGACCTGCAAAACACTCCATGCTGCAATCTTCGATCGATTTTGCGAAACATACATCGCCCACGTGGGATGCTGGATCATCAGCAAAGACCGCTGGGAGCGCCTATTCAACTTGCTCTCTGCAAGTAGCAGGCCATTTTCCGACAAAATCCGGACTATCACTCCGACAATGGATGAGCTAGAGTTTCGCACCAAAAGAGACTTCGTCAGCGTCGCTGGATTCTCATACCATCGTGTCTACGGGCCTCGTGAACCTCGAGACATAGGAATGGAGCAATATTATAATGTCCGATGCAACATCGAGATAGAAGCAGAAGCTGTTGAGCACCGTGGAGCTGCAGATCTCGCAGTCATCCTACGCGTGCTAGAGCAAGCTAGATTGCGTGGTTGCCTCATTCGCCTTGAGCTCTCACCGGCGAATCCTTTGGCCCGCAAGACGCCGCCTCTCCACTCGCGGGCACAGGAAGTGCAAGAACATCTGCAGCGAGCGATAGCGCAGGCCAAACCACAGATTGAGACCATCAGTCTCGACCGCGTCCGTCACAGGTCCTTGGAAGAAACTCTCGTGGGGCTTGAGGATGAAGTCCGGGAGCCTTTCGCTTCTCTCCGGGAGTTCACCTTGACTCCGATCAGTGGAGACTGGCACAGGTGGCACAGGGTGAAGGACCTCGAGATAGCCAGGGCCATTCTCACAAGTGCACAGCATCTGCGGAAGCTGTACTTGCATGTATCATCTTGTCTCGTCGGCAATAAAGCCCACGGACTCGTGCTGCGCTGGGCGCCATATCTGCTGCTGGCAAATGGACTTGGAGAACTCGAGTCTTTGACGCTTCTATGGGTTCCATTACCGCTGGACGACCTGCTGGAGATTTTGCGGCGCTGCTCACGCACGCTGACGTATCTCAAGTTGAGATTGGACCCGAAAGCAAGCAGCGCAGAGTCCTGGTGGAAATTATGGGAGCAGCTCGCTTCAATGGAGAGACTTGACTATCTACAGCTTGAGCGTCCCTGGTTCCTTGGAGAAATTTACGATCGCAGCGCCAGGAGTGAGTTTGTGAATAGAGCCGAGATAAGAGAGGGGTTGGCACGTCTTGTTGACGGCGAGTCCAACCAAGAATAGAATTGCATGTTGTAAAGAGATACGATCATGAGACAGGATGTAATTTTAATGTTGGCGTTTGACGACGTGGTGCTGTTCCGAGGAAAGACTCGAGGCCGCTGCCCAGTAGGTCATTCACAACCGTGTCGCAGACAGGCATATGATCGTGATGCCGTTCCATTCGTCCTCCCATGTATGCATCAGCCTTCCCCGATCCATTGTCTGGATAGACGTGCGCCGACAAATGAACCATGAGACGAGGCGAGAATATGAAGGCTCGATGAACCTCGAAGGATTAAAGTATTTGGAGGGCGGAAGGAACGAACCTCCAACCTCCAAACAAACCGATCAAGATACCAAGAATTGACGTCATCGGCAACCGAGAATCCTATCTAAGGTTTCACAATGTTTCTTACCATCTCCTCTGCGCATACGCGCCCAACCCAATCCTACCCTCTCAGAGAATGCGATCACAATGCGCTTCTCTAGCCATCCTATCGCTCAGACGAGCCCAAAGCAGGCCAGCTCACTATGTCTCACGAGCGGCCTTCAGCAGCACGCGCACATCCGCCCACACCAAACCAATCGATGAATACGCCGAGGACTCCCTAAACGCGCCTCTAAACCCCATCCAATCCGTCACAAAAACCGTGCCTCCACCGCCTATACCGCCACCAGCAGAACGACCTCTGACCGGACCCGAAGAGCAAGCGCTCAAGGCGCAAACTATCTTTGGCTCTCGCGATCCGAACGAGCGCGAGGCTGAGATCAAGAAAGCTTCCACGACTATAGCTGGCGTCGTGGTCCCTCCTAAGCCCGAAGAGCCGGACAATTGCTGCATGTCTGGGTGCGTCAACTGCGTCTGGGATCGCTATCGCGACGAGCTGGAAGACTGGGCGGCGGCGAGTGCGGAGGCTCGGAAGGCGCTACAGGCTCAGCGCGCGGCGGCGAAGGCTGCGAATGATGCGGCTAGCCAGGCTGCGAGTAGTATGGACGATGATGGAGGTGGATCGGAGACGAATTGGGAAGAGGATACTGGGGAGAAAGACTTGTTTGAGGGAGTGCCGGTGGGGATTCGCGAGTTTATGAAGATTGAGAAGAGGCTGAAGGAGCAGCATAAGAAAGAGCAAGCTGCTGGTCGTTGATCTCGCTGGATCCAGTGAGATACTTTCGCGTCGCGAGTGGTGTTTACTTGACACCGACGGCCAGCGACATGGACGCAAGCGACCGGGATTGTCCTGGAACATTCAACAGGAAGTTCACTGGAGGGCTTCCTGCAAGACTTAAAATGATTAATTACCAGGCGCACCGCTACCACCGCTCTAATTTACGCATACATTGAAGCTACGGTTCTGTAACTGCTGTGCACACAAGCTTGCATGAGCCCTGGTTGCCATATCTTACCTGTATCGGCCTTCCGACACAACGAGGACTGCGAGATCTGCGAGATTTGATTCATCCAAACTGGTCAGCAAAATCTGTCCCTATAGTATGCCGTCCGCACGACTTTGCGGCATCAGTACAGCGATTACCGTGTCCGACGTATCTTGGATGAGGGCGATCTCACCACACAAGCCACGCTGTCTGCGCGATTCAATAACACTATAGGTGGAAACTTTGTCCGTGTATCACTACGGAACAACACCAATAGCTTGCGAGCAATCACTTTAACACAGGGTCATTCGGCCGATACGCTGGAAGCGATCCTTCGGATAGCCCCACCACTATATAGACGAGCTTGGCTACGCTGTACCTTGGTCGTAGTGCTGCCTTGCGCTTGACTGTTGTCTGTACTTACACAATGTAGCAGTTGTTCAATAAATTGATACATCTCAGCTACACTTGCAAAATACAGCTTTCGCCCGTGACCTTTACCAGTCGCGGAACCGCCTTTTATGGACGATCCTCTCGCCTGCCTGTCTTTCGCACCTATCGATCCTCTCGTACCCAACGTCTTGTTGTACCAGCCTGTCTTGAGCAAAGACTCACAATCTCGACTTCAAAATCGACAGGATACTGTGAAGGTCATCCTCCTCGCCACATGGCTCGGCGGCGCTTCTGCCTCTCGCATCGCAGTCTACTGTCGAGGATATCAAGCCGCGTTCCCCTCAGCATCAATCCTGCTCATTCGCACATTGTTGTCCGACATCACCATCAAATCTTCCGCAAGAGTGCAAGCGCAACTAGAACCAGCACGGCAGTTTCTCACGTCTACGTTCCCATCCGGAGTACCATCAGTTGAAGGCCACGCGCTTTTACACATGTTTTCGCACGGCGGCTGTAACTCTGCTCTGCAACTTAGTCGATTGCTACGAGGCAACGATCCGGAAGTTGCGCTTCCCGTGCCTCTCCTCGGCGTGATCCTAGACTCCTGTCCGGGCTCCTCGTCGTTCGCCAAAGCCTACTCTGGAGCCGTCTACTCTCTGCCCGCAACTCGGATCCCTGGTGCAGATCTCCTAGGCAGAGCGTGTCTGCTCCCGATCATCGGAACAGTCTCACTCTTGCAAGCATACGGAGTGCTTGCTTCGGTGGAGGACCTCCGGCGCGAACTCAATGATCTGAATTCTTTTGGGCCCGTGCCACGGCTGTATCTGCATTCCAAAGGTGACAGGCTTGTGGCTGCTGAAGACGTGGTGCTGCATGCGGCGGAGATTGGGAAGGTTTTGTCTGTTTCGAGAGAGGTTTGGGAGGCTGCTGAGCATGTTGCGTTGCCGCTCGAGGACGCTGGGCGTTACTGGGGTGCTGTACGGTGTTTTGTCGATAGTTCACTACGCAAGAGAGAAGCTAAGATATAGGTGATCAATGCTTTGGTTGTGAGCTACATTCATAGAGACATAAAGGCCTAAACTCACGCTGGGGCTCGGGCTGTGGGTCGTTGCCTTCCATGTCTGTAGATGTATTCGATAACAGCTTTATGTCAATTGTAATGTACAAGCGATGTTGCGTCGTATCATGGTCCCTGTTCCTAAGTCTGAGCAGATATCGGGGAAACGGAATGGCTGTCGACATAGGCCCAACGTGTCTCGTTTTTCCACTGCTGGAACCGTGTGCAGACTGCAAGGTCGAACACCATCCTTGATGTCGAAACAACCCTAACCCTTCAAGAGCATATATCGGCTGACTCGCGCATAATGTGGCGGTCAAGCTCCTTCAGGATTAGTAAGAAGTGGTCGCCTGCGTCTGCTCTGGGTAAGGAATGCATGTAAATGCAACAAGACACGCTTGTTCTTTTGTCGACAGGAAAGGTTCCTATGCAAGCTGAAAGCCAAGCTTTCCCTTGCACGTGCAAGTCTCTTCAGACATGCATGTTTGTGAGGTGAGACAAGAGCTCTCGCTGGTTGAGTGTCAAGCGGCTTTGCTTTGGTGGGGTCGGGACCAGCGCGGGGACTGAGCCTCTCTGCTCCGTCAGAGGGGACTACTGTACGCAGGCAAGCACATAATTTATAACAACCACAACACTTCAACACAACCACCTCAAGACTCTTTTCGATCACAAAACACCCTAGCTGCACCACTCAACCACTTCGTCCTACCACACACAACCTCACACACACACCACATCCATCATGTCTTGGCAAGGTACGTCCATCCATCCATCCCATCCAGCACTTATACACCCATCCAGTCATCACCCTCCCAACCCAAACCGAGAAACCAAGACACCCAGCTAACCACCCTCATGCACAGCATACGTTGACACCAGGTACACACACCACCCAAGTTATCCTCACCACCATCCAACGCATCCCTGACTAACACTCCCACCCCTCCAGCCTCGTCGGCACCGGCAACGTCGACCGCGCCGCCATCTTCAACGACGCCGGTAACAGCGTCTGGGCGACCAGCGCCGGCTTCACCGTCTCACCCGCCGAAATGCAAGAAGTCGTCGCCGCGTACAAGGACTCCGGCGACGTCAAGCAAGTCCAGAGCACCGGCCTGCACATCGCCGGCGAGCGCTTCATTGTCATCAAGGCGGATGATAGGAGTATTTATGGCAAGAAGGTGAGTGCAGAATAATACCGTGGTGGGATGAGGTGGAGGAGAGATGGGAAATCCTTTGCGCTCTGAGGGAGGAAATGAAGGGAAATTGTTGAGATGGGACTTGTATGCTGACGGATATTGATTCTTACAGGGCAAGGAAGGCGTCGTGATCGTCAAGACCAACATGGCCATCCTCGTCTCCCACTACCCCGAGAACGTCCAGCCCGGCGCAGCCGCCAACACCGTCGAGCAACTCGCAGACTACCTCATCGGCGTCGGCTACTAAGCTAGCTACATCCCCGCGATCGAAAGTGGTAGATGGAAAGCAAGCGAAGAGTAGATAAGTGAGAAAAGCGAGAAGAATGCTGGAGCTTCTTGAGAGAGAGAAAGGTCATCACGATTCCCCGTTGACCGTGGAACAAAATGGAATAAGCGTAGCGTTTGTAGATTTTTGGTATATTGAGAGAGAGAGAGAGAGAGACCACCCTTGTGAAAACTGGGCGGCAGGGTTCACAAGCATGGGCGAAGAAAGCTCGTTCTTGGCTATACGGACGCAGAAACTTAGAGCAAGTGAGCATTGAAACATTGTGCATATTCAAACTCGGATGATGTTTTGCAACTTGCGGTGTGGCGCGAGTCAGTTGTTTCTCATCATCAGCATTTTGAAGTACTTGTACATTCTGGACCTGGAGGCGGAGGGACGTTCCATTTTATCGGATCTTGCAGCAACCTCGCTGGGACTAATGTATGTGATCCTACATTCGGACTAGCAATATCAGACTCGCCTTCCGAGAAAATGTTTAGCTCCCCATTTCAAGCTTTCGTCCCTTATACAATACAATTGTTTAGAACTACCGCCTACGTCCACCACGGTCCCGACTACGGCTACGGCTGCGGTCCCGGCTGTCGCTCCTGTCGCTAGCATTCGAGTAGCTTGGGCTGCGTCTCCGTCCACCACCACCGCCACCACCTCTCGGAGGACTTTGATCGCGCTCTCTCCTCCTGGGAGGAGGGCTTCGGCTCGGGCTCCTACTATCATAGCTCGGGCTCCTGCGTCTCCGAGGAGGGCTGCGACCTGGCGAATAACTCCTCGGGCGATAGCTTCTGTCCTCGTCCCTGAATCCTCCTCCACCTCTGCCTCCTCCACCTCGTCCTCTCCCACCATAAGCACGCTCCGGTCCAGGACGCGAAGGCGGTGGCTCGCGGTATCTATGCGGCTCACCAAACCTGTTCGGCGGAGGCCTCCTCGGCGCCGGACTCCTGCTAAACCGCCTCCTCGGCAACACAATCGAGACATTAATCGTAGCACCATCCAGCTGCGCTTCGTGCATGTGCGCGATCGCGCTCTCGGCGTCCGCCGGCGTCGCATACAGCACGTACGCGATTCCGCGGTTCGTCAGAAACTGCCTGTTGATCGGCATTTCGAGGTCCTGGATGTCGCCGTAGCTGCCGAAGATCTCGCGCAGGTGGGCTTCGTTGACGTTTTTGGTGAGTTTTTCGATCACGATTTTGGCGCTGCGTGGTTGGCGGTCGGGGCTCGTTGGGCGGGCGGAGCGAGGGCGCGAGGCGCTGCGTGAGCGGGTGCGTGAGTGGCTACGACTGCGACTGCGACTACGGCTGTCGCGGCGGCCATTGGCGGGTGCTGGGCCTCTGCTGCGTGAGCGAGAGCGGGAGTGTGAGGCGTCGCGAGGTGTTACTGAGCGCGCATGTGATCTGGATCGTGCATCGTCTGGTGTAGGCGAGCGGCCACGGGGTGGGCTGCGCCTGTCGGACATTGAAGTCCAGTTGGTTGTTGCCGTGTGTATGTGCTATTGCAAGTGATCCCTTTTATTTTTGTGGTGGTTGCAAGTATTTGCTGGAAGCAATGGTTTCTGGTGTCTTGTGATGTTGATGGTTCAATGTTGCTCGTCTTCGCTTTTCCTCGAACTAAAGTTTGGAAGAGCTCCATGCGGTGACGTACAAGCAACACGCCAGGCGCCCATCTCTGCCACCACTACTGCATGTGTACATGCATGTACATCAAGGTGCCTCCTGTCTCGTCAAACACACCAACGTGATCATCTCCAAGAGGGATTATTGTTGAATTCCCCATCATGACATTCTCACGCGTGGCCCTCCTTGCAGCACTCTTACATCTCTCATCAGCTGAACAACCATCCGCCCCAGCCCCAATCAGCGCGCCTCTACGCGAACTGCCCTGGGGACAGCTCAACTTCTTGCACACCACAGGTAGGTCGCCGTGTGTGTTGCCCTTGTCGAACCTAGTGCTGATGCGTGCTCTCCACCAAAGACACCCACGGCTGGCATGGCGGGCACTTGCAAGAGCCTCAATACAGTGCCGACTGGGGAGATTATATAAGCTTTGCCCACCACCTGCATAAGCGAGCCGATGAGGACGGCTCAGACCTGCTCTTGATCGACACGGGAGATCGCGTCGAAGGCAATGGCCTCTACGATGCCAGCAAGCCCAAGGGCGAATACACTTTTGATATCTTCAAGCACCAGAACATCGACGTGATCACGAGTGGCAACCACGAGCTGTACTTGAGCAATTCGAGCGAGAACGAGTACTACAACACCGTGCCGAACTTCAAGCAGTCGTACATTGCTTCCAACTTGGACATTCAGAATCCAAAGACTGGCGAACTGGAACCACTGGCTCCCAGATTCCGCAAATTCACCACTAAAAACCAAGGCATCCGGATCGTCGCATTTGGGTTCCTGTTCAACTTCCACGGCAATGCTAACAACACTGTTGTGCAGAATGTGCAGGAGGTAGTGAAGGAGCAGTGGTTTCAAGATGCCATCCGGACGAAGGACATTGACCTTTTCTTGGTTGCTGGCCACGTGCCTGTTAAGAACAGCCAAGAGTACGACCTGATTTATGATTCCATCCGTAAAGTCAGATGGGACATCCCAATCGTGTTCTTCGGCGGCCACACGCACATCCGCGATTACAGGAAGTGGGAGGCCAAAGCCCAGGGAATTGAAAGCGGCCGATACATGGAAACACTGGGATTCTTGTCGATGTCCGGACTGAGCACTGGAAAGAAGGACAGTGTATCGCCAGCAAAATCGGCGCCCAAGTATGAGAGGCTGTACATCGACAACAACCTCTATTCTATGCACCACCACTCAGGAACCAACGAGTCAACTTTCCCAACAGAGGCCGGCACGAACGTCTCCACTGCTATCACTCAGGCGCGAAAGGAACTTAACCTTGATCACGCTTTCGGCTGCGCTCCGCATGATTTCTGGCTCAACCGCGCGCCGTACCCTTCAAATTCGAGCCTATTGACATGGCTCGAGAAGAAAGTCCTCCCAGCAACCTTCAATGGCAGCGACAGCCCTTCGATCATCATCACAAACTCTGGTGCTATGCGCTTCGACATCTTCAAGGGACCTTTCACAATCGATAGCACCTTCCTCGTCTCGCCTTTCACGAGCGGCTTCAGAGTGGCCAAAGGCATCCCATACAAGGCCGCAAGCCAAGTCCTCCGGCTCTTGAACAACGAGGACCAGATTCTCCTCGAAGATTTGATCGCAACAAGCCACAACGAAATCGACACCATAACCCAGAACAGACTCTACGAGCTGGCACCTCCCCTGCCTCCCGTGAACACCAAATCCTTCATCGCCCAAACGCCCACAAACCACCTCCTCTTCCGCCCAGACCACCAAACCCCCCTCGCCGGTCCCGGCGCCATCGCACACTCCGACAAACCCACCATCCCCGGCTACACCACCGTCGACGACCTCGGCAGCGACGGCGACGACACCATCCACGAAGCCATCAAATTCTACGACGTCCCCAACTGCGTCGCAGCTAATGTAGGTTTCGACCCAGCCGACGGAGCCGCTCCTCCAGAGACTGTGGATGTGGTCTACAACGAGTTTGTGCAGGACTGGGTCCTTTTGGCCCTGAGGTATTTGGGCACCAAGTATGATAAGAAGGACACGGAAGGTACGCTGGATGGGAAGACTATGACGGATGTTATTAGCGATTGGGTTGGGGAGCATTGGGGGTGCGAGGAGTAGAGGCATGCATTTAGTATTGCATGCAGCGTTGATTCACGGATAGAGATGTAGGTACGGATATTTCATAGTTGCAATGCAATCGAGCCGACGTCAAGCAACACTGTCCGGACAGTAGCCGAGCTGGCATATAGAATCATGAGGCCAATGGCTCTTCCATCGGGGTGGCGAATGATTGTCCTGACCAAGAACGTCGATGCCAATCGTCCCAATTTTGATCCCGCGGACGTGATGCTCCTTGAGATGCAGGTATCGAGGCCAGGAGCGTCGGATAACGATGCAGCATGGTTCGCCTCTCTTCTGAGACCCGTGTGAATGCGTTATCATCTCAAACAAAATGGTTCCTGGTAAGTACAAGCTATGTAAATCCTAGATACATTCAATGTAGGATCTGTCAAGAAAGAAGAAGAAGAAGAAGAAGAAGAAGAAGAAGAAAGAAAGAAAGAGCTGACTATCTAGAATGAAGTCTAAACCGCAACTTATTCCTATTCAGCGAGCAAAAATTGTTTTAAACGAGCGAGCTCGCCTGCCGGAATGTGTCGAATGATGAACGAGAAAAGAAGGCAAATTCCACATCTTCAGTCCACTTGATCTGAAGCTCGCAAAGACGCCATGTGCACATTTCAGCGTTAATCTTCCGTGACCAAAAGTAAGATCCGTTAGAGACTTGGTAGGAGGTAGTGAAGAGACTCCTCATCATCGCGCCTGCGCGAGCTGTCTCTTCTGTAGACCTGAGCCTCATCTTCCTGATCGTCCTGGCGGTCCTGCGGGTCCCGGTGGTCCTGGTGGTCCTCGAAGACTAGGAATCCTGGGAATCCTGGGAATACTAGGAATACTAGGCAGACTCGGAAGTGAAGGAAGACTAGGAAGCGAAGGAAGGTTCCCAGCAATCCCTCCAAGAGTAGAAGCAACTTTCGCGCCGGTAGAAACCACTTTCGCGCCGGTAGCTGCTGCGTTTCCGACTGCTTCGATGTCGTCGGCGGAAATCGGTAGGTTGGCTGCGACGTCGGTTAAGTTCAGGTTGTCTGCGTAGGTTGCGCCGTTGGCGACGAGTTTGGCGCCGCCGGAGACTACGTTTGCACCGGTGGCGATTTGGGAGAGAGATGGGGTGGGCAGGCCGCCTGTTACGTCGTTTAGTCCGCCTGCTGCTTCGCTTAAGCCGCCTGCGATTGCGCTGAATCCGCTTGCGTCGCCGTCGCCGCTCGCGCCTCCACTTGCGTTGCCGCTTACACTTCCACTTGCGCCTCCGCTTGCACTTCCACTCGCAGAGGCGCTGCCGCTTCCAGCAGCAGGAGATCCAGATGTTCCAGCTCCAGTAGCAGGGGATTCAGATGTACCAGCTCCAGCAGCAGGGGATGTAGCATTGCGATCTTGAGGAGCATAAGGTTGACTCGCAGTAGCGGATTTGGCATCGTCATCAGAGGCGTCCATGTCGTCTGAGGCACCACCTGAGCCTCTGAGCCGGGCACACCTTTTGCCAAGGCAGAGAGTCGACTGTTGCCTTTGGCGGATGCCTCTGGGGCGCCGCCAGCGACGGCCCCTTGCGTAGGGGTGTAGTCACGGGGAGCCACGATGGGAGCCGCGCTGGCGGTTGCCACGAGGAGGAGGAGGAAGAAGGGAGCGGCGGTCCTCATGATAAAAGAGTGTGTAGACAAAAGAGTGTATGTAGTTGGGTATCTTGGGAACACCTGAGGAATGCCGATGACGCTGGGCGTTGCCGAGAATCGACACCGTAGGGAGCGAGAAAATCGTAACCGAGGAAGAGAGGTCCTCTTATACCTGCGAGTATCCACTTATCCGAGTTGTATCACTGGCGCGTATTCTTGAGCGGCTTGCACTTTTGCGAGGTTGGTGATCATGTGGCGTTCTAGCCTTCCTGTCATTTAAAGCAATTCATGGCGTGTGAAGTCCCAACAAACTATTGAGATCGACATCTATAACGGTTTTTCGTGAAGCTTTGCCAGACCTTTGTCTGAAATGCTGAAGAGGCATAATGGACCACTACCTGGACCACTGGGGTGTACTACGTACCTGAGGATGTTTGGGAAACACGCATCGCAACTCGATCTGTCATTGCAAGAGGACAATTCGATACATCAGCGTCTGAAGAGTTCTAGAGTCCCGTATAGTTGCGAGAGCGTATAGAAATAAAGTTATACCGTGTCGTTTCAGATCCCGAGGCGTTGGACATATCAGTTACAGCCTGACGTTGACAACTTGGTTTTGACCAGAAAAGCCTCCTCCAGATCCACACATGGCGAAGCCCGTCGATATAGAGTAGTCTAGATGTGAAGGCGCAGTGCAGTTCCTATAAGCTTCAGGAGTGTAGGCCGTAAGTCCGCTGGACATATTTACTCCTGGGAATCTCTCTGAAACGAAGAGGAGCGATGGTGAGACGCAAGATCGCCGTGCCGCTTCCTTGCGCCCGCATGGGCTCTAAAGTATCGTACATGTTCTGCTAGTTAGACTGGTTCTCGTGATGTTCAAGTGGCTTTGAAGTACAAAGAACGTCCGGCGAGACCCAAGATGTACGGGTCCTCATCAGATGTCCTTGAGTCGCAAGTCTGCAGAGGTGAAGTCTGCAAACAGCCGAGAACAGTTGCCAAGAGAAATCAGGAGAGTCCTCCCTTTCGAGCTTTCGAGTTGGTGACCTGCTGTTGGATTATGACACTGAAAATCATTTCTTGCCAGCCTGCAAACTTGATCTGCATGAATGACTGTAGCGAATCATCGCGCACGTGATGCTCATGCTGGAGTTCTTTGCAAGCCTGGATGTCTGGATGTCGAGACGGAATTTCGCGGAGGCTGAACTCCCTACCCGCCCGTCTTGAACACGATCCTATTAACGGAACATTGCATTTCTCGAGGACAAATGCGCATGCCGGAATTGATCATATCACTGCGCCAGAGGCCCTTCGACAGGCGCAGAACAATGCGTAATGGCAGTAACGATGACCGCGAGAGACTACTTAGAGACGACTCTCATCTCATGGCTTAGATCACGGAGACAAGCGTGAGAAGTTGAGAACACTCCAAGTGACGATCAGTGATCCTCACACTCAAATGGTGGGCTGAAACACAGTATACATCACATGCACGATCAGCGATAACGGTAGGCCAGGCTGCGCTCCATTGCGCAAGCCCATCCATTATCATCATATGCACAACGAGAACATCAACCTAATGTCTTCCAACGCGTCTCGCGGTCTAGGTTCAAACCTCGTGCATGCCTCTCAGCGGCATAGCGAACGGTACGGACTTTGAATCTAGACCGCGAGCGCGTTCAGTTTCTGTCGTCGATGTGCAGATGTGGACGCGAGCAACAGTCTCGCGATATCTATCTCTTAACTCGACTAGACTAGGCTCACTCCGCCTTCTCCGCCTTCTTTCACTCTCTACTGCCTCCGAGTAGCTCTGAACGTAGGAGGTAATACAGTAGTCTCCTCTTAATATCTTCTACGCCATTCGTAGAAACAACGTGATACAAGAAATCTAGCTCTTCTTGTGTATTCTCTGTTAACTTCTTAGATAGGTAAATTTCCCGGTACTACTTTAATGTCACATACTTTCCACGCATGATATGCTAGATACTGATATCGTGATTTTTATCAATTACAGTAATGCTATCGTTCATTGACACTAAGGGCGTGCGTAGAGTGCACGTCTAATCTTCATCATGCGATCGCCACGTTTCTGTAAGCGAGACTGCGGCTCGGCATCGTTATTCGCTCCCTCAACCTTCCTACTCAAGTAGCCGGTCAAACACACGTGGCGACTTCGAGGCAATTCGCACCTGCGCCAGTCAGGCTACCTGATCATCAACACTCTGCATTATTCAAGCGAGAGCTCAAGGATACGGCCTCCATCATCTACCGAGCTGGAGCTTGCCTGTTCGAGGATGCATACCGACAAATATGCCCATGCCAAGGCTCTACTATAGTCGTTGAGAAGGCCACCAATCCACATGCCTGTATTAGTCGGGTCCAGACGTAAACCGACCAATGCTACGGTCTCCTTCTAGGTGGGACTCATGCAGGGAGAAGCCCACTATCCATACGATGGAAGAACGAAGACTCTGCACTGCCTGCGCATTGGTATAAGAACCGTTCTTCACGGCGTGCGAAGATGTAGACCACCCACACACACCAGACGACTCTCAAAAAACCTCAACTCAAACCCTCCGAACCTCACCACATAACCAAAAATGGCCTGCGACTCCGCTTCCTGCAAGTGCACTTCCTGCACCTGCCAGCCTGGCAGCTGCAAGTGCTCCTCTTGCAACACCAAGGTACATGAGAAATGTTTGCTTGAACTCCGATGGGCGTAGCTGACATCTTTATAGTAAATCTTTGTGAATACTTGCTCATTGCCTTGAGGGCCAAGTCCGGACTAGAGAGAACGTTTGAGTAAGTTTCCATAGGTGTTCCCACAAAAAAACAGCGCCAACCAATGTAATCCGACCACGGCAAGCCACTAACACATCACAGCGATATAACAAGACACGACTGCTGTTTGAATCCTATCAAATCTTAATCTAGACCAATCGATGTATCAATCGTTCACGAATTGCTTGTCTCTCCGCGTCCAACCACCCAAAAGTGATGGCATTGTGCTCCAATATGCTCAGGCTAGGCGATGAGCTTTGACCAGACGGGCGATTATTTGCTCTTCCTACGCTTCAATCTTTCTCACGGAAGTCCCTTCGGTACAACATCGCATGTGGCAGTTCGTCGCTACTTGCATTAGTCCAAAAGTTCTAGCAAGACAATATGATCAAGCTCAGTTTATAATGGCGACCACCAAACTGTTCACTCTGATCAACGCTCACTTTCTTGACTATGTTGGTGCAAGCACAGCCTGCATGGGCGGTACCTCAGCAGACATGGCCACCAAATCGTTTCTGTGGAAAGCTTAGTCTCATTCTCGAGTCAGTTGTCGTGATTACCTCATTGACACTCTCTCTTGTCTCGCACCCGTACCACCTCCGGACCTCACTTTGGGCAGCGGGAGCCGCTCAAGGCTGGAACTCAGACCCGCACGAGAGAGTTTACTTCTATGCGAACTATGAGACTCCACCACCAATACCTTTCATTTGGAGTGAAGAGTAGGGCTGTCCTGCTTATCGATGCCAGCCATAAGGCACAAGCCCCACATACGATGTCTGACTGACAACTCTTCCTCAGTGTCGCGCGCTCGAACGTATCAGTCGCCGCCATCGGGATCGGCATTTGCCTCTCTCGGTGGATCCTAACCTGGTGGCATTTCCATCTCGGAGCTATCGACTTGCTGTACAGTCTTCTCATGTGTGCGCTGTGGTCCGCGAGCCTGGCGGGCCAGTCTGCCAGCGACTTGAGCGACCGCGAGCATCTGTCGATCAGACCTTGGTATCTCGAGAGAGGGTGCGCGGCCGTGGAACCCGAGGCTTCGAGAGCTTGCGCGTTGATGCAAGCGCAGTGGGGAATTTCTGCTGCGGTGCTGTGAGTACATGTTGTGATCCAGTGATTCTCGTGTGGAGAAATGGGATGCGACGCTGATCAAGAGCCGTCCAGATTGTTCTACGCGCTCCGCTCGTTTGCCTGGATGTTGAATGTCGCGTACTGCTATGGGAAGTCCCAACACTGGGAAGTGCCTTTCAGGCTGGTGGACCTCGTGATTCCGTCAGACCTAGAGCTGGGCATCGGTCCTACAAGAGCTGGATATCGGTCAGGGCCGACGAGCGGTGAGATGGACTACCAAGTGTAGCTCATGGTATAGCTGGGTGCAATAGTGAGGCTCGCAGCGAGGGAGCGCCTTGCTTAGCTTTAAGCGAGATTTTTACTTCATCAGGTCTCGTATCAAAGGCCTTCTGCGGGCATCGGATGATACTGACCTGATGATATTGCTCTGCTGTCCGCCTTTGCCCTAGGAGTGAGTGAGTCGCGATGGCTGAGTTGATGCGCTTGCGCCACGACGCATATATGCAGTGATGCTGACATGCATTGTGCATGTACATGTACTTGTACAAAGCCTGGTCAGGCGAGCACTCCTGAGTGCCACATCTGTCGAAAACCCGTTATTTCTGGCGTTTGTAGCGTCAAATAAGGCTGATCCATCAGTGGGATCTTCCAATAAATTAGTGTAGGTTCTCTATAGAATGGAACTCTGATGCTTGGAGGCATACCATAACGGCTGCGCTGAGGCGTTCGAACTGCCAATCACGGAGAATGTATTTGAGCATGTTTTCTCAGCTCGCTCGCGCTAACGACCTCGCTCGGCCGATTGCAGCATGCCGGAGTTTGCGATGTTGTGGTTGCCTGAGACAAGAAATGTATTGGAAAGCAAGTTGTACTGTTGTAGCACGGAATACCGGTGTACGGCGATAGTCGAGGATGCCCCCGTTGTTATGATGCATCAGCACTTCGCGTTGATATACACATTTGTCAACTTGCCACATCATCACGGCCACGCAATGATGGAGAATTATTGATTGGAGAATTACAAACTGCCTCCAACGTTGACAGTCGTTTGCGTGAGACATCGTAACGGCCGTATGTCAACAGCGGGAGACAGAAAACGGCGCGCCGCTCTGTGTTGTCGAAGTCAGCGCTGATCACGACACAGCCTTGGGCCGCTGCAGCCGCATGGATGGCCTAATAGACACAACTTTGGAGGATGTGCACATGGAGGTACATTCCTGCACGTCAGCTTCTATTCATGGGCAAGTATTCGCTCGAAACGTCGCTCATACCCGAGTCCAAGAATCCCAAACGGTTCACGTTTCCGGCCCCGAGTGTCCGCAGTTGACTTACTACCAATTTCCTTAACGCACGAGGCACTATTGAGG